>Ga0224558_1000560_pt1 | contig 43144 bp, 32 predicted proteins | sample 714S32024metaG_FD_180682 | JGI IMG/M metagenome (GOLD analysis project Ga0224558, IMG submission 180682) | Peat soil microbial communities from Stordalen Mire, Sweden - 717 S3 20-24 | ecosystem: Environmental > Terrestrial > Soil > Wetlands > Peat | place: Sweden: Norrbotten County, Stordalen... | reverse complement strand
CATTCTGGTGAAGGTCCATTCCATCTACTCCCGAGAAGCGGATTGGTCAGCACCATCAGCTTCTCCGGTTTGGAGCGAATGGACTATTCACTTGCTGGGAACAACGTGTTGAAAGATCACAGGTGCCCCATCCTTAACGTCGCGCTTTTTGCGACGTTAGGGTGGGGCTTTTGAATTGAGGCTTTCGACGACGACTCGCAGCGATGGGGGATCAAGATGGACTTGACTGGCGAGTTTTTTGGGAATGCTTCTAGCCCTCCCCTTCTCCAATCCCCCACCTAAATCTACAATCAAACCCATGCCCGCAGACTCGCCTTCGCTCCCGCCCCCGCCTCCCGATCCAGCCAAGCCCACTCCCACCGACTTCCACATCGGCGATGAATTCGGCACCGCCAAACGTAATCTCCCACCCATTGGCATCGTCGTAATCGGCATCGCCGCCGTCGCCCTCGTCGTCGGCATCATCGCTTTCCACCAGCGCGCCCAGCCCCAGGGCGCCGGCGCCGTCGATCTCGTCTCCTCCGCCGAAGTCCCCGGACAACATACGCTCCTCGTCGCCATCACGTTCACGCTCCACAACACGGCCGAAAAATCTCTCTGGATTCGCAGCCTCAAGGCGCAACTCACCGCCGCCGACGGCCACACCTACGAAGACGAGGCCGCCTCCGCCGTCGATCTCGACCGCTATTACCAGCTTTTTCCCGCGCTCAAGGAAAGTACCGAGCCGCCGCTCCCGCCCGAATCCAAGCTCCTCGCCGGAGCCTCCCAGAAGGCCACCATCGTCGTCAGCTTCCCCCTCACCAAAGAAGCCTTCGATCAGCGCAAATCTTTGGCCGTAACCATCCAACCCTACGACCAGCCCTTGCCCATTGTTTTGAAGTAATTTTTGTTTTGAATTTACTTTGACGGCAGTGACGGCGTCTTGGATTTTCTAAGCGCGTACCCGTTCGCTGTTCCTCGAATGTGCGCGTGCCCCATTGCCTCGCGCATTGGCAACAATCCCTCGTCGTTTTGCCTTGCTCACGAATCTGGTTCCATTCGTCCTAGCCGCTTTTGGTAGAACGTCGGGATAAAGGGCGGTAATTACCGCAGCTGGGTTCCTGTCGATCACTGTGAGCAGCGTACGGGCTGGCGCCTCTGGCGTGCGGCGGCCGCCTTCCCAATGCTTGATCGCATCCAGACTGAAGCCGAAGGTCTCGGAAAAGCGGGACTGAGTCATATTAAGTCTCTGCCGGATGCTTTTCACATCCACTTCGTCCGGCACATGCACCTTCATTCCCTCGCGCTCTCCTGCAAGAAACGCCTCTACTTCGTCCAGCCCAGACATGAGCTTTTCAAATGCGGTTTTCAAGATCGCTCTCCTGCCGCTCTAGCCCCGATAGCTCTCAAAAATAGCGTCGGAACGCTTCTTCAGGGCATTGCGTTCGGCTTTTGTCAGATTCCCCTTCTCGTTCTTCGGAAAAACTGTGATCAAGAAGACCGGGAATTTTTCGCTGCGCCAGATATACACCACCCGCGCCCCACCGCTTTTTCCCATGCCCGGACGCGCCACACGAACTTTCCGAAACCCACCCGTTCCGGCCATCACTTCCCCGCATTCGGGGTTCATCGCCACCATGTCCACAATCCGGTCTCGTTCCGCCTCGTCGAAGAGCTTGCCGGAAACTGCCGCATAGGATGGCATCTCGACTACCGTCTGCCGATTCATTTGTACTCCAATGGACACCTTCGGTCAAGTAAAATCGTATGCCATTGGACACCATGGCCAGGTCGTCGAACTCTCACTCCCTCTCCAATTTCCTCCGCGCCTCCCCCAGCGCCTTCTTCTCGGCCCCGCTCACGATCGGATATTCCAGCTTCATCGCCTTCAACTCTTTCACCAGCGCCTGCGACACCACCAGCCGCGTAAACCATTTATGGTCCGCCGGAACCACATGCCACGGCGCATACTCCGTCGCCGTCGCCCGAATCGCCTCCTCATACGCTTCCTGGTACGCGTCCCAAAACCCCCGCTCCTTCACATCCGCCGCAGAAAATTTCCAGTTCTTGTCCGGAGTCTCCAGCCGCTCCATAAAACGCCGCTTCTGCTCTTTCTTCGAAAGATGCAGAAAAAACTTCACCACCGCAATTCCGTTCCGCGTCAAATAGCGCTCAAAGTTACAGATGTCTTCGTATCGCTCCTCCCAAATATCCTTGGTCACCAGCCCCTTCGGCAGCTTCTCGCTCGTCAGCACCTCCGGATGCACCCGCACCACCAGCACCTCTTCGTAATATGACCGGTTAAAAATCCCGATCCGCCCGCGCGCCGGCGCATGCTGGCTCGTCCTCCACAAATATCCGTGGTTCCGCTCCTCCTCGGTCGGCACTTTGAACGACGTTACCTCCACGCCCTGCGGGTTCACCCCCGACATCACGTGCTTGATCGTCCCGTCCTTCCCCGCCGCATCCATCGCCTGAAAAATTACCAGCAGCCCCCACAGATCCTGCGCCGCCAAAATATCCTGCAACCGGCTCAACTCCTCCACGCCGTTCGCCAGCAGTTCCTTTGCCTCGTCCTTGTCCTCCGAATCCAAACCATGCGTATCCGCCGGATCGTGATCCTTCAGCCGAAAATGTTTCCCATGGTCCACCCGATACCGCTTCAACATCTTTTCAATTTTCATAAACAAATCTTCTCTCTCGCGGCAGGAAAAGGGAAATCGGGGGAGTCGTTGGTCGTTGGTCGTTGTTCGACCGTCGTCAGTCGCTGGATTCCAATCGTCCGTCGTGAATGGCCTGACGTCAGTCGTAGTAGCTTGAACTCCATCTTAGGGGCAGGTTGGGCAAGGCCTCCAGGTATCGAACACAGACCGGTGCGATCGGGGGATTTTGAGCGCAATCGGGATGTTACGACAACCGTCACATGTCCCCGACTACTCTGCAACGTGCGCGGACGTACAATTGGCATCATGAATAGACGCAGGATTGTTGTGCTTGCGTTGATCGTACTATGTGCCCACGTGGCTCCGTCGCAGTCAGTAAATCTTACGGGCGACGTTCGTTCGGGTGTTCCACATTTCCAAATTCACTACACCGGTGCAAAGGACGACGCGAACGGATTCGCGACTATTCATTCCATAACCATCCGGCAAAGCGGGAAGACGATACAAACGATTCGGTTTAGTGGTGAAGATGTGCCAAGGGTACGTGACTTCCGCAAAGCGGTTCAATTGCGCGACATCAATTGCGATGGCTACAAAGACCTACTCATCGAACATTTAACTGGCGTACATGGCGACTCTTGGTATCACCTGTATTTGTTTAATAGGAACTCGGGAATGTTCGTCGCGTACCCACAATTTTCTCAACTCGCCTTCAAACAGGTTGACTGCCGCACTCGAGAAATCACCACGTACGTAAACAGTGGGCAAGCAGGTTGCGCATACGAGAGCGCTCTGTACAGATGGGTAAACGACAGCCTTACTCCTGTCCGTATTGAATCGCAAGAAGCGAGCGGCGAGCAGAACGACACATTCACACGAACAATTCAAATGTGGAGTGGTACAAAACGGGAGGTGCGCAAACTAAGAGTCCCCGCCGACGATTGTCATCGCTGACCGGCCAATTGGCGTTAGCAGGCGTGGTTGTTGAAAAACTCTTTTTCCTGAAATCTGCAAAAACTGATTTGCGTCGGGATGACTTATGAGCGACTTTCTCGACGCGGGTAGACATTTTCTACTCCCACATTTTAGGGTGTTTTTCTCGCAAATCGACTTTTTCAACAGCCACAGGCGTTAGCACTCAAAATCCCCAGTCGCGTGGTCGATGAGTGCTATCGCGATCTTTCGTTGATTAGCGCCTGTCGCTTGATACCGACTGATCGCCCATCAGATGTACGGTGGAATCCCTGAGGGCAGAAGGCGCGTATCTCGTGTAGGGATGGACGATTCCCTGATTGACTCCCCACGCGGCGCAGGCCAATGCCAGAAAGACGAGGCTCCAATGCAAGCTGCGCTCACTCCCGATGAAGAAGGACAACCCCGCGTTTATGGATGCGAATCCGAAAACCAGTACAATCAACTATTTGCCTGATCTTCTTTGAAGTGACGCGCATGACACGGCCAAGTCTACACGTGTTTTTTTTGTTTGGAGATCGGTGACTGTTGAGAGCAGGCGATTTCACAACTTTGCGCTGCTTGTTCTCGCCTCAGCCATTGCGCTCAGGAACCCAATTACGACCTGACAGTTACGACCCCTCCGACACCGTGGTGTGCAAGGTCAAGTCTTGGCTATCACACGTCAGTCGTAAGTCGTCAGTCGCGAGTCAACCGTTATCCGGAGAGCCGATAACCGCTTCTAAAATTGAAGATGCCCTAGCCCGCTCCCATCACCCCGAACGACCAACGACCCCTACCTCTGCTCATACACCGAACTCCCCGGCGTCGGCGCGTCATAATCCCGCCCATACTTATTCTTGTGCGCCATGTGCTGCCCGTTCGCCTCCGGCACGCGAATCACCCCCAGCGAAGTCGCGTTCTCCCCAATCGTCACTGCCCGCGACACCAACTTCTCGTTCTCCGGACCCATGCCCTCGCTCCACACATGCATCACATATCGCCCGTAGCCCACTCCCGCGATGCTCACCTGCCCGTCCGCGCTTGCGATCCCGTACAGCGGCGTCCCCATCGTGATCACCACCGCGTTCATCTCCGGATGAATGTTGCAGAAAATGTAGCTGATCCCCGGCCGATCAAAGCGCACCGTCCGCGATGTTCCCGCCTCGTACAATCCCAGGTCGAACCGCTTCCCTTCAAACAGCGAAAACACGTTGTGAAAAAAAGGATCGCGGTTCGGAAACTCCACCGTCGATCCCGCCGGAATCACCAGCAGATGCGGCTCGAAACTCTTGTTTTTCTGCACCAGTCGCGGATTCGGCGTCGCCGGCGCCGGCGGATCCACCAGCCCCTCCGATCCCGCTGCCGGCGTCAGCCACACCACCGTCGCCGGAATCGCCCCATGCCGCGACTTTGCCTCCCCCGCCTTGCCTTTCCCAGATTTGTTCGCGTCCGATTTGTTGTCGTCCGACTTCGTCTTGCGCGAGGTGTTTTCGTCCGCCTTCGCGATGCCCGATTTTTCTTCCGCCTGCGCCTCCTGCCCAACCTCAATGCGCCCGCGCACGGTAACAGTCTCGGCGCGCACAACCACCGCGCAAGCCAACAACAAAACCAAGACCGCCACTTTGCTTCCGCGCGTCATCTCTCGATTCTGAATTTCATCCCGGCGCTCAATCCCAGATCGTTGAGCCAAAGCATCCGGCCCCAACCAACCAGCAACCCTACCTCAAAGCTCCAAGCTCGTAGCTCCTAAAACAATACTCCCACACTCAAGTTCAAATGCCCCGCTCCGCTCGCTCCCGTCGTCAGCGCATTCGTCTCGATCCGTCTGTACTCCGCCGCAAACAGCAAATCCGACCGCGGCCGGTAAATCACGTTCGCAAATCCCGCGCGATTCCGCGTCAGCGCCGGATTGCCGTACGACTGCGGATACTGAAAGTATTCCAGATCGCTCGCATAAGGATTATCCATCCCGAATGCCCAGTTCAACTCCCACTTCGCGGCCGGACGATACTTCAACTGCGCCCACCCGCCAATCGTGTTCAGCCCAATCACCTCGGTCGCGCGATTCGTCGGGTCGCCGCCAAACAGCGCACTCTGTCCCAGCCCTCCGTACAATCCTCCCAATCCTTTGCCCCGATAAAATTTCCCGCTCACCGCAAACCTCCCGCCCAGCGGCAGTTCCCAGTCGCTCATCGCCGCCCACGCATCCACGTTGCGCCCAAACCAGTAATTCTGCCGCTCATAAAACCCTCCCGCCCCCACCCGCAGCGGCTGTCCGAAAAAATTGTGCGTCCACGCCACCCGCGTCCCGTACCCCGGCTGCCGCGACTCCTCCCCCGGCCCCGGCTGTCGGTAATACGATGAGTACGGCACTTCCCCACTCACCGGATCGATAATTCCTCCCTCGATCAGCACATTCGACGACTCGCCGAGCGCAACCCTGTGCTCCACTCGTACCTGCGGCACCCAACTCCACAAATTCCCGGCGTACGACAGCGCCGGCTCGGCCAGCGTCGCAAATGACGTCGGCGAATTCGGCGAAAAGAAAATCCCATCCTGTCCCGCCACCACCGACGTGTTCTCCCAATCCATCCGCATTGTCGCCGTTCGCAGCCGCATCAGTCCCGCATTCACTCCGTTCGGCGCCGCCTCAAACCCGCCGCCCAGATCCAACTCCAGATCCGCTCTCGTCTTCGCTCCGCCCACCCGCGGCCCAAAAACTTCAAACCCCAGTTGCGACTGCCGCAACGTCCCTCCAAAGCTCCCCGTCGCATAGCCCGCGGTCGTCGGATACGAGATCGCCGGCAAATCGATGTTATCCACCACTCCCTGATTGCTGAACAAATTCATCAGCACGATTCCGGAAATCCGCATCCGGTACTTCGATCCGCTCTCCACCTTCGTCTGATACTGATCGTCCACCTTCCCCGCCAACAGCTCATACTCCTCATCCAAACCAGCCGTCCGCCCAGCCTTCTTCTGTTCTTCCTGCCCGGCTACCGCCGCATTCCGATCTTGCGCGTCCTCCTTCGGCGACACATTCATCGCCGCCGCTGCATCTTTGCCGACTGTGCGCACTACCGCCTCCACCATCCCAGGCCTTGCGCCACCACCACCCCGCAACTCCTCCACCTCCCGCCGCAACTCCCGCCGCTCCGTCCGCTCCCGTTCCGCGTCCGCCCGCAGCTCCGCCACCGCCGCCCGCAGCTCGCGCACCTCATCCCTTAATTCGCGCACTGCCGCGCTCGCCTCGACCGTTGCATCGCCCGGCGAAGAACTCTCCGCCCGTTGCGCGCCCGTCTGCGCCATCGCCCCGCAGGAAACAAAAATCGCCAGCATCAACACTCCCAACCCCCGCTGGCCCAGCCACACGTATCTTTGCTTCCTGCTCATCGTACCCTCCCACACTGCCCAAGAATCGCGTTTCGCTCGCTAGGATTTCGAACAGAATTAAGTCGCTTGCCTCTCATGCCGCGCCGGCGCATCCACCGGCGCCGGGCTCAACGGCATCCGAATCCGAAACGTCGTCCCCGTCGCCGACGTCTGCTCCACCGCCACGTCCCCGCCATGATCCTGCACAATCTTCTGCACCACCGTCAGTCCCATCCCCGTCCCATTTTCCTTGCCATGACTCACGAACGGATCGAACAGCTTCTCCCGCACGGCGTCCGCGATCCCCGGCCCGTTGTCCTCAATCCGCACTTCCAACTTTTCTCCCACCCGCCGCAGCCCCACTTCAATTCTCCCCGAGTCCGCCGGCACCGCCTCGCATGCATTCAGCACCAGGTTCTGCAGCGCCCGCTCCAGCTTCTTGAAGTCGAACCATCCCTCCGTCAATCCCTCGCTGGTAACCCGAATTCCTATCCGCTGAAATTCCGGATGCGCCTTCACCGACTGCACGGCCCGCTCCACCGCCGATCTCGCGTCTCCATACGACGGCCGCAGCGATTCCCGCGTCCGCGAAAATTCCAGCAGCGACTCGATCAAGTCCGTCATCTGGTTCACCGCGATCCGTATCTCCGCATACAGATCCTCGCGCTGCGCCGGCGTCAGCCCGCTCTCGCACAAAAACTCCGCGTTCGCCACCACCGCCGCCAGCGAGTGACGCAAGTCGTGCGAAATCGAGCTCGCCATCCGCCCAATCGTCGCCAGCCGCTCCGCATCCAGCAACTCGCGCTGCGTCTTTTGCAAATTCGTTCGCATGCGGTCGAACGCTCCCGTCACCTCCGCCACCTCGTCTCCGCCCCGCGCCTCCAGCGGATACGAATAATCTCCCTGCTCCAGCGCCCGCACGCCCGCCACTAAATTTTCCAGCGGCCGCGTGAATGTCAGCGAAATCACAAACACCAGCAGGCTCCCCGCTCCCAGCGCGGTTAGCCCCAGCGCCAGCAGCAGCTCATTCAGATTCCGCAAAAACGCCGTCGCTTGGTCTAACGATTTCAGCACCCACAAATTCGGCCCCGTCCCGCCCGACGCCGGCAGCCCCACCGACGTCGCCAGAAAACGTTCCTCGCCCAGCCGTATCTCGTCCGGCTCCCGCATCCCGCCCGCATCGCTCCGCGGCGTCGTCTTCAGCAACTCCGCTTCCTGCGCCGGTTTCAGCGTGCTCCTAACAATCGCGCCGCCATACTGAAATGCCACTTCGCTCGCCGAAATCCTGCTCAACTCCCGCGCAAACCGGTCGTCGATCTCATATCCCAGCACCAGATATCCCAAAACCTTGTGCTCGCTCTTCGGTCCAAAATAAATGTCCTGTAAAAATACCTCGAATAAATGTCCTTCCACATACCACCAGTGCCGCGTCTCCTCCTGCGTCACCACCGATGGAAAAAATTCCTGCCCCTCCCGCGCGCTGATCTCCGGCGACGCCGCCTGCAATGCCATCACCCGCCCCGAACCGTCCGCCAGCAGCAGCAAGTCGCTCCCCGCCAAATGCCACAAATCCCGCGACGCGTCCTGAATCGTCGCCGCATCGCGCGTCGTCATCATCGCCCGCACATTCGGCAAGTCCGCCAGCAGCGCCGCCGAGCGCTCCAGCATCTCTTCTCGTTGTCGTTGGAAATTGTGAAACGCGGAAACGGAATTTTCGAGGTCCCGCTCGATCCCCACCCGCACCTGTTGCTGTACCGTGTGCTGCACGACCCAAAGCGTGGCGAACGTCAGCGTAGCCGACACCGCCACCATCGAAAGCAAAAACTTAGTCCGAAGCCGTATCCCATTCATGAGAGAAATGCAAGGTTCGAGCTTTCCAGGTTTTCAGGGTTTCAAAGTTTCAAGGTGGGCAACCTTTACCTGACACTTTGAAACCTTGAAACCCTGCAACCTTGAAACCTTGCCCCTAGGGAACAAATTTATACCCCGCGCTGTGCACCGTCCGAAAATGCAGCGGATTCGCCGGATCCGCCTCCAGCTTCTGCCGCAGCCGCAATATGTGATTGTCCACCGTCCGCGTGCTCGGATAATTCCTGTACCCCCACACCTGGTTCAGCAACTCCTCGCGCGTTAGCACCCGCTCCGCATTCTGAATCATGAACTTCAGTACCTTAAATTCCTGCGACGTCATCGGCACCAACTCTCCGTCCCGCCGCAATTCCATGCGCGTAAAGTCCACTTTCACACCGCCAAAGCTATACGTCTCCGCCATCGGAGCCTGCGTCGCCCGGCGCCGCATGGCCGTCCGCACCCGCGCCAGCAGCTCTCGCGGACTGAACGGCTTCGTCACGTAATCGTGTGCGCCCAACTCCAGCAGCAGCACTTTATCCATCACTTCCGTCCGCGCACTCAAAATAATAATCGGCAACGACGGCGCCGCCTGGCTGATCTCCCGGCAAATATCCTGCCCCGGCGTCCCCGGCAAACTCAGGTCCAGCACCAGCACCGAAGGCGCCGCCGCCCGAAACCGCGCCAGCCCCTCCGTCCCATTCCCCGCAATCTCGACCAGAAATCCCTCCGCCTCGAACAACCTTCGCAGCGCCTTCTGCACCGCCAGGTCGTCCTCAATCACCAATATTCTTTCGCCCACCGCCGGAGCCAGTTCCATCGTCGCCCCTTGTCCCGAACTTTTCACCATCACGTCTCCCACCTAGTACTGAGTCCTAACTCTTCGGCCTCGCCGTCTTCCCTCTCGTTGACGCCCAGTATCTTACCCCGAAACCGTCCGCTAAACTCTAGCCTGATTTAGCCTTATTGACACATACAAGAACATAAAGTGACAGCGATTTTACAATTCGTTGACATACCCCAAATCCCCACAATCGCCCTCAATCGAAGCCGCTTCCGACGATAACCCGCCGCCGCATAGCGCAGGCGCCCCCGCCCGCGGCCTTTGCTGTTGCTCTTGCCTTTGCCGTTGCTCTTGCTCTTGTGGGGCGGACACTCCTGTTCGCCGCCTTTGGGGTTGTTGTCTTCCCCCGTGCAGCCCGTGGTCGAAAGATTTCGCCTCCCCCGCGTCCCAACCTATCCGCGTCGCCCGCCCCAAAACCTGCTAAAATGGCTTCAGTTCTTTGCTGGCTATTCCCACAATGGGGGCGTCCCGGATTCGACGGAGATGCTTGCGGCCAGGAGGCATGCCGGGGTGCACACACCCGTGATCGCGTGCAAAATGATAATTGCCAATCAACAGATGGCATACGCAGCCTAATTAGTTAGGCAGCCGCTCTCCGCAGCTTCGCCCTCGGGCCGCGAAAGAGCGTCGCACTGGGGGCTGCTCTTCCCGTCTACGTCTGGGGCGGGAGGCTAAGATCTCAGGCTAGCGTCGACGGTTTCTTGTCCGTTCTGAGCCGCCGCCGCGAACGTCTTGGGGGAAGCCCGGCCGCGCAAGCGTCCGTGCCAAACGCCCGGGGCATGAACCGGAATAAGCATGTAGTCTCCTAGCCAGTAACATTTTCGGACGCGGGTTCAACTCCCGCCGCCTCCACCAATTAACCATCCCATAAAATCCAACAACATCAACAGTGGGCCGCGATACGGGTAACATTGCTTTCAATTGCTTGGTCTGTATAATCGTGCTGAGGTTGGTGTGGGGAAAGCGGGAACAAGAGACGTTTCGGCTCGTTCGGCGCCCCGGTGGCATTGGGGGTTCGTCAGCGTGGTCATGTTATCTCTCGTTGTTACGCTAGCGACGCGAACTTTCCACGACACAACTTTACAGTCTACAACTGTGCACTCCGACTCGCCGCAGTCTATGCGGCAGCACATGGAAAGCGATGCGATTGGTTGGACTTCTCCCGTGTCCAAGATTGCAGCGGAGCAGGCTCCCACGTTCTATGCCCGAGTGGTGCCGGCCGGCCCGCCTCTGCCAACTTTCCTGATCGAAGAGAATCTCTACAACCGACCGCCCCCGCCTGCTGATCTTCTTCTTCCTACGCTGTCAAGAGCTAGCTATTCCAACTGAACTTTGACTCAGTCATCAATAATTGAGGCTGAGGAGATCTGCTACGTGTTTGGCTCTCTGCTTTCGCATGTCGGGTTTATCCAACTCGGAGCCGTGCAGATTTTAGAGTGAAAAAATGACGCTGCAACGCAGACACATAGTAATTGGCGTGACGGTAGCGCTTGCCGCAGTGATCGCGACTACGCTGCTCGTGCATTCGCTCGGTGACGCGAAAACCGAGAAGGCCGATGAAACTCCGCAACGGCTCGCTCCGGTCGTCGTCGTCGCCCGTGGTTCACTCGAAAACATCATTACGCTCACAGGTGAATTCCGGCCGTTTCAGCAGGTCGATGTTCACGCCAAGGTGGCGGGCTACATCCGCCGCATCTTCGTGGATGTTGGGGACAAGGTCAGTACTGGGCAGGTGCTGGCTATTTTGGAGGTCCCCGAACTGAATGCGCAGGTCATGGGCGCGCAGGCGGACATCCGGCGCAGTCAAGATGCAATCCGACGTGCCCAAAGTGAAATCGAACGAGCGGAGTCTACGCACCAGGCTTACCACGCGGCATATACGCGACTCAAGCAGGCTTCCGAGGAGCGTCCGGGGTTGGTCGCGGAGCAGGAACTGGACGATTCGCTGGCAAAGGATCAAGAGACCGACGCCCAGATCCGCAGCACTCGCGCCGCTCTGGCTGAATCGCAGAACCAGCTTGGGATGGCGCAAGCCACTCTCGATCGCCTGTCGGCCCTGCAGGCTTATTCGCACATCACATCTCCCTTCGCGGGTGTGGTAACTAAACGGTACGTCGATACTGGCGCCCTGATTTCAGCCGGAACTTCATCGGAGACCCAATCCCAGCCTGTGGTGCAACTAGCGGAGTGGTCCCTGTTCAGGTTGGTGATTCCGGTTCCTGAATCCGCGGTGCCGATGATCCATTTGGGCAGCATAGTGCAAGTCCATGTTCTCGATTTGAATCGAGACTTCCAGGGCCGCGTGTCCCGTTTCGCTGACGCACTCGATGATGAGACGCGAACCATGCACACCGAGATTGACGTGGAGAATCCGCAAGACACTCTGACAGCAGGCATGTACGCCGAGGTAAAGCTTGCGCTGCAGGGGAAAAAGGACGCGCTCACGCTTCCCGTCCAGGCCGTGGTTCAGGAAGGTAACGAGCATTACGTGCTGTCTCTCGACGATCAGAATCGCGTGCAGAAGCGGAACGTTGAGTTAGGAGAGCAAACCTCCACCACCGTGGAGATCCTTCACGGTCTCTCAGAAACGGATCGAGTGATCAGCGCCGGTCAGTCCGACTACGCGATCGGCGAAGTGGTAAAGCCCAAGCTGGAGCGAGGATCCAGCGCGAGCGAGGGTCGGACGGGAGAGCGAAAGTAATGCCGAGATTCGCTTTGAAGTACCCGTTCTTTGTGATCATGCTTTGCCTGGTAATCGCCGTGGTTGGTGTGACGACCGTGGTTCGGATGCCGGTGGATCTGTTCCCGCAGATCAAGATTCCGGTGGTTGTGGTTGCTACCTTTTACGCGGGGATGCCGCCGGAACAAGTCGAAGCTGACATTACCGATACATTCGAGCGTTTTTTTACCCTCGGCAGCAACATTGACCACATTGAAAGCCGCTCTCTGACCGGCGTAAGCCTGATCAAGATTTACTTCAAGCCGGGGAGCGATGCCAACGCTGCCCTAAGTAATATTGCGAATCTTGCGATGGCAGACCTTCGTCGTCTGCCTCCAGGCACCTTACCGCCGGTGGTGCTCAAGTTCGATGCTTCGAGCCTTCCCGTTTGTCTGGTAACGCTGAAAGGCGAAGGCCTGGATGAGACCCGGCTCAAAGATCTGGCGCAATTCCAGGTTCGCAACCAGATCGCAAACGTATCCGGCGCGTCGGTGCCGCAGCCCTTTGGCGGACGCTATCGCCAGATTATGGTTTATGTGGACCCGCTCAAGCTGGAAGCGCACCAGCTCAGCCTGATGGACGTGGTTCACGCGGTGAACGATTCCAACCTGATTCTTCCCGCGGGTGACGTTCGCATCGGCCCCAGAGACTACAACATCTATGCTAATGCGCAGTTGCCGGACGTGGAGGAAATCAACCGCATACCGCTGAAGACAGTGGGCAACGCGTCGGTGATGGTCGCCGATGTGGGTGAGGCCAAGGACTCCGGAGCAATCCAAACCAACATCGTCCGCATCGACGGACAGCAGTCCGTCTACATTCCGATCCTTAAACAAGGCGGCGACAGCAACACCATTGCCATTGTGAGCGGAATCAAGGCAGCGATTACGGACTTATTGGACATTCCGAAATCGCTCAAGACGGCAGTGGTCTTCGATCAGTCCATCTTCGTGAAGAGTGCCATCAAAAACGTGATGAAGGAAGGCGGAATCGGGCTGCTGCTGACCGCACTCATGATTCTCGTCTTCCTGGGAAGTCCGCGAGCCACCGTTGCCGCGCTCCTCTCAATTCCCCTTTCTGTGCTCGTGTGCTTGTTGGTCATAAATGCAATGGGCGGATCGATCAATGTCATGCTGCTGAGCGGTTTGGCGCTCGCCCTTTCCCGTCTCATCGACAACTCCGTCGTGGTGCTGGAAAACATTTTTCGTTACATGGAAATCGGCGAAACCCCGAAAATCGCCGCGGAAAAGGGAGGAATGGAAGTCTCGCTGGCTGTCCTGGCTGCGACCTTCACCACCTCCATCGTGTTTTTCCCCGTGACATCTTTCTACGGCGTCAGCCGATACCTCTTCATCGATCTTGCCCTGGGCGTGGTTCTGTCCATCTTTGCCTCCTACGTCTTGGCCATGACTGTGGTGCCGCTTTATTGTGCGCACTTTCTCCACCTCCCGGACGTGGAGGAGGAGATTGAACACGCGTCGGAGAACAGGCTCGTTTCACGATCCCTCTACATGAGGTTCCTTGGCCAGTTCAATGAGCTCTTCCAGAAGTTCTTGGAGTTTTATGAGCGTTGGGTGACGCGCTCTCTGGTCCGGCCGGGAAGAACCGTGGCATGGATTGCCGCGGGCATCGCCTTGGTACTCGTGGGAATTTTTCCCTTTATTGGGACGGCGTACTTTCCCCGCACCGACCCCGGCCAGTTCGTGATCAACGTCAAGGCGCCCAGCGGTTCCCGGCTTGAGGTCACCAATCAATACATCGCGCGCGTCGAGAACGATATCCACCAGGTGATCGGCCCTCACGACCTGGGAATGATCGTCTCCAATATCGGGATCACTCCCGACCTCTCCGCCATGTACACCAGCAACTCGTCCATGGATACCGCATTTGTCCAGGTCAGTTTGAAAGAAGACCACAAGTTCGGCAGCTATGAATACATGCGGCGCGTTCGCCGCAAACTGTCGGAAGACTTGCCGGAACTCGATACCTATTTTCAGGCGGGTGGACTGGTCGACGCGGTGATCAACCTGGGATTACCCGCGCCCATCGATGTTCAGGTCCGAGGCAACGATCTTAACGGTGCTTATAAAGTGGCGACAAATATCGCCCAGCAGATCCGAAGCCGCAAGGGCGTGAGCAGCGTCCTGATTCCCCAAAATCTTCTTTATCCCGGTCTGCAGCTCAACATCGATCGCGAACGCGCCAGCCTGATTGGACTCACGCCTAAGCAGGTGGTGGACAACGTGATCACTGCCCTTACTTCTAACGGCATGATTGAGCCCAGCTACTGGATCGATCCCAAGACAGGCAACAACTACATGCTCACGGTGCAGTACTTCGATAAGCAGATCCAGAACATGAGCATGGAAGATTTCAAACAGATTCCTTTGCGCGCTCCCGGTATCAAGAATTACACGCCCCTGCAATCCGTGGCTGACATTGTACCGATGAATACTCCGACCGAAGTCGACCATTATCAACTGCAGCGCGTCATCGACATCTATGTGATGCCCTCGGGCGAGGCCTTAGGTGGAATCAATCGCGAAGTCAACCACATCGTCAGCCATCTGACGTTACCGGAAAACACCCGGGTCGAAGTGCTCGGATCGGTGGTCGGCATGCAGGAATCGTTCAAGCGCTTTTCCATCGGTCTTGTGCTGGCCGTCGTGCTGGTCTATCTGATTTTGATGGCGCAGTTCACTTCTTTCATCGACCCGCTGATCATTCTCGTTGCCATCCCTCCGGGATTGGCAGGGGTAGTGCTGATTCTTTTCCTCACGCACAGCACATTCAACATCATGTCGCTGATGGGCGTGATCATGATGACGGGAATCGTTGTTTCCAACAGCATCCTGATCGTCGAGTTTGCGCGCCAACTGCGCAAGGAAGATTTCACATTGCAGGAAGCTCTGGTGCGGGCGTGCAAGATCAGGCTGCGCCCAATTCTCATGACCTCGCTCGCGACTTTGTTGGGCATGCTTCCGATGGCTCTCGGCATTGAGACAGGCAGCGAGCAATACGCTCCTCTGGCCCGCGCCGTGATCGGCGGCCTTGCGGTTTCGGTGGTCGTCACCGTTTTCCTCGTGCCTGCGGTCTATCTGATGGTTCACGGGAAAGATACAGATAAGAAAAATGAGAATGAGGAGGAACAGCCGGCATGACGTGGAGACTGGCGCTTTTACGGGGCGTTCTCGCGCTCTCAATCCCCGCAACTCAATGTCTGGGGCAGTCGGTATCGGTCTTGCAGAATCCGCCGTCCTCGAACACTGTACGCCTCACCGTGAAGGACGCCGAGGCGCTCGCGCTGAAAAACAATCCAACGATTTCTGTAGCACGGCTCAGTGCATTGGCTTCGGAGCAGGTGACACGGGAAGTGCGCTCGAATCTCTGGCCGCAAGCCTATGCCAACCTGACCGGAGTCGATGCCCGAAACAACAGCCGCATCACGGCTGGGGGATTGAACAATCCAACCGTCTACACCCGAGCCGCCGGTGGCGCTACGGTTACCCAACTCATCACGGACTTTGGGCACACTACGAACCTGGTTGCCGGTGCTCGCCTTCAGGCAAGAGCCGACGAACAGAGCGCAGCCGCTACCAAAGAAGACGCTTTGTTGGCCGTGGACCAGGCTTTTTACAACGCGCTGCAGACACACGCTGTGCTGCGCGTAGCGGAGCAGACCGTAGCCTCGCGGCAGTTGTTATCCGACCAGGTCTCTGCTCTCACGAAGAGCAAATTGAAATCGGACTTGGACTTGAGCTTTGCTAATGTAAATTTGGCGCAAGCGAAGCTTCTCTACCTGGACGCGCTAAATAACGAGAAGGCTTCCCTGGCGGCCCTTTCGGCGATTCTGGGATACTCCACTCTCGAAGCGTTCGATTTGGTGAACGACACCCAACCGCTGGCGCCGCCCCCGCCCGATGTGGACCCGTTGCTCGCCGAGGCTTTCGCCAAGCGTCCCGAGATTCTTGCGCTGGAATTTCAGTCCGAGTCCGCAGACAAGCTGCACCAGGCAGCGCATGACCAGTTGTATCCGACGATCAGCGCCCTCGCAGCGTTCGGAGATTCTCCGGTACGTGACGATCGCATCTATGGGCCTTACGCTGCCGCGGGAGTGAACGTAGAGATTCCCGTCTTCAATGGATTCCTCTACTCCGCGAAGTCGCGCGAAGCGGACTTGCGCGCCCAGGCCACTCGGCAACGCCTGATCGATCTTCGCAATCGGATCTCGCGAGATGTACGCACAAGCTGGCTGGCCGCCAGCACGGCATTCGACCGCGTGAGCGTGAGTGAGCAATTGTTGGCCCAGGCGAACCTGGCGCTCGATCTTGCCCAGACTCGATACAGGCTCGGTCTCAGTTCGATTGTAGAACTCAGCCAGGCACAGCTACAGCAGACCCAGGCCGAAATTGGAAATGCGCAGGCTGGATACGAATACCGGCTGGCTTTGGCTGTTTTGCGCTACCAGACTTCAGGTCTGTAGGCGATAACTCCCGGATTGTCGCTAGCCTTGATCGGAAACGCCTCGGAGAGGCCGCTTCGGGTTGAAGTGAGATGCCGACCCGAGGCGTTTTCGATAAGGAGAGTAAGCCGCGAAACGGCGCAAGAGTGCAGCCCACGGCGCAAGCCGTGGATAGAAAGTGGAACATGACGAACCTCGGAGGGGGAGAAGAAACGGCTATGACACAGACTCCGCAGGGAAGACTGACCTCTCACCACAAGCCATCAGCCGCAAAACGCTGTAACGTTCTTTTTCCGACGCTCTCTAAATCCGAATTACTCCACCGGCTTCTTCAACAGCGGCGATTCCGCCGCCGGCGCCCCTGGAAAATCCATCTGGAACATCGCCGCCTGCGCCGCGGCGGCCTCGTGCAGTTCATCCAGTTCCTGCGTGCCCGCGCCCTCCGGCTTGTCTTGCTTTCTTTGTTCCCGGCGCTCCGCTTTATCCCGCTGTTTCTGCTGTCGTGACTGTTCTTTCTGGCGCTTCGTAAACGTCGATCGGCCTCGTGGCATACTGCATCTCCAAATTTTTAATTGTCCTTCGTCCGCCCCTATGATTGCTGCTTCAACGATTGCTGCTTCAACATTTCAAAGCAAAAGAATGCGTACCCGCCAACCCTCAACCGCATAGATCTTCGCAACCTTGAAACTCTGAAACCTTCAAACTTCAAAACTCTACCAGCGCGGCTCCCGCGGTTGCCGCGGATGTCCTCGATAATCGTCCCGCCCGCGTCCACCGCCGCCGCCCCCGCCGCCAAAGCGCTGCCCATCGCCTTTCGGCCGGTCCGTCTTCGGTTTCGCTTCGTTGATCGTCAGCGGGCGTCCGCCCAGATCCGTCCCGTTCAACGCCGCGATCGCCTTATCCGCATCGCCCGCGTTCGTCATCTCCACAAACGCGAAACCGCGCGACCTTCCCGTATCGCGGTCCGTCACCAGTGTCACTTTGTCCACGGGTCCGTGCTTCTCGAAAACATCTCGCAGTTCGGCTTCGGTTGTGCTGTGCGGCAAGTTGCCAACGTAAAGGTTCTTCATTGCATCTCCTGTATTGGTAAATCCTGCAAATTCGTCAATTCGCGCCTGTCCTCGACGCGCTGCCCTTCCGCATCTCTCACCGGCGCTGGCCTCTCCCGGATCGCTTGCGTCCGCGCGCTGCATGCCGACCGCACCGCCGAGATTCGCCGGGATGCTTCCAGCAACCCCCAGCGCTGCGTCAGCCCTTTCAAATTCAATGACAGCGCCTCCTTCACGTCTCCGCCCGTGCCCTGGTCCTCCGCGTTCATCACCGGCGCCAGTTCTTCTTCATTCGGCAAGTGCGCCAGAAATTCCGGCCCACCCACCAGAAACGCCATTCGCTGCGGCGGCGTCGCCCCGCGAATGTCGTCACAAAACTTGTCCCGATGCCCCAGCCCTTTTTCCATATTGACCAGCACCAGGTCGTACAAATCCGCTCTCCACCACGCGCGCGCCTCTCCAATGTCGGCCGCACAATCCACTTCCATGCCGAGCTTCCGCATCACCTCGGCGCGCAAATCGCGCTTATGGGTCGATCGATCCACCAGCAGCACCCGTTTCTTTTTATCCGGAACCGGAATCATCACGGGCAGCGGCAACACCACCATTGGCATGTTCATACTGTCACCGGCGGCGCCTTGACGGCCATCGAACCGTGCGCCAATTTCGCCTGCATCGCCTCTGGGTTCAACAACTCGCGCGTTCGTTTCCGTCGCGCAATCTTCTGCTTGCGTTCCCGGTGAAATCTCGATCGGTCGCCATTCCGTGCGGACATAATTACGCTCCTGTCTTTCGACGGCTAACGGGGATCACGGCCCACAGTAACTTCCTGCCCGCGCGCCGAGCGATCCGCCGCGTCAAAACCCGCGCTTTCGATCACTCTCTCCCTGGATCGGGGCGTAAATAAGGATGGTTCCGTGCTGGTCGTTGGGACAAAGAGACGCCTCTCGATCTCTCAATCGCGAAGGCGCAAACACTTTATGGCAGGTCTTCGAGGTTAAGATCTCTAGTATAACGTGTTTGTCCCGCTCTTGCTCACCTTTCGAATTTCCGGTGCCGGCGCAGTTTGATTTCCACAAACATTACGCCCTCCCCGCCGATGCGCTAGACTTCTTTCATGCCAAAACGCAATCTTCGGATCGTAAGAAGAGTCAGAAACATTCCGATCCTCGGAATCTGCGAACGATGCAACGCACAGTTCGGCGCAGACCCTGAGCGGGGAAATGCACAATCCGCCATCCAGGGCCAGTTCAATGCCCATACCTGCAAGCCTCCGGACAGCACCGCGAAAAAAACCGTAAACCCGGAATAAAACCGGCAGGCGATGCGGTTTCCTTGCCGATTACTCGGTCTGTCGACGCGAAAGACTTTTCTTTCGTCCCAGAGGCACGAATAAAATCGCGAGCCGCAACGGTCTTCCTCCGTGTACCCTCGTGGCAATAAGGTTTTGCTTTACCCCCGTGTTCCTCCGTGCGCCCCGTGGTGATAAGGTTTTGCTTTGCCCCCGCGTCCCCGCATCGCCCGAATCTCCTTGTGAATCGCTCCCATTGCGCGTAACATCGATTTGTACGTTAGGCCGACTCGGTCGTGAGCAGTTCTCGCTTCAACAGCTAGTAACCTGCCTTCAGTACTTCCGAATCTCTCCAGCGTAAATCGATTCCAAAGGATCCCCACCTATATGGCAGAACAAGGAACAGTCAAGTGGTTCAATGACGCCAAAGGCTACGGCTTCATCAGCCGTCAAAATGGCGAGGATGTTTTCGTGCATTTCTCCGCCATCCAGGCCGGCGGTTTCAAAAGCCTCCAGGAAGGCCAGACCGTCCAGTTCGACGTCACCAAGGGCCCCAAAGGCTGGCAAGCGGAAAACGTTCAACCGCTCTAACCCGGCCAATTCGCGTGCGGAGGCGATGTCTGCGGAGATCGCCCCTTCGCTCTCAACGGCCCGCAAAGCGCACGATCGGAACTGCGCAAGATCGGAACTGCGACAGTCTGCAACATGCTTACGAACCTCGACCCGCTGCAAATGGATTCCCTGTGAATCGCGACGACAATAACTCGACCTTCGCCATCATCCTCCACAACGTTCGCACCTATCGCTCCGCCGGAGTCATCGAGGTTGTCCGCGGCATGCGCAAGGCCGAATTAACCCTGAAAGAATTCCAGTCTTCCCAAAACCCCGCCGAGTACCACGAGGGCTGGCGCTATTTCTTCGAAAAAACCGAACTCGCCGCCGGCACCGATCCCGCCCAGGCCACCCACCTCCGCCAGGCCGACCTCGAACTACGCGAGTCCAAACAGCCCCAGGAACCCAAGTTCACCATCCGCGCCTCCTCCAACCACCACAAGTAGCGCCGCCTCCCGTCCCCTCACGCACTTCCCCAAGAGTTTCCGCCACGCCCCCTCCGCATTACCGCCAGTATTCGCGCACCCTTAAAATATCCATCCCAAGGTGGTATATTTAGAGTGAGGCCATTATGACCGAATTGTTTTCCCTGAGCGAAGCCGCCGCCATCGCCGAGATTCCCCTCGACACCGTCCGCACAGCTCTCGAAAAGAAAGCCGTAAAGCCCTCGCACAAGCGCAAGACCGGTAACTCCGTCCGCCACCAGTTTTCGGTCGGCGACGTCCTCTTCGTAAAGCTCCTCGCCGAGTTTCCCTTTCCGCTGAGCAAGCAAGATAAGAAGTCTCTTGCGCAAATCCTTGCTCGGGGCGATACCAGGTCGGCGCACTGGTCTTTGCAGGGGGCAAACCTCGTCTATCGTTCCGGCGACATGCGCATATCCATTCAATGCAAAGCATTCCGCCAAACCGTCGCCAGGAATCTTTCCGCCTACCGCTGGGGCAGCCGGCGCATCATGTCCTCGCCGCAAATCTTAGGCGGTGAGCCCGTTTTTCGCGGCACGCGAATTCCCCTCCAACATGTAGTCTCGCTCTGTCGCAAAAATGTTCCCGAACAGGAAATCACTCAGGATTTCCCCAGTCTCTCCGCTCGTGACTTGGCCTACGCGCGCCTCGTAGCGCGCCTCGGCCCCCGCCCGGGACGCCCCCGCAAGCCCCTCGCCTTTACCCGAGTGCACGGTCTCGCCCGGTGATCCGTCTCTTGTTGGACGAGAATATCTCGCCCACACTAGCCGGCAGACTCGCGGAGCTGGCGGTATTCGCCCAATCCGTCCCTCACGTAGGTTTGTCCGGTCGCCCGGATCACCACTTATGGCAGTACGCGATTGACCACAATTTCGCCGTTGTCACAACCAACGCGCGCGATTTCATTCCCCTACTCAATGTCGAACTGCATCCTGGATTGATTGTGCTGCGCGACAGCGGCCTCACTCGCGATGAACAATGGGACCGTATCAAGCCCGTCATCGCGCATCTCAAGAACTCCCGCGATCCAAACTTTCTGGTCAACAAACTGATCGAGGTCAAGCCTGTTGGACGTTTCGAGATCCGGGAAATTCCGCCGCCCGCCTCGCGCCCGTAGTTCAACTCTCTCGGCCCTCCACCGCTCCATCACGCCCCTCGGCACTTTCACGCCTCCCCAACGCGTCTCTCCGCCTGTTGCTTTTCTCCCCTCAGCAGAAGAGGATAGTACTCGAATGATCGTGAACTTCGCCGAGCGCGCCCACAACCACAACTGGGAACTCGATCCCGTCATCCGCTCTCTCCTCGACACCGATTTCTACAAGCTCCTCATGCTTCAGTTCATCTGGAAGCACTATCCCACCACCCGCGTCCAGTTCTCCGTCATCAATCGCAGCGGCGCTCTCCGCCTTGCCGACATGTTTTCCCGCGAAGAGCTCGCCCACCAACTCGAGCACGTCCGCCGCCTCCGCTTCCGCCGTTCCGAACTCGTCTGGCTCGCCGGCAACACCTTCTACGGCCGCCGCGGCATCTTCGAGCCTTCCTTCCTCGAGTGGCTCGAAGACGATTTCCGCCTCTCCGAATACTCCATCTCCGCCCACGACGGCCAGTACGATCTCACCTTCGATGGCCTCTGGTCCGCCACCACCATGTGGGAGCTCTACATCCTCCCCATCATGTCCGAGCTCAAAACCCGCGCCAGCCTCAAAAGCCTTCGCGAGTTCGGCCTCGACATCCTCTACGCCCGCGCCAAAACCAAGCTCTGGAGCAAGATCGAGCGCCTCCGCGGCGTCCCCAACTTAAGCGTCGGCGACTTCGGCACCCGCCGCCGGCACAGTTTTCTCTGGCAGGAATATGTCGTCAGCGCCATGGCCGCCAACCTCGGCTCCGCCTTCATCGGCACCTCCAACGCCTATCTCGCCCACAAGCACGATCTCGAAGCCATCGGCACCAACGCCCACGAAATTCCCATGGTCATGGCCGCCCTCGCCCCCGACGAGCAAGCCATGAAAGCCTCGCAATACCAAATGCTCGAGCTCTGGCAGCAGACTTACCATGGCGCTCTCCGCGTCATGTTGCCTGACACCTTCGGCACCACCCAGTTCCTCGCCAACGCCCCCGACTGGGTCGCCGACTGGACCGGCCAGCGCATCGACAGCAAAAATCCCTACACCGCCGGCGACGAATACATCGAGTGGCTCCGGCGCCATCATCGCAATCCGCAGGAAAAACTCATCATCGCCTCCGACGCTCTCGACGTCGACGAGATCCTCGGTCTCCACGCCTATTTCGATGGCGCCATCCTCGGCAACCACCTCCCCACCGACTTCACCAGCGCCGCCGATTTCTTAGACCGCAACAAATGGCGCCCCAATCGCCGCATCCGTCTCAGCACCGGCTGGGGAACTCTCTTAACCAACGATTTCCGCGATTGCGATCCCGCCGGCGGCAACGGCTTCGATCCCATCAGCCTCATCTGCAAAGTTTCCACCGCCGACGGTCGCCCCGCCGTCAAACTCTCCGACAACTACGCCAAAGCAGTCGGCGACCCGGAAGAAATCAACCGTTACCGCCAAATCTTCGGCACCGCCGGAGTAAGCAACCTCCCAGTAATCGCCTAGCACTCCGCGAAGAAATGCGCCCGGGTGCCCCATCCTTAACGTCGCGCATTTTGCGACGTTAGGGTGGGGCTTTTGACTTTGCTGTTGTTTTTGCTTTTGAACTTTGCTGTTGACTTTGCTGTTGTCGTTGCTCGTGTGGGCCGAATTCACTGGCGTTAAAACACAGCCCTACCGCTGTCCCCTGTTATCCTCAATAAATCACACCGCCGAGAGAGACCCTATGTACACTCCCGATCCCAACCGTTATAACTCCATGCCCTATCGCCGCTCCGGTCGCAGCGGCATCCAACTTCCCGCCGTCTCCCTCGGACTCTGGCACAACTTCGGCGGCATCGATAACTTCGAAAATTCCCGCGCCATGCTCCGCCGCGCCTTCGATCTCGGCATCACCCACTTCGATCTCGCCAATAACTACGGCCCTCCCTACGGATCGGCGGAAGAAACCTTCGGCCAGATCTTCAAAAAAGATTTCCTTCCCTATCGCGACGAGCTCATCGTCTCCACCAAGGCAGGCTGGGACATGTGGCCCGGCCCCTACGGAAATCTCGGCTCGCGCAAATATCTGCTCGCCAGCCTCGATCAGAGCCTTAAGCGCACGGGCCTTGCCTATGTCGACATCTTCTATCATCATCGCCCCGACCCCGACACGCCCATGGAGGAATCTCTCGGCGCGCTCGACACCGCCGTGCGCTCCGGCCGCGCCCTCTATGCCGGCATTTCCGCCTACAACGCCCAGCAGACCGCCGAGGCGCTAAACATTTTGCGCGCTCTCGGTACCCCCTGCCTCATTCATCAGCCCAAGTATTCGATGTTCGTGCGCGATCCCGAACACGGCCTGCTCGACGTCCTCGAGAAAGATGGCGTCGGCGCCATCGTCTTCAGCCCCCTCGCTCAGGGACTCCTCTCCGATCGCTACCTCAAAGGCATTCCCGCCGATTCGCGCGCCGCCCGCGATACCTTCCTGAAGAAAAATGACATTACCGAAGACAAGCTAGCCAGGATTCGCGCTCTCCAGTCAATCGCAGTGCAGCGCGGCCAAACCCTCGCCGAGATGGCCGTCGCCTGGGTTCTCCGCGATCCCCGCGTCACCAGCGCCCTCGTCGGCGCCAGTAAAGTTTCCCAGCTCGACGACAACGTAGCCGCGCTCCGCAATCTAAAATTCACCCCCGAAGAGTTGCGCGCAATCGACGCCGCCCTAACCCCCACCCCAATGACTAAATGGTTAAATGATTAAATGACTAAATACCCCGGACTTATGCCAAGGCCGCGTGGGGCGCGGTAACTGGGTCTACTCTTAGGGTCAGGCCTTCTACTTGCCGCACGACTACTCTTTCGCCGGCTTGGATATTCAGGGTGGAAACTGCGTCCCAGAGTTCGCCGTGGATGAAGACTTTGCCGCTGGGCGACAAAGCGGTTTCGGCGATGCCGATTTCGCCGACTAACCCTTGCTGCCCGGTTACTACTTTGTTGCGGCGGGCGCGGACGGCGATGCTCATCAGGAACGCGGTAATTAGGCCTAGGGGAATGGCGACGGCTAGCGCGGTGGTAAGGCGGACGCGCATTTCCGGGATGGGTCCATCGACTAAGAGTAAACCGCCAATTACCAGGAGCGAGATGCCTCCAATGGTCAGGACGCCGTGGGTGGCGAATTTGGCTTCGAGCGCGAAGAGCGCGAAGGACCCGACGATGAGGACGAGCGCGGCGAAGCGGACGGGAAGAAGATTGAGCGCGAAGGCGGCGAGCAGGATGAAGACGACGCCAACCGTGCCGGGAATGACTGCGCCGGGATGATTGAATTCGGCGTAGAGCGCAAGCGCGCCGATGGCGAGCAGGATGAAGGCGACATTCGGATCCATGATGTAGGTCAGGATGCGCTGCTTGAGGGTCATGCGATAGTCGCGGATCGGCTGGCTGGTGAGATCGAGCGTAACCGTTGTGCCGTTGAAGCGCTTGAAGGATTTGCCGCTGAGCTGGCGGAAGAGATCCTGCTCGGTGGGAGCGATGTATTCGATGAGTTTTTTGTCGAGGGCTTCCTGATCGGTGAAGGATTTGGATTCGCGCACGGCGCTCTCGGCGAGTTCGACATTGCGGCCGCGTTTGGCGACGACCGAGCGCATGAGGGCGGCGGCATCGTTTTCCATTTTCATTTTCATCACGTCATCCATTTTGCCGCCGCCAATCGTCACGGGATGCGCGGCGCCGGTGTTGGTGCCGGGGGCCATGGCGGCGATGTCGGCGGACTCGAGGATGAAGAAGCCGGCGGAGGCGGCGCGGCTGCCGCTGGGCGTGACGTAGATGATGACGGGCACGGGAGAAGCGACAATTTTTTCGATGATGTCGCGAGTCGAGTCGACGAGGCCGCCGGGAGTGTTGATTTCGATGAGCACGGCCTGCGCGCGATGGGCGGCCGCGTCATCGAGGGCGCGGCCGATGTATTCGGCGGTGACGGGCTGGATGGCATCGTTGACGACGATTCTTAGAACGTCGGCGGAGGCGGAAACGGCGAGAACAAGAATTGCACAGAGCACGGCCTGAAGCCAGAAAACCGGGCGCGTGCGCCTGAGGACTGAGAGCTGAGAGCTAAGAGCTAAGAGCTGTTTCATGGCTGCGGCAGCGGCTGCGCTTTCTCCGCGAGCTTGGCTGCTAGGGTACGTTTTAAATCCTGAGCGGTAAGGTTGCGGGGCTCGAGTTGGAGGGCGCGCGCGATTTCGTCGGAGGCGGAGGCAGTGCGATTCTCGCGCAGATCGAGGCGGGCGAGAACCAGATAGGCGGCGGCGGATTCGTGCAGGTGCAGAGAGGCTTCGGCCTGCGTGCGAGCCTCTGCGGCATCGCCACGCGCGTCGTACACCTCGGCCAGGGCCGCGAGCGGAGCGGGGCTGGCGGGATCGACTGTGGCCGCGTGGCGGAATTCGGCCTCGGCTTCCGTCGTGAACCCATGCGCCAGAAGCTCGTTACCGAGTTCGACATGATAGCGCGCGTGGGAGCGGGGATCGGAGCGCGCAAATCTTTGCTCGGCCCAACCCTGCATCTGGGTCGTCATCTGGCGAAAAGCATTCTCCTGATACGTGCGAGTCAGGCGCTCGGCGGGAATTTTTGCGGGACTAGCGGGCGCGGCCTGTGCAGGGGCACTGCTCGCGGTCGCAGTTTGCGCGGGCCCAGGCAGCGCTAGAGAGTCGAGAAAGTTCTTGGCTTCGGAATCGGTGGGGCGAGCGTCGAGGTCGAGGCGGAGTTCGCGTCCGGCTTTTGCTTTATCGCCGGCGCGCGCCAGCGTGACGCCGAGATTGAAATGGTAGTCGGGATTGCTGGGATCGTTTTCAATGGCTTTTTCAAAATCCTCGGCGGCTCGTCGTTGTCCGCCCGGCCCGCGACGCGCGGCGACCACTCCAAGGTTGTTATAGACCTCCGCCAGAGGCACGCGCGCGGCCACAAACTCGAAGGCCCGCTCAGCCTTGTCGAAGTCACCGTGAGCATAAGCGCTCAGTCCGAGATAGAAATTTGCTTCCCGCGCCAGGCGCGAGCTCGGAGGAATTTTTTCAAACGCCGCGCCGGCCTGCTCGTAGGAGCGCTCGGCGAAGTAAGCCTTGCCGAGCGCGAGCCAGGCTTCGGGGAAAGAGAGATTGAGGCGCGTGGCCTCGCGATAGTTTTGAATTTTTTCTTCGGCGGTCGCGGCCAATACTCCGTGCGTGTAACTCTCCAGCGCGTCCAGCTGCATCGCCGGGAAACTGGAAATGTACCGGTCTTTGGAGACGGTGAAATTGGGATGGATGGAATGCAGCAGATCCCAGGCGAGCGTCGACTGCACGATAGCGAGATCGAAGAGCGGCGCGGATTCGGCGGCGGCGGGCAGCAGCTTTTGCGCGCGCATGTCGAGCAGTTGGGCCGTGGCCGTAAGGCGCGCCCCGTCGTACGAATACGAGCCAAAGACGGCAAAGTCGACGTCCATCTGCTCGGCGATGCGGTAGAGTGTGGCGCGCGAGGGATGCACGCCGGAGGGAACACCCTGGCGATCGTAGGCGCGGAGCCGCTCGTCGCGCGTGACAACATAGAGCACGGGCGAGTCGAGGTGGGATTCCAGGGCGGAGGGAAAACATTCGCCGAGCCATTCCAGGCTGGGACTGGAAGAGGTGTTGTCAAATGGAAATACGATGACGGTGTGGCCGGAAATGGGATCTTGCTGCGCGTAAACAGACGCGAAGAAAAAGCACGCGAAGAGGAAAGAGAAGACTGCTCGTTTCACGACAAGCTGATTATATCGGCAGCAGGGAGAGGGCGATCGGTTCTTGATCCGCGGAAAAGGTTTCGAGCCGCAGAGGCCGCGGACAGCGCGAATACCAGTTGGGCGATCGGGCCTCTTCAGGCGCGCCGCCGGATCGAGATTTCTTTTGCGTCTTGCTGCGAGGGTTGCCTCTGCGCCGAGTTCCAGCCCGGGAGATCGTTGCTCCCCGTGATGAGGCGCGCGCCGCGCTCATACGTGAGATAGGCCCAGGCCCAGTTGATCATGACGACGATGCGATTGCGGAAACCGATGAGAAAAAGGATGTGAATGAAGAGCCAGGCCAGCCAGGCAAAATAGCCGGAGAGTTCGAAGCGGCCGATTTGCGCAACGGCGGCGGCACGGCCAATGGTGGCAAGGCTGCCTTTGTCGTGATAGTGAAAATTTTTTCTGGGCTGCCCGGCGAGGTCGCGGCCGATCGTCTGCGCTGCAAATTTTCCCTGTTGTATGGCGACCTGCGCCACGCCGGGAAGCGGCGCGCCGTTATCGCCGTTGAGCGCGGCGAGATCGCCGATGACAAAGATATTGGGATGCGACTGGAGGCTCAGATCGGGCCGCACAAAAACGCGTCCCGCGCGATCCATGGGGACGTGCAGCTTGCCCCCGAGCGGCGAGGCCGCTACTCCGGCGGCCCACAGGATGACGGAGGCGGAAATTTTTTGCGTGCCCACGCGAACCGCGCCCGGCTCCACTCCGGTTACGATTTGCGAAGTGCGAACCTCGACCCCGAGGCGGTTGAGTTGCTGCTCCGCTTTACGTGACAGCTCTTCGGAGTAAGCGGGCAGCACGCGCGGGCCGCCTTCGAGCAGGAGAATGCGAGTTTGCTGCGGCTGGATCTTGCGGAACTGATGGGTCATGGCATGGCGCGCGATTTCGGCGAGGGTTCCGGCGAGTTCGACGCCCGTGGGACCCGCCCCGACTACGACGAATTGCAAGGCCGGTTCGGTGTCGGATTGCGCGGCTTGGCGCTCGGCGAGTTCGAAGGCAAGTAGAACACGGCGGCGAATCTCAAGAGCATCTTCGATGGTCTTAAGGCCGGGCGCAAGCGGCTCCCATTCTTCGTGGCCAAAATACGCGTGAGTAGCGCCGGAGGCGATGATGAGGTAATCAAACTCGAAAGACTGCTCGCGGGTGATCACCTTTTTTTCTTGCAGGTCGAAGTCGACAACTTCTTCAAGGAGAACCTCGATATTGGATTGCGATTTGAGAATCCAGCGGATGGGCGCGGCGATTTCTCCCGGAGAAAGGCCGGCGGTCGCGACTTGGTAAAGCAAGGGCTGAAACGTGTGATGATTGCGGCGATCGAGGAGAGTGACCTGGACGGGGAGGCGGGCGACTTCGCGAGCGGCCGTGAGCCCGCCAAAACCGGCGCCGATGATGACGACTCGCGGCTTGGAACTCATCGCCATTTAATCGGTTAGATTCGCGTAGCGAGGAAAAGTTTTAATTTTGGGACGCGCGGCCACGATTACTGGCCGATTACTGGCCACGACTGCTGGCGCTCGCGCGGCAATCCGCTTACACTGCTTTTTCGTAAGGGCTGTCTCCCATGTCGCTCTTTTCCAGATGACCAACGGCCAAGCGGAATTCGGAACTCGGGCTGACGCGCAAAGCCTTGCGCATGAGCGGGGTGCCATCGAATGGCTGGTGCCCTCGGTGCGCGACATGATTTTTATCTTCCTGCTGTGGTCCATCTTGGCGGGCACGCTGTCCAACCGGCCGCTGGCCGATCCCGATATTGGGTGGCACATTCGAACCGGCGAATTGATTGTCTCGACGCACGTGATTCCGCGCACCGATCCTTTTTCTTCAACCATGTACGGGCAGCGGTGGTTCGCCTGGGAGTGGCTTTACGATTTTGCGTTGGGAATTTTGTACCGTGGCGGCGGATTGAACGGGGTGGTTTGGCTGTGCGCGGTGATTGTGGCGGCGACGTTCATGTTATTGCTTTCATTGCTGATGCGGCGTGGGTGCGGCCTGCTGCTGGCGGTTGTGTTGATGTTGCTAGCGGAGGCGGCGGCGACTCTGCACTTGTTTGCCCGCCCGCACATTGTGAGTTGGCTCTTTGTTTTGTTGTGGTTCGCGGCACTGGAGCGATGGGCACGAGGCCAGTTGCCGCGCTGGGGGTTGTGGTTTTTTCCGGCTTCCACGTTGCTTTGGGTGAATTTGCATGGCGGGTGGATCTTTGGATTCGCCCTCCTGGCTTTGTATGGAGTCGCGGAAGTCATTGAATGGATTCGGGTTAAAGATGCGTTTGCGCGGGTGCGGTCGGCGCGGCGGGTGCGGGGGCTGATCTGGGCGGGGTTGGTTTCGGCTGTCGTGACCCTGGCCAATCCGTTCGGTTGGCAACTCCATGTACATATTTATCGGTATCTTGGCGATGAATACCTGATGAACCGCATTGCCGAGTTTCGCTCGCCCGATTTTCATGGCTGGGCGCAGCGGTGTTTTGCATTCATTCTGCTTATCTCATTGATTTCATTCGCTGCAAACCGGCGCCGGGTGCGGCTTCGCGAGATTCTGGTCGTGCTCTTGGCGGTTTATTCGGGCGTGCTGTCGTCGCGCAACGTCCCCATTTCGTCGCTGTTGCTGGTGCTGATCGTGGGCCCTATGTTATGGGAACAAATAGGTTTACTGGCGGATCGGCCGGGCGCCTGGGGATCGATGCGGTCGTGGTTGCGGCGGATAGTCGAGTTTTCGGGGCGGATGGAAGAGCAGGAATTTCGGTTGCGCGGGCATTTGTGGCCCGTTCTAGCCGCGGCAGTGGCGCTAACTATATGTTTCCATGGGGGATGGATTGGGTCACGCCGGGTGATAGACGCGCACTTTGACGCCCAGAGAGTGCCGGTCGCCGCGGCGAACTTTCTGGCCGCTGAAGGTGGAGTTGACCCCTTGTTTTCAACGGATTCCTGGGGTGGGTACCTGATTTACCGCCTCTATCCGGCTCGCCAAGTCGTGGTGGATGACCGCCATGATTTATATGGTCCAGACCGGATTCGGGAGCTGGTTACGGTCATGCAGGGCGAGACCGGCTGGCGGCACACTTTGGACGGTTGGCGGGTGCGGACGGCGGTCTTGCCGGCGGGCTCGACCCTCTCTAACTTGCTGCGGGAGCTGCCTTTAGAATGGCGGATTGTTTATGAGGACAAGGTCGCGGTAGTGTTTGAGAGGCTTTGAGGGCGGAGTAGGGATTGGTCGAAAAAAAAACAACGCAAAAGCTGCCTGGATTCCAAATGCCTCAATGCCTCAATGCCCCAATGCCTCAATGCCCCAATGCCTCAATGCCCCAAATGACTCAATGCCCCAATGACTCAGTGACTCAATAATTCATTTCCCGCTGCCAGCAAAACCACCTAGTCCCCTCCCCATGACCCCATTTCCCCCCAAACGTCGCGCTTATCAATGAAGGGCAAGTATGGCCGTTGGGATTTCACGTTCTCCTCTGTAATCCAAACGGCCATCCCACACCACCGGCTGAAGGCTAGGCCCTCCAATTCCAGCCGCCAAAAACTTCCAGGAGAATGTTATGAAACGCATCAACTCTTCGTCGCAAGCAATCGCAAAAAAAACTATCACCCGCACGCGAACGCTCACCCTCATCACCCTGTTCTCGCTGCTAATCTGCGCCGCCCCAGCGGGCGCGCAATCCCGCAACTTCAAACAGCTCGGTAGTTCCACGGGCATAGCCGGAAAGACGGAGGAAGCCCGCGCCCGCCACGGTCAGAAGGCGCACCCTGCCTATACCTACAACTATGGCATCCTCTACAACTTCTGCCCCGCCATTAACTATTGCCCAGACGGCGCGTACCCCCAAGCTGGTCTGATCTTGGATGCTGCAAACAACTTGTACGGCACCACAAATGGAGGCGGCTACGGAGGTGTGGTCAACTCAGGCATCGTTGCCCGCCCCGGAGGCACGGTGTTCAAAATCGACAGCTCCGGTCACGAGTCGCCGCTCTATGCATTCAGCCCTGCCAATTACTTTACGGATGGCCTCTCCCCCGTTGCCGGTGTAATCCAGGACAGTGCTGGCAACCTCTACGGCACAACCCCATACGGCGGCGGTGGCTCCAATGGTCCCGCTGCAGGCACCGTCTTCGAACTCGACAGCGCGGGTGTGGAAACCGTGCTCTATCGTTTCTGTCCAACCGGGACTTGCACGGACGGGGATTATCCTCTCGCGGGCCTGGTTCAGGACGCTTCCGGCAACCTGTACGGCACCACCGCCGGCGGAGGTAGCGGCACGTACGGCGCAGGGGGCACTGTCTTCCAGCTCGTACCGGGCAACCCCTGGACTGAGAATGTCCTTTACAGCTTCTGCTCTCTTCCCGGCTGCACCGACGGCGACTATCCCTCGGCCGGCCTCGTCCAGGACTCATTCGGCAATCTCTACGGCACCACCCAGGTTGGGGGTGCGAATACCGGTTTGGGCGCCGGCTACGGTGGAGGCGAAGTATTCGTCCTCTGCGCTCCCGGCGTATCTTCAGCGGATATTCCCCCCTGCGCGGCCGGTCTCACAAGCTGGACTGAGTATGTGCTCTACAGCTTCTGCGCGAATTACAACTGCACCGACGGACGCGATCCCGTGGCCGGTCTCATCCAGGACTCGGTCGGCAACCTCTACGGCACTACGCAAGACGGCGGCGTGAACCTTTACCCCGGTACGGTGTTCGTGCTCTGTGCCCCCGGTGTCGCCTCCGGCGACATTGCTCAGTGCCCGCTCAACGCTCCAAGCTGGACCGAGGTCGTCCTCTATAGCTTCGGCTCATCTCCCGGAGATGGCTACCTTCCCGAGGCCGGAGTAATTCGGGACTCTTCCGGCAATCTGTACGGCACCACTGAGTTTGGCGGATCCAGCACCCAAGGCAACGTCTTCCAGTTAGATTCGTCGGGCAACTTGACTGTGTTGCACAGCTTCTGCACTCCGAACTGCTCCGATGGCTACAATCCCACCGCGGGTCTGGTTCAGGATTCCCACGGCAACCTGTTCGGCACCACCGAAGGCGGCGGCGCCTACACCCGAGGCACCGTTTTCGAGCTTAAGGTTTATTGCCCGCTGTGCCTCGTTGTTAACCCGTCCGAACTCAACTGGGGCGCGATCATCTTAGGTGAGATGGGCAAAGCCCAGTACGTGAAGGTCACCAACTCCAGCACCCAGGCCATCGAAATCGGCAGCATCGAAATCACCGGTGCTGACGCAGCCCAATTCAAGCTGGCGAAGGCTAAGAAGGGCGGCTGCGGCAGCGTTATCGCCCCCGGAGCCACCTGCCTCATCGGCGCCACCTTCAACCCCACTCAACTCGGGCTCCAAACCGGCACGATCACCATCACCGACAGCGCCACAAATAGTCCCCAAACCGTCTCCCTCTCCGGCACCGGAATCCAATAGCCGGAGCACATCGACCCTTTTCACTTACGGGGCTGCGCCAGCAGCCCCTTTTTTTTGGACGGCCAATGGTTGACCAATTCCTACACCTGTGTTTCCGGCCCGTGACGCGTAAGCAGGGAAGGAACATCGTCGGGCCGCCCCGCTCAAGCCGTTTGCCTGGGCGGGGTTTTTCGTTCTCCTGGAAGTGCCAACTCAGCCACGCACCCTTTCCCAATCGCGACCTACGCGTCGCCACGCGGCACGCGAAAGGCACCATCCCAATAAAGTCACTCGCATAAGTGATGTAACTCACAGACATATGAAATGTTCTTTACTAACATGTGCAACGCGTCGCTTCTTCGAGTTACTCCCACCGAGGGGGGAGACAGCCTACACTCCCTGAAGCGGTCGCTCAAGCCAGACAGCGATTCAGTCAACTTCCGCCGGCCAGAGCCGTCGCTTTGGCGCAACTTAGCTAACGCCTGGCTTCCGTTAGTGCTAAACCTCGCGTGGCAAGCGCGACGACAACTCTCTTCCCGAACGGCAACAGAAAGCGGTCGAGTCCTTGGGCAGTCGGGGTTGACTCTTCGACAGAACAACCCCCAACTTAACAGACCTCTGGCGCGTTCCTCATATTAGGACGCGCAAAGGCTTTCCTATGCTAACTCAATTAGGAGGATTGTTTATGAGGAAAATGTTACTTGCCGGTTTTACACGCCTTTTCGTCCTGGTCGTTTTCCTGGGAGCGATGCTCGGTGCGCCGCCGAGCGCTTCAGCGCAATTCTACGTCGACACCGCCATCATTAACGTTGGCACCCCGCAGGTTCCCGCGGGCTTGGGCATCGGCGTATTGGCGATCGAACTCTACGATGCCGCCTCCGGAAGCACTTGCCTGGTGGATGTCTATGTCAAATCCGGAATGACGGCCGCGGTTAAGGCACAAAGGATGATTGAAGCGCTGCACAAGGAAATCAAGCACTGCGGGTGTCCATTCACAGTAGTCTGGATCAAGCCCACCACCATCAAAATCATCAACAAAAATCCCAACCGGACGACCTGGGCGGTACACATGAAGCCGCCTGACACAACCGAGGAGGGGGACGTGATGACCATTCTCCCGCCCCGGAAGGGCACTTGGCAGTGGGCGTTTACCTTGTGGATTTACCCGAACACCATGACGCCGCCGGCCGGGACCGAGCTGTGGCTCACCGCGCAGGAGCCGAGCGGAACCACGTATTCGGTTGCCATCACTGCGGACGGCATGACGGACTCGTCTCAACTGCAGGACATGGCAATTGCCCAGTTGGAGGCGCAGGGCATTGTCTTCACCAAGGTCCTGAATTCGATGACCGGAACGCATGGCTATCAGTCGCAGTGGTTCCCTGGGACTTCAAGCAGCGGAACCGGCTGGGTCCAATGGACCTCGGGCTGGGCTTCGTATATCGGAACTTACGGAGTCCTGGCGAGTCCACAATAAGGCCGATCCAGCATTCCCTGAGCCGCTCGGAGTTAAGAGCGGCTCAGCTTCAACTCGCGGACGGATTCGCCCAAACGAATCCGTCTGCCTCTAAGTAAGACTCCTGCACTTTTGCGCCACGAAAAATGCAGAGAGTAAGTTGGCGGGTGGCCCACTCAAGCCTTCTTTTGGCTTGAGTGGGGACGTTCTCGAAACCCAAAGCCGGCGTACCCCACGTCTCGCGACTTTCGAGACGTGGATATGTCGGTTGCTTCTGGAGTGTGCGTTCTAACCTCTCACATGGGTGGCCCGGCTTTCCCATCACCTACCGGCCACCCCAAAATCCCCAGTTTTCCCAACCCGACGCACTCACCGCCCTCCTCCGGAAGTCTTACTACCTTCGTAACCATTCCTCACCAACCTCTAGTACCAACGGTCACTGACTTTTCCCCCGCCCTGCGCCATCATCTCTAAATGCTTCGGTGTTATTTCAACAATTGCTCTTTTACCGAAGCAAACCCCAGAACGCATCTTCAACAAAGTTCTCGGTCCTCGGTTCCCAGTTCTCAGTCTTCAGTGTGCGTCGGGCGCTCCAGCTTCTACTGACAACTGAGAACCGACAACTGACAACGTTTTTCAGCAGTCCGAATTTGAAAGGAGCTTTATGAAACGTACCAGTCTTCTCGCTGCCATCCTCGTCGCCTTCCTCGCCTCCGCGGCCTGGGCTGGGCAACAATGTGATGCCTGCAAGTCAACCGCCCCCACTCAACCCACCGTCACCACCACTTCCGCCACGGCGGGCGTTGGCTGCAATAAAATCCAGGCCGTCGATAATGGCCTCGCCCAGATCGGCGACAACTACTGCTTCGGCGCCAACAGCCCGCAATGTTCGGGCACCTGCAATAACCAGAACCTCTCCTGCCTCGCCACCGCCTCGCCCACCGACGTCGGCCCGCCCACCTTCCAGAAAGTCCCCGCGGTCGGCTGCAAAAACAATATGGGCGAGCAAGCCACCATCCCCGTCGGCATTTTCACTTGCTACTGCAAGTGCCGCCTGCCCCTCGGTGGAGGCACGGTCTCGCAATCTCCAGGGATCGAATAACCGCGCGCGCCCGGCGCCACACTGCGACACCAGTAACCACGGGGCAGCAAAAAGGCCATCCCAACCAGGCCTTCACGCTGCCCCGCAATTTTCTTCGCCCAAATGATCAGCCCCCATTCCCACCCCAAGCCAGGCTCCTGAGATCTGCCCCGCTCCCCAAGACTCTAACTGAAAACTGAGAACCGGGAACTGAGAACTGGGTTCTGCGCTACAATCCGCACATACCCTTTCCACCACGTTTCCTGGAGGCTCTCATGCCGGATCTCGGGTTCCCCATCGCCGCTATCGCCGCCGTCATCTTCATCATCTATCTGCTCTCCTCCATCAAAATCCTCGCCGAGTACGAGCGCGGCGTCATCTTCCGCCTCGGCCGCCTCCTCGGCACCGCCAAAGGCCCCGGCATCATTCTCGTCTTCGCCCCTATCGATCGCATCGTCCGCGTCTCCCTCCGTCAGGAAGCCCTCGAAGTTCCCCCGCAGGACATCATCACGCGCGATAACGTCACCCTGAAAGTCAACGCCGTCATCTTCCTCCGCGTCATCGATCCCAACAAAGCCGTCGTCGAAGTCTCCAACTACGTCTACCAGACTTCGCAGTTCGCGCAAACCACTCTGCGCTCCGTCCTCGGCGAGCAGGAACTCGACGAACTCCTCGCCCATCGCGAAAAAATCAATCTCCGCCTGCAAAGCATTCTCGACACGCACACCTCGCCCTGGGGAGTAAAGGTCACCAACGTGGAAGTCAAACAGGTCGATATGCCCGAGTCCATGCTCCGCGCCATGGCCAAGCAGGCCGAAGCCGAGCGCGAAAAGCGCTCCAAGATCATCCACGCCGAAGGCGAATTCTCCGCCGCCCAGCGCCTCGTCGACGCCGCTCACCTCCTCTCCACCGAGCCGGTCAGCGTCCAGCTCCGCTACCTCCAAACCCTAACCGAAATCGGCGTCGAGAAAAACACCACGGTAGTCTTCCCCGTCCCCGTCGATTTCTACTCCGGCATCCAAAAACTATTAGCCGCAGTCCCCGACCCGGCCAAAACCAAATCATGAGTCGAGAGTAAGTTGTTAGTAAGTAAGAGCTACTGTAATTATGAGTGATGACAGTAATAATAGTTACGAGTAAGAGCCAAGGTAAGAGCTATGGCAATCTGTCCCACAAATCGCATGGGACAAGGCACGGCTTCGACAAAGACCGGCTCAACCGGCAAGGGAGCGAGTTCCACGCGCGCCAGTCCGTCTCCTCAAACGCGTCCGCGCTTTAGGGCCTGAGGGCGGCTGCTTTGGGACGGCACCCCTTCATGGCAGACTCTTCAGTGTGGGCGAGAGAACTGGCTTTTGCATGAAGGAGTGGAACAAAACCGCGTCAGTTCTCTCCCAAGGAGAACGACGCGGTCGTTTACTCCCAAGGTTCCTTCTACCACCGCTCCCACGAAGGCTCACCGCAATTGTAGGATTAAGCTAAAGGTTCCTGACCATGCCCACCTCGTCACCAGATACCGAAATCACCCTCGGCACCGGCCGAATGCTCGTCATCTTCCTCGTCTTCGTCTTCGTCTGCGCCGTCTTTTTCTCCATCGGCTTTTCGCTTGGCAGAAAAACCAGCATGGCCGCCGCCGGCAACGTGAATGCCTCCGCCACCTCGCCCGCCGCCATCGTCCGCCCCTCCGCCGTCAAGCAACCCAGCGCCCCGCCCACGCCCCAGCCCGCCGATTTCAGCTTCTACAAAGCCGTAGGCGCCAAGGACACCAACACCGACCTCGCCCCGCCAGACGCCCAGTCCCAGCCCGCGCCTGTCGATCAAACGAAAACGTCCGCGCCATCCAAGACTCAAGATCTCGCCAACAGCGCCAGGAACGAGGACCCTTCCAAAACAACGCCTCCGGCCGCCAATCAACCGCCAGTCGCCACTCCCGCCTCCACCCCCGGATATTTCGTCCAGGTTGCCGCCGTCACTCGCCAGGAAGATGCCAACTCCCTCGTCGAGGCCCTCAAGAAAAAACAGTATCCCGCCTTCACCGCCAGCAACTCCGCCGACAAGTTCTACCACGTGCAGGTTGGCCCGTACGCCGACCTCAAAGAAGCCGAAGCCATGCGCACCCGCCTCGTCTCCGACGGCTACAACCCAATTGTGAAGAAGTAAATCCCCTGTTGTCGATCCGTGTGGCAGATACCAGTAGCGCCGGCTGCCCGCCCCCGCTAAAACCGCATCCTCAACGATCCGAAAATGCCCGCGCGAACACCTGATGCCTTGATTTTGCAGGGAGAAGATTTTCTCCGTGCCTCCGTGACTCCGTGGTGAAGAACTACGCCCCCGCCCCCGCGCTCGCCGCCTTCTCCCCGCTCTGCGCCAGCAATCTCACCTGCCCAATCAAATCCCCCACGCCAAACGGCTTCGCCAGGATCGGCACATTCCGTTCCTGCAAAAATGTCCGCACCGGCTCCTCCACCATGCTGGAGAACGTAAGCACCAGCCTCTTCTCCATGCCCGCCGCGTTCGCCGCGATCCATTCATACACTTCCTGCGCGCTCGCCTCGCCCGGCATCCGCCCGTTCATCACGACCGCGTCGAACCTCCCCGCCCGCAGCCGCTCTTTCGCCTCCTCCATCGTCGTCGACGCCGCCACCTCCGCGCCCGCCCCCGCCAGCACGTCCCGCTCAAACTCCAGCACCGCCTCTTCGTCTTCCACCAGCAGCACGCGCCCCATAATCATCGACTCCCGCCGCGCCGCTGCCGTCGTCTCCAACTCCGCCGGCTTCTCGCTCGCCGGCAATCGCACTTCAATCACAGCGCCCCCCTCCGGCCGGTTGCGCGCCACAATCTCTCCGCGATGCTCTTTCACAATCCCGTAGCAGATGCTCAGCCCCAGCCCCGTCCCTTTGCCCTGCGATTTCGTCGTATAAAACGGATCGAAAATCCGGCTCGGCTCCTTGATCCCCGGCCCGTTGTCCTCAAACTCTACGCACACCTGCGCCTCTTTCCGCGTCACCCGCACCCGCAGAAACCCGCGCCCGCTGCCCTCTCCCACCGCATCCAGCGCATTATTAATAATGTTCAAAAACACCTGCTCCAACTGATGGCAATCGCCCACCACCGACGGCAAGTCGTTCGGGATCTCCCGCTCCAGCGCAATGTTGTTCACCTTCAGGTCGTACTCGCTCAGCGTCAGCGTCTCTTCCAGCACTTTCCGCAGATCCAATTCCTGTTTCTGCGGCTTGCGCTGCCGCGCGAACGACAGCAAATTCTGCACGATCCGGTGCGTCCGCTGCGCCTGCTTGAACAGCTTGCCCACATAGTCTGCCGACCGCTCGTCCAGTCCCGCCCCCTCCAGCAACTGCGCATATCCCAATATCGCCGTCAGCGGATTATTCAATTCATGCGCCACGCCCGAAATCAGCTGCCCGATCGCCGACATCTTTTCGCTTTGCAGCAATTGCTCCTGCGTCCGCCGCAAATCCTCGTACGCCCGCGACGTCTCTTCATACAGCAGCACCTTCTCCACCGTCATCGCCAGTTGCCGGCTGATCGCCACCAGCAGGTTCTCGTCGTTGCTCGAATACCGTCGGTCTTCATTGCTCGCCAGTCCCATCATGCCCAGCGGCTTGTCCTTGCTCCACAGCAATACCCAGATCCAGTACGGCAACCGGTCCGCGCAAATAAATTCCACCACCGCCGGCGGCAGATGCGGCAGAAATTCCTGCGTCACCACCTCGGCCCGCGACCGCATCACCAACTCGCCTAATCCCTCCGGAAATTCCGCCTCCGCAAACTTCATCCGCGCTTCGCTTCTTTGCCCCCACCCCGCCCGCCGCCGGAATATTCCATCCCCGGTGCCCGCCAGGTACACCGATCCCGTCTCCGCCCCAAACAGCGACACCACTTGCCGCAGCGTCAAATTCAAAATCTCGTCCAGATCGAACGATTGCGTCGCGATCACCGCCATCGCATTCAGTGCGTTCAACTCGCGATTGCGCCGCCGCATCTCGTCTTCCGACCTCTTCTTCTCCGTGATGTCGAGCACAAATCCCTGATACCGCTCGATCCTCCCCGCCCCATCCCGCGTCGCAAAACAGCTCAGCGCCGCCATCAGCAGTGCCCCATCTTTGCGCCGCACCGTCATCTCAAAGTTGCGCGCGTAGTTGTGCGCCTCAATCTCGCTCCGGAACGCCTCCCGCTCCTCCGCCGTCGCTCCCAGCACGCCCGCCAGGTCCAGCGCCTTCAACTCGTCGCGGCTCCCATATCCCAGCATGGTTACAAACGCATCGTTGCAGTCCAGCAAGTCGCCTTCCAGCGTTGCCACAAACACGCCTTCCTGCGCCTGCTCGAACAGCATCCGGTATTTCTCTTCCGCCGCGTGCCGGTCCGTCGCATCCTGCACCACGTGGATCGTTCCCACCTGCTGTCCATGCTCCGCGTACGTCGACGTCGATACCACCGACTGCCCGCCAAAACACGGGTCGATTCCTTCCGTCAGCCCCCCGCCTCGCTCGCAATACGGGCATCCGCTCCAGAATTCCTCCTTCGGCAGCACCGCCCCGCACGCGCTCCCCAGCACCTCCGCCGGCGACCTCCCCAACCGTTGCAGCAGCGCCTGGTTCGCTTTCAGGATCCGGTAATCCCCATCGTGCGCCAGAATTAGATCCTGTATTGAATCGAACGTGTTCACCCATTGCAGTTGCGACCGCAGTACCTGCTCCAGCAGCTTCGCGTTCTCCGCTGAAATTCCCAGCTTCTGCGCCGCCGTCTCCAGAAATTCCAGCTCATCCCGCCCGTGCCGCCGCCGCCGCCCAAATCCCAGCGACAGCATCCCAATCGTCGATTCCTTCCCCACCACCGGCATCAGCACCACCTGCCGAATCCCGCGCCCCTTCAGCAGTTCCTGCGCCTCCGGCACTTCCGCCAGTCGCACCACCGCCGCACAGCCTCCTCCCACAATCCGCGCCATCGTCGCGCCCATTTCCGTCTGCCCCATCCCCCGCAGCTCTTCTGGCGTCAATCCCACGCGCAGCGCCGGCTTCAGATTTCCTCCCTCCATCCGGTGAAACCACGCCGCCTTCGCCTTCGTCGCCTGCGTCAACTGTCCCAGCGCCGCCTGCATAATCGTCGAGTGGCTCTGCCCGTGCGCAATCGTGCTCGACAAATCCGTCAGCACGCCCAGCCGGTGCGTGCGCACCCGCGAGTCATCCAGCGCCACCAGCAGCAGGCTCGAGCCAAATAAAATCTCCGCCAGCAAATACCCGTCGTTCGGAATTTGATTCGTGAATGGCGTCCACTTCCCGTGCAGCGTCACCAGTCCCGCCGCAAATAAAAATGGTCCCAGCCCCACTCGCCCCAGCCGCGCCAGCATCAACTCGATCGCCACCCCCGCCGCAATCACCCGGCACGCAATCTCCACGCCCGCATACGGAATCTCCGGATGATAGACCGGCGCAACCGCCGCGGCCATCAGCATTATCCATGCCATTCCCACCGGGATCGTCAGCATCGGCCGCGACTCCGCGCACATCAGCGCCGCCGCCGCAAACAGTCCCATCGCTAGCACTAAGTCCGCCTGCGTACATGCCGCCAGCGCCTTCGCCCCCGCATGCCCGGCGCTCGCCCGCACCAATGCCAGATACCCCGCGTACGCCGCCCACCCCGCTCCCCACGCCACCAGGTAGCGCCGCCGGAATGATCGGAAGAAAACCAGGCTCACCGCCACCATCATTAGCGCCGCCGTCTCCCGCGCCGTCAGCCACACTGTCAACACGCCCACGGATTTCCCCACAACTCCCGCCGCACTCGTCAATAAACCCGGCAATGCCACGTCTTCCAGTATCCCGCGTGCATCCTTTCGCGTTACCTGATTTCCGCGTCCAACTGGTTACTTTCGGAATGTGGCAGCTCGCCCTAGAATGGCCGATATACTCACCCTGGAAAGTTATGGCGAACGAACGCATTCTCGTAGTCGACGACGAAGAAACTATCCGTGAAATCGTTTCCTCCATGCTCAAAGGCGCCAGCTTCCAGTCGCGCCAGGCCGGCAGCGGCATCGAAGCTCTCGCCATCCTCGAATCCGGCGATGTCTTCGATCTCGTTCTCTCCGACCTCATGATGGCCGAAATGGACGGCATCGCCCTCCTCGAGCATTCCAAGGAGCGCTTCCCCGACGTCCCCTTCGTCATGGTCACCGCCATGAACGACATTTCCGTCGCCCTCCAGGCCCTGCGCAACGGCGCTTACGATTACCTCCTCAAGCCCTTTGAGCGCGAGCAACTCCTCGCCACCGTCCGCCGCGCCCTCGAGCATCGCCGCCTCAAGCGCGAGAACGATGCCTATCGCACCAATCTCGAAGCCCTCGTCACCGCTCGCACCCAGCAGTGGAAAACTGCCCTCGCCAATCTCGAAAGGTCTTACGACATCACCCTCGAAGCCTTCGGCGACGCACTCGACCTCAAGGATGCCGAGACCGTCGGCCACTCCAAGCGCGTCACCGCCTTCACCATCGCCATCGCCCGCAAAATGGGGTTGTCCAAGGAGGAGATCAGCGTCATTGCCCGCGGCGCTTTCCTGCACGACATCGGCAAGATGGCCATTCCCGACGCCATTCTCCACAAACCCGGCAAGCTCAGCGAAGAGCAAACCGCCATCATGCGCGAGCACGCCTACGCCGGCTACAAAATTCTCAGCAAGATTCCCTTCCTCGCCGAGGCTGCCGAAATCGTCTACACCCACCAGGAGTGTTATGACGGATCCGGCTACCCGCGCGGCCTCAAGGGCGATGACATCCCCCTCGGCTCGCGCATTTTTTCCATCGCAGACACGCTCGACGCCATCACCTCCGACCGTCCCTATCGCCCCGCTCAGACCTTCACCGCCGCCCGCAAGGAAATCGAAGCCTGGGCCGGCCGCCAATTCGATCCCGCCATCGTAAGAGTTTTCCTCGAGATGCCCGACAAAATCTGGGAAGACCTCCGCAAAGACATCAGCGGCCCCAACACCACCCCCACAACAGTCTGACGATGTAATTGCTCTTGCTCTTGCCCCTGCATTTGCTTTTGCCACCCCACGCAACTTTCCCCCACCCCACCGTTCTACCCATATAACATCCTTGCAGGAGGCCCCATGAAACTCGCCCTTCTCCCTCTTCTCCTCACCCTCACCTTCGCCGCAAACGCCCAGACCCCAACCGTCACCGCTCTCCCCAACACCGTCTACGTCGCCGCCGACGGCAAATTCGACACCGCCCCTGACACCGCTCTCATCCAGTTCAACATTTCCGCCCAGGCCGCCACCGCCAAAGAGGCCTACGACCGCGCCTCCCAACAAGCCGAGGCCACGCGCCAGGTCCTCCGCGCCAACGGCATCGAGCCCAAAGCCGCCGAAATCGGCTTCTACTCCCTCAGCCCGCAATACGACTGGAAAAATCCCAAGCGCGCCGTCATCGGCTATCAGGTCTCGACCAGCGTCAGCCTCAAGCTCAAGGATTTCTCCAAGATCGCCCCCATCACCCAGCAACTCGCCGACGCCAGCGTCGGCCAAAGCCAATCTCTCAGTTACATCCTCGATAACCCCGAAGAGGCCAAGTCCAAAGCCGTCGCCGACGCCTTCCGCCACGCCCGCGCCTCCGCCCAAGCCCTCGCCGCCGCCGCCGGCCGCGTCCTCGGCGAACTCAACTACGCCTCCGTCGACGTCAACGAAAACATCCGCATCATGCCCTTAATGCACCGCGCCGCCATGCCCATGGCCGCGCAAGCTCTCCCTGCCCCCACCGAAGAATTCTCTCCCCAAAACGCCACCGTAACCGCCCACGTAAGCGCCATGTTCAATTTGAAATGAGCAATTAGAACTTGAAATTAGGTAACAAGAATTTGGAATGAGTATTCAGAATTTGAAATGAGTAACCAGAATCGGAAGATCTTCCAGCAGAAGTTAAAACAGGCACTAATCGGAAGGATGAATTAGCATCTAAGCGAGACCTGAGACCTGAGACCTGAGACCTGAGACCTGAGACCTGAGACCTGAGACCTGAGACCTGAGACCTGAGACCTGAGACCTGAGACCTGAGACCTGAGACCTAAAGACCTGAGACCTGAGAGC
>Ga0224558_1000559_pt1 | contig 43180 bp, 38 predicted proteins | sample 714S32024metaG_FD_180682 | JGI IMG/M metagenome (GOLD analysis project Ga0224558, IMG submission 180682) | Peat soil microbial communities from Stordalen Mire, Sweden - 717 S3 20-24 | ecosystem: Environmental > Terrestrial > Soil > Wetlands > Peat | place: Sweden: Norrbotten County, Stordalen... | reverse complement strand
CGATGATGAGAACAACCTGATCAAGAGCATCGGCGGGCAGTTGGAGCACTTCTGGGATGATGCCATGAGAGGCGACCAGCCTGCAGGCCACCCCGAATTGCAAAACAGTCCGGCGGAGACCATCGCCGATGTGGCCACAGACCCATCGTCAGACACCGTCCTGGAGGAGGGGACCTTCGACACTGCGACGATCTATGTGGTGGTGCCCGTAGGAGGGACGCTCAGGATTGCCAACGGCCCCATCTTCGCCTATTACGAGTTCCCGCACCCGGCAACCGACCGCCTGACCGATGACGAGTGGAAGGCGATGAGTCCCAAACCCGATCAACCTGGCTGGATCAAGACATTCACCGGCGGCACGGTGCAGGTGCAGCCTCCGCAGTAGGGCTTGGCAGTTATGGGGGAGGGTGTTGTCCGGCTGGATATTCAGGGCGGATCCGAATGAATATGAAAATAATCAGGTCTGGTAAAGCAAGCAAGATCAAGTTTTGCCTGGGGATCATCCTGATGGCGCTGGTCTTTCTGACGCTGGTCATCCCCTACCAGGGTTTTGCCGCCTGGCGGGGGGCGGGGGAGCAGATACAGCAGGTTGACCTGGACGGGGATGGCACCACGGAATGTTGCACACTGGCTGATTCACGCCTGACGGTAGCCGAAAACAATAAAATTATCTGGCGGAGCCCGCCGGGTTGGCACGTGTCGCAGTTCGTGATCGCCGATTCCATCAATGACGGAAGGCCGCATCTAAACCTGGTGGTTTGGAAGCGGGGGAGCTACGGAACATACAGGCCATTCTGGTTCAAGGGACCGGATGACGAGTATTGCAATCACCTGTATGTATTTAATATGGATCGCGGCCGTCTGAAACCCTTCTGGATGTCTTCCAAGATCGACCCGCCGATTCTCAATTTGAAGATCTACGACGCCAACGCTGACGGCAGGAATGAACTGGTGGTCACCGAAGGCTCTTTGGACCCGGCCGGCAGGATCATCAGGGGCACCATGAAGAAAACAATTTGGCGGTGGGATGTCTGGGATTTTTTCCGGGTGGATGACTAGACGTGAGAGGATAACATGTTAAGGCATTTAAAGCAGCCATGGCGGCCGTCTGTCCTGATCATCGCTTTGTTTTTTACCTTACAGGTATCTCTGTCCGGGTGCGGGCGGCAGACGGGGGCGGTGACGCCGCTTCCGGCCGCCTCTTCGCCTGCGGTCCACATCACCGTATCTGCGGTGGGCGACTTGCTGATCCACGATACCGTGTTTTGGTCGGTGTATGATCATCAAACCGGAACGTATGACTTCAGGCCGATATTTGCAGCGGTTGCCCCATACCTGCAAGCCACGGATTATTGTGCCGCCAACCTGGAGACGCGGCTGGCAGGGCCGCAGTTTGGTTACAGCGGTTATCCCTTCTTCAACACCCCGGCGTCATTGGCGGCCAACATGCGGGATGTGGGGGTCAGGCTGATGGCTACCGCCAACAATCACAGCCTGGATATGGGCTGGCCGGGCATCGTCAACACCCTCGACTGCCTTGATGCCGCAGGGTTGGCCCATATCGGCACCTACCGCACTCCTGCTGAAAAGTCCAATCCCTTCATCGTTGATGTCAAGGGTGTCAAGCTGGCGTGGCTCAACTACACCGCCGTGGACAACGGGCTGTCGCTGCCGCCCGGTAAGAGTTTCGCCCTCAATATCTGGGATCCACGGGCGGCTGCAGGCGAGATCCGGAAGGCGCGGCAGCAGGGAGCCGACCTGGTGATCGTGATTGTGCACATGGGCACCGAGTACCAGCGCACCCCGGACGCTGCCCAGCAACAGATCGTCCAGCAACTGGCGGCTGCAGGGGCGGACGTGGTCATCAACTCCCACCCGCATATGGTGCAGCCGGTTGAAATAGTGACTGCCAGGCAGGCCGGCGGAACACCGCATCGCTGTGTCGTGGCGTACTCCCTGGGCAACTTTATCGCCGATCAGCCCTGGCGCTACTCGGACTGCGGGATCATCCTGTATCTGGATATCATCAAGGACAACACGGGCGCCAGAGTGGCCAGAGTGAGCTATCTTCCAGTCTGGGTACAAAAAAGGGAGGCGGGCGGCGCCATCAGTTTCAGGGTGCTCCCGGTGCTATCTGCAGCTTCGGTTTTGAATGACGGCTCCCTGAGCGCAGACGAAAAGAGCCGCCTGATCCAGGTCTGGTCCGATACGACCTCTTATTTGAATGATCCGGCGCAGGGCATTATGCCCTATCAGAGCCCCTTTTCCTCCACGCCGCCGAGTCCAACCAACACCAGCCCGGCCAGGATGATGATGCCTCCGACCAGGGTGAGGAGGCTGGGGATCTCGCCGATCCAGATGAAGGCCACCATTAAAGACAGGATCGGGTTGATATAGAGATAGCTCGCCGCCCGGGAGGCCGGCATCTTTGACAGGAAGTACGACCAGGTGGCGTAGGCCAGGGCGCCCGGAAAGATTCCCAGGTAGATCAGCGTCAGGTGGGCCTGCAGGGGCGCCCTGGCTAGGTCTGGAACGAAGCCCGGCAGAAAGACCAGCATGCACAGGGTGCCGGCCCAGATCGAGTAGGTTGTGAGATCGAAGGGCTTATATTTTGAGAGCAGTGGTTTTTGGATAATAAAGAAAACGCTGAAGGAGAGGGTGGCCAGCAGGACGAACAGCGCTCCGGGATTGAAATGCAGCCCCCCGCCCTCGCCAAAGGCGATCAGAGCCGTGCCTAAAAAACTGATCACCATGCCGGCCCAGGTGTTATGCTTCAAACGTTCCCCGAGGAAGGCGACCGCCAGCATGGCGGTGAAAATGGGGGACAGGCTGATCAGGAAACCGGAGGCGCCGGCTGTGACCGTGGTCTCCCCATAGTTCAAGGCGGCGTGGTAGATGGTGATACCGATGCAGCCGCTGGCCAGGATCAGGGGGAGGTCCCGGGGTTCCGGAAGGCGCATCCTGGTGATCAGGGCATATACGGCCAGGGCGAACGAGGCTACCAGGAACCGGTACAGCGCCATGTGAAAGGGGTTGAATGCCTGCAGCCCCACCTTGATGCCGGTGTAAGCGGATGACCAGAAGAGCAGGGTTACCACCAGCGCTGCTGTTGTTTTCGCATCGAAAGGTTGGCGCATCAGAACTCCTTTTGGGAGGAATGAGTTTGAGTATGATAGGATACGAACATGTCTAGCGACTTGATGGCGGAGCGAATATCGGCATACACCGGGAGGCCGTGTTCCTCCATGATGGAGATAAAATCCTGGTAATACCTGCCGGCGTTAACCGACACCACCATCGGCTTATGATATTTTTTGCCGGCGGCGACCAGGAGATTGGCCAGGCTATCCTGGTCATGACAATTTTCAGGGATTGTTTTCAGCATATTCGAATGCGGCACGATCGCCACGAATACGCAATCCACGTTCTCATCCTGCAGGAGGGCCTCGACAACATCCGCATACATGTTATCGTCCGCCATCGGGGTGATATCCAGGAATGGGGATGAGGTGTCCACCAGGCCATACCTGTTGATGCTGTTGAGTTTGTCGATGGTTCGATCCGAGAGTTGGGCCTGCTGGAGGTTTTTCAGTTCATCCGCTCCCACGGTGGATTCAAACCCGGCGTTGACCACCCCGGCAATCCTGTTCTGGGTGGGGATTTTATGCGCCAGCAAGGAAAACACCTTCATATAGTCATAGTAGTCCTCGATATTATCCGCCAGGACGACCCCGGCCTGCAGGAAGGCTGCCTTGAAGACGTCATAGTCCCCGGAGATCGAGGCGGTATGTGATGCGGCAGCCTTGGCCCCGGCTTCGGTGCGGCCCGACTTGTAGGCGATGACCGGCTTGGCGATCTTTTCTGCCAGCCGGAAAAACTGCCGGCCCTCACCCTCATCCAGCCCCTCGATGTAGAGCGAGATCAGGTCGGTTGCCTTATCCTCCGCAAAGTAAGACACCAGGTCGGTGATCCGGACATCATATTTATTTCCGACGTTGGCGATGCATTTAAAGAGCCGGCTGCTTTTCAATTTGTCGATGGCGGTCACCGCCAGCGCCCCGCTCTGGGTCAGCAAGACGCAATTGCTGAAGTTCGAGTGTTTTATTTCGAGCCTTTTCTCCTCGATGAACAGGGTGTTGACACCCTTGCCGGATTCATCGGGGGCGAAGAAGATGCCCATGCAGTTCGGCCCCATAATCCTGAGCCCTTCGGGAACCACTTCATCCAGTTGTTTTGTAAAATCCGCATACTTGATATTGGAGGGGATGCCGGAGATCAGGATGATCGCCTTCGGGCTGTCCGGCGGCAGCTGCTTGATAAACTCTACGGTATGCTGGGCCGGCGCAGCATAGACCACCAGGTCCACCGCTTGCGGTATGGCGCCCAGGCTGGGGTAGAGCGGGTATTCCGTGCCCTGGATGCCGACCGCCCCGCCCTTGGGATTGACCAGGTACAGGTCGTTTCTGTCCAGGTCATGCAGCAGGTGGGCAATGTCCCTGCCAAGGCTGTATTTGTTAATGTCGGCGGAGACGCCGATGATGGCGATGCCATCGGGACGGAAAAAGGCATCCAGGTTGGCCAGATCGACCGTTGGGACCGCCCTGATTCCTTCAGAGGCCGGAACGAACTGGGCAAAGCCGTCGATGGCCACAAACCTGCCATCCCCGGAAATTACGAAGGGGTTTATGTCCAGGGCCTTAATAATATAATCAGGCCTGTTTTCAGCGATGAATGAATAATGGTAGGCCAGCCAACTGATGGCAAAAGCGGCTCTGGCGATGTATTCCATGTATTCGGGATGGCCGATCTGCTGGTATTTATGCCTGATGTTCAGCGTGTTTGCCAGCTTGACGGCATTATCCAGGCTGAGGGGCGGCAGGAAGAGGTTGGCGGGGTCATAGTATTTGGCGAAAAATTCGGCATCGTCTCCACCCTTGCTCAATGTGAGCACCGGCCCGAAGGCGGCATCCTCCTTGAATCCGATCAGGGTCTCATACCCGATGGCCTCGGTGTGCGGCACAAATTCAGCGAGCAGAAAGCCTTTGATGGCAGGCCGGCCATCTGCTGAAAAATGGGATAACACCTCTTCCTTCATCCGGGTCAGCACAAACTGGACAAACAGCGGGTCCAGGTTGGTGATTATTTTGACCCCCCCGACCTGCTGTTTATGGGCTATCTGCGGGGACACTATCTTGGCGACGACGGACCGGCGGAAACTTTTCAGTACACGTTCATCGACGAGAGAGGGGTCCAGGGCGATCGCAAATTCAGGGACATCCAGACCTATTTCCTTGAGAATGCCGTAGACTTCATATTCATAAAGGCAGTGTCGTCCATCCTGGTATGCTGTTTTAAAGATCTGGTCGATATTATGGATGGTTTCCGGGGCGAACTTCATGTCAAAATCTCCTTCATTTTTGCTTTGCCTAACCGGCATGTGCGCAAGGGCGGCCATCTCCTCCTGCTTTAACCAGTCCCGCAGCGCCATGCCGGTGACTTCACAATGGCAAGCCATCCAGGCTCGCAGAATTCCCATGGGTCTATTCTAGCCTGCAGGAGGTTGCATGTACAGACAGATTATCGGGCTGCCAGCGCTGTCTCCGGAAGGGGCGTATTTGCGGCGGGATGAAAGGTTGGGAGAGCAAACGGAACGGTGCCGGCTGTCACACCTTGAACAGGGATAACGTATTCTAAACTGGTGATCTTATGTTCAAGAGTTATCCGGTCAGCGAAGATGAGTTGGTAAATTTCACGCTGGGATTGGTAGCAGCGAAACTGATTGGCTGTATCCTGGATGAGACCGGCGTCACAAATTGGAAAATCTACAAGCTCATCTATCCGTTTCTTTACGTTTACAGCTTAGTCGTACTGATTCAAACATTTTGCAGGTGGCTCAGTTGAACAAGGGCGGCCCGGTTTTCACTGCCCGGAGCCGCCCTTGATAGAACATCGGATTGTTGACAACCTGGCGCCGTCCCTTGTACGGCGCTGTTATTTGATGATGGTCACGAGGCCCTCTTTCCTCGGTGCCGCGGCCGGGTGCTCCGTCCCCTTGTACCCGAAGGCGCCGGCGCCATGAACCTTGAATCCCTCAGGTATCCCCAGGCTGTTCTTCAGGGTCTTGGCCTGCTCGGCGTTCAATAACATGCTCATGGCATGGATCCAGCAGGAGCCGATTCCGATCGACTCGGCGGCGAGGAACATGTTCTCCAGTGCCACGGCGCAGTCAGCCGCCGGAGTGATCGCCTTGTCATCGCCGGATACCACGATCAGCGTGGGCGCATGGTAAAACACACTGAAGTTATCGGCCTTTGCCCTCTCCTCCATCATCTTGTTGCCGGATTTCAGCATGGCCTCCCTGCAGGCGGCGTTGATGTTCTGCAAGACGTCGCCTTTCTGGATCACCGTGAAGTGCCAGGGTTGGGTGCCACCCCCGCTGGGAGCATACTTGCCAGCCTCCAGGATCTCCTGCAGTTCCTCGTCCCTGATCTGCTCGGGTTTGTACGCCCTGAAGCTTCTCCTGTTCAAGATGGTCTTCATGGTTTCGTTCACGCCAAATCACCCTTTCATTATATTATTGAGATTCCCCGATGGCATGGTTGCAGGGGCATGCTGCCAGCCTTAGGCTTCCACTGGCTGGCGGGCGCTATGCGCCGCCGCCCGGCGTCACAAGAGATCCTTGTTCCGGCGTGATACCTGGGATATACTAAAAACCGAGTGGCGATGCAGGACTGGATATGGATTCGGAGTGTTATTCGGCGGGGTTTATTTATTATAGCACATATAGCACAAATTATGGAACCCGGGCCTACGCCCTGGTAATAGAAAAGCGATTATTGGGTGACAAGGGCGGGTATGGCCGTAGACGGCAAAGCGGGCAGGTGTTTGCATGAACAGGATCCTGGCCATTATCAGGAAAGAATTTAAACAGATGATCAGGGACCGCCTGACCCTGGGCTTTGTGTTGCTACTGCCGGTGATTCAACTGCTCCTGTTTGGCTACGGCATCCAGACCGAGGTCAAGCACATCCCCACCGCTGTCTTCGACCAGTCGCTGACGGCGGAGAGCCGCAGCCTGATCGATACCTTCAAGAATTCGGGCTACTTCAACATAGACTACGCGGCCACCAGCTACGCAGGGGTGACCGCTCTGATCGACAGCGGCCGGGCGAAGGCCGGGATTATCTTCCCCCCGGACTATGCCAGGGACCTGCAGCGCGGGGGAGCGACGGTGCAGGTGGTCGTGGACGCCAGCGACAACCTGGTGGCCAACCAGGCCGTGGCCGCAGCCAACTCCATCAGCCAGGTCCAGTCGCTGCAGGTGCTCGTCCAGAAATACAACATCAGCAACAGCCAGCCCTATGATGTCGAGGTGCGGCCGTGGTACAACCCGGACGGGATCGCCGCCTACTACATGCTTCCGGCCCTCCTGGGGATGATCCTGTCGCTGATGATGATGCTCCAGACATCCATCTGCATTGTCCGGGAGAGGGAGCGGGGGACGCTGGAACAATTGCTGGTGACCCCGATCAGGCCGTATGAGCTGATGATCGGCAAGGTCGTGCCCAACTTCGTCCTGGGCAACGTCCTGGTCACCATCTCCTTGCTGGTCGCCTGCCTGGTCTTCGGCGTGCCCATCCGGGGCAGCCTGCTGCAGCTCTACCTGCTTTCCATGTTCTTCATCACCGCCTCGCTGGGGATGGGCATCATGATCTCCAATTTTGCCAGGAACCAACTGCAGGCGATGCAGTTGACCTTCTTCGCGCTGTTTCCCAGCATGGTGCTCACCGGCTTCGTCTGGCCCCGGCTGGGGATGCCCAAGGTCATCTACTACATCGGCATGGTGTTTCCGATCACTTATTATTTCGATATCATCCGGGGCGTCATGCTGAAGGGGATCGGCTTCCGGTACCTGATCGGCCAGACCGGCGCCCTGCTGGCATTCTCGGTCATCTTCATGACCGTTGCCACCCTCAGTTTCAAGAAGAGGATCGTCTGAGGGGCGCCCGTGATAGGATGGCCCAATTTTAAATGCGGGGGGAGGGGATCAAACTGAGAAGGATTCTGGCCATAGCCAGGAAAGAGTTCCTGCAGATGGGCCGGGACCGCCTGACGCTCAGCCTGGTGATCATGATGCCCCTGATCCTGTTGATCCTGTTTGGCTACGCCATCCAGACCGAGGTCAAGCATATTCCCACCGCCGTCTTCGACCAGTCACTGACGCAGGAGAGCCGCAGCCTGATCGATACCTTCCGGAATTCGGGCTACTTCAGCATGGACTACACCGCATCCAGCTACGATGATGTGACCGCTCTGATCGACAGCGGCCGGGCCAGGGTCGGAATCATCTTCCCCCCGGACTTTGCCAGGAACCTGCAGCGCGGGGGAGCCACAGTGCAGGTGATCGTGGATGCCAGCGACAGCCTGGTGGCCAACCAGGCCATTACCGCCGCCAACTCCATCGGCCAGGTCAAGTCAATGCAGGTGCTAGTCCGGCAGTACGGCATCACCAATAGCCAACCCGTGGACATCGAGGTGCGGCCGTGGTACAACCCGGACGGGATTGCCCCCTACTACATGATCCCGGCCCTGCTGGGGATGATCGTGACCTTGACCATGACCAACCTGACCGCCATCGCCATTACGCGGGAGAGGGAGCGGGGAACGCTGGAACAGCTTCTGGTGACGCCTGTCAGGTCGTACGAGCTGATGATCGGCAAGGTCCTGCCCAACATCGTCCTGGGCTACGCCCAGATCACCGTCTCCCTGCTGGTCGCCTCCCTGGTCTTCGGTGTGCCGGTGCGGGGCAGCCTGCTGCAGCTCTATCTGTTGACCATGTTTTTCATCACCGCCTCCCTGGGGATGGGCATCATGATCTCCAACCTCGCCAGGAACCAGATCCAGGCGATCCAGATGTCCTATTTCATCTTTCTGCCCAGCATGGTGCTTACCGGTGTCGTGTTTCCCCGGGCGGGCATGCCGAAGATCATCTACTTCTTCAGCGCCATCATCCCCCAGACCTATTACCTGGAGATCATCCGCGGCATCATGTTGAAGGGGATCGGCTTCCCGTACCTGATCGGCCAGGTCAGTTTCCTGCTGGCCTTCTCCCTGGTTTTCCTGACCATTGCCATTGTCAATTTCAAGAAGAGGATCGCCTGAGCTAATTTTGCTGCACGGCCTAAAAATTTTGCGCCTCGAGGTGACATTTCAGGCCTGCAGACTAGTGTTTGTCATTTGCAAGATCGCAACCGCATGGTAAAGTATGATCGCACTGCACCGGCGAGGTGAAAGTTAGGAAGGCGATGGAATGGGCGATCGCCGGAGATACCGGCCGGAAATCCTGACTGTAAAGGTTCAAATGAGGAGTGAATCTTAAGAAGAATGGATAAAAACGGCACAGCATCAGTCTATTCCTTCCGCTGGTCAATACTGTCGGTTATCACTCTGGTGATGATAGCCCTGAATATCCTGCAGTTCCAAATAGCCGGCCTGGCCGGACGCCTCATCCCCGCCCTGCATCTCCAACCGAGCCAGTTTGCCATGGTGCTAACCGCACCCATGCTGACCGCCGCCTTGTTCGGTATCCCTGCCGGCGCTCTGGCGGACCGTTTCGGGGTCAAGAGCGCGGTCGGCATCGGGCTGGTCATCGCCACGATCAGCAGCTTCGGCCGCATCGGCGCCGGTAGTTTCGGAGTCCTTTTCGCCTGGATGTTCACCCTCGGCTTTGGAACCGCCGCCATCAACGCCAATGCCGCCAAGATCCTGGGCGCCTGGTTTCCCCGGCAGCAGATGGGGATGGCCATGGGGGTCTATATCGCAGGGGCTAACGCCGGCATCGCTGTAGCCCAGGCCACTTCGGCCCTGTTCCCGACGATCGGTAAAGCCTTCATGGCCTCGGCGGTGCTGATGCTTATTGCCCTGGTGCTGTGGCTGCTGTTCATCAAGTCAAAACCTGCAGGGATACCGGATGTTCCCAGGCATCCGGTCATGGAGTACCTGGGGGTGGCCGCCAGGAGCAGGTACATCTGGTTGGGAGCGGCGGCCATGCTGTTTTTCATGGGTTCGTGGGTCGCCCAGACGGGAAACCTGCCCAATGCGCTCGCCCAGTCCAAGGGAATCAGCCCGGTGCTGGCCGGCCTGACGGCATCATCCCTGAGCCTGGCTTTAATAGTTGGCACCATCGTCGGACCCCTGCTGGCGCAGAAGCTCGGGCTGATCAGACCATTGTTGGCACCAACGGCCATCCTTGGCGCCATCGGCTCCTACCTGGCGTGGATCGTCCCCTTCGGAGCACTGACCTGGACGCTGCTGATCCTGACCGGGTTTTTCCTCGGAGCGGCAGTGCCGCTGATCATGTCGCTGCCGATGCTGCTTCCTGAACTGGGACCTGTTTACGCCGGGAGCGCCGGAGGCATTATCAGCATGTTTCAGATGGTCGGCGCTTTCGTTGTCCCGTCGTATGTGATCATGCTGCTGGCAGGCTCGAATGTGAACCAGGTATTCCTGTATATCAGCGTCGGCTACCTCTTGTTCGGGGCGGTCCTGTTGTTCATCCCCGAGCTGGGTTTGAAGGCAAGGCCGGCAAGGTCGGAAGATGGACTAAATCCTTGGTCAATTACATGATGGGGCTGGGAAGTGAACAGGCGGTTAGGCAGCCTGGGATGATTCAGCAAGATGAATGATAGACAGCGCTTGTTCAGATCTAGTCAAACATTGAGGAGGTTCAGGCATGGAAATCTTGAAGCTGATCCAGGAGAGGCGGTCGGCAAGGGGCGCCTTCGATCCCGGGCAACCGGTTGCCAAGGGCGATCTGATGCAGATCCTGGAAGCGGGGCGGTGGTCGCCCACGGCCCACAACATGCAGAACTTTGAAATTGTCGTGGTCGACGATAAAAAATTGCTGCAGGCGATCGCAAGCATAAGGCACCCGGTCTCCGAAGTCTTCATCAGAGAAAATTATGAGCAGCTCTCCTTTTCGGAGGAGGAACTACAGAGTAAAAAGGTCGGGATCCTGGGTACCATGTTTCCTCCATCCTGGAGGACTCCGGGTGTTAAACCGGATCCAGCGGAACGAAACACGAATCTGGGAAGAAACATCGAGACCACACCCGTCCTGCTGGTCGTGGCCTATGATCCCGGACGGAGGGCGCCTGCCTCGGAAGGTGACTTTTTGGGCGCCATCAGCCTTGGCTGCGTGATGGAAAACATGTGGCTGATGGCCAATGCCCTGGGGATCGGCTGCCACGTGGTGAGTTCCCTCAGCGCGGATGAGGTGGAGCAAGAGGTAAAGAGCATCCTGGGCATTCCCGGCCACCTGCGGATTGCCTTCTCTATCAGACTGGGATACCCGGTCCCTGCGGGCAAGTACCTGAGGGTGCGCCGGGAGGTGCCGGACTTTACCCACCACAACCGGTTTGGCAGCAAGGGCATTGAATAAACCACGGCAGCTTCGGCTTTGCTCAGAAATATGCAACCGGGTGACGGGAGCGTTCACCGTTGGATGGCCGCTGAAAAGTGGCAGTGTAATTGTGTGTTGATCCATGGCTAACGCCAGGAGGTAGTCCATAATGAACATGTCTGGTAATACCGTTTTGATCACCGGCGGCGCCACCGGTATCGGCTATGCCCTGGCCGAATCCTTCCTCGGCCTGGGGAACGAGGTGATCATCTGCGGGCGCAGGGAGGCAAGGCTGCGCCAGGCGCAGGAGAAGCATCCCTGCCTTCATTTCAGGGTCTGTGACGTTTCCAAAGAAGAGGATCGCCGGTCGCTGCTTGCCTGGACAACGGAAAATTTCAGCGGTCTGAACATCCTGGTCAACAACGCCGGCATTCAACGGGCAATCAACTTTGCCGGAGGCATCGCCGATTTCCTGGATGGCGAGAGCGAGATTACCATCGACCTGGAGGTGCCGATCTACCTGTGCGGGCTGTTCATCCCACACCTGGCCGGAAAACAGGTGGCGGCCATCATCAACGTCTCCTCCGGCCTGGCGATCACGCCGGCCGCCGCCATGCCGGTCTATTGCGCGGCCAAGTCCGGGCTGCACACCTTCACCAGGTGTCTCCGGTTCCAGCTGGCCAATACCGGCATCAAGGTGATCGAGGTCCTGCCACCAGCCGTCGATACCGAACTGAACATGAAGTACCGGCAGCAGAGAGGCGGCCGGTTCGGCATCACGGCCGGGGAGTATGCCGCCTATGTCATGAAGGGCCTGAAGAATGATGAACTGGAGATAGCCAATCCGGCGATAGAAAAGCTGAGGTCTACCGCTACCATGAACGATCTGGACGAGTTGTTCATGAGGATGAACGGCCAGTGGATGTAGTATGGGCAGGCATGTGCAGTGAGGAACCCGCGCCTGCAGGCAGGGCGGAACAGACCTCGTGAAGGCCTGGGAAGGTGCCGGGTAGTCATCAAGAAAAAGACAAGCTTTATGCCGAATATGCCAGCAAGCTACCAAAATAAATAGGGGGTGATTTAAATGATCTGGCAGGAGTATGCAAAGCAGTTGCAAGAGGTGCTTGCCCTGGAAGGCAGCCCGGTAGGCGTGGCCTTCAGCGATGTTCCCGCCAGCAACGGCAAGGAGACCAAGGTGTGGGCCTGCGCGGCGCTCTTCCAGGCTGCCCGGAAAGGGAAGACCTTCAACATTAGTGCCGAGACATGCGTATGCCCGGGAGGCCTTCTGTCGCTGGGTCTGGCTGCCCCATCACCGGAGCAGGCGGCCACGGTGAAAAAGTACCTGATCGAGGGGGAGAAATTCACTTCCTGCAACGCGGCGTATTTCCGGATGCGGGCTCTCGGGCAGGGCCAGCCCCCGCTGGGAGTCTCTAAGTATGTTGTCATCGGCCCGCTGGACGAGTTCGAGCTGAAGCCGGACCTGGTGCTTTTCCTCTGCAACGCGAGTCAGGCCAGCCGCCTGGTCACCCTGTCGAGCTATGAAACCGGAATCCCTGTGCAGGCACAATTATCCTCGTCCACCTGTGGCGGGGCGATTACCATCCCCCTGTCCACCGGCCGGGTCAATGTCACTTTCCTCGATCTGTCCAGCCGGCATCTGGTGAAAGGGTTCAAGGAGACGGACCTGATCTTCAGCGCACCGTTTTTCATGGTACGCAGCATTGTCGAGAGCATCCCCCTGTGCACGGCGGGTACAGCGGAGCCCGGCATGGCGATGAGTGATGTGATGAATAAATAGGCGGTCCCCCCAAGCATGTGAGGGGGCACTGTCAGCCTTCGGATACCCTATAGCTGTTTGCTATGGGGTATTTCCTTTTGTTGCTTGCTGACCGGAGATATACGAGTCCAACCGGTATGGGTATTTTTTCGCTCCAAAAATGGGAAAACATCTTATCTTCTTTTAAGGTTCCTTTCAGGATGGAAGCCACGGAAAATAGTAGTATAAACAGAAGGTATCGCTAAAACATTTGGAAGGGAGGTGAGACCAAAATGAAGGGTAAGAAATGGCTGGTGATTGCTCTTGCAGTGGTAGTGCTCGGAGGTGTGTCCGCCGGTGTGGCGGTGGCAGCCAATGCGCCGGCAGGACAGTCTGGACCGGGTCTGTACCAGACCTTTCTAGGCAACCTGGCCAGCGCCCTGGGCATTGACCAGACCACACTGACCAATGGCTTGAAGGCGGCCGCCACCAATACAGTGAACCAGGAGGTTGCGGCAGGGAAGATTACCCAGCAGCAGGCCAGCCGGATCCTGACCCAGATCAACAGCGGGAAGCTGCCCATCGGTTTTATGGGGATGGGATCCGGGAGGCAGGGATCGGTTGCAGGGAGCGTTTACGGCAAGAGAGGACCGGGCCGCGGGTTTACGGGCGGTTTCATGATCATGAAGCCGCTGGCCAGCGCCCTGGGCCTAAACCCTAAAGATTTGATGTCTGACTTGCGCAGCGGGAAGACCATCTCCGGACTGTTGCCGCAGGGAACCTCCATGCAGCAGCTGGAGAGCACGATTCTGGCCAGCATCCAGAGTCAACTGAATCAAGCTGTTTCTAACGGCAAGATGACTTCAGGCCAGGAAAGCCAGATCTACAGCAAACTCGAGCAGAACATCAATTCCGGCGCCTGGATCACCCAACTGCAAAATATGTGTCAGAGGCGTGGCCATAAACAATCCAGTTCGCAAACATCCCAAACAACTTCCACGATCTGATCGCTGATGCGCCAACGCCTGACAGCGCTAGAGGCGGGGTTCGGACCCCGCTAAAGGCGTTGCAGGTGTAGCTTCATTTGAACAAGCAGACATGATAGAAAGGATGAGGATGTGTGCTGAAGATTAGGAAGTGCATGGCGACTATGGTAATCCTGGCACTGTGCTCGGTTCTGGCACTGGCAATGGCGGCAGCAGCCTTTGCAGATCCTTCCGGCCAGAGTAGTTTTCCCGGCGGCGGGCAGTTTCAGAATATGATGCAGAATGAGTTCATACAGGCCCTGGCCAGCGCCAGCAATCAGACTACCACCCAGATCCAGCAGGACATGACGGCCAACAACGAGACCCTGCCGCAGGTTGCCCAGCAGCTTGCCCAGGCGGGCACGATCACCCAGGCCTCGCTGGCTGCCGCCATTCAGCAGGTGCTGGCCGCCACTGACCAGACCAGGGCCAACAATCAGGCACAGGCCCTGATCAGCGGCCAGACACCAAGTTGGCAGGGTAACCCCGGCCAGTCTGGCAGTGCTCCGCCCTCGGGGCAGAACGGGCAGGGCAGCGGCCAGAACGGATGGTCAGGCAACAGGCAACAGGGCAACAGCATGATCATCCAGGCCCTGGCCACAGCCAGCAATCAGACTACCACCCAGATCCAGCAGGACATGACGAACGGACAGACCCTGACGCAGATTGCCCAGCAGCTTGCCCAGGCGGGCACGATCACCCAGGCCTCGCTGGCTGCCGCCATCCTGCAGATAATGGAAAGCAATGATCAGACAAGAGCCGCAACGGATGCCCAGGAGCTGATCAGCGGCCAGATGCCCGGCAGGCAGGGCGGAACACAGGGTGGATCTTCCCCGTCCACCGGTACGGCTACCGGCAACGGTATCGTACTGACAATCGGCAGTCCCCGGATGTTTGTAAGAGGCGTGGCCCAGGATATCGACCCCGGCTACCAGACGCAGCCGGTCATTAACAATGGCAGAACGTTCGTACCCATAAAGGCAATTATCGAAGCACTGGGAGGCACAGTTGCCTGGAACCCCGCCAACCAGCAGGTAGCCATCAACTTGAACAATACCTCCATGGTGTTCAGCATTGGCAGTACGAATGCCACTATCAACGGGTCGGCGACAGCGCTCGACCAGGCGCCATACATCTCCTCGACATCGAGAACCATGCTGCCGCTGCGCTTCATAATGGAGCAGCTTGGAGGGCACACCGTCAACTGGGATTCCAACAACAGAACAATCACCATCCAATAGACCCTGGCATGTGCACCGGGGTGCAGGGGCGGCGCCAGTGGCCGTCCCTGCTGGCAAACTTTGAACTACTCATCGGGCGTACCGTGGAAGCGGATACGCTCGTTTTTCATATGGTGTCAGAGCATGCAGGAATTAGCAAGCAGATATCGAAACAAGCATAGATTACATTGAGAAGAAAACTATTACTGTTCCACATACTACACATGCTCAGCAATTTGATTTACACTTTATAAAATTGGCAGTCTTCGATGCAGATCCCGGTAGGCATCCGTTAGCACCAGAATGAGAAGGAGGAGCAAATGACGCGTTTCGGAAAGTTGAAGACAATTCTTTTTCTGGTGTTGGTGCTGGCGGTTTTCCTGGTGATCCCTACAACCTGCGGGGCTGCTGGAATCACGACGATGACCACCCCCGACGTCACGGTCAAGGTCAACGGACAGGTGGTCATGGATGGCGTTGCGCTGGTGGTGGAGAACAACAGGATACTCATCCCGCTGCGGGACATCCTTGACGGGCTGGGGGTCAAGATATCATGGCTGCCGGATATCCGGGAGGCGATCATCTCTGGCAGCCATATCATCAGTCTGAAGCCGGGGAACAGCACCGCCGTTGTCGACGGGAAGGATGTGGCCATGGATGCCCCGGCCATGATCGTCGACGGGAGGATAATGGCGCCGGTGCGCTTCTTGTCCGAAAATTTAGGGGCGAAGGTAATCTGGGTGGAGGATACCAACACCATCGAGATTATTGACCTGTCCAAGCTAACCCCTGACCAGACGCAGTTGCTGCAGGCCTTCGAGAACCAGGATGCCATGACCGGCGCTGACATGAAGCGTGTAGAAACCACGGATACGGAACCCGGTGCGACAGAAGGGCAGCCCGGCAATGACCAGACGGAGACCGATGTCAAGTTCGATATCAACGGGAACGATTTCCACGCCTGGCTGACCATGTCGACGCCTGGAGACGACTCGGGATCTTCCTCTCCGGACACCTTGGAGTTAATCAAGAAGGAGGGCCTGGTCTATGCGAAATCTTCAGATGATGACACCTGGGAACAGGTAGATTCCCAGTACCTCGATACGGTGCTGTACCCTCTCTCGTGGGATACCACCCCGGACGAAGACTTCCTGGACTACTATCTCCTGCCCTTCAAGGTGGACGACAACGCTTCTGTCAACGGCCAGACCTGCACGCAATTCACCTTCGATCTCTCTCAGAGTTTCACGGCAGATCAGGAATCGGCGCCTGGCGATGACATGTCCAATGGTGATGGGGCGGACCAGAACGGCGCCGGGACGATCGAGCAGGCCACCGACGATATGTACATCGATTCCCTTAACCGGATTGTCAAACAGGATCTGACGCTGGTCACATCCGACGCTCAGGCTGATTCGACCAGCACCTCAGGGCCGGGAACTACAACCGACACCTTCACCCTCGACATGAACTGTTACTATACCGGGACCCCACCGGTGATCACGACACCCGGCGGCGTGTTTCCCGAAGCCTGACTAAAATAGCCAGACCGTGCACCTGACCTAAGACGGCTTTAGCATCGGATGCTTAACGCGAGAAGTCCTCTTCTTCCAAACATCTATACGAAGCGGGGGCTTCCGGGCAGAGCATTATTACGTTGACAGTTCAGCGGTTGAATAGTTTCAAATGAAGGAGAGATACTAATTTTGAAACTAAAAAAATGAGGGAGGTTATTACATGTCTATGCAGTGGCAAGCCGGTCCTCTTATGCAGCAAGCTCTACAGAACGCGCAGATGAGGATGGGCCAAATCGCCGGAGCCGTAAACCTGTCCCAGAGCATGATCCCTGCTTGTGATGATATCATCCTCGCGATCAATTCCGGCAACATGCAGCATGCGCTGGCTTCAGCCCAAAACTGCAAGGCCATGTCCGTCCAACTGGCCCAATCCATGCAAGTAATGAACAATGTCATCACCCAGCGGCTGGATGCTGCCAACTACATCTTGCAAAATGTGAGAAACATTCATGCCGGCTATGCCGGGATCGCGCCATGGCAGGTAAGCGCAACGCCATTTCAGCAGCCAGCGTCTCCCGCCATGTCATAAGGCAAGATAACCGGATAACGAGTGTAAATAGGGCTATTGGAAACTATCCAATAGCCCTATTCATAAAGTGGCGGATCTGCCGCCGTTTTTTTTTGGCCCCGGGCATTCCACCTGATCCCTGCGTAAGAATGCCCGGTCACGATATGGTTTTTTTGATTAGAATGGCAGCTTTTATGTCAACCAGGATTAACAATAAACTCAACGGAGCTTTATCTGATCTTAATATTCAGAAGGTATGCTGATCTTTGAAAGCGGACAGCTCCCCAAAATATGGCAGGGGGTGGTTAAGAGGATATTTTGCTTGATCGGTGGCATGTAGTAGGTTTGCATAGGTGACGGCAAAAAAATTGGATTGTAAGAAAGAAGTATGGGCGATTAGCACACAAAAAAGGGAGGGGAACATATGCCAAACCAACATAGAAAAGTTGGTTATATTTTATTGACGCTGTTGGTGGTCGTTTTGGTTGCAGTTGTGGGCTTGGTGATTGCCTATGCTGCCGGGCCAACCGGAACGGTTGCCGTTCCGGACAGTGTCTATGGCCAGAATTCATGGCTGAACATCACCCCGGGCAGCGACCCGTCGCAGCTCTGCTTCTCATGGGCTACCAATAATCAAGATGTGGCCGGGTTTGTTTATACACCAGAACTTGATGTCCAGACCAGCGCGCAAGGCACCTACCCGCTGCCCGTTCCGGAGGTGCAAATTGTCAAGTTACACGGTCACGTTACTGCTGCCAATGTTGATTTCGACACCAATCCGAATGTCCAGACATTTTATGGCGTGTGCCTCCAGGCTTTCGTAAACAATGCACCGGCCAACCCCGCTTGGTATCAGAACAAGGTAACGGTGGCCGGTCTCGATAATTCGTCCACCTATGCCTATCGCGTCGGCCCCAGCGCCACCAGCAGCGCAAGCACGCTCGCTAACTCCAACAACCCCAGCATTCCTAAAGCCTGGAGCAGCACCTACACCTTCCAGACCCAGAACCCGAATGGGACTTTCAGCTTCATCGCCGTAGGCGACCCGCAGATTGGCGCCAACACCAGCGGCAGCACCCCCATCCCCGGCGGCTCTGCCCTTGAACCAAGCGGTCAGGCGAGTAATGTTCTTGGATACGACGCTGCCGGCTGGCAGAATAGCGTGGCTGCATTCACCAGCAGCGACCCGACCGCCAGCTTCGTAGTCTCCGTCGGCGACGAGATCGACAATCAATCTTCTCAGTCGGGCGCAGATCCGCAGTATGATGCCTATTTCAGCCCCCTGAAGTTGCTGGGCCTTCCCGTGGCGACCATCGACGGCAACCATGATTACGCTTTAGGTCAATATTACGGTTATCACTACAATCAGCCCAACCAGTCAACGCAGTACGGAGTTTCCCAGTTCGGCAACGACGGCGACTACTGGTTCAGGTACGGCAATGCCCTGTTCATGGTAATCAACGATAATACCATCAGCGTGGCCACGCACGATGTCTTTATCGGACAGGCCATCGCTGCCAACCAGGATGCCAGGTGGAGGGTCGTCTGTTTCCATCACTCCCTGTACAGCGATGACAGCCACACCTTCGACAATGATATCCTGCTTAGAAGAAGCACTTACCCGGCAATTTTTGACAAGTATCACATCGACGTCGTCCTGGCGGGCCATGACCACTCGTTCACCAGGTCATTCCAGATGCTGGGTGGTGTGCCTGTGTCCAAGGACAGGATGCGCACTGCCAAGGACGGCAGCGTCACCGTGAAGGATCCCGACGGCACCCTCTACATGACCCTGGACTCCGGCAGCGGCAGCAAATACTATCAACTGAACCAGGCGTACTGGAACCCGACCACCGGGCAGATTACCTACCCAGTCTACACCGCCGATTACTGGCAGCAAGATGAACCGACCTTCTCCCAGATCACCGTCAGCGACAACCAGTTCCAAATTGTTACCTACGAGATCGTGAACGGCGCCACAGACCAGAGCAGCCAAAACAAACAGGTGATCGACAATTACACGATTGTTAAACACAGTGGCCCATTCCCATCCGGCCCGTTCCCGTCCCATTTCTTCTAAGGGAGCAGAGCCTGTAACAGGAACCTGTCCGGCGCATGTAGAATTTCTGCATGCGCCGGTCCTTTAGATTACACAACAGGGAGTTGAAACATCACGAGAAAAGGTCTGATCCGTGGCGCCGTCTGGCAGGTAGTGGCCGGGGCAGCGGTGTTGGTGCTATACCTGGCCCTGATCTTTATTTTTTACGGTCATACGGCATTCTATCATCTTTATAGTTCGGCTCCCGGCTCTTATGTCCGTTATGAAAAGGCGACAGTCATAGACGTCGCGCAAAATGTTTTGCACCAGGACCCTGTAAGCGGGCTCGAATTAGGCTATCAGACGATCAGGATCAGGATTCTCACCGGCCAGCACAAGGGCGAGATCGTGACCGTCAAGAACACTCTCAGCTACTCGAACAATGTTCTGGCCACCGCCGGTTCCGGGGTGATCGCCTGCATCGATACCGCCAATAAAACTCACTACGATGTCTGGATCTACAGCTACAACAGGGGGCCCTTCCTGTATCTGATCATCATGATGTTCATGGTGCTGCTCTGCGCCATCGGGGGCAGCCGGGGCATCAGGTCGGTACTGGGCATCATTTTCACCTTTACGGGTATCGTGTTCCTGTTCATCCCCATGCTCTACCGCGGCTATTCTCCGGCGTTGGCGGCCACGGGGGTGGTGATGGTCACCCTGTGCGTGGCGCTGGTGCTGCTCGGAGGCTTCAGCACCAAGACTCTGGCCGCCATTCTCGGCACCATGGCGGGGGTGGTTATCTCGGAGCTGTTTCTGATCGCCGCCCTGAGGTTCACTCACCTTACAGGATACAGCACCAACGAGGCTGATTCGCTGATCCAGATTGCAGGGAATACCCACTTGCAGGTCAGCCAACTCCTGTTTGCGGCGATCCTGATCTCATCGCTGGGTGCTGTGATGGACATTGCCATCTCGATCGCCTCGGCGGTAAACGAGGTCTATGCGAATAACAACAGCCTGGGCATGAAGGAGTTGTTCCATTCGGGGATGAATGTGGGGCGTGACATGATGGGCACCATGGCCAACACCCTGATCATCGCCTTCACGGGGACTTCTCTCAACATGCTGATCCTGTTCTATTCCATGAATGTGACGTACTATCAACTCCTCAACAACAACCTGGTCGGCATCTATATCATTGAGGCCGTTTCCGGCAGCATCGCCGTGGTGCTGACGGTGCCCCTGGTCTCGCTCATCTCGGCGAACCTGATCCCGGCCCTGGCTTCGGGAACGGAAAAACAGGTTGAAATCAAAGAAACAGTTGATCACTAAAAAACGGTCCCGCAGTGAATATTGCTGCATGGCTGTTTTTTTTCAATATTGATGGACGAGATTCAAATTTTAAGTAAAGTTACTATTCAGGAGTCAGGAGAAAGAAATGGTTATTGTTTCGAAGAATTCTTGCAGAATCAATTCATCCTCATCCAGAAGACCTTTGGTCTGGCAAAATAATGGGGAGTGGATGAATTTGACTATTGAATTCTCGTATCTATGCAGTAATAAATATTGCATTCATAGTATATTGTGATATAATACTAACCATCAAAACAAGGGAGGCGGTATGATGTTTGAAGTTTATGTTCCCAGATCAAAAAAGGAATCCAAGCAGAAGGAAGGGCCGGAGATCAAGATCTCCAAGCAATCGATCGTACTGAACAAAAAGGCTAGAAACGTCCTGCAGGCAGAGAGCCTTGAGCTTGCGTATGACAAAGGTGGCAAGACCATCAGGATCAAGAAAGCCGATGAAGGCGGCCTCAACATGAAGAAAACCAAGGTCTTTGCCAAGGGTTTCTTGGAACATTTTGATATCAAAGAAAAGGGCAAATATAAGGCTGAATTCAAGGAAGATGAGTACGCCTTTTTTGTAAAACTGAAGTAAGTTTAAAAGACAAGAATTTTTGGTATTTCCGCATTTGGGCTTCGCCCGGCCCGAATACCCCGGGCATCAAGCGCGGCTTTCCTGGCCCACAAGGGATAAGATATTCTGCCGCAGTCGTTGTAAACAACAGCCAGTTGAAAAAGCTCGGCTGTTTTTTTCTTCCAATATGGAAGTCGAGGGGCCGATGATAGATTTTGATGAAGGAAAGAGCGGCGGGAAGAATTTCCTTCATGGAAGAGGATTGAGTGTTTAGGACGAAGAATTAATATATTTGACACGGATATTCCGCAATAATAAAAGCATGCGGAGTCCATAATCCTCGGGCATAAAGCCCGAGATATTTATGGTAGAGAAGTTGTGAAAGAAAATAAAGCTCAAACGTTTAAAGATCTCAATCGTGATGCGTAAGTAAGCTATGGAGAAACGGCTGCCTTGGATCGAGAGAGAAGAACTTGCACGTCCCATAAGGCAAATGAGGGGTGAAGGTCTGGTGAAAAGCAATTGGAAGGCGTGGCTGGCGGCAGTGGCGGCCATTGTCATCCTGCTGGCGCTGGCCAGGATCTTGATGAACCATGGCGGGCAGGCTGCGGGGCCGGCCGCGCCCAAGGATGTTGTCGCCCAGACCGTAGTCAGGGTTAAGAAGCAGCCGGCGCTGGACCTGACCGGCAGTATCGAGGCCGTGCAGGAGGCCGTGGTCAGCGCCAAGGTGGCCGGGCGGGTGGCCAGTGTGCCGGTCGAGAACGGGGATGCTGTAGCCTCCGGGCAGCCGCTGGTGCTGCTGGAGGACAGCGACTACCGGAACGCCCTCGCCGTCAGCCAGGCCGATCTAGCCAAGGCGCAGGCCAGCCTGGAATCGACGCAAGACAGTTACGACCGGCAGAAAAGCCTGTTTGATGCCGGCGCCCTCTCCGCCTCGGATTTCGAGGGAGTTAAAACCTCTCTGGCAGTGGCGCAGGCCGATGCCGACTCTGCAGCCACCGCCGTGGACAGCGCCCGGGAGGCGCTGCAGGAGACGTCCATCTGCTCGCCGATCTCCGGTGTGGCGGCCAACCTCGATGTCGAGGTCGGGGAATTCCTCACTCCCGGCGCCCCGCCGGCGACATCCCTTCTTAATGTGGAAGATATCTCCAGCGTCTATGCCGTGGTCAATGTCGAACAGGGCGACCTGGCTGTGGTCAGACCGGGCCTGGCTGCCAGGGTGACCACCGATGCCTACGGCGCCAGGGTATTCAGCGGCACTGTAGAGATCATCAACCCCGTGGCCGGCTCCGCGACGCGGGTCTTTGAAACCAAGATCAGGGTGGCCAACGGTGATCAACTACTGCGGCCGGGCATGTTTGTCAACGTGTCCATCGACACCGGGGCGCCCGTCGATGTGGTGGCGGTGCCCCAGAATGCCGTGGTCAGCACGGCCGGCCTGAATTATGTGCTCGTGGTCGAGGGCAACCGGGTGAAGCGCCAGCAGGTGCAGGTTGGCCAGGTGATCGGCCAGTCGGTGGAGATCACGTCTGGTCTGGCGGAGGGGCAGCAGGTCGTCCTGACCGATATCGACACCCTGAATGACGGCGACCAGGTGACAATTTCCACTCAATAACACCGTTAGAACCAATGCCAGATATCTCAAGTTGACAGGCGGGCGCAAGGCGCCCGAACTTCGAGCTTCGGAATGCAGGAGGAAAGCTAGTGACCATCAGCGATCTCAGCCTTAAAAGGCCGGTAATGGCCACTGTTGTCATCCTGGCCCTGGTGGCGCTGGGTGTCTCCAGTTTTTTTAGCCTGAATATAAATGACATGCCGGATGTGGATTTCCCCTATGTGACGGTGGCCATCGCCTATCCCGGGGTGGCCCCGGAACAGATGGAGACCGACGTCGCCAAGAAGGTGGAGGACGCCGTCGGTCAGATCGCGGGCGTCAAGCATATCACCAGCTACAATGATGAGGGCCTGACGGAGGTCGTGGTCGAATTCACCCTGGAGACCCCTCCAAACGAGGCTGCCCAGAACGTGCGGGACAAGGTGAGCGCCATCAGGGGCGATCTGCCCCAGGGGATCCAGGAGCCTGTCATCAGCAAGATTGACATCACCGCCCAGCCAATCGTCTCGCTGGCCGTTAGCGGCACCATGCCGCTCAAAGAGATGACCAGCCTGGTGGACGATGTGGTGGCGCCGCGCCTGGAGAAAATCGACGGTGTCGGCCAGGTCAACACCTACGGTGAGGAAACCAGAGAGATCCAGATCGGCCTGGATAAAAACAGGCTGGCCGCCTACGGGATCACTGTCACCGATGTGCTGAACAACCTCGAGAGCCAGAACATAGATGTGCCCGCCGGCCAACTGAACAGCGGCGGCAGCCAGTTGACGGTGCGCACCGCGGGCAAGATCGGCGCCGTGCAGCAGTTCAGTGACCTTCCGGTGGCCAGGCAGAGCGGCCTACAGCTCTATGTCAAGGACATCGCCTCAGTGGTGGATGGCGTCAAGGACCAGGACAGCCTGGCGCGCCTCGATGGCCGGCCGGCGATCGGCATCGACCTGACCAAGGCATCGGGCAGCAACACCGTAGCCGTAGCCGACGAGGCCAGGCAGGCGGTCGCCGAATTGCGGCAGCAATTGCCGCCCGGCGTCACCATCGACATCGTCCGCGACAACTCCGTCTCCATCAGGGAATCGGTTGACGACGTGGTGCGCACGATCATCGAGGGCAGCCTGCTGGCGATTCTGGTGGTGTTCCTGTTCCTGCGAAACTGGCGCAGCACGCTTATCAGCGCCGTGGCGCTCCCAACCTCTATCATCTCCACCTTTTTTGTTTTCAAAATCTTGGGATATACCCTGAACACCATGACCCTGATGGCCCTGTCGCTGGCGGTGGGGCTGCTGATCGACGATGCCATCGTGGTGATCGAGAACATCAGCCGGCACCTGCAGATGGGCAAGCGGCCGCTGGAGGCTGCCCGCGACGGCACGGCCGAGATCAGCCTGGCCGTCCTGGCCACCACCCTGACCATCGTGGCTGTCTTCCTGCCGATGGGCATGATGACGGGCATCATTGGAGCGTTCTTCAAGCCGTTTGGGATCACGGTGGTTTTTGCCGTGCTGGTCTCCCTGCTGGTCTCCTTCACCCTGGTGCCCGTACTCTCCGCCCGTTACCTGCAGGAGAAGGAGCGTCTTCCGTGCGGTTGGCCGGGCCGGTTCCTGGCCTGGTTCAACCGGCTGTTCGAACGCCTATCTGGCTTCTATAGCCGGTTGCTATCGATAGTGTTACAACAACGCCTGGTCACCGTGGTAATCGTCATCGCCCTGCTGATCGCCAGCCTGACGCTGATCTCCAGGCTCGGTTTCACCTTCCTGCCGGACCAGGATACGGGCGAACTCAGCATCGTTGCCGGTCTCGACTCCGGGCTCAGCCTGAATGCGGCCGACGGTATGGATGCCCGGCTGCTGGACATCCTCAAGCGGTACCCCGAGGTGACTGAAACCTACTCCACCATCCAGACCAACGAGGTGGACATCTATGTAAAGATGGTCGACCGCAGCAAGCGCAGCCGGACGGCAAACCAGATCGCCGCCGCCCTCAGGCAGGACCTGCAAAGGGTGCCCGGCATCCAGGCTGCTGTCAACACCACTTCTGGCATGGGCGGCAACTCGAAAGCGGTCACTTTCGAACTGCTGGGCAACGACAATAATGCCCTGCAGGCTTATGCCGTCAAAGCGCAGCAGATCATGGCCAGCATCCCTGGGGCGGTGGATGTGGGCAGCAGCTTCAAACCGGGGCAGCCGGAGGTCAAGCTGCAGATGAAGCAGGATGCCGCCTCCGACCTGGGCGTGTCGACGGCGCAGGTGGGAGATGTCCTGAACACGCTGATCAGCGGGGTGGTGGTCGGGCAGTACGAGGAGGGGAATGACAGCTACGACGTCCGGGTTCGCCTCGGCGAGGGGCAGCGCCAGGACATCGGGGACCTCGATAATATCTATATCAAGAGCCAGTACGGGCCCTCCGGAGGAGGCCCCAATCCGTTGGTGCCGTTGAGCCAGGTAACCGGGCAGGTCTTTTCCTCCAGCCCCAGCGAACTCCGGCGTTACGACAAGCAGGATGAGATCGAGCTGTCATGCAACCTGGAAGGCGTCTCGTTGGGGGATTTCAACAATACATTTATGCAGAGGACTGCCCAGGAGATGCATTTGCCGCCTGGCTACAGCCTTGCTCCCGGCATGATGTCCGAGATGATGGGCGAGAGTTTTTCCTCCATGGGAATGGCGTTGATTCTCGGCATCCTGTTCATGTTTTTCGTCCTGGCGGCCCAGTTCGAGAGCTTCATCGATCCCTTCGCCATCATCCTGTCCCTGCCGCTGGCCATCATCGGCGCCATCATCGGCCTGCTGGTCGGACGCAGCCAGGTCAGCATCATGTCGCTGATCGGCATCATCATGCTGATGGGACTGGTCACCAAGAACGCCATTTTACTGATCGATTTTGCCAAGAGCGAACGAGGCCGAGGGGTGGAGCGCAGTGAGGCCCTGATCAGGGCGGCCCGGATCCGGTTCCGACCGATCATGATGACCTCTCTGGCGATGATCCTGGGGATGACCCCGCTTGCCCTGGGTCTCGGGTCAGGCGCTGAACTCAGGGCGCCGATGGCCCACGCCATCATCGGCGGCCTGATCACATCCACCCTGTTGACGCTGGTGGTGGTGCCGGTGATCTACACCCTGCTCGACGATGCCGGCCGGTTGTTCGGGAGGCGGGCCACCGCCGGGGCGCAGGACCGGCAGGATATCCTTGTGGAGCAGGGAAAAATGTAGCCACCGCCTCCCCGATCAAGAAGGCGCCGGTGCTGCCGGCGCCTTTCCGTGGCCTGAAAATGAAAAGAGCAGTCGTTATCAGTTGGATGCCTGGGGCAGACCCTGGAGCGAAGCCCCAGGCACACGTAGCAAACAAGGGGGCAACCCCTGTTATAAAATTCCACCAGTCGCCATATTTTAATTGCAGGTTATGGGCCGGTTGATAACGAAGTACCATAAATACCAGAAGCCAGAAGCCAGAAGATGTATGCAGATAGTGCCTGATTCTTACGAAAGATGTTGTGGACTGCGTCCGGCCTCAAGCATGCGGAGCATATGACATGAGACTCCTTCAAGGCAGGTGCAATGTTGTCCGTCTCTCCGTCTCCTAAACGCGGTAATCATCCTCATGTGCTGATCCTGGTCTGCCTGGCCCTGCTGGTTTTAGGCGGTGTTGGCTATGCCTGGTACGGGCGGGCATCGGATTCGGTGAGCGGGCCAGCCGCGGCAAACCAGGCCGGCACCGGTGTTTCAAAAGTGTATTCTCAGGTGGATACTCCCAACCCGGCCAATGTGGAGGTTGAATCCGAGAAGCCAAATCCGCCGCTGGGACTGCCCCTGGAGAAACTCGGCGTTTTCTGCGACAACCCGCGTGATCCAGTGAAACAGGTCGCCCTGACCTTCGATGACGGCCCCTCACAGATGACTCCCGAATACCTCAATGTACTCCAGTCCAAAGGTGTGCACGCCACCTTTTTCCTGATCGGAAAGAATGTGCAGCGCCTGCCCGGCATGGCGGACATGATCGCCGCCGACGGGGACGAGATTGGAAACCATACATACAGCCACCTCAACCTGGCGAAGGCGTCGGTCACAGAAGGGGTTTATGACATTTTGAGGGGCCAGGATTGTATCGAGCAGGCCACGCACCAGAAACCGTATCTGATGCGCCCACCGGGGGGAGAGTTGGATGTGCCGGCGATCAAGGCCATTCAAAAGCTCGGCTACCGGATCGTGTTCTGGAATGTAGATCCGCAGGACTGGAAGAAGGGCGCCACCCCCGAGCAGATCATCGGCAATATCATGACCAATCTTCGTCCAGGCGATATCATTCTGTTGCACGAAGGAAAGCTGCAGACCCTGACAGCCTTGCCCGAACTGATCGATGACATCAGAAAACAGGGCTACCAGATTGATACCGTATCCGGACTCCAGGGGGCGCCGCGCCGCCGCGGGCCCGCCGCGGCCCCGTTTGCCGCAACGCCTGCCAAGACGCTCCCGGAAGCGCATCCCCCCGGCGGGGCGGCTTGATGCTGGCCTATTCCAGGCTGCCGCTCCGAAAGGCTTTCAGATACTTCTTGCCGAAGCGATCGAGTCCCAGGACGAAATCTGTGGTGATCACGGCGGACATGATCTGTTGATCGAGGGGATCCAGAATGACGGCATCCATTCCGTTGATGTATAGACGGCATGGGTTGCCAGAAATCATAGATAGACGCAAGTAAACTATAAGGACAAAAGTCCTACCAATGGGCCTACAGATTTAGGAAGATTGGGCTCTAAAAGAAGTCATAAATATTAAATATTTGTTTTGTCGAGAAGGAATATTTCCTGCTGCCATAGAATTACTTGCACAACTTTTGAAGGAGGAAAAATGTCATAATATGAAACTGCCTGTATTTCTTCTCGTTCCTGGCATGAGGCTCGCCAGGCCAGTTTACGGGCAGAAAGGACAGATGCTCTTAAACAGGGGCGTGGAGCTTACCACATCATATATCAAGGGCTTGAAAGAGCATCGAGTCCTGGCGGTTGTAGTGGAAGGCATTATAGATCTGGACGGCGCGGCGGCGGAGGTCCTGGAGGAAAGTGTCCTCGCGGAGGCCTTGGAGTCTGTTCAGGCCTGGGTTGATACAAATAGGAAACAGGAGGAGTTTGCCAGGATCTGTGAGTACGTTGGCTCCATAGTGAACGAGATCCTGGCCGGCAAGGTCCCCCTGGGTGGGTTGGCTGAAATCTCCGCAGCAGACATCTACACCTTTGCGCACTCGATCGATGTCTGCGCCCTCTCCATTTACATGGGTGTCCATTATGGATATCAAAAAGACTCGCTGCTGATTCTGGGGATGGGAAGCATCCTGCACGATCTGGGGAAGACCAGGGTATCTCCTGAAATTCTCAACAAGCCCGGGCGATTGACCGCAGAGGAGTTAGGGGAGGTTAGGAACCACCCGCTCTGGGGTTATGAGATGCTGATCAGTGATGCATCCGTTCAGATGAGTGACAGTGCGCTGGAAATAGTGCTGAGCCATCATGAACGCTACGATGGGAGCGGTTATCCCAGGGGTCTCAGAGGCGAAGAGATCAGTGACATGGTGGGCATCTGCGCCCTGTCGGATGTTTACAACGCTCTGACGGTGGAGCGCGTCTACCGCAAGGCATTTCCCTCCAACGAAGCCTATGAGATGATCATGACTTTCGGAGACGTCAAGGTCAGGTATGATCTGGTCAAACTTTTCTCTAAGTGTGTCTATCCCTATCCCGTGGAAACCCTGGTGCTCCTGCGCACAGGGCAGGTGGGCATCGTGGCGGCCAATAATCGACACCTGCCATTGCGCCCGGTGGTCACTGTCATCGAAACCGGAGAGATAATCGACCTGAACGAGGAGTTGACCATAGTCATCGACAGGGCGCTGACGCCGGAGGAGGCGCGGGCCGCTTATTTAAGGTTTGCTCATCGCTATTCCATGTGAGATGAGCATTACCGAGGTTCGGGGTTCGAAGGGAAGTGGGTTGCAGGTTGGAATTGAGGGATGAAGGGAGTATCCAATGATGGACCACGAGAGCGAGATAAAGTCGCATTTTCTGCAGGTAGTTATCGATGCCATCCCTGCACCTATCTATTACAAAGACACCAGAGGCGTTTACAAGGGTTGCAACAGGGCATACGAGACCATGCTCGGTCTGTCAAAGGAGGATATCATCGGAAAGACCACCCATGATGTGTGGCCGAAAGAACTGGCCGATGTCTACCACCGGATGGACAACGAATTATTCAGTCATCCGGGAATACAGGTCTTTGACTCCACGGTTCGCTTTGCTGACGGCCAGAACCATGATGTCAGCTTCCACAAAGCCACTTACGAGGATCTGGATGGGCGCCTGGACGGCCTGGTCGGGGTGTTTATAGACATCTCCAGCCGCAAGCAGGTGGAGGAGAAACTGCGCCAGACGGCCACGGAACTCCAGGCGGTCTTTCAGGTCCTCCCGGACCTGTTCTTCAGGTTCAGCGCCGACGGCACGTACCAGAAGCTGTTGGCAGGCCGTTCCGCCGACCTGTATGACCATTCGGGAGGCTTGATCGGCAGCAGGATCGATATTTCCAAAAGGTTGAACCAGCAGTTCCAGCAGGCGATCACCCAAGCCCTCCAGACGCAGTCGCTGGTCGTGTTGGAGTATCCCATGCCTCTGGAGGGGGAGACGAGGCACTTCGAGGCCCGGTTCATCCCGCTGTTCGAGAATGAGGTCGTCGTGGTCGTCCGCAACATCACCGAGCGCAAACAGGCGGAGGAGCGACTCAGGTACCTGGGTTTTCATGACATCATGACCGGCCTCTTCAACCGGTCCTACTTCGAGGAGGAGCTCAAGCGACTCGATTCCAAAAGACAGTTGCCCTTAAGCGTTATTATCGGCGATATCGACGGCCTCAAGCTGGTCAACGACACTTTTAGCCACCGGGAGGGGGACCAGCTGATCATCAAGGTGGCCGGGATTGTAAAAAAGGCGTGCCGTACTGAAGATATAGTCTGCCGCTGGGGCGGCGACGAGTTCGCCATCCTGCTGCCACAAACGGATAAAGAGGCTGCCGAAAAGATCTGTGACCGGATCAGGCAGGGCTGCGAGGAGGCAAAGTCAGATCCGGTCCCCGTGAGCATATCCCTGGGTGGCGCTACGAAATGGAGTTTGAGCCAGAACATCGAGGACATACTGCGAGAAGCCGAAGACATGATGTATTGGAAAAAGCTGGACAGCCGCAACACCCGGTTTTCAGCCGTCTCTTATCTTCAAAGATCACTGGCGGAAAAAACGCGGGAGACGGTGGAGCACGGGCGGCGCATTCAGAGCCTGATGCTGAAGATGGGGGATGCGCTCGGGCTGTCGAAGGCGGAAAAGGAAGAATTGGCCATCCTGGCAGTCCTGCATGACATCGGCGAGATCGCCATCCCTGAAAAGATTCTTCTGAAACCCTGCAGCCTGACCCCGGAAGAATGGCAGATTATGAAGACGCATCCGGAGATCGGCGACAGCATGGTCAGGTCTGTCCCCAACCTCACCTGCATCGCCGAGGCCATTCTGACCCATCACGAACGCTGGGACGGGACGGGCTACCCCCACGGACTGCAGGGTGAGCAGATTCCCCTGCCATCCCGCATCCTGTCCATTGCCGATGCCTATGACGCCATGATCAGCGGCCGCCCCTACAAGATGGCGATCGCCCACCGGGAGGCCGTGGAAGAGATTGAACGGTGTGCAGGCACCCAGTTTGAACCGGAGCTGGTCGACCTGTTCTGCAGAGTAGTATTCAGTAATGAGTGATTGCCCCATCCCTCTTTCCTGCCCCCCATCACTAAATCCAAATTAATGACAAATGAACTCATAATATGACATTATTGTGCATTGATGTCAGGTAATCACTGTTGTAAGATTGAAACAGTGATTGGCTGCTTTTACCACAGATGACTAACCCGCTCTAATGCCCCCGCCTCTTCAAGGCGGCGGGACAAGAGCGGGTAATCACTGTATTAACTGGCTCTAAGACTTCAGTGGGGGTTACAATCCCCCACTGAAGCCAAGACCCAGTTGAAGACTTTCGTCATGAGCTAGGCCGGATCGCGTAATGTACTGTTGCCGAAGAAGCACTGGGGGGAGGGTTGTTGATGACTGGCGATGATTGCTATCTGCTCATTGTCGACGATATGAGACTGATTTGCCAATTATTGACCGATGTCCTGGCTGCTGAAGGGCTTCCAGTCCAGGCATGCATGAGCGGGGAGCAGGCGATCGAAGCAATACACGCCCGGACACCTGCACTGATCATCATCGACCAGGTTATGCCCGGCAAGGACGGCCTGCAGACCTTGAGAGAGGTGCAGGACTTGATTTACGGTGTGCCTGTAATCATGATCTCGGGTTACGTGGAGGAAAAACAGGAAGTCCTGGAAGCCATGAGGCGGGGACTGATCCGGCGCTTTATCAGAAAACCGTTTAATATGCTCAGTTTAGTTCAGATGGTTAAGGAAATGATCCCTCTGGTACCTGTACCGGTCCAGTGTTCGGAGTGATCGCCGCTCTAATCTAATAGGACTTAATAACTATATTTATCTTAAAAAGAAGGATTCTCTAATGTCTTAAAGAATTCATGAGCTATATAGGGCAAATATCCTCTGCTTGGTCACCCCATCGCAGGGGATATTTTCACCGTTGTCCGGTGTCCGGGTTGCCCGGCGGCGGGCATGTTCAGGCATCCAACTTCCAGCTTCGGGAGGCGGCGGGTTTATGAACAGCGACGGTACATTGCTGAAGAAAGTAAATGCCGGCAGCAGGATTGTTTTTGACGGGCCTTACATGTTCTGCCTGGTGTTGCAGGGCAGGATAAATACTGCCGCCCCCGGGCGGCGACAGGAGGTGGGCGCCGGCGGGATGATCACCTCCGACATGTACGCTTATGCCATCGAAAGCTCGGAACTGCTCTTCATCAACCAGCAAAAGCTCCGGGAGTTGAAGCCGGAACTTGCCGCCAGAATAGCAGGCGGCGTCAAGGAGCAGGAGAGACCTGCGACCCCCAAACCCGCAGCCATGCAGGAGAGAACTGCCTATTCCTACAGTGTGGATGCGCAGTGCCCTGTATGCAAGGGGCATTTCCGGGCGAACAAGTTGTTTGAATCCAAACTCAAGCAAGTTAGCCATGATCCCGAATTGCGGACACGCTTTGAAGATATCGAGCCTCTTCACTACAGGACTTGGGTGTGCCCCCACTGCCTGTATGCCAACCTCATGTCCCGCTGGGCCGACCTTGGATCCTCTCAGAGGGCCGCCTTAAAAGAATCTGCAGCAGAACGAAAGAGTATCCTGTCAGATCTTCCTGAACCAGGCGGGGAAGCAGAAAAAGCCATCAACGATTATCGGCTGGTTATCAATTGCCTGGCCCGGATGAAAGATGCTTCCAACGCCACCGCAGGCGCCTGGCTTAACGTGGCATGGCTGCATGACGACCAGGGCGAAGTGGACCTGGCAACTACTGCCCGCAAGAATTCGCTCGCAGCCTATGAAGAGTTCTATTTTCAGAGCAGGTCCCTGACCCCGCCGGTGGAACTCCAGGCCATCTACATAATCGCCCAACTCTCCAAGAGGTTGGGGGACAATAAAAAGGCGCACGAGTATTTCTTGAGGGTGTTGCATTATAAGGCTCACAACATGGCTATCCTGACCGATCTGGCGCGGGATAGCTTGCATGAACTAAAGAAGATGACCAAGGAAACGGCCTGATGATCGAGGTTCGAGCTTCGAAAACAGAAAGCTGGATCAAAGAGGTCGCTGATCAGGCCGGTCAGTCTTAGAGCCGGGCGTTAGCCAGGATGCGGAGCAGGCAGGCGACCGGTAAGCGACGAAATCCGGCGCAGAGCCGGTCATGGGAAACCGCCTTCAAGCTAACTCTGGACGGGTTTCTATCGGGGTTTTAGAATCAGGGGGTAGAGAGGATGAAACTGCCGGTATCGCATCTCGTTCCTGGCATGAGGCTGTCGAGGCCCGTTTACGGGCAGAGAGGACAGATGCTCTTGAACAGGGGAGTTGAACTCACCTCTTCATATATCAAAGGTATGAGAGAGCATAGCGTGCTGGCGGTTTCAGTCGAAACCATCCCCTCCGGAATGGGGTTCAGCGGACAGGATGCAGAACTCGTTTTGGAGGAAAGCATCCGGGCTCGGGCGATGGCCTCCATCCAAAGCTGGGTGGAAACCAACCGGAAACAGGATGGATTTGCCAGTGTCGTGGAGAGCGTCACCATGATTGTAGATGAGATCGTTAAAGGAAAGGTCCCCTCGGGCGGGCTGGCAGAAATATCGGCTACAGATGCCTACACCTTTGCACACTCGATCGATGTCTGCGCCTTCTCTGTTTACATGGGCATTCATTATGGATATAAAAAAGACTCGCTGATGGTCCTGGGGATCGGAAGCGTTCTGCACGATCTGGGCAAAACCAAGGTGGCGCCCGAAATCCTCAATAAACCGGGGCGATTGACCGATGAGGAGTACGGGCAGGTCAAGAATCACCCGGCCTGGGGTTATGAGATGCTGATCGAGGATGCATCCGTTTCAGTGAGCGGCGAGGCGCTGGAAATAGTGCTGAACCATCATGAACGCTATGATGGGGGCGGTTATCCCAAGGGTCTCAGGGGCGACGAGATCAGCAACATGGCAGGCATCTGCGCCCTGTCCGATGTTTATAATGCAATGACCACGGAGCGGGTCTACCGCAGTGCCTTTCCCCCCAACGAAGCCTATGAGATGATCCTGACTTATGGAGACCGTGAGATCAAGTATGACTTGGTCAGGTTGTTCTCGACCAGCGTCCATCCCTATCCGGTCGATACCCTGGTGCTGCTGAGCACGGGGAAGGTGGGCTGCGTAATGCGCACTAATCGCAACCTGCCGTTCCGGCCGGTGGTCGAGGTGCTCGGAAAAGGCGAAATAATCGACTTGAGCGAGGAGCTGTCGGTTGTCATCGAAAGGGCGTTGGTGCCGGATGAGGCGCAGGCTGCATACCTCGGGCTGGCTGACGGTTATATGATGTAATGAGTAATGCGCAATGAGTAATGAGCAATGAGTAATGAGCGTTGAGTATCTTTCGTACCCAATCCCTCATAACTCATTGCTTTTTTCACAGGCATATAAGGCATATAATATATATGACCAGGATATCCGGCGCCGCATTTCTCAGGTTTGCTGATGGCGATGGTCTCTTTTCACTCATCACTCGTTTATTTAGATTGGGCGGGGAGCATGAGACTGACAGGCAGGGTAAACTTTGACGTCATAAAAAGAAGAGCCTGGCCGTTAGTCATCAAGCTGCTGATGATCGTGGCCGGTTCCATTATCTTGGCTTACTCCTATAATGCCCTGGTTATTCCCTACGGCCTGCTGTCGGGCGGAGTGTCCGGGCTTGCCCTGATCGGCAATTACCTGCTGCATATCCCCTTCTACATCGGCGTCCTGGTGCTGAACATCCCCATCTTTCTGTTCGGACTGAAGGAGTTGAACTGGAAGTTCATCCTGTACAGCCTGCTGGGCACCGTCGCCATGGTCGTTGCCCTGCCGCTCACGAAACCCTTTACTCCGGTTCCGAAAGTCGACCTGTTCCTGGCCGCGGTATTCTCCGGGGTCATCGGGGGGATCGGGGAGGGGATCATCCTCAAGGCCGGGGCTTCCACGGGAGGGACGGACATCACCTCCATCATCGCCAAGAAGCGGTGGAATATCTCTATCGGCGCCTTCTCCTTTTACTGCAACCTGGTGATCATCCTGGCGTCGCTGTTCTTCTTCGACCCCAGGATTGCCCTGTACACAATTGTCAGCATGTGGGTGAACGGTAAGACAACCGACCGGGTGGTCGACGGTTTGGACAACAACAAGTCGGTGACGATCATCTCGGAGCAGAGCGACGACATCGCCGTCAGGATCATGGGCGAGGTCAGCCGGGGAGTGACTTTTCTCGAGGGGCGGGGCGCCTATTCAGGCGACCCTAAAAAGGTGATCACCTGCGTGGTCAACCACTATGAAATCCCCAAGGTGAGGGAGATCGTGCTGGACGTCGACCCCCAGGCGTTCATGTTTGTCACTGAAACCGTGGAGGTGGTGGGGAACTTCATCCGTACACCGAGACGGCCCCCCACGCCGCCGCAAGCGGCGCCAACAGATGATGAATGTGAGTCAGAGGACTGTCCCCGGACCACTAAACCAGTTTCCAGGGGAGATGCGTACTGATCAGGCGTTCCTTGGCGGGCCTGGTCAGCCTCTGGATCTCCCGCTCTCTTTGCATGGCGGCTATGTTGTTGTCGAGCGCTTCCTGGTAGACCAGTTCCAGCGGCCCCCGGCCCCTGGTGTACTTGGCTCCCTTGCCATCCCGGTGAGCAGCCAGCCTGGCCTCCAGGTTATTCGTATATCCGGTGTACAAGGTGCCGTCGCCGCACCTGAGTATGTACACGTACCAGACATCATCTTTCGTGAGTTTTCATTCCTCTCCTAAGCATTAGCTCTCCTGATTATAAACAATTGATTGTGAACACTGCCACCGGTTTTTGAGCATACAAGAGAGCAAGGAGGCTTGAGTCCTGACGTGGATCTGGCGCCGTATATCGATCATACCAACCTGAAACCGGCTGCCACTACCGGGGAGATCATCACCCTCTGCGCTGAGGCGCAAGAGCTGGGCTTTGCCGCTGTCTGCATCAATCCCTGCCACGCCGTCACCGCTAAAAAAGCGCTTCAGGGGGTGCATGTCAAGCTGGCGGTAGTGATCGGCTTTCCGCTGGGTGCCGCCACCACCCCGGCCAAGGTCTTTGAAGCCCGTGAAGCGGTTTTGAACGGGGCGGACGAGCTCGATATGGTGATCAACATCGGGGCATTGAAAGAAGGCTGCCACTCCTTGGTGGAGGGGGATATCCGGGCGGTGGTCGAGGCTGCGGGACAGGCGGCGGTCAAGGCAATCATCGAGACCTGTTACCTGACGGATGATGAGATTGCCCGTGCCTGCGGGCTGGCTGTCAGGGGAGGGGCAAGTTTTGTCAAGACATCCACCGGTTTCGGGCCGGCTGGGGCCAAGGTGGAGCATGTGCGGTTGATGAGGGCGGCGGTGGGCCCGGAGATCGGCGTCAAGGCCGCCGGCGGCATCCGCACCTATCAGGATGCCATGGAGATGATCGAGGCCGGGGCGAATCGCATCGGCACCAGCGCCGGGATGGCCATCATTCGGGGGGCCGGTCACTCCCTGTGACCGTGCCTGAACGGGGGTGGGTGATGGAAGTGCCGGCGGCGCTGCCCGCCTCCGTTATGGAAGAGCAGGAAGAGGAACATCAGGGCGCTCGCCCCGAAGCCGTACCAGGCCTCGATCTGGTAGTGATTGACCTGCAGGTAGGAGGATGTGCCCAGGATGAAGCCAAAGATCAGCGCCCAGGTCAGCCGGTTGAGCGCCCGGGTATTGGCGGCGAAGGTCTCGTCCAGTTCTGGTATCGATACCTTGACGTGCAGGTCGCCCCGCTCTGACTTGCGGAGCACCCGCTCCGCCAGCGGGGGCAGTTCCACCAGGGAGTTGCCGATGGCGGTGGCTTTCTCCCTGACGATCTCCCAGATATCGATATTCTCCCTGGTAAATTCGGCCACATAGGGCATGGCCACGTCCAGCAAGCTGATGTCCGGGTCGAGGCCGACGCACAGGCCGTATAGTGTCCCCAGCGCCCGCCCCAGGAAGGTGAAGTTGGCGGGGATCTGGAAGGGGTGCTCGTATAACAGGGCCTCCATATTGTCCAGGATCTCTGCCAGGTCTCCGCTGAACAGGTCCTCCTTCTTGCCCAGGGCCTGCTCCATGAACAATCCGATTGCCTTGATCATCAGCTCGGCGTCGGCATTGTACCGCAGGAAGCCGACCTTTTTGAGCAGGGCGACCATCTGGTCGTAGTTCCGCTGCACCATCGCCTGAGCGAGCTGCACCAGGCTTTCCCGCAACGGTGTGGAGATCACCCCCACCATGCCGAAGTCGATCAGGATGATCCGTCCGGCAGGGGTAACAAAGAGGTTGCCGGGGTGGGGGTCGGCGTGGAAGAAGCCGTCCACCAGGATCTGTTGGACGTAGATCTGCAGCAGCCTTTGGGCCAGGGTCTTACGGTCCACCCCGGCCTTGGCCAGGCCCTCGTAGTCGGTGATCTTCATCCCATCCTCGAACTCCATGGTGAGCACGCGCCTGGTGGTATACTCCCAGTAGATCCGGGGGATGATCACCTCCTGGTTGCCGGCGAGGTTGGCGGCGATGGCTTCGGCGTTGTGCCCCTCGTGGATGTAGTCCAGCTCTTCATGCACAATTGTAGAGAACTCGCTGCAGATGGCGTCTAAATTCGCGTACTTTTCCCAGTCGGTCAGCAGCTTGATCAGGTCGATGACCCGCCGCACCGCTCTCAGGTCCGTGTCCACCAGGGACTCGATTCCCGGCCGCTGGATCTTCACCGCCACTATCTGTCCGCCCAGAGCTCCCTCCACCCGAAGCCGTCCGCTATGAACCTGTCCCAGGGAGGCGGCAGCCAGGGGAGTCTCCTCCAGATGCTCGAAGATCTCTTCCAGCGGCCGGCCGAACTCCGCCTCGGCCAGGACCTTAAGTGTGGCAAAGTCCTCCGGCTGCACCTCGTCTTGCAGGCTGGCCAACTCCCTGGTAACCTCGGGGGGGAGCAGGTCGACCCGGGTGCTGAAGAACTGGCCGAGCTTGATCATCAGCCCTCCCAGGTCCACCGCGGTGTTCCGGAAGCGCCGGGCCTGGGAGACGAACAGCCCCCGCCGCCTCTCTTCGTACCAGGCCTGGGAATGCCAGCGCTTTCTGAGCCTGAGTGAGTAGAACGCCCAGAAGATGGACAGAAAGAGGTTGATCACGGTAAAGAAGCGGATCCGACCCGAACTGGGCCTGTCCATGGCGACACCAACTTTCGCGGTTGTGGGTTCGATTATTTCCTGCATGTCTAACCCTAGAAGACCTCACACATCACATGCATTCTTTGTTATTATAACATCAGACGGGCTGAAAAACTGAAAACGGCACCGGATAACGATCGGTAAGCATGTGAGGGCGGTGGCGCTGTATGCTATATTTGGTATTAATTTTGCTGGCGATAGCGGCTGGGGCCTGGGCGATGCGTGTTGTTGGCAACTTGCACAGCCATAGAGAGATTGACCGGTTGAAACAGAGGTACAGGCAGCTTACTTTTCAGTCCCCCGGGGTGGCCGACGAGGCTTTGAGACTGCAAGTCATCAGGCTGAAGAGCATGGCGCCGGGGCGCTCCGAGAAGTGGTACCTGGAGCGGGTGATCCGGGAGTTGGAAAGTGGCCGGCTGCGCCACTTGCACGAGGCTAAAAAGTGAGGGAAGGAGCGATCTTATGCAGGCGATGATTCTGGATGCTCCGGGAAAACCTTTGCGCCTGGCAGAGGTCCCGGTTCCGGAACCCGGACGGAACCAGGTGCTGATCAGGGTGCATGCCTGTGGCATCTGCCGCACGGACCTGCACATCCTGGACGGGGAGCTGAAGGACCCCAAGCTCCCGCTGATCATGGGGCACCAAATAGTGGGGACGGTGGAGAGGGCAGGGGATCAGTCCGGTCAGTGCCAGCTTGGGCAGCGGGTGGGTGTCTCCTGGCTGGGCGCCTCCTGTGGCCGCTGCAAGCAATGCCTCACAGGCAGGGAGAATCTCTGCGACCAGGCCCGTTTCACCGGCTACCAGATCGATGGGGGCTTTGCCGAGTATGCGGTCGCCGACTGCCATTTCTGTTTTTTGATCCCGGACGGCTATCCCGACCTGCAGGCGGCGCCCCTGCTCTGCGCCGGGCTGATTGGCTACCGCTCATTATGTATGGCGGGGGAGGCGGAGCACCTGGGCATTTACGGCTTTGGCGCCGCAGCCCACATCGTTGCCCAGGTGGCGCGGCACCAGGGGCGCAAGATCTATGCCTTCACCAGGCCAGGTGATGCCCAGGCGCAGCAGTTTGCCCTGGAGATGGGGGCGGATTGGGTGGGTGGTTCCCTGGAGAGGCCTCCGGTGCCCCTCGACGCCGCCATTATCTTTGCCCCGGTGGGCGAACTGGTGCCAGCGGCGCTGAAAGCGGTAGCCAAAGGAGGGACGGTGGTCTGCGGCGGCATCTACATGAGCGACATCCCGTCGTTTCCCTACGAACTTCTCTGGGGAGAGCGGGTAGTGCGGTCGGTGGCCAACCTGACCCGGAAGGACGGGTTGGAGTTCCTGGCCCTCGCTCCCAAAGTTCCGGTGCGCACCGAGGTGCAGCCTTTTCCGCTGGAGCAGGCGAATGACGCCCTCGAAGCCCTGCGGCGCGGTGAGATCCACGGCGCCGGAGTTATCGAGGTTCGAGGTTCTAGCGAAAGCGAATATTGATTTGAGGGCGGCCGCTGGTGCCGGCTGGTCCTCCCGGCCGGGCCTGTTCCGGTTGATTGGTCTTACCGGGTTGGCAATGGCCCGGGCTTTGTGCATCCCCCATGCCCATGTTCACTTTGATGGGCTGTGCGGCCGGGTCTTCTTGACCGTTTCTGCCTTTAAGAGGCTGCTGCGCTGTTTTCCCGCCGCCCTGCGAATCCATCCTGATCAGCCTCCCGCCGTAATTGAACCCGATGCTGAGCATGCCGCTCAATTCTTTAACGTCGATCGAGCGCAGGTTTAGCTCCACCTTGTCTGTCTGCAGCCTCTCGATCACGACCTTGTCAACCGACCAGGCCCCTTCCGCCAGTTTCTGATCCAGCTCCTGGCGCAACTGGGCCAACTCTGACAGGCAGCGATCGATGCTCCCTGCCGTCCTCCCGTTCTGTTCCCCGCCAAATATTTTTCCGGCTTGCCTCCGGAACCAGTTCAGCATCTCGACCACCTTTACCATCAGCCCAAGAAGATTACTCTACTTTATTCATGGGAGGGCGGATTGTTGAGATCACCATTGGTCGGCCTTTCTAATATTATGGTTAACAGGCAGGGCAATATTAGGGGGCTGCGACATGTTTGACCGGGCGTGGCTGGAAAAGGCGTTGGAACTGCAAAAGATGATGAAAGAGATGTCCGACCACAACTGGCACTTCGACAAGTCCTGGTTGGATAAGGCGATGGAGATGCAGAAGATGATCCCGGGGCCGGCGATCGATTCCAACTGGTATAAAGAGATATTGGGCGGCATGATGAAATTGCACCCGGGATCGGGGATGTTCAACTTTCCGGAGTCAGGCGAGCCAACTGCCCAGCAGGCTAAGGAGGAAACGGCCGCGCCGGGCGATGCGGCTGTTGGCCCCTCGGGCGGCGCCATGCCCGGAGCCTGGCAACCGCAGTTCACCATCATGGAGACCGCTGCCCAGGTCACGCTTACTGCTTATATACCGGGGATCAGGAGCAAGGACGATATATCCGTCCGGCTGCATGGCAATACCCTTTCCGTGTCGGGGAAGAATCAGGACTCCCTTGGGGGCCGGGATGGAAGGACCAGGGAGTTTTACCGGGCGCTCATGCTCCCGGGCGAGGTGCGCAGCGATGGCGCCAGCGCTCAATACGCTAACGGGTCGCTGACCGTGAAAATCCCCAAGAACAGGCCGGTGTCCGTTGATCTGGACTTTACCACAGATGACTAACCCGCTCTAATGCCCCCGCCTCTTCAAGGCGGCGGGACAAGAGCGGGTAATCACTGTATTAACTGGTTCTAAGGCTTCAGTGGGGGTTACAATCCCCCCCTGAAGCCAAGACCCAGTTGAAAGAGTAGCGCGCCTGGCGTGTCGTGTTTGGTGGAGACGGAACGCCATTGGCGCCACCTCTGGGTGCGCACAGCACCCGGGTGGTGCGGTGGACGCTGCTCCGCCTTTGGCGGATGCGAAAGGAGCGAACGGTTGTGCTCAAGGAACTGAACATCAACATCCATACGCTGCGCATCACCGATGTGGACACGGGTTCCGTGGTGGCCGTCGGCAACAACTATTTCTGTGATTGGCGCACTTATGCCAAGACCAATAGCGGATTCGGCCGCCAGAGCGGCGACCGGGCGGCGATTAGCGATCTGATCAGCATGGTCGAAGATCCGGACCTGATTGACATGGTTAACATTGAACCCCCGGAAACGAACTCGCTTCGCTCGGGGATTCAGGGTGGGTCTCTGCGCTCCCCCACTGAATTAGAAGATTAAAAGCCGCACTCCCGAATTCCGGAATGCGGAGTACATGGCCTGAAGAATGCGGAGAGCTGCGCCGGGAGTTAGCCCGGATGCGGAGGAGGCGGGAGACTCCTTCGGTTTTAAGACCATCACGCCGCCCGGCGGCACCATCAGAGAATGAAAATTAGTTCTATTATAGGTATAGGATGACTATTTTCAGAGCAGTTGAAACATCCTGAGGATGAAGGGAAATGCCTGGAAGGGGATTGTGAAACAGAGTGAAGAAAACTGCAATTTTCATCGGCCAAGTACAGATCAACGATATCAGGAATAACGCCAATTTATTGAACGGCGATAATATTCAGCGCGGCTGGCGGACGCATTCGAAGATCAACTACTCCCTGGGGAGAGTCAATGGGGATGCCAACCTGGTTGCCAGCAGGCTCAACTATCTGAGCGATCCGGATGGCATCGACATGTCGGTGACCAGCAGCGGCAGTGAGGAACAGGACAACTCCAAACCTGGCGCTGGCAGAGGTGCTTGATTCCGGTCGCGGGTGTTAGCCCGGATGCAGAAGGAGACTGTACGGAGGTGGCCTGACCCACTGAAGTGTGTCCACGGACACCGGCGCAGTTCATTGCGCCCACAGTCCAGGTGGCGCGCCCGCAGGCGGCGCCTGCCAGGGCACTGCACGGCACAGGCATGAAGCGGAAATCCGGATAAAATACAGGAACAGCCAAAAAGGGTGGGCGTTATGGCCGTTGGAATTTGGATTGGGGCAATTCAGACTGGTGAATTTAGAAACAACGCTGCCCTGGCACAGGGAAAGCAGGTTCAAAACGGCTGGACCCAGTACGCCAAGACCAATGACAATCTTGGCCAGGTAAACGGCAATTTTAATCTCGTCCCTTCTGGTATTAACATAATCAACGATATCAGCTTCATCGAGATGTTTTTCCCCAATGCCGGCGGCCAGAGCCCCGTGCTGGGCAACAACATCGAAGCCATGTAGCTGCTGCCCGATCGATCGCCGGGCAATTTATAAAGCACTGCCTGAAGGCAGTGCTTTATTATTGGTCCTGGCTGCCCGCCTTTTAGCCGGGTCGCGCATCCATGCCGCCAGGGCTGAATGATGCAAGTATTTTCCAGGGTCATGCAGTTTGGTTTTGTAGTTATAGAAACCGCTGCCAGAAAACCGAGGGCTTGCCTTTCGGATGAATGGCAGCTTTTCTTGCTATTTAGAGGACCGGCTGTTGATCAGAAATAGCGCTTCAGCAGACCTTCCAGGGCACGGGCATGCCGGGCCTCATCCCGGGAGGATTCATTCAGAATATCGTGGGCGTGGTCATGGCCAAGCTCCTTCGCCTTGAGGGCGGCCTCCCGCTTGCCCTTGTTCGCCTCTATCTCCCCCCTGAGCATCTTCTCGATGTTCTCCTTGGTGCTCTCAGAGATGACTCCGTTCAGCTCTGCGAAATGGGCGGCGTGCCAGGCCTCGTCCATGGCGATGGACTCCAGCACCCGTGCCACCTCCGGGTAGCCCTCCCGCTGTGCCTGGCGGGACATGGCCAGATATGCCCCCACCTCCCAGGTCTCACCGCGGAATTCAGTCTTGACTGCCTCCTCCATCTCTGTTCCCTTGCAGATACCTACCTTGGCTTCATTGATCAGGTCTGCCATATTCATGCCTCCTTAGGTTTTTTATTATGAATCAAAAATTTACTTAACTATAATGATTATTATAATGTAGTAATTATAGTATAGTGATTAGCCAGCGGTCAATAATGCTTCATATTATTTTCATTGTAAAAAAGACAACCGGGGGCCTTTTTCCTGTAATGGTTTTCTTATTTTCCTTTAAGGTATCCAGCGATGGTAAAGAATAGAATCTAAGAAGATGTTGCAATCAATTCGGAAAGGAGGTGGCTTGCGTGTCAAAAGGAAGGACCATATTGTTGCTGGTGTTGGCGGTAGTGATTACAGCGGCAATAGCAGCAGG
>Ga0224558_1000556_pt1 | contig 43290 bp, 31 predicted proteins | sample 714S32024metaG_FD_180682 | JGI IMG/M metagenome (GOLD analysis project Ga0224558, IMG submission 180682) | Peat soil microbial communities from Stordalen Mire, Sweden - 717 S3 20-24 | ecosystem: Environmental > Terrestrial > Soil > Wetlands > Peat | place: Sweden: Norrbotten County, Stordalen... | reverse complement strand
ATCGGGACCAATCCCGGGAGATGGAAGCCCGGTTGCAGAATGCGCTTTGTGATTTCGACGAAGCGCCCATATACACGATCCACGGCTTCTGCCAGCGGACGCTTCGGGACCGGGCCTTCGAAAGTGGGCTGCTATTCGACACCGAGCTGGTCACCGACCCCTCGGAGTTCATGCAGGAGATCGCCGATGACTTCTGGCGCCGGCACTTCTATGAGGCCGGGCCGGTGCTGGTCAATTTCGCGCTCAAGAACCGCTTTGGCCCCGCGCAGTTCCTCGGGCTGCTGCGGACCTGCACGAACTTCCCTCAAATCGAATTCATATCGCCGGCCAAAGGCCGCGGCCTTGATTCGCTCTCGGCGGACCTGGAGAGCCGTTACCAGGCGGCGCGCGAGGTCTGGTTCTCAGAGGCGGACCAGATCAAAGCCTGCTTCGGTTCAGCTACCAAGTGGGGCAACCTGCCCTATAACGATGACGATTCCATGGCAGCGCTGTTTGAGCAGCTCGACAACTGCTTTTCGGAGAGCGACACAGCGTTTGAAACCCTGGCTTGCATTGCGGTCTTCTGCCCCAGCAGCCTAGAGGAGAACAGGCGGAAGAAAGCCACGGAGCCGATCCCAGTCCACCGCTTCTTTGGCCTATGCGAGGGGCTCTGCAAGGCGGAGCAGATCTGGCTGGCCGGCCTCCAACTCGCCTTTGTGGAGTTCGCGAGAGCAGAACTCCCGCGCCGCAAGACCGAGCGCAAGATACAGTATTATGATGATTTGCTGACGCGCCTGGATGACGCTCTCTCAGGGCCGGGTGGCAAAGCGCTGGCCGCAGACCTCCAGGTCCGCTTCCGGGCTGCCCTGATCGATGAGTTTCAGGACACGGACCCGGTCCAGTGCTCGATCTTCCGCCACGCTTTCGGAGGCGGGGGCACTTTTCTCTTCCTGATCGGTGACCCCAAGCAAGCCATCTACGGGTTCCGCGGAGCGGACATCTTCACCTACCTCGAGGCCTCCGACCAGGCCACCGACCGGTTCACGCTCGGCGAGAACTGGCGCTCCGAGTCGGGCTTGGTCACTGCGGTGAACAAGATCTTCAGCGCGGCTCCCGGGAGCTTCGTGTTCCAGCGCATCGGGTTCCAGGAAGTGATCCCGAAGGGGAATGCCGACGCTGAACCTCTGACCTTGGGAGGCAAGAAGGAGCCGCCGTTTCAGCTCTGGTTCTGGAGACGCGGCGACGGCAAGGATATCCCAAAGAACCTGACCACCAAAACGCTGCCGCAGGTGGTGGCCGGCGAGATCGTCCGGCTGCTCAACGGCAACACTAAGATCGGCGACCGTCGGCTGAAGGCCGAGGACATTGCGGTCTTGGTGCTGGAGAACAAGCAGGCGGCCAAGGTGCAGGAGGCCTTGCGCGAGTTCAATGTCCCCAGCGTGCTCCATACCACCGTTAGCTTGTTCGAATCCCACGAAGCGGCCGAGCTCTACCGGGTGCTGGCCGGCATCGCGCTGCCGGGCGACGAGCGGCTGGTCAAGTCCGCCTTGGCCACGGACCTCTTTGGCGTGGACGGCTCCCAACTGGCGGAATGCACCGAGGCCCAGTGGCAGGAATGGCTGCAGCTCTTCCACGACTTCGACGAGCTGTGGAGCAGGCACGGTTTCTTCCGTATGTTCCGCCACTGGCTCCAGCGGCAACAGGTGCGGCAACGCCTGCTGGCCTTCCCGGACGGCGAGCGCCGTCTCACCAACATCCTGCACCTTGGGGAAGTCCTGCATCAGGCCGAGGCCGAGCGCCGACTCGGCGTCAGCGGCTTGCAGAAGTGGTTCGCCGCCCAGATGGCCCAGGAGGGGGAGGCGTCCGAGGAACACCAGTTGCGCCTGGAGCGGGACGATAACGCCGTCAGGATCGTTACGGTCCACAAGAGCAAGGGGCTTGAATACCCGGTGGTCTTCTGCCCGTTTTCCTGGCGAGACTCGGACATCAAGCGGAATCACGAGGAGCAGGTCTTCTTCCACGATCCTGCGCACGGCCACAAGCTGGTGCGCGACCTGGGGCCCGATGTCGCGGAAGAGCACCGGCAACAGGCCAGGCAGGAGCGGTTGGCCGAAAACGTGCGCCTGCTCTACGTCGCGCTGACACGGGCCAAGCACCGGTGCTATTTCGTCTGGGGCGGCATTAGGGGGGCCGGAACGTCCGCGCCCTCATGGCTGTTCCACCGGCCGCCAGCCGGGGACGGCCCACTCCTGGAAACGCTCGAAGCCCATTTCAAATCGCTCACTGACGAGGCCATGCTCGAGGACCTTGCCCCGCTGAGCAAACAGTCCGCTGGAGCTTTGGCGGTAGGCGATTTGCCCGGACCGGCCAAAGATCGGTTCAAACCCCGGGAGGATTCCGGCGCTAAGCTCGAGTGCCGTCCATTCAGGGGCCGCATCCAGCGGGACTGGGTCATTTCCAGCTTCACTTACTTCCATGCCGGTCTGCATGAGGAACTCCCCGACCGCGACGCCGTAATCGTACCACCAACCGGGGAAGAGTCCCCCGCCGAGGGAATATTCGCGTTTCCAAGGGGAACAAGGGCGGGCGTTTGCCTCCACGAAATATTGCAGAACCTTAGCTTCAACGCCGCCGACGAGGAAATGCTCAAGCTCGTCAGCCAGCGGCTCCAGGCGCATGGCCTGGCCCAGGTGGGCAATACCGAAGCAGTTCACCAGATGCTTAATAGTCTCCTGGCGTTTCCGCTGGCCTCGGATCGAAAGGACTTTACCCTCTCGAAGATCGCCGGCTCCGACCGGCTCAACGAGCTGGAGTTTCACTTCCCCGTCCGGGGCGTGTCTCCTGCCCGTTTGCAGGGGTTGCTCGGGAAGCTGGGATGGTCATCCGCCGTGCCGGCGCAGCTCGGCAGGCTTGCCTTTGACCCGGTACAGGGATTTCTCAAGGGCTTCATAGACCTGGTCTTCCGATTCGAGGATCGGTTCTACCTGGTGGACTGGAAGTCCAACTGGCTCGGCAACCGATTGGATGATTATTCGCCCGAGGCCATCAGGGACGAGATGATGCGGCAACACTATTTCATCCAGTATCACCTCTACACCGTGGCCTTGCACAAATACCTGGCCCTGCGCGTCCCAGGCTATGAATACGAACGCGATTTTGGCGGGGGGATCTACCTCTTCCTGCGCGGTCTCGACCCTGCCCATCCAGAGCGTGGGGCATTTCGAGATCGTCCATCGCGGAGCGCCGTCGAGCAACTTTCGGACTTGCTGGAGGGCAAATGAACACGAACCAATCTGAGCGCTTTCGACGTGCCGAAATCATTGCGCCCATCGACCGGCATTTTGCCAACCTGATGGCGCGGTTGTCAGCCGATGCACCCGAGGTGAAGCTGGCAGCCGGCTTGGTTAGCCACTACCGCCGCCAGGGACACATCTGCGTGGACCTGGAGGAGTATGAGGAGAAACCACCGCCAGCGGAAATTGTTGCCGAGCTGGGATTCACGTCCTGGCCTGACAACCCAGGCCTGATCCAGCGGCTCAGGAACTCCCCCGTAGTGGGCAGCCCCGGGGAGTTTAAACCGCTGGTTCTGGATGAGAGCGGCCGCCTCTATCTGCACCGCTACTGGAAGTATGAAACTGCGCTGGCCGAGGCCATCGCCCGGCTGGCAAAGGGATCTGCTCTACTGGTGGATCGGCAGGAACTGCAGGAAGGTTTGACCAGGCTGTTTCCCTGGCATGGTGGAGAGGATATCGATTGGCAGTTGGTGGCGGCGTTTGCCGCGATCCGGAAGAGATTGTGCATGATCTCCGGCGGACCGGGCACCGGCAAGACCCGCACGGTGGTCGTCCTCCTTGCGCTGCTACTGGAACAGCACCCCGCAATGAGGGTTGCGCTAGCCGCTCCCACAGGCAAGGCCGCCGCGCGTCTGCAGGAAGCTCTCAAACACGCCAAGGCCACTTTGTCCTGCAATCAAGCCGCCAAAGACCGGCTGCCGGCCGAGGCCAGCACGATTCACCGGTTGCTGGGTTCCATCCCCGACTCCGGCTTTTTCCGCCACGATGCAGAAAACCCGCTCCCGTTCGACGCGGTGGTAGTGGACGAGGCCAGCATGGTGGACCTGGCCTTGATGGCCAAGCTGGTGGCGGCCATCCCGCAGTCTGCCCGCCTGATCCTGCTGGGGGACAAGGACCAGTTGGCTTCTGTCGAAGCCGGCGCGGTTCTCGCGGACCTCTGCAATGGCGGAGAGCAACACGCGTTCTCGGACCAATTCATCAAGGACTTCAGGGCGCTCACTGGCCAGAAACTTCCGGCGGAGGCGGGCGCAGGCAGGGCTTCCGATTTAGGCGACTGTATCGTTGAACTGCGCAGAAATTACCGGTTCGGCGACCAGAGCGGCATCTACCGGCTCAGCCGGGCGGTAAATGTTGGGGATTCGGAAAAGGCTCTCGAGGTGCTCCGCGAATCGGGCGGTTCAGCGGGCTCACAAGTCTGCTGGAAACCGTTGCCGGCGCCCGCAGCGCTCAAGGCGGCGCTGAAACCGATTGTGCTTTCTCGCTACCAGGACTACCTGCAGGCTGGCAATCCCACCGAGGCGTTGGCCGCCCTTGGCAGGTTCCGCATTCTTTGCGCGCTGAGAAACGGCCCATATGGGGTGGAAAGCCTGGACTGTTTGGTCGAGGAGATCCTCTCGGAAGCAGGGCTGATCGAGGCAAAGGCACTTTTTTACGCTGGCCGGCCAGTGATGGTTATCCGCAATGATTACAACCTGAAGCTTTTCAACGGCGACATCGGGGTTGTTCTTCCAACCGATTCGAAAGAGTTGCGCGCGTACTTCGCGGGGCCGGAGCAGACGCTCCGCGACTTCATGCCGATACGCTTGCCTGAGCATGAGACCGCCTACGCCATGACTGTCCACAAGAGCCAGGGTTCAGAGTTTGAAAGGGTGCTGCTGGTCCTGCCAGGCGAAGATAGCCCCGTCCTTACTCGTGAGCTGGTGTACACCGGCCTAACCCGGGCCAGCCATGAGGTGGAGCTTTGGTCCGACCAGGGACTCTTCACTGCCGCCATTCGGCGGAAGATCAGTCGCCGGTCCGGGTTGCGGGAGGCGTTGTGGAACCCGCTCTTCTCTCAAAAGTCATGAATCCGTGGCCACTTGCCGTTTGCCGTCGTTTGCTTGACGGCGCAGCGTTGAGAAACCAAACTCACCGAATACATGCAAACCAAGACCTGTCTCCTGAAGATGTTTACCTGGGGAGTGTGGCGATATCTCTTCCACGCGGTCCTGCTCATCCCCTTAATCTGGTCGGTTCAGCCAACGAGCGCCCAGGCGCCCCTCCGCGACACGCTCAAGGCGCTACCCTTCAAAATCGCTTACGAAAGCTATGCCGATGGCAACTCGGACATTCTGGTCATGAACGCCGACGGCTCCAACCCGGTGAAATTGACGCAGACGCCGACGGAGCAGGAGCACTACCCGCAGATCTCACCTGACGGCTCGAAGATGTGTTTCGTGTCGGACGTGGGCGAAGGCCGCGATACCGTGCGGAGTGTTTATGTCATGGATATTGATGGCAACAACCGGAAGAAGGTCGCTGATCACGCGCGAGAGCCCTTCTGGAGTCCGGATGGCAAAGTGATCGGTTTCTTGCCGCAGGAGTTCGCCAAATTTGACGTGATCGATTTCTCCACCAAGGGGATGAGTTTCTATGATTTGGCCACCGGCAAAATCGCGCCCCACGTGAACAGCGGCAAGCTGCATCACCTTTACAACCCGAACTGGTCCACGAGCGGCAAATGGATCGTGGCGACCGTACATGCCGGCATGGGTTATGGCCATGCGATTCTGCTCATCGAGGCGCGTGGGAACAAGATCATCGACCTGAAGATTCCCGGTTGCCGGCCCTGTTTCAGCCCCGACGGCAAGTACGTGGCGTGGGGAGCCGAGGACCACGACCTCGCGGCCGCCCCCATCAATCTCGAAGCGGACCAGCCCGCGGTTGGCAAATGGAGCGTGAAGATCAAAGATGAGCAGAACAAGATCTACCATGTGGACTGGTCGCCCGACAGCCAGTTCCTGGCCTTCAGTCGCGGCCCGGATAGCGGGGGTGACCCGACCAAGCCAGGGACTCACCAGGCGGCCGCCGAAATCCATGGCGTCTATGCCAAGGGGTGGAATATCTGCGTGGTCAAGGTGGACCGGGCAGCAGACCTTAACCTGGATAAAGCCACTGAAGCGGACTTTCTGATTCTCACAACAAACGGATTGAGCAACAAGGAACCGGCGTGGTTTCGTCCTCGCCGCTAAACCGAAAAAGGGTAACACCGCGTCGTTTCCCAAACTTCGTGCATCCAGCAGCAAGATGACCTTTTTTCGTTTCCTTACAGTGGCAGCGGTGGTGGGGCTCTTCACGGCCTGCGGAAAGTCCAGCTCCAACGCACCGAACGAAAGCAAGTCTGAGGGAGCGGCCAATAAGACCAAAGCCGACGTCTCCCGGTCGGCTATGATTACGACCCAATCCGGGGTCGAGATGGTTTATGTGGCCGGAGGCGAGTTCATGATGGGCAGCGATCGGGGAGATCCCGATGAAGCGCCAGTGCATAAGGTGAAGCTCGGCGCGTTTCTCATGGACAAGTTTGAAGTGACGCATGAGGGGTTCGCCAAGGCGCAATTGCCCAATCCGTCCCATTGGCAGGACAACCCCCAAAGACCGGTCGAGCGGGTGCGCTGGCGCGATGCCAAGCGCTATTGCAACGAGCGCTCGTTGATGGAGGGGTTGAAGCCGTGCTACAACGAAAAGACGGCTGACTGGGATTGCGATTACTCGGCGAATGGTTACCGGCTGCCGACCGAAGCGGAGTGGGAGTATGCCTGCCGCGCCGGGACGGACGGCCCCTATGACTTCGGACGCGCCGACAAGCTACGGCAGTACGCCTGGATGGCCGAAAACTCCGACCAGAAGACGCATCCAGCGGGCCAGAAGAAACCGAACGGCTTCGGGATTTGCGACCTCTATGGCAACGTGTCCGAATGGTGCGAGGACGTTTACAGTCCCACCTACTACAAAGAGAGTCCGGCGATTGATCCCCATGGGCCGCCCAATCCGGGGAAAGATGTCAGGCGCGTGATCCGCGGTGGAAGCTGGAAATCGAGTCCGGACCAATGCCGGGCCACAGCCCGCCGCGGGGAACGAACCGGCGACACCGACGCCTGTTTCTCCACCGACTTTTGCGGCTTCCGCTGCGTGCGCCACGTCACGGCGGAGGAGTTTCAAAAATTGAGGGTCTCGAAATAGCCCCGGCCATCACCCTCGATCATCCCCGGCTCCATGCTCTTTCACTCCTGGCCGTTCCTGATCTTCCTGATGGTCGTGCTGCCGGTGTTTTTTGCCTTGCGAAAAACACGGCTCTGGTTGCCGTGGCTGACCCTGGCGTCATACTTCTTTTACGGTTGGTGGAACCCTTATTACCTGGTCTTGGTCATGTACTCGACGCTGCTCGACTTCGGCCTGGTCGCGTTAATGGACCACTGCCCGCACGAGGGCGAAACGGTAGATGTAATCGGGCGCCTGACGCGGTTGAAGTTTGATGATCGGGTGCTGAAAGTCGCATTCGTGGGTTCGTGCTTGGCTGCGCTGGGGATCCTGGTCCTGGCGATGCTCGGTCCTACAACCCTGCGGCCTGCGATGGCTGGCCTGGGTGTGCTCGTGCTCCTCATGGGGTTGGGGGCACTCTATAGCAGCCGTAAGATCTGGCTCCTGATCAGCCTGGTTAACAACCTGGCGCTGTTGGTCTTCTTCAAATACGCCCGTTTCTTCGCCGAGAACCTGAACGCGATCTTTTCGTGGTTGCATCTGCCACTGAAGCTGGCCGACCCATCGTCCCTCATGCCCTTCGGCTTTCAATACCTGCTCCCGGTCGGCATCTCATTCTTCACCTTCCAATCGCTGAGCTACACGATCGACTTCTACTTCGGCAAGGTGCATCGTGAACGCAATTTCCTGCGCTTTGCCACCTTCGTCTGCTTTTTCCCGCAATTGATGGCAGGCCCGATCGAGCGGGCGCGTCATCTCCTCCCGCAGTTCAATCAATTCCCGCCGATTCGCCTGCAAAACTTCACCGATGGTGCCTCACTCTTCCTCGTGGGGCTATTCAAGAAACTCGCACTCGCCAACTATCTTTCGTTCTACGTAGAGCGGGTTTACGATAGTCCGGCAACTTACGGCGCGCCGGCCTTGTTCATGGCCACCATTGCGTTCGGTTGGCAGATATTCTTCGACTTCAGCGGCTACACCGACATGGCCCGCGGCGTGGCCAAGCTGATGGGCTTCAATCTGATTCTGAATTTCAATAATCCCTATCTCGCCACGGGCTTGGGCGATTTCTGGTCGCGCTGGCACATCAGCCTTTCGAGCTGGTTCCGGGATTACGTGTACATCCCCTTGGGCGGGAACCGTGGGAGCACCCTCGCTACCTACCGCAACCTCTTCATTACTTTCTTCATCTCCGGTATCTGGCATGGCGCCAACTGGACGTTCATGATCTGGGGTGCCCTGCACGGCGTGGGAGTGTTGATCACCCGCGAATTGGAGAGGTCGCAAGTCTATCGCGAGCGCGTGCCCAAGCTGCTGAAGCAATTCGGGGTGTTTCTATTTGTATCCTTTACTTGGATTTTCTTCCGTGCCGATTCGCTCGGCGATGCCGGGTTGATTGTGCGGCGCATCTTCGTCTCCGCCTGGCATGACCCGCAGATTCCAGCGCTGATGCTCCTGCTGATGGCGGTAATTTGGCTCTACGAGTTCTTATACGAATCGAGAGTCAGGGCGGTTTTGGCGACCGGCCTGGTGCGGGTGGGCCTTGCGGTGGCAATGCTGGTGTTCCTCTGCGTCTGTTCCTCGGGCGGCGGCGCCTTCATCTATTTCCAGTTCTGATATGGAGACGCTTTCGGCACCCACAAAACCAATAGCCACCGCGCCCGGCGCCGCGGGCAAGGAGATCCCTTTCGGGGTCAATGAGGTGCGGCTCGACGCCTGGCAATGGGCGGCCACGGTTGTTATCATGGGATTGGTTTTGCTGTTGACGCCCTGGCTGTGGGAGCGGTTCGAGCGGTTTGATACCGGGCCTGACTACCGAATTCCTTATCAGCTCAGCAAGGACTATTGGCTCTACGGCCGGAGGTTGAACCAAGTGATCGGACACGAGCACATCCTCGTGCTCGGCGACTCCGTCGTCTGGGGGGAATACGTTGCGCCGGATGGTACCCTGTCGCATTTTCTGAACCACGAAGCGGATGCGACCAATCGTTTTGTCAATCTCGGGCTCAATGGTTTGTTCCCGCTCGCGCAGGAAGGGTTGGTTGACTACTACGGCAAGCCGATTCGACGCCAGAAAGTGATCCTCCAGTGCAATGTCCTATGGATGACCAGCCCCAAAGCGGATCTGAGTACCGATAAGGAAGAGCCTTTCAACCATTCCCGGCTCGTACCGCAGTTCTTCCCACGCATCCCCTGCTACAAAGCAGACGCCAACGAACGCTTGAGCGCGGTCGTGCAGCGAGAGGTCGGCTTCCTCCAGTGGGTTGGTCATTTACAGAACGCCTATTTCGGCCAGAAGAGCATCCCAAGCTGGACCCTCGAAGAAGATGGCGGCAATCCGCCGCGTTACCCAAACGCCTACAAGAATCCACTTGCGCAAATCTCGCTGACCGTTCCTTCCGCCCCGTCAGACGACCCCCAGCGCGGGCCAAGCAGTCCGCGGCACAAAGCCTGGTCGGCCGATGGCCAGGGAACGAGCCGCTTCGAGTGGGTTGATCTTGACTCGTCTCTTCAGTGGCGTGCTTTTCAGCGCATACTGGCCACCTTGAAAGCACGCAGAAACGACGTCCTGGTTGTCCTCGGTCCTTTCAATGAGCATATGCTGGCTGAGGACAACCGGCCGGCGTACAGGAAGATCCGGGACGGCATTGCAACTTGGCTCGGGCAAAACCAGATTCCTGCGGTCGTGCCGGAGACCTTGCCCAGCGACCTGTATGCCGACGCCAGCCACCCACTAACGGATGGTTACGATCTGTTGGCCAAACGAATTTATGCTGACCAGCGCTTCCGTAGATGGTTGAAATGAACTTGCATTCTCTCCGGGCATTCTGCTTGAACTATCGCATGAGTCCAAAGTCAATCGCAGCAGTTCCAATTTGCTTCGCACGTGTAACGCCTGAAGCGTCTTTCGGAAAAGGACAAATGACACATATTACAACCAAACTCCGCTGTTGGCGGGCACACAAATTGACGGCATGGGCCACGGCTGTGCACTTATCCGCGAGCTTGCTTTTCACGACCCTTGTCGTGGCTGCGGAGCCGAATCTCTTGAAGAATCCGGGTTTTGAGGAGACTGCTCCAGCGCTGGATAATCCGCCAAACTGGACGACGACGACTGATAGCGCGGGCAAAGCCACGGTCACGGACAAGGAGGCCCGTGGAGGCCGCCATGCCATTGCCATCCCGGCGCGCACTTCCGTGGAGCAGAAGGTTGACTCAGTCCTGCCGGGAGCTTATTTGGCTCGCTGCTGGGTCAAGTCGGAATCTGAACAACCGATCACCTTTTTGCTCGCGAATTCAGACCGCCCCTGGGCCGGGTACGCTTGCGCCGAAATCAAGGTGCCTAAGGATCAATGGACGCAGATCGAAGCCTTCTGTGCCCTGGACCAAGACCACTCGCTGACTCTCACGTTGGGGGGAATGTCACAGGAGTTTCGCTCCTACCATGGCGCGGGCGCAGAAATGGGAGCGCCGATTATCGCTGACGATTTCGAGTTGATACGTTACGAGCCTAAGCCACCCGCTGGGCACGCCCCACTTGCGGTGTGGGATGCGAAGAAGGAGCTGGGCGCCACGGTCGATTGGTCCGCCAAAGACCAGTGGTCTTTGGTTGAGAACGCGGGACACGCCTTTGCTGGAACTCCAGTGCTGCAAGGCCGGCATCTCGTAGGTGTTGTGCGCCGGAGCGATGGCGGTTTGGCCATCTATTCGGCGCAAACAGGCGGGCTTAAGCCTAGATGTGTCATCGCTCCCTTGCCTGCCCTCCGGGCATCCAAATGCTCCCTGGTCCAAACGAACGACCGGACCGGCATCCGTGTTAGCTCCGAATCAGGAGACCGCTTCTACATCGCTTGGTTTACGCCCAAAGGCCTGATAAGCGTGGAAGCTAATCAGGTCCCGCAATTCCAAGTGCAGGATTGCCGCCTGCGCTATGGTCTTCTGCCTTCCTTTGCCGGTACAGACATCTGCTATGCTCCCCCGAAGATGCCGGGCGGGAAAGAATTCAGCATCCCTTCCACCCGGTGGTTTGTCGGATTGGTTGACGGCAACGAAAGCATGCTCGTGGCCGTCTGGAAGTCAGACTCGCAGGCGGTCTCAATGGGCCTTTCGGGCGCAGGGGCAGACCGGCTGATTGATTCGCTATTGATTGCGACGGACAAGGCTGGATTCTCGCTCTCATTTGTCGAGCATGCCGGCCTCTGGCACCAGGAATTGCTCAAGGAAGATTGGCTCGGTGAATACGTCCCCATCGGATGGGAGCGCCCGTTCCCAGCCCGCTGGATGAGTCACATTTTTGTGACCCCGGGCGGCCAGCCGTCTTTTCGAGAACCGTGCATGGACTACTCGTTCCCCATCGCCAATGCCAAGACGAGGATGTGGGGCGTCTGGTTCGAGGATTGGAACCATTATCCGTTCTTCTTCGATGGGCCGCGCACCGTATTCCATTTCGAGAAGACTTTCATCCCTAATGGTGAAGCCCTTATCTACTTCCTCGAACCGGCGGCCGCGGATCTCTATTCGCCTTGTGAGATTGTCGAGCAGGCCCTGGGTCGGGCGGAGGCGGCGTTGTTGTTCGATTTTGACGCCAACCGGATTAGAAGACTGAAATACTCCACACCCAATCAGTTCATGTATGACCGGCCGGTTTGTGCCACCACCACCCGCCTTTCGAAGATCAAGCAGGACGATAAGGCGACCGTGGGGGTGAACCTCGCCACCCATCTCTATGAATTCATCCGGGAGATTCGCGGGCGCACAGATCAATACGGGACCTTCTTCGCGGAAATGAAGACCTACCTCGGGAGCGAAGAGAAGTCGCACCCGGAGTTGCGGGATTACCTCGCCGAGCTCGAGGGAATGGTCGCCGAGGCTCAATCCAGATCCAAAGAGATCTATGAAACGCCCCTTTCCTCAGTTCAAGAAAAGACTGACGGCATGAAGAAACTCTTGCTGGAGGGCAAAGGAGACGGTTTCGAATGCGGCAACCTCGACGTTAGAGGCCCAGCCGGCTCGCAGGACGACCTTTGTCGCCACTACAACCGGCTGGTGATGCGGCTCGCGCAAACCGCCGCTTTGAAATGCGGGGATTCCCCCCGGAAGGCGGTTATCGCCAAGCACGTCTGGGATCAATCGCGCGCAGTCCTGCGGCAGCCATCCCGTTGGGAGTCGCGCCGCACGTTGTACTTCTTCGAGCCGTAATCTGATACGTTAACGGTGTGCACATGAACAACTTTGCCGGGCGCGGATCGAATTGCGGGGAGACATCTGACGTCTCTCTACTTTCCCTTGTCCTGTGCTCACACAAGAATGTCGCCTGTGGAAGATGGCCTAAAGCTCGGACCCTGTTCGCGGTCCTGGTAGTGGTAATCCTCGCTGGTTGTGGTCGGCGAACGGAGGAATCGCAACCTGCTGGGTTTCAAATCATCAAGACTCTTTGCGGCATGGATATGACTTCCATACCCGCTGGCCAGTTCACCATGGGTGTGAACGACGGCCCAATTGACGCGAAGCCGGCGCATCAAGTCAAGGTGGACGGCTTCCTCATGGATCAGCAGGAGATCACCCAGGAGATTTACGAGAAAGTCACCGGCAAGAACCCCTCCCGCCGCAAGAATCCCCAGAACCCCGTGGAGCAAGTCACCTGGTCGGCAGCAGTGCGATTCTGCAATGCGCGTTCGATCCAGGAAGGCCTGACGCCCTGCTACGACACGAACACCTGGACGTGCGATTTCTCGGCCAGCGGTTACCGGTTGCCCGCCGAGGCGGAGTGGGAGTATGCCTGCCGAGCAGGCAGCACCACCCGCTTCTATTTCGGGGAGGGTGCCGAAGAACTCAAATCCTACGCGTGGTTCGAAGGCAATTCTCAGTCCAAGCCTCACCCGGTCGGCCAGCGCAAGCCCAATGCATGGGGACTTTATGACATGGCCGGGAACGTATGGGAATGGTGCAATGATTTCTACGGCTCCAAATACTACCGGGACAGTCCGGGGGACAATCCACGCGGTCCGCAGCAAGGCGAAAAACGGGTGCTGAGAGGAGGTGCGTGGTCGAGCAGCGCGGGCAATTGTGCTTCCTGGATACGAAACTGCGACGAGGCCGGCCTGACTGACGTCTGTTTGACCATGGATTCAAACGGTTTCCGTTGCGTCCGTCGAAAATGAAAGCCAGAGGGCTTGAGGCACAGCCGCCCGGCGCTGCGAGCAAAGCGGCCGGCGAATCAGCGCCTCGCGCCCACAGACTGGTTTCGCTTGATGCCTTGCGTGGGTTCGACATGTTGTGGATTACGGGGGGTGCCGGGATTTTGGCTGGCTTGGGCAAGGTCATCCAGCGCCCGCTCTTCGATAGGTTTCTCAAGCAGTTCAACCACGTTCCGTGGGAAGGATTGCATTTCGAAGATATCATCTGGCCGCTGTTCATGTTCATTATGGGGGCGGCGATCCCCATTTCCGTGGCCAAGCGGCGGGTCCAGCGTGCGACGGATTGCAGCCTGCTGCTGCATGCCGCCCGACGGGCGGTTATCATGTTCTGCCTCGGAACGATTACTCAGGGAAACCTCTTGCTGTTTGACTTGTCTAAGTTCCGTCCTTGCTACAGCGTGCTGCACGGGCTTGCCGCGGGCTACCTCATCGCATTCGTTGTGGTCCTGAAAGTGAAGGCGAAGTGGCATGCTGCCATAGTCGGAGTCTTCCTTCTGGTCTATTGGGCGCTGATCATGCTGATCCCGGTACCCGGAGTCGGTGCCGGCGTGTTGACCCCGCAAGGGAACATCGCAACCTATGTGGACAAGCTGATTCTCGGGCGGTTCCATTACGGGGAGAATACCTGGTTCCTGAGTTACCTGGGCTTTGGCGCCTCCGTGCTGCTGGGCGTGTTGGCCGGCCAAATCCTCATGGCCGACGGGCCCGCGAGAAGCAAGGTCCTTCGACTGCTTGGGGCGGGCACGCTGAGCCTGGCAGCCGGGCTGCTTTGGAGTCTCTGGTTTCCCGTGATCAAGCTGCTCTGGACCAGTTCGTTCGTCCTGATCGGGGGCGGCTTGAGCTTTTTTGCGCTGGCGTTGTTCTACTGGATCATTGATGTGCGGGGATACAGAAACTGGGCGTTCGGTTTCATCGTCATCGGCATGAACTCGATCGCCGTTTACTTCGCGACCGAGCTGTTCGATTTCAGGCAAGTTGGCGACCTGTTTGTGGGTCACCTGTTGCCGCGCCTGGGCCGATGGGACAACCTGGTCGAGGCCACCGCGGCCTTCACTGTCGTGTGGTCAATATTGTATTGGATGTATCGCAAGAATGAATTTATTAGAATCTGATCTGTGCTGGCTGCTTCTACCTCTCGCCCTGGCCGGCATATCGCATCCCGAGAATCTGAACGGCGCAGCCGCAAGGACTGCCGTCGGCACTGGCTTCGTCTATGATGCGATCTACCTCAAACACGACACGGGCGCAGGCCACCCCGAGCGCCCGGAGCGGCTGACGGCCATCGTTGACCGATTGCAGCAAAAGGGTCTGCTTCAGGACCTGGTGAGGGTGAAGCCAGCGGCCGCTTCCCTGGAATGGGTTACCACGGTCCACACGCCGGAATATGTCCAGCGCGTAAAGAAAAGCTGCCAGGCAGGTACCGGCTATGTGGACACCCCGGATTCGCCCGCGTCACGGGATTCTTATGAGGTGGCGCTAAACGCGGCTGGGGGCGTGCTATCCGCTGTTGATGCAGTGATGGACGGATCAGTGAAGAACGCCTTCTGTGCCATCCGTCCTCCCGGCCACCACGCGCTGAAGGATCACGCTATGGGCTTCTGCTTGTTCAACAACGTGGCCATTGCGGCGAAGTACATCCAGAAAAAGCACAAGTTGGCCAAGGTGTTGATCGTGGACTGGGATGTGCATCACGGCAACGGCACCCAAGCCATCTTCTACGACGATCCGACTGTGTTCTACTTCTCGATCCATCAGTCCCCATTCTATCCTGGCACGGGCAGCGCGGAGGAGAAGGGGACAGGGAAAGGTCTGGGTTTCACTCATAATGTGCCCCTGGCGGCTGGCTGCGGTGATGCCGAGTACAAGAAGGCGTTCTTGGAGGAGCTCAAACCCGCGGCGGCTGCCTTCAAACCCGACTTCGTGCTGGTCTCTGCGGGTTTCGACTCGGCGAAAGATGACCTGCTGGGCCGAATGAAAGTGACGCCGGCAGGATTTTCTGAACTGACGCGCATCGTCAAGGGCATCGCAGAGCAATACTGTCAGGGACGGCTAGTGACCGTGCTCGAAGGGGGCTACAACCTCGAAAGCCTGGCCGCGTCCGTCGAAGCCCATGTCCGTGTTCTCCAGCACTGAGTGGATTTCATCTGCTGGCTTCCGCCCAGTTTAAGTTGGAATGAGCTTCTCCAGCAATCAGGCCGCTCAGCCGAAGCATTTAGACTTCAGACTTTAGACTTTAGACTTTAGACTCTGGTCACCCGACCCTACGATGCCTTGAATGATAGGCACAGCCCTGAACGTGGCGGGAATTCTGATTGGCGGCCTCGCCGGCCTGGGGCGGCGGAAATCGCTATCGCCGGTAAATGAATCCTTCTTCAAAGTCGCCTTGGGCGCCTTCACGATCTTCTACGGGCTGCGGTTGACGTGGCTCAGCCTGAACGGTACCTTCCTGCAAATCCTCAAGCAGCTCCTCATTGCTGTGGTCGCTTTGATGCTGGGGAGAGTGGCTGGGCGGCTGTTGCGGCTTCAGAAGATGTCGAACCGCCTGGGTCGGCTCGCGCGGGAGCGCATCGCCGCAACCAAACCTGCCGACCCGGGCCGATTGAGCGAGGGCTTCAAAACTTGCGCCGCGCTGTTCTGCGCCGCGCCGCTGGCCATCCTCGGATCGGTCCAGGACGGCCTGTCGGGATATTACAATTCATTGGCCGTGAAAGCGGTGATGGATGGACTGGCCACGATGGGCTTCATTTCGCTGTTCGGGTGGGGGGTGATGATCGCCGCGCTGCCTGTGTTGGTATTCCAAGGCACGATCACCCTGGCGTGCGCGCAATATCTCAGGCCGTTCCTCGAAACGCACAGCCTTGTTGATCCGGTTAACGCCACCGGCGGTCTGCTGGTCTGCACCGTCGCGCTGGTCATTCTCCAATTGAAGAAAATAGAGCTGGCCGATTACCTGCCCAGCCTGGCCTTTGCGCCCATGATCGCGTGGGTGTTCCGCTGACCAGCAGGCGACTTGGAACTTCTGGGCGGAAGACTTTAGGGCGATCATGCTGTCTTTAGCGGGCCCTGCGCCCGCGGCCGGCCTGACGAGTTCAGCCGCGCCATATGGGGTGAACACCCCATTGAAGAACTCCCGCCCAATTCCACGATAGGAGTATGCAACCCTTAGAAAACTACCTGACCTATGGCTAGAAAACTCACTTGCGAGGAGGAACATGCCTTTGCCCAGGCCCTTCAAGCCACGGGTGGACCGCCTTCTGAGGCCGGAGATCCCTGGATCACGCAGGCCCTGAACAATAAACACGAAGCCACCCTCTCGCTTGCCCCCGAACTCGAGCAATGGTTTGGTAAGGACCCGCCCACAGGCTGGTGTTCCTGAACCAGCCATCAGGCGCTCGTGACGGTACCCGGAGCGAATTCTCCTAGGCAGTTTGCTATAGCCGATTAAACTCCCGCGCATGAGCAAAGTGCGCTTGGGTATCATTGGGCTGGGCAACATCGGCCAGCATCATTTCGGTTACCTCACTGCTGGCAAAGTCAGTCGTGCAGAAGTGGTTGCCGTGTCCGACGCTGTGCCGGCCAAGCTGGAGAAATACAAACCGCTGAAGACTTTCACCGACGGCCAAGAATTGCTGCGGTCGGGCCTGGTGGACGCGGTCATCATCGCCACTCCCCATTATCAGCACACCACGCTCGGCATCGCTGCGCTCAATCAAGGCTTGCACGTGATGGTCGAGAAGCCGATCTCCGCTCACAAAGCCGATGCGGAGCGCTTGATTGCCGCGCACCGGCAGCATCCCAAGCTGGTCTTTGCCGGCATGTTCCAACTGCGGGCCGAGCCGAGGTATCTGAAGATCCGGAAGCTGATTCAGAACGGCGACCTGGGCCACATCGTGCGCATGAGTTGGATTATGACCGATTGGTTTCGCACCGAGGCGTATTACGCCAGCGGGGGCTGGCGCGCGACCTGGAGGGGCGAGGGCGGCGGCGTCCTGCTTAACCAATGCCTCCACAATCTCGACGCTATGCAATGGCTGCTGGGGATGCCCGCGCGCGTGCGCAGCTTCTGCCAACTAGGACGCTTCCACAACATCGAGGTCGAGGACAACGTTTCCGCCTACCTCGAATACCCCAACGGTGGCACCGGCACGTTCGTTTCCTCCACCGGCGAGGCGCCTGGGACCAATCGGTTTGAGATCGCCGGCACACGGGGCAAAGTATTGCTCGAAGCGGACAAGCTCTCGTTCACGCGCAACGAGTCGGACATGCTTGAGTTCAGCCGCACGGCCAGCGTCGGCTTCGCCAAGCCAGAGGTCTGGAACGTTTCCATCCCGCTGGAGAACGCCCCCAACTCCCATGCCACTTTGATGCAGAACTTCGTCAACGCAATCCTCGACGGCGAACCGCTGATCGCGCCCGGCGAAGAAGGCATCCACTCGGTTGAACTGGCCAACGTGATGCTCTATTCGTCACTGATAGACCAGACGGTGGAGTTGCCGTTGAATAGCGCGGCCTACGAGAAGAAGCTGAACGAGCTGATTGCCAACTCGAGGATCGAGAAGAAGGTAGTCGAAGTCACCAACGAGGACTTCACAAAGTCGTTCAGACGCTGAGAGAACCGCTTGGAGAAACAGCTTGCGAAACAAGGCTGACCCTTTAGCTTTGAGTTGGTGAGCATCACGGAAATCAAGGCCAGTATAGACCGGATGACGGACGAAGAGCGCTTCTTCGCGGCGGCTTACCTGCAACACCGCGCGCAGGCCAATGACCCAGGTTACAAGGCCCTGCTGTCCGAGCGAATGAAGCTCATGGATGCAGGCCAGAAGGTGACGTTGGAGCAAGCCCAGCGCGTCCACGCGGCCCTGGAAGCAGAGGGCTTGTAATGGAACTCTGGAAGCTGGTGCTGGACGAGGCTGCGTTTCAGGCCTTCGTGTCCAGCCGTGCCCCCGAAAGGCGCAAGCTGCTTTCTGTGTTCGAGTCCTTGCGCGCTGACCCCCAGCGCCAGGCAGATTACTTCGTTCAGGATGCCACTGGTCGCACGCTCAACGTCTGGGCTAACCGGCCCTTTTTGATAACGTACTGGTTGGACTCATTTGTCTCGGAGATTCGCATCGTGAACGTTCAGCGCGTCCGTTTCTAATACTCCAGAAACTCGACTATTCACTCCTAAACTCGTTATGGTCTTAATGGGCATCGGCGACGAAGCCGCCAACAGCATAGACGGCCAAATCCTGGCTACGCAGGAACTGGGCTGGAAACACCTCGAACCTCGGGGCGTCGAAATCCCGGGCTTCAGCAAGGCCAATTTCCACGACATACCGGACAAGGCGTTCGACTTGGCCGTCGGGAAACTGGAGACGGCTGGTGTTGGCGCTTATTGCTTCGGTTCCACCATCATGAACTGGTCCAAGAAGGTAGACGACCCCTTCGACATCACCCTCGCCGAGGTCAAACGCGCCATCCCGCGGATGCAGCGCCTGGGCGCCAAATACATCCGCATCATGAGCTTCAAGCCCAGCGATGACGAATACAGTATTCCTGGCGAGGTTTTCCGCCGCGTGAAGGAAGTCACCAACCGATTCCTGGACGCCGGCCTTCAGCCCGTCCACGAGAACTGCATGAACTACGGCGGTATGAGCTGGCAGCACGCCCTCGAATTGCTCGACAAGTGTCCCGGCCTCAAGTGGGTGTTCGACACTGCCAATCCCATCTTCAATCCCGACCGCTCCAAGCCCAAGCCGTGGCCCAAACAGGACCCGTGGGAGTTCTGGGCTAATGTGCGCGACCATGTCGCCCACATTCACATCAAGGATGCCACTTGGAACCCGGCCAGGAACGACGCCGACTACAATTGGCCCGGCGAAGGGCAGGGGAGGGTGCGCGACATCCTCAAAGACGCCCTGGCGCGCGGTTACGACGCCGGCCTGTCCATCGAGCCCCACATGGTCGTTGTCTTCCACGACGCCCAATCATCGAAAGCCGGCAGTGACGACGCCATGCGCCAGAATTACGTCGAATACGGCCGCCGCCTGGCGAAGTTGTTGGGTGAGATGAAGAAATAGCTTTATGGTGACGGCGAAGCTCGTTGACCTCCTGCGCGAGTCCAACAAGATGCTCCTATTCACGGGGGCGGGCATTTCCACTGGCAGCGGCATCCCCGATTTTCGCGGCCCGGAAGGCGTGTGGAAACGCCGACAACCGGTCTATTACCATGATTTCATGCGCTCCGAAGCAGCGCGGGTCGAGCACTGGGATTTCAAGCTGGAGGGCTGGCCTGCCTTCCGCGCCGCGCGCCCGAACGCCACGCACGCAGCCATCGTCCTGCTGGAGCAAGCCGGCAAGGTCGCGGCCATAGTGACGCAGAACATAGACGGCCTTCACTCGCGCGCCGGCACGCCGCCCGAACGGTTGGTGGAACTGCACGGCACCAATAGCTTCATCGAATGCCAGACCTGCGGACTACGCACCGACCCTGAGGCGCACTTTGAATATTTCCGTAAAACGCACAACCCGCCCGTCTGCGAATGCGGCGGCTATCTCAAGCCAGCCACGATCAGTTTCGGCCAGAACCTCCGGAATGAAGATCTAGAGCGGGCAGAAGTCGCCGCCAAAGCAGCCGACCTGGTAGTTGCTCTTGGCTCCACCCTCTCGGTCTATCCCGCGGCGAATATCCCCTTGCTCGCCGCGAACCGCGGCGCCCCTTACGTGATCATCAACCGCGGCCCGACCGAGCACGACGACCTGCCCGAAGTCACCCTGCGCCTGGAAGGCGACGTGAGCGAGATCTTCCCCCCGGCTGTCCAAGCCGCGCTCTCCTCCTCGTCCTCGTCCTCGTAACCCCACCCTTTCCTTCCCGCCTGAATTCAATGACGCGCGCGAGCCCGAGCGCAGCCCCCGATTCTCCATACGGCCTCTGAGACACCTGACACGAATCACCGATAACAACCAGTGGATTGGCCATCAAACGCCTCACCCAGCTTTCGGCCACCCTCGCCCCATCCCATGGGGAGAGGGCAGGGGTGAGGGGAAGTTCGCTGATTGCACCGTTTCCCTTCGCGGCCTGGTCCGCCCTTCGTCTTGCCTGCCTAGCGGGACTTTGTGATCGGGCACGTAATTTCGATGACTCATCCTGAACCCGCCGGACGTAGCGCAGATTTCCAATCTGCGTTACGTCACCGCATTTGTGCCACTGGGCACTTAGAGCTCCCACCCCTTCCGATACTGCCGGCGCACAATCTGCGCCGCCTCCGGAGCATTCTTGGCGACCATCTTCGGCCCATCCCACTCGATCTTGTGGCCGACCCGGAGCGCGACGCACCCAAGCAGAATGATCTCCGTGAGGTATGCCGCGATGTCGAAGTCTGAATAACCGGGCGGACCACCCTTGCAGGCCGCAATCCATTCCAGGTGTTGCCGCTCGTCGGCGCCGCCCTTGAACGCGTTGCGGGGAATGACCTGCGGAATCGCCTTGACCGCCTCGTGGTTCTTTCCATCCGTCAGCTCCTTCTCGCCCTTAAGCTTCACGAAGAACTGCGCCCCATAGTCGTCCGGCGAGAAGAGGTTGCCATTGTCGCCGACCAGGAAGCAGCCGCTGCCAGGGATTCTATCCATCATATTCTGCACGTCAGCCAGCGCCTCCTTCGGCGGTTTGTTGCTGCCATCGTGGTCGTAAGGTCGGTCCGGTCTTGGATTGCCGCCGTCATACCACCAGAACGTCACCGGCGCCAGCCCATCGCGCGAGGGGAACTCAAACCGGATCGTGGATTTGAGCGGATAGCTCTCTTTATTTATGCCCGACGAGGTGGCCTCAATCTCCGTCGGATAACCCAGCTTGAGCGCGCGGAACGGCATATTGGCCGTGTGGCACGCCATGTCGCCCAGCGCGGCGGTGCCGAAGTCCTGCCACCCGCGCCACACAAACGGCTGGTACACCGCCGTCCGCCTCCGCCGGCCGCTGCTTGCCGCCGCAGCGGGCCATTCGGCCGCGTAAGGGCGCATCGGCGCCGGCCCCAGCCACCCATCCCAATCCAGCGTTGCGGGGACCGGGTCCGAGCCCGAAGGCCGATCCATGCCCTGGGCCCAAATCGGCCGGTTGGTCCACACATAAACCTGCCGCACCGGACCAATGAGCCCCGCCTGAATCACCTCCACCGCCCGGCGCAGGCCGTCTTCGGCGCTGCCTTGATTCCCCATCTGCGTGGCGACCTTGTATTGCTTGGCCAGCTTCCGCAACAGCCGCGCCTCATAGACCGTTTGCGTCAAAGGCTTCTGGCAATAGACGTGTTTGCCCATGCGGATGGCCGTGGCGGCGGCGATCGCGTGCGTGTGATCCGGCGTGGACACGATAACCGCGTCCAGCGTCTTCTCCTGCTCCAGCATCTTGCGGAAGTCCTTGTAGAACTTCGCATCAGGATACTTCGTGCGCCGTGAAATCGCAGTTTTCTCATCCACATCGCAAAGGGCAACGATGTTCTCCTTTGCGCAACAATCCGTGTCGCTCGCCCCTTTGCCCCCGGTGCCGATGACGCCAATGTTCAGCTTCTCATTGGCCGAGATAGTTCGGGCCCGGGGCGTGGTGCAACCGGCTAGGGCGGTGCCGCCCGCTGCAAGCGCAGAGTAGTAGAGGAATTGACGCCGAGTGATGCCCGAGAGAGGAGACGATTGATCTTTAGACATGGTGAGCTTACTACGCGGACTTTCGTGCCCGCTCAAGCAGATTCTAACGTGCGCAGCCACCCGGCTTGTCCGGCTTTCCAGCTCGTTCAAGACCTCCCTTATGCGTAGCAGCCGACGTGAGGGAGTGTTGCCCAAGCAGGTAGCGCAGACTTCCCAGTCTGCCGTATCGCAGGTTTCCAAACCTGCGCCGTGCGAATGCTGAGCAATTTCACGGTCCGCCGACACGGATGCCGGCAATACAGCAGGTTTGGAAACCTACGCGAGGGCGACTTGCGCAACACCCCCTCACCTCGGCTGCGGCTCCTTGAAGAGGCTGTTAAGGGAGTTGGATCCGGTTGCAGCCCACGCCACCAATGACGCCAGTCGGCTGGATGAAGGTCCCGGGCATGCGGCCCTTGTCACCCGAAAGCGGGAGCGCGGCTTGCAGCTCGGAGCGGCTGAAGTACTCCACGCTGCCGTCGGCCATCCCGACGTTGCCTTTCTGGGCATGCATGTTGTCCAGCCAAGCCGGACCCTGGTTGGCGGTGAAGTTGGTGCCTAGGGAAACGAACGGCGTGCCGGTGCTCGGAGCTGCCAGATACGGCGTAGTCGGCGGATTCGCATTCCCGCCCACGTTATGGTCGCCAGTCAGGAACATCCGCGGATAGGTTTCTTGGGCGTCAACCCCAATAAAATAACTCACATTCAGGTCGTTGGTGTAAGGAACCGTGCCGGCCGCCAAGACTCCGCTGAAGGTGGTAGCCGCTTGGCGAAGGTAGGTTTCATATTCCGCCGGGCAGAAAAGAATCTTCGGCGTGGCCAGTTCGTTCGCCATGCGCAGGAACATCATCGAGACGCCCCTGCTTCCAGAGGTCGGCGAGCTCTTTTGCGTAGCGGCCAGGATTCTGAACCCCACATCGTCTGCGTCTCCACCACTGACGTAGGCCACCTGCATCGGCATATTGCCGTTATGGCTGATCGCCCAGGTTCGGAAAGCCACGCCGACCTGCTTGAGGTTGTTGCTGCAAGTTAGGCGCCGTGCCCTGGGTTGGGCGCCCGCCAAGGCGGGGAGTAAAGTGGCGGCCAGCATGGCGACGATGGCAATAACGACTAACAACTCGATAAGAGTGAAAGCCTTCTTCTGTTCAGGCATGTTTCTCATAAGCAGTGTGAGTTTCAACTTGTGCTGTAGCCGGGGGCAACTCCAGAGGCGTTCGCTGGATCCGATGGATTTCATAATTTGCTCTTGCGTTCAGGGGTTTTCAGACGCTCGGTAATACTTCGCTGGCTGGTCTCCAACCCCCGGGTCCGTGAATTCCAAGGGTCCGATTACCGGCGGATTGGTAAAGATCGGCTGCCAGGTCTGCAAATCGCTGCTGGCGTAGATCACTACCGGCCCCAGCCCCGAGGCGCCCAGCAAGAGGAGATGAAGATTGTTGTTCGTGACCTGAAGTCCTGCGGCAGGAATATCAAACCAGAGCCGGCTGCCGAGCACCGTCAGCACGATCGGCGGCCCGGTCACGGAGCCAAAAAGGTTGCTGACCGTGACACGGTATACACCTGCGTTCGTCCACGTGACGAAGCCAAGCCAAAGCGTTGCGTTGGTAGCGCCCGTCAGATCGCTGCCATTAAATTGCCACTGAAAGCTGCCCCCGGCGCCGCCAAGAGAACCAGCAGTGAACAAGACTGATGTCCCTGCAGTCGCCTGCAAGTTGGCTTGTGCCGACCCAACCAGCGCTAAGCTGTGAGCCCCGCCCGCGCTGATCCCAACGACGTTCGTGGCATGAGAGGGAACTGAAGTTTGGCCGGAGTAGTTAGCACCCCAGGTCGCGACCGTGCCACCGGCGCGCAAGACCATATTGTGATCGCCACCTCCCGACATCACAACGATGTTGGTCGCAGAGGTCGGCACCGATACTTGGCCATAATAGTTACATCCCCAGGGAATTAGGACCCCGTCGGTTCGCAATGCCAGCGCGTCGCTGCTCCCGGCGGCGATGCAAACAACCTCGATCGCTGAAGAGGGCACCAGCCGGAGGTTCCCCCAAGCGACGACGACGCCATCGTCCCGCAAAGCCAGGCTGCAATCGCCCCCCGCCGCAATCGCAATGACGTTGGTTGCTGCGGCCGGCACGTTGCTCTGACCGGACGAGTTGGAACCCCACGCCACAACGGTGCCGTCAAGCAGGAGAGCCAGGGTGTGGCACCTTCCGGCTGCGATGGCCCGTACGTTGGATAAAAATGACGGGACCGCGGCCTGGCCCCGGGAGTTATCCCCCCAGCCGATCACCGTGCCACTGGCCTGCAAAGCCAGGCTGTGAGATTCCCCAGCAGCAATCGCAACTATGTTGCCAACCGACTGCGGCACGCTTATTTGGCCCGAGGAATTGTCACCCCAGGCGATGACCGTGCCATCCGCCCGGAGCGCAAGATTGTGATCGCCGCCGGCGGCTGTGGCCACGATGTCGGCCGTCCCGATCGGCACATCGAGTTGGCCGGCCGAGTTGTCCCCCCACGCCAGGATCGGACTCACGGAAAGTTGTGCTACCAGCCCCGTGACACAGCCGAACGCATTACTCACCACCAAGGTGTAGTTTCCACTGTCTTCGCTTGTCGTCGCATTCAAGCAAAGAACCCTCGAATTAACACCAGTGATTCGTCCGCCATCGGGCAAGTCCCTGCCGTTCAAGCGCCACTGCAAAATCAGTGGCTCGGCGCCCGACACGCTTGCCGGCAAGCAGACGCTCGTCCCGATCAGCACATTCTGGGGTGTGAGCACTTCGACGACAGCCGGCTCAGGCGTCACCGTCAAAGTTGCCGTTTGGCTGTTGGTCGGACCTGCCGCATGCATAGCAACCAACGTGTAAGCCCCCGCAACTCCCAGTTGCACATTGGTCAACCAGAGATACGGCTTGGTCGCACCCTCAATGGCTGCATCGTCATGGAACCATTGGAGCGCCAGAGGGCGCGTCCCGCTCACCCCGGTTGAGAGGATGACCTGGCCACCAACATGCGCCGTAGCTGACTCCAGTGGTTGGTTAGATCGCGGTGGCCCAATCTCAACCATTGCCAGGCTATAATCCTGGCCGGCGGCGATGCTCGCTACATTGCCCAGTCCTGCGGGAATATTCGTCACCCCCCAGGCCCCGTTTCCCCAAGTGATGATTGTGCCATCAGCGCGCAGCGCAAGGCTGTGGGAATATCCAGCCGCGATTCCCACTATATTGGTAGCGGAGGCAGGAACCACGCACTGGTCATAGGAATTGTCGCCCCACGCAACGACTGTGCCGTCCGAGCGCAAAGCCAGGCTATGCCACCAACCGCCGGCAATGGCCACGACGTTCGTCGCAGAATCCGGCACCGTGCTCTGTGACCCCCAGGCGACCACAGTGTGGTCTGAACGCAAGGCCAGACTGTGGTAGTAGCCCGCGGCTACGGCAACTGCCCCTTGTGCCTGCGGCGGAACATTCGTCTGTCCGCAGTCATTGCTTCCCCAAACTACTACTGTTCCGTCCGTCCGCAGAGCCAAGCTGTGCGCCCAGCCTGCGGCAACGCTCCTCGCATTCGTTGCCGTCTGTGGCACATCGGTCTGCCCATCCCAATCACGGCCCCACGCCAGCACGGAACCGTCGTCCCTCAAAGCCAGGCTGTGGTAGCCCCCGGCGGCGATAGCAACAACGTCTGTCGCCGTGGGTGGCACGTCTGTCTGGCCGTCCCAGTTCTTTCCCCAGGCGGCCACTGTACCATCGGCATTCAGCGCCAGGGCATGGTATGGCCCGGCGGCGATTTCTCGCGGACTTACGGCTCCATGCGATACGCTGCACTGGCCGCTACTGTTATCGCCCCAGGCCCCTATGGTGGAGATCGTTATCGGATCTCCATGCACCGCCAGTTGCACCGGCTGGTTGGTCGTCTGGCCGAATGGATTCGTGGCCACCAGCACGTAATCACCCCCCTCCGCTGTCTGGCAGCTCGGCAACCACAAGAACCGGTTGGTAGCCCCATCCACTTCCCTCCCGTCGTGATACCATTGAAACGTCAATGGATAAGGTCCTTGAACATTGGCGCTCAGGACTGCGCTGCTCCCAGCATGCGCTACAACCGAGGCGAGCTGCGGACCAAATTGCGGAGGCCCGTTGCCAACGACCGCAACGTTATAGTCCTCCCCGACAGCGATGCTCGCCACATTGACCAGCCCGGCAGGCACATTGGTCAGGCCATTTGCTCCTCCTCCCCACGCAACCACCGTGCCATCGCCACGCAACGCCACGTTGTGATACCAGCCGGCAGCAATAGCGACCACATTGGTTGCATCTGCAGGAACCGAGGATTCACCATAAGTGTTGTCGCCCCACGCAAGGACTGATCCATCCGCCCGCAACGTCAGGCAATGCTCCCAGCCGGCAGCGACCGCCACTATATTAGTCGCATCCGATGGCAAGGGAACGTCCCATCCCCACGTCACGACCGTGCCGTCGGAGCGCAGAGCGATCGTGTGATAATAACCAGCCGCCATCGCAGTGACGCCCAAGGCGAGGAAGGACATGTCGGTTTGTCCTACGTCGTCGCTTCCCCAGGCCACGACCGTACCGTCCCCCCGCAAGGCTACGCTATGCGCCGAACCCGCCGCGATCGCAACCACATTGGTGGCTGCAGGCGGCACATCTGTCTGCCCATCCCAGTTGCGGCCCCAAGCCAGCAAAGAACCATCTCCCTTGAGCGCCAGGCTATGGTTGCCTCCAGCGGCGATAGCCACGACGTTGGTTGCGGCGGGCGGCGCGTCCGTCTGGCCGTCCCAGTTCTTTCCCCACGCGGCCACGGTTCCATCAGCGTTCAGGGCCAGCGAGTGGAAGGCCCCAGCGGCAATCCACACCGGGTTCGTCACCGAACCCAGGCTGTTGCATTGACCGTCCGTGTTGCGTCCCCAGATATTAATAGATCGTACAGTCACCTTGGCCACCGCACTTGTCGCCTGACCCAGGGTGTTGGCAACGATTACTTGGTAGGCCACATCGTCGTTACCCACTGCGGCTGGGATTTGCGGGAGCGCCGCGCTCGGAGCGGTGATCGGTGTTCCGTTTGCGGTCCATTGGTAGCTGAGTGGGTCCTGCCCGACGGCACGGGCGAAAAAGGGCAGTGGGCTGCCCGCGGCAACACTGGAGCGATAGGCTATGCCGCCGAGGATGTGAGGACTGCCGTCGCCCACAACCGCCAGTGCATGCGCGATTCCAGCAGCAATGGCGATGATGTTGGTGGCGGACCGGGGCACATTAGTGACCGCCCCACTCCCCCATGCCAGGATGGTCCCACTCGAGCTGAGGCCAAGGTTGTAATTGGTTCCAGCAGTGATAGCGACCAGATTTGTGACCGAGGCCGGAATGCTGGGCTGGTCTGAAATATATCCCCAGGTGAACGGCACACCGCCCGGCTTGAGCCCCAGGTTGTGGATTGCGCCGGCCGAGATGGCCGCTATGTCGGGGACACTCCAAGGGGGAGCATTCGAAGCATAGGCTGTAGGATAGGTGGTGTTCCCGCCCCAAACCACTACCGAGTCATCGCTTCCCAGCGCCATGCTGTGTTCCGCTCCCGCGGTGATGGCGACGACGTTGCTGAGCCCAGCAGGGACATCGCATTGCCCGGAGGAGTTCTTGCCCCACGCGACCACGGTACCGTCCGCACGCAATGCCAGGACGTGATCATAGCCACTGGCGAGTCCGACAACATTCGTCGCCGCCGCCGGGACATGCGTTTGCCCATACGAGTTGTCGCCCCAGGCCGCCACACTATTGTCGGCCAACAGCGCCACGCTGTGAAACAGGCCGGCGGCAATGGCCGTCGCGTTCGTAACATTGGCAGGAATATTCGTGCCGCTGTTAGAGCCCCAGCAAACCACAGTGCCGTCGAGGCGCAGGGCCACGCTATGATAGGCGCCGGCCGCCACCGCCACGACATTCGTTGCGGATAGGGGAACGTTGGTTTGCTTGTAGGTATTATTGCCCCAGGCGATGACGTTTTGGGCACGGCCTGTGGTCGCAGACAGCAGTACCATCGCCAAGGCGAAGCTTGTCCAGGCTGAGAAAGCGAAGGGATTGATCTTCACGAGAATTCGATTGTTCGCGCTGCGGGGGCAAAGGGGAACTAATGAGCCATGCTACGCATCGTGACATGCATGGTTACAGAAACGCATGACGCCGTCAAGCCGTTTCAGTGGCAATTACTCCCCACTTATCCCTTGAATCTCATTATGCAGCGCTTGCGAGGGCATGCTGCCCAACATTCTAATTGGTAGGGCGCGCGCTCCGCTGCGCGCCGCGAGCAGTTGAAAACGCTCCAAAAGCCAGCAATTGCACAACCTCGAACGGCGCTCAGCGGAGTGCGCGCCCTACCTTCCAACCTCAAGCCGAGTTGGGAGACTCACCCGCGAGGGGCTTCGGCCTCCTCTCTCACCGCGCGAACTCCACGTCGGGCACCTCTTTCACCGAGGGTGGGACACTAAAGAACTCCCGGGCCTGGAAGCCAAACACCCGCGCTACCAGGTTGCTGGGGAAGGTCTCGCACTTGTTGCGGTAGTCGCGCACGTTGCCGTTGTAGAACCGGCGCGCGGCCAGCTCGAAAAGCGCCTCGCGCCGCTTCCTCGCGGCGATGGCCGAATAGATGACACCGCCAATAATGAGCAGGACAAACAGGATGAAGAGGAAAACGATGCCGCCTTCGCCCATAAGCTGAGTGGTCCTTCCAGGTTAACGTTGTTTACCGCTGTTCCAAGGCACGTCGTATTTGTCCAGAATCGGCCTGAGAATGGAAGCCCAGAGCTCGTAGCCCTGCGCATTGGGATGCAGACCGTCCTCGAGGTACAGGTCCGCCCGGGGCCGGCCATCCTTTGCCAGCATGGGTGTGAAGACGTCAACGAATAGCAACCTGTCATCGCCAGCCGTGTATTCCCGGATGAGGCTGTTGGTGGCCTTGACGCGGTCGAGTAACTTCTCACGCGCAGGGCACGGTTTGATCGCGAGGTAAGCAATGCGCGTATTCGGCAGCGCAGCGAGGATTCGCCCCACAAACTCCTTGAAGTCACCCAAAACCTGCTCAGGGGAATTGCCTGAGGCCAGGTCATTGTCCCCCGCGTAGAGCAGGACCAGCCTCGGCTTGTAGGGCGTGACGAAGCGGTCCACGAACGCGACTGAATCCGACAGTTGCGATCCATCGAACCCTCGGCTGATCACTTTGTGGCCTGGGAACGCCTGGGCAACGTTCGTCCAGTACCGGATGCTGGAGCTGCCGATGAACAGGATCGCCTGCCGAGGCGGTGGATTGGTCTGATCGGCTTCCTCGAAAGCACGGATCTCCTTGCCCCAATGCACCTCGAGTGATTGCTTTGCTTCGCTGGCTGCCTGGACCGACAGAGAGAGGCTTATGACCACCCAGCTTGCCAGAGCTAACCAGGTGTTCCACCAAAAGCAACGTGCGCGCATGGATTGATATTGCGAGTCAACCCGCCGCTCGTCAAAGGTCTTGTTTTAGCCCCAAAATAACGGCCTTTTGCTTTCCCCCCTCTTGGTTCATCCTGCTGGCGTGGAACTATTGTCGGAAGAAGAGATTCAGTTTGCGGTGGCGTCCGCCCTGTTTGAGGACATCGGCAGCGGCGATGTGACGACCCTGGCCGCCGTGCCGCAAACCGCCCAGGCCCAAGCGTTGGTGCGGGCGCGCGAGCCGCTGGTGGTCGCAGGTCTGGCACTGGCCGAAGCGGCCTTTCGGCAACTCTCGACCGCCGTGCAAGTCACCCGTGCCGTTGAGGACCGCCAACGGTTGGCCGAGGGCGGGATCCTCCTCAAGATTGCCGGTCCGGCCCACGCGCTCCTCGGTGCCGAGCGTGTCGCGCTCAATTTCCTCCAGCGGCTCTGCGGCATTGCCACGCTGACCGCCCAGTTCGTGGATGCCATCAAGGGCACCCGGGCCCAGATTCTGGACACGCGCAAGACGACCCCGGGCTGGCGGCGCTTGGAGAAATACGCCGTCACGTGTGGCGGCGGCTGGAACCATCGCCTTGGCCTCTACGACATGGTGCTCATCAAGGACAACCACCTGGCCGCCCTGCGCAATGAATCGCCTAACGCCATCGCTGCCGCTGTCCAACGCGCGCGGGCCAAATACCCGGCGCTCAAGGTCGAGGTCGAAGCCGACACGCTGGAACAGGTCGAGCAGGCGGTCAGTGCCGGCGCGGATATCGTCCTGCTCGACAACATGAACCTGGTGCAGTTGCGCCTTGCGGTACAGCGGTGCAAAGATCGCGCGCAGACCGAGGCGAGCGGAGGCGTGACCTGGGCCGGCGTCCGCGCCATTGCCGAAACCGGAGTGGACTTCATCTCGGTGGGCGCGCTTACTCATTCGGCCCGGGCGATGGATATTGGGCTGGACTTCGAGTTCTAAATGCCGCAGTCTTGGAAGGAAGAGTTAAACCACAGATGGACACGGATAAACACAGATTCTCCGGACCAGTTGCCGCTCTGGACGCGCTGTGCCCGGCATCATCTTGCGGTGAGCGGACTTTGCTCTTAAGCAGAACCCGGCTCCACAGGCTTCTTATCTGTGTTCATCTGTGTCCATCTGTGGTTGTGCTGCGGCCGCCGCCCTCACTCGATGAGCCTTGACGTTCAAATACTCACTGCCTTGCGGGCCGCTTCGGATGTTGCGGTCTCGGGCGCAGAGTTGTCCCAAAAGCTCCGTGTGAGCCGCGCGGCCATTTGGGCGCGGGTGGAGGAATTGCGGTCGCTCGGTTACGACATCGAGGCGAGTCCGCACAAGGGTTATCGGCTGCTGAGTACCCCGGATGTGCTGCACGCCGACGATCTGATTTCCCGGCTGGGCAAGACCAAAGTCGTCGGGCGCGACATCCGCGTATTTCAGGAAACGACTTCTACCAACGACGTGATAGACAAGCTGGCCCGCGACGGCGTAAAGGAAGGCGTCGTGGTCTTCGCCGACTCGCAGACCCGGGGCAGGGGACGGCTGGGGCGAAAATGGATGTCACCCGCAAGGCGGGGGTTATGGTTCTCGATCCTGCTGCGGCCCGACTTGCGCCCGCAGGAGGTTACCCGGCTGACGGTGGCCTCGGCGACAGCCCTGCGGCGCGCCATTGAATCCCAGACTGGCCTGAAGCCTGAGATCAAGTGGCCCAACGACATCCTGGTCTATGGGAAGAAGGTGGCCGGCATCCTCATGGAGCTGAGCGCCGAGCTGGACCAAATCAAGTACGTTGTCCTCGGCATCGGCGTGGATGTGAACCTCAACCCAGGTGATTTTCCTGCTGAGCTGCGCAAGATAGCGACCTCGCTGAAAGCCGAGCTGGACAGGCCGATTTCACGCCCCGACCTCGCCGTAGCGATTCTGCGTGAATTGGACAGCGATTACGCGCGCATTAGCGCCGGCCAATTCCCTGCGCTGGCGGACGAGTGGGCAAAGCACGGGACTACGATCGGCCGTGACGTGGTCATCCGCATGGGCAACCGCCAGGTCCGCGGTCGGGCCGAATCTCTGGGCGAGGATGGTGAGCTGCTGGTGCGCACCGAGCATGGCCACCTGGAGCGGATCGTTGGAGGGGACGTCACGCTGGAGAAATGATTCTCCTCTTCGACATAGGCAACACCAACACGCACCTGGGGCTGGCGGACTCCAAGCGCGTGGTCAAGCGGGCCAACGTCCCGACCGCCGCCTGTCTCGACGGAACGGCCCGGAAGCTTGTCGCGAGATTCGTTACACGGGCACGGCTGGAAGGTGCGGCCTTATGCAGCGTCGTGCCGCAGGCTGCACCTTTCGTTCGCCAGTTCGTGCAAGGGCTCTGGGGTTTGCCTTGCCTGGAGCTCACGCCTCGAACCCTGCGCGGCGTCGGCATTGATTATCCGAAGCCGAACAGTATCGGCCCGGATCGCTTGGCCAATGCGGTGGCCGCGCGCCACCGCTTTGGCGCGCCGGCCGTGGTGGTTGATTTTGGCACCGCGGTAACGTTCGATGTCGTGGACCGCGCGGGCAATTATGTGGGCGGCGTCATCGCCCCAGGCCTGGCAGCCATGACCGATTATCTGCACGAGAAGACGGCGCTGTTGCCGCGGATCAAGATTCGCGAGGTGAAGAGTCCTATCGGCAAGAGCACTGAGCAGGCGATGCTCGTAGGAGCCGTGCATGGCTATCGTGGCCTGGTTCGCGAGCTGATCATGGAATTGAAGCGAGAGCTGAAGGTCCACCGTCTGCCCGTGGTTGCGACGGGTGCCTACGCGAAGCTTATCGCCTCCAGACTGCCGGAGATTACGGCCGTGGATCCACTGTTGACCTTGGAGGGGTTGCGCCTGGTGTGGCAGGCCCACCAGCGCAGCTAACCTGAGTTTTTCACGCTCGCCCTGAAACGCCCGCAGGCCGGAGCGCCGGTCTCCGACCCGGCGTCGGCCAAATGGCTGGGAGACGCCGGGTCGGAGACCGGCGCTCCGGAGGGTGTGCAATGTTCGGGCTAGGGGAAGCTAAAATCGTTGAATCGCCAAAAGGGCTAAGGCATCCTGCGCTCATATGAATCGCATTGTCGAACGATTCAGCCGGCTGAACCGCGAACACCAAAAGGGTTTCGTCGTGTACATCGGCGCCGGCGACCCGGATCTCGAGGCCACGCGCCAACTGGCCGTGGCCTTTGATCAGCTCGGCGTGGATGTGCTGGAGTTGGGCGTGCCTTTCAGCGACCCGCTAGCGGATGGCCTGGTCAACCAGCTCGCGGCCCAACGCGGGCTGGAATCCGGCACCACCCCACCCAGAGTCCTGGAAACCGTGGCCGGCATCCGGCGGGAGTCGCAAATCCCTATTGTTCTCTACATCTACTTCAACCTTATCCATCGCTATGGCCTCGAGCGGTTCATCCGGGATGCGGCGCAAGCAGGTGTGGACGGCTTGCTGGTGCTCGATTTGCCACCCGAAGAAAGCGACGGTTATGAGGCGCTCATGCGCGAGGCCGGCTTGTGCAACATCTATCTCGTCGCGCCGACCACGCCGGATGACCGCATCGAACTCATCGTCAAACGCGGCACGGGTTTCGTTTACTACGTCTCGCGCGAAGGCGTCACCGGCATGCAGACGAAGGTTGCCGATACGATTGCGCAGATGACTGCGAAGATTCGCGCCCACACGAACCTGCCGATCGCCGTCGGCTTCGGCATTTCCACGCCCCAACAGGCGAGGAGCGTAGCAGCGAGCGCCGAGGCGGTCGTAGTGGGCAGCGCCATCGTGAACCAGATTGCTCAGCACGGGAAAGCTCCAAATATGATCAAACGGGTCGGCGAGTTCGTAGGACCGCTCCTTCAAGCGGTGAAGCAACCATGAAAGCCAAACCTGACACCAGCGAACGTTTCGTGATCATTATGGCGGGCGGCAAAGGCGAGCGCTTCTGGCCGGTCAGCCGCCAGAAGATGCCCAAGCAACTCCTCACGCTTCTGGGCGATCGATCATTCCTGCAACAGGCTGTTGACCGCGTGCTGCCATTGGTGCCGATCAAGAACATCCTTGTCATCACCAACGAGATCCAGGCGCCCGAAGTGCGCAAGCAACTTCCGAAGCTGCCGAAGGAGAATGTCATCGCCGAGCCGATTGGCCGCGACACCTGCGCGGCGATTACTTTGGGCGCCGCGTTGGTCGGTGCGCGTTCCACCACGAGTATCATGGCGGTGCTCCCAGCCGATCATGTTATTCCCGAGGAGAAGAAGTTCCACCAAGTCCTGGCGGACTCCTTCGACCTCGCCGGCCGCGGGCAGGCCATTATCACTATCGGCATCAAGCCAACGGGGCCCGATACGGGTTACGGTTACATTCGCGTCGGCGAGGCGCTGCCGCCGCCCCAGGGTGTTAAGTCCTACAAAACCCTTTTCCATCGCGCGGAACAGTTTGTGGAAAAGCCGTACTTTGATAAGGCGCTGGAGTATGTGAATAGTGGCCAGTATCGCTGGAATGCGGGCATGTTCATCTGGTCATTCGTGACCATCACTGAGGGCCTGCAGAAGCATCAGCCGGAAATGTATGACGCCTGCCAGCGCTGGTTCAAAGTGGCGGGAACCCCAGTCAAACTCAACAAGGTGCTGGAGAAGGAGTATCCCGAGCTCAAGAAAGTGTCCATTGACTATGCGCTGATGGAGCACGCGCACAATGTCATCGTCGCCGATGGGGCCTTTGAATGGGACGACCTCGGCTCCTGGACCGCGTTAGGAAGGCATCTCAAGGCCGACCCGGAAGGCAACTGCGCCGTGGCCGATTTCATCCACGTGGACGGGGCGCGGAATATCATCTACGACGCCCGCTCTAAAGCCCGGCGCACGCCCATTGCCGTGGTTGGCCTGCGCGACTCGATTCTGGTCCAGACCGACGACGCTACCCTGCTGGCGCACAAGAGCCAGTCGCAGAAGGTCAAAGAGCTGGTCAAGCGGCTGGCTGAGGACCCGAGGCTGAAGAAGCTCATCTAAGCAAGTCACGTCAGCCTGAATCCTCCCCCTACGGTCTTTCTACGGTATCTCTGCTTGCAACCGCATTTGGTTGACGTAGTATCCCGCCCGAGGCCACATGACTGGACACATTGAGGCAACAGAACTGCCGGCGCTCGTCCCTTTGGAGCGCATCAAACACTCCATTTTTCTGGTGCGAGGCCACAAGGTCATGCTGGAGTTTCACCTGGCGGCGCTCTACGGGGTTGAGACCAGGCACCTGAACCAGGCCGTCAGACGCAATCTCCCCCGCTTCCCATTAGATTTCATGTTTCAGCTCTCCCCTGATGAGTTAGAGAGCTTGAAGTCACAAATTGTGACATCAAGTTACCCCCACGGCGGGCGGCGCAAGCCCGTCTGGGCCTTCATCGAGCAGGGGGTTGCCATGCTTTCCAGTGTCCTGCACAGCCCGCGCGCGGTTCAAGTCAACATCGCCTGATCTTCCCATGCCAAGGCCAAAGAAAGTCAAAGCCCTCAAGCTCAAGGACACGCCCGCCAAATCGGGCGCCGACAACGTCACCAGCTACGGCCATCCCGAGTCCAAGGCACTGCTCCGCCCGGAAATCGGCGCCCAGACCCACTTCAAGAAGACCAAGCCGCCCCAGAAATACCGCTACGATGATTCGCTGTCGCCCTCCCTGGAGTGGGATGGGCAAAACCCCGCGCGGGAGCTGGGTGAATGGCTGCTGGCCTGTATCGAGGAAGCCGCCCGGCTCCCCGCACCCCACCAGTTTCCCAAAGCCCAGCAGTTCGGCGATGCCAAGGTCTTCGGCCTGGCCGATGCCCTCCAGGCGCTCCGGGCCCTCGGCAAGCCCTTCCTCAACTGGGCCGGCAAAGCCGAGCGCCTCTCCTTCGAGGTGCCCACCGTCCCCCTGTTCGTCCACGAGCGCCTCTCCACTAAAGCCATCGTCGAAACGCTCAAGGGCCACCGGCGCGACAAGCAGGAGGATTTCATGGCCGGCCTCTTTGGCGACCCGCGCCAGGACCTCGCCGACCAGATCACCAAGGCCTACGAATACCCCGACAAATGGGTCAACCGCCTCATCCTCGGCGACTCCCTGGTGGTCATGAATTCGCTGCTGCATTTTGAGAATCTGGGCGGGCAGGTGCAGATGATTTACATGGACCCGCCTTACGGCATCAGATTCGGCAGCAATTTCCAGCCTTTCGTGAGGCGTAAGCCCGACGGTTCGAGGGCCCTCGATGTGACACACAACGAGGATGATGACTTCACCAGAGAGCCTGAGATGGTCCAAGCGTACCGCGACACCTGGGAACTCGGCTTGCATTCTTACCTGACTTACCTACGTGACCGTCTTCGGCTTTCTCGCGACCTCCTCCATCCCAGCGGGTCCATTTTCGTTCAAATCAGCGACGAGAACATACACCACGTTCGCGCAGTAATGGACGAGGTGTTCGGCGCGGAGAATTTTGTGTCCCTGATTCCGTTCCGAAAGAAAACGATGCCCCTCGGAACCAACTTCATCGAACAGATGTCTGACTTTCTGTTGTGGTACGCCAAGTCTAAATTCGATTCTGCCGGCAAGCCCTTTGCGAAATATCAGCGGCTTTATCACGCGCGCAGTGTCGAAGGTGAGTTTCACCACTGCTGGTTTGAGCTGCCAGACGGCACCCGCCACAAGATGTCCAAGCACCAACTATATGACCACGCACTACTCCCACCGGGCGCGCGGGTCTACCGACTCAAGTCCCTTGAGCCGTCGGGTCCAATGGATTCCGGAATGTTCGACTTCGAATTCGAAGGAGAGGTGTACCATCACCCGAAGAACGGTTACGGCACGCCTCCCAAGGGTATGGAACGCCTCGTTAAAGAGAGGCGACTACAACCTGAAGGGAACAGGCTTTGCTACATCATGTACGCCGATGAAAGCAGCGATTCTCAACTGACAGCGCCTTGGGCCGACACCGTTGGCGCTGATAATAAGGCCTACGTCGTTCAAACTAACACTGAGGTAGTACAACGCTGCGTTCTGATGACCACTAGCCCGGGCGACTTGGTGTTCGACCCAACGTGCGGAAGTGGAACAACGGCTTACGTGGCAGAACAATGGGGGCGGCGCTGGATTACCGCCGATACGAGTCGCGTGCCCCTTGCCTTGGCGCGGCAACGCCTACTCACCGCAACACTAGCCTACTACGAGTTGAGGGATGACCAGCGCGGTCCCGCTGGTGGATTCGTCTTTCTAGCTGACGGCAAGAGCAAGAACCCAAAGAGTGTAGGGCCAGGAATTATTTCGCACGTTACGCTCGGCAGCATAGCGAATGACGAGCCGGCAGAGGAGATCGTCTTAGTTGATCGGCCAGAGGTGGTGGGGAAGATCACGCGTGTTTGCGGTCCGTTCGTCGTCGAGGCCACCATCCCGACCGCCGAGGCCCTGGACGAAGAACCGGAGATTCCTGGAATTCAATCCGACGAACACACCAACCACGTCGAGCGGATGCTGGAGGTGCTGCGCCGCAGCCCCGTGCTCCGCCTGCCCGGCAACCAGACCGTCACGCTCAAGAACATTCGCGTGCCTGCTCAGACCCTGACCCTGAGCGCCGAGGCGGTGGTGGACGTGCCCTCCCCCGAGGACCTCGCGGTCGAAGCCGGCAACGAAATGAAGCTGCACGCCAACAGCCGCCCGGTGGCCATCCTGTTCGGCCCCGAGAACGGCGCGCTGACCGAGCGGTTCGTGCGCGAGGCGTGGGACGAGGCGACGCTCAAGAAGTATAAGCACCTCTATGTGATGGGCTTCGCCATTGACCCCAAGGCGCGGGAGTTCATTGAGAAGTGCGGCAAGATCGGCCTGCCGGCGACCTACCTGACCGCGACGATGGACCTGCAAATGGGCGACCTGCTCAAGAACATGCGCTCCAGCCAGGTCTTCAGCGTCTGCGGCCAGCCCGAGGTGCGCGTCAACCCGCTCAAAGGCGGCAAGTGGCAAACCGAGGTCCTCGGCCTGGACACCTTCGACCCGATTACGATGGACCCGTCGCACCTGGACGCGGCTGACGTGCCGGCGTGGTTCCTGGACACCAATTACAACGGCATGTGCTTCCACGTCTGCCAGGCCTTCTTCCCGCGCACCAGCGCTTGGGAGAACCTCAAGAAAGCGCTCAAAGGCGACTTCGAGGAAAGCGTCTGGGCGCACCTGTCCGGCACGACCAGCGCCCCCTTCGAGGCGGGCGACCAGCAGCAGATTGCAGTCAAGGTGATTGATGACCGAGGAAATGAGTTGCTGGTGGTGAAGAAACTCGAGGCCGCCCGCTAGTATGGTGATTCAGAATAACCTCCGCACGTTCGACCCAAAGCGGCAGAGGGCAGCCGCACTCCAAGACGCTTCGCGATTTCTGGAGCATGGGAGCGCGCGGCAGCGTCTTGGAGTGCGGCTGTCCTCTGCCGCTTTCTAGCCATGGCTAACTTCGAAGTCCCCAATCCCATCCTCAACAAGCCGTTTGAGGAGCCGAAACGCTTCTGGTTCATCAAAGAAGGCGAGGCGCCGAAGCTCCTCGAAGGCCGGCGGTCCTCCCTGGTGTTCAGGCCCAGCGAGCAGCGTGTGGAATGGGACCTCCAGGACGGCACGTTGAAGCCCAGTCCAGACTATGCCTCGGGTTACGAGATGGTGCTGGTGAACCTGGTCCGCGAACGGCTCAAGGCCTGGAAGAAGGAGGGCTACCCGGGCGTCTCACGCACCACCTTGGAGCTGCTCAAGTGGTGGCAGCGCGAGGGCCGTGAACACCGCCTCTTCTACGCCCAGATCCAGGCGGTCGAGGCGATCATCTTCATCAGCGAGGCCCGGAGCGATTTGCGGCAGGGCATCACCGTGCCGCGCGATCTGCCTCACGGCCAGAAGGATTCGCAGGGCGGCAACGGCTTCGTCCGCTATGCCCTGAAGGTGGCTACCGGCGGCGGCAAGACAACCGTCATGGCGATGCTCTCCGCCTGGAGCATCCTCAACAAGGTCAACGCCCGCGCCGACAAACGCTTCTCGGACGTGGTGCTGGTGGTGTGCCCCAACGTCACTATCCGGAATCGCTTGCAGGAGATAGACCCCCGCAACGGCGACGCCAGCCTGTACCGGACCCGCGACCTGGTGCCCGAACACCTGATGCCGTTCCTCAGCCAGGGCAGGGTCATCGTGACCAACTGGCACATCTTCGCCCCCAAGACCTCGACCGCCGGGGGCGAGTCGGCCCGCGTTCTCAAGACCGGCGTGCGCGAGACACGGGATGAACTGATCTACATCGGCCAGAAGAACGACACCGCCCGCGGCAAGCGCTATCTCACACTAGAAACGTTGGAACGCCAAATCGCCCTGGAGCAACTCGCGGTGGTGGCCGGCAGCGAGAAGAAGGACGGCGAAGGTCATTTAGTCTTGGTCAGGGTGACCTCGGAACGCTACGTGGAAAGCGACGCGGCGATCATCCAGCGGGTGCTGGGCCGCGAGAGCGCGGGCAAGCAGAACGTGCTGGTGCTGAACGACGAGGCGCACCACGCCTACCGCGTGCGCAAGGAAGCCGGCGACGAGGAAGAGACCGCTGAGGAAGACGAGGGCGAGGAGGAGCAGCAGTTCTTTGAGGAGGCCACGGTGTGGGTGGAAGGGCTGGACCGGATCAACGCCCGCTGCGGCATTAACATCTGCATTGACCTGAGCGCGACGCCTTACTTCCTGGGCCGGGTCGGCCAGGACACCAATCGTCCCTTCCCGTGGACGATCAGCGATTTCGGGCTCATTGACGCCATCGAGTCCGGGCTGGTGAAGATTCCCCAGCTCGCGGTGCGGGACACGATGGGCCAGCAGGTGGCCGGGTTCTTCAACATCTGGAAGTATGTGCTGGACAGACTGACGCCCGGCGAACGCGGCGGCAAGAAGGCCTCACCCAAGCCCGAGGCCGTCCTGAAGCACGCGGCACTGCCGATCAACCAGCTTGCCGGGCTATGGGAAGAGGAGTGCCAGAGGTGGGAGCAGGACGGCGAATCCCGGACGCCGGTGTTTATCATCGTTTGCAAGAACACGAAGATCGCCAAGGTGGTCTATGAATGGCTGGCCGAGGGCGTCACGCCGAGCGGACTGCCTCCTTCGGCAATCGAGAAGTTCCGCAACAACGGCGCGACTAATACCATCCGCGTGGACAGCAAGGTCGCCTTCGAGACGGACTCGGGGGAGGCCAAGGACGACGAGAAGCGCTGGATGCGTCACACGCTGGACACCGTTGGGCGGCTGGAATGGCCGCGGGACGGGCAAGGCCGGCCGATCTACCCCGCAGGCTTCGAAGAGCTGGCGAAGAAGCTCAATCGGCCGCTTCACCCGCCGGGCCGCGACGTGCGCTGCATCGTCAGCGTTGCCATGCTGACCGAGGGCTGGGACTGCAACACCGTCACGCATATCATTGGGCTGCGTCCGTTCATGTCGCAGTTGCTGTGCGAGCAGGTGGTGGGGCGCGGGCTGCGCCGCCGCCGCTACGCGCAGAACGAAGAGGAGCTTTTCTCGGAGGAAGTGGCAAAGGTCTTCGGCGTCCCCTTTGACGTTATACCCTTCAAGCAGGCGGAAGGGCCGGCGCCACCGACTCCGAAGCGCGACCACATTCATGCCATCCCGGAGAAGGCGCGGCACGAAATCCGATTCCCGCGAGTGGTCGGCTATACGCAGGCCGTGCGCAACCGCGTCGCCGTGGACTGGGATAATGTGCCGATTACGCCGCTCGATCCGTTGAAGATACCGGGCGAGACGCAGATGAAAGGTTTGAGCATCAGCACCCAGGGCCGGATGTCGCTGAGCGGTCCGGGGCGGCTGGACCGGGTAACTCTTGAGGCGTTCCGTAAGAAGATTCGCGTGCAGCGCGTCATGTTCGACCTTGCTTCCAACCTTACGCGCGCGCTCATCACCGAGAATAAGTGCGAGGTGCCGCCGCATAAACTCTTTCCGCAGGCTTTCCGCATCGTGCAACAGTACTTTGCCGACTGGGTCAGGCCGATTCATCCGTTCGAGAAAGCGGATGTCTGGCACAGCCCTTTCTACGGCCAGGTGCTAGAGCGCCTGCGAGGGAGCATCCACGGCGACACTGCGCAGGGTGAAGCGCCGGAAATCCCGATTTATGAGCAACACCGAGGGCTGGGTTCCTCGGCCGATGTGGATTTCTGGACCAGCCGCCGGGTCTTCCCGGTCGAGCATTCTCAGGTTAATTACGTGGTGGCCGACACCAAACAGTGGGAGCAATCCACCGCCTACTTCCTGGATACGCATCCCCGGGTGCGTTCGTTCGTCAAAAATGCCGGGCTCGGGTTTGCCATCCCCTGCTTTTACTCTGGCCAGGAGCATGACTACATCCCCGACTTCATTGTGCGCCTCGATCTGGAGTCAAATGCATTCCTGATCCTCGAGACCAAAGGGTTCCCGGACGAACACAAGGAGGACAAGGCTTCGGGGGCGCGCCGCTGGGTGAAAGCGGTCAACGCCGATGGACGCTATGGGTTCTGGGATTATGATGTCGCGGAGCACCCTTCGGAGGTGGCGGATGCGGTTGCGCGCGCTTACCAGCGGCTGAGCCAGATGATCACCTGCCAGACATTTGTCAGCTACCTGACTGCGCAACTCGGCGCTAAGCCGTGGCAGGCTATAGGCCAAAACCTCGCGTGCCACATCTCCGGAACATCTGACCGTGCGATTGACTTCGCGGACTTCGAAAAGCTTGCAACGGACTTTGCCTGCACGGTGGACGACCTATGCAAGGCCGTGGAAACCTTGAGTCACCCCGAGAACGGCCAGCTACAGCGCACATTTCTCCAGCCAGATGGGCGCGACAAGAATGAAATCACGCCAGAGGAAGTAGCTCAAAAGGCCCGCGCGTTCTACTTAGCCAAGTCCATGTCGCCGGAAGACTGGTCGAAATGGGCCAGCCGTGTCCACGTGGTCTGGACCCTGAAGCAACAGAGGCCTGACCGCGCCTCTTCCGACGTCGCCTATGCCAGTGCAAAATCTTGAAGCATATCTGATGCGGTTTAGCCCGCCGCAGTTGCGAGTAATTGTCGCTGACTCAGAAACGGAGTTTGTGGACGCGGTGGAGATGTCTCTCGAAGCTGCAATCCAGCACATGGAAGCCGGCGCGCAATACAATTACAACCGGCATGAGCCGGCCCTGGCCCACGAGCTTGCCGGTTGCCTCGGGGGCGGAGGCTTGCATGTTCAGAACGAGGCGCACTCGAATGGCCACGTTGATATCACGGTAGTGCATTGGCGGCATGTAGGTTGGCGCATGCTCGGGGAGTGCAAGATCTACCGCTACCCTGCGCACCATATAAACGGATGTAAGCAAATTATGGACCGATATGCCACTGGAAGGCTGCCGCGTACCTTCTGTCTGGATTTCTTCCAGGAAGACGAGATTCAGCAAAAGATGCAGGGTATCCGTAACGAGATGGATGCGAATTTGCCGCTGCAACAGCAGGGCCCATCCCACAACCACGCGATCCATTGGGCCTTCCTCACTATCCACCACCACTTCTCCGGAGAGGACATCACAATACTGAACGTGGGCTGCAACGTATATTTCAACGGGGCGTGAGCCCAACGGGCTTCGCGGGGAACCTACCGGAAGGCAGTGAAGAACGATGATCTATGGCGGCAGTTCGGTAAACGTGAATGCTGCTAGCGTGACTGGTGGCGGTCTTGCTATGCTTCAAACACACCCGCCCAATTGCGGGCGGGAGAGCCGGCACCCCAGAAGGTGGGTGCCTGAAATGACATGAAAATCGAATCCATTCCCAAGCGAGGTCGGAAGGGAAACGTTATCTATTCCGAGACGCGTCACGGCAAGGTCGCGCGCGAGTACGTGCCCCCACTCAATCCTCGTACGGCCCAGCAACAGGCCCACCGCCGCAACGTCGGCGCTGTCCTGGGCCGCTGGGGCACTCTGACCGACGAACAGCAGGCGGCGTGGCGAGTTGCCGCGGCCAATAAGTGGTTCGTGAACGATGAGGGCCGCCAGGTGCGCCTTAACTGCTACAACTTCTTTGCGAGCTTGAATATTCGGCGCGCCGACCTGAACCTGCCGCAGTTTGACTTTCCACCGGCCGAGCCTGTCTTCGATAAAAACCCGATTGATGAACTGGCGGCTTCCTTAGCCGGCGGTGTGTTCACGCTCAAGCTCCGCGTCCCGAGCCCGCCGGCGCAGTACACCCTGGTCTATGGCGCCGCCCCGGTCAGGAGTGCCGTCCGCTACGTGCAGCACTTCTGTTTTCTGGGCCTGCTGCCGTCCCCCAAGGACGGCTGGAGTGATATCACCGAGCTTTACGTCGCCCGGTTTGGTGAGCCGAAACCCAACTGGGCCGTCTGGATTCGCACCTGCCAACACATTGACGGCTACATTGATAAGCCCAAAGTGCTCCGCTTCCGCCTCCCCGCCACAGCCGCATAGGCGCGGAAACTCGAAACCCGAAACCTGAAACCCGAAACAAACCCAAGTTCCTGATGCCCCAATACCCATAAGTCCAGGTTGGACAGCGGCTTACGTGATGCGCGGCCACGCCCATTCCTTGGGTCCAGTCCCGCTTACAGGCTCTTATGCTCTCCGTTGCCACGCCGTTACCTCGCCGTTACCTCGCCGGACACTCGCCGTAGCACCTCTTATCGGCGATAAGAGGTGCTA
>Ga0224558_1000555_pt1 | contig 43431 bp, 55 predicted proteins | sample 714S32024metaG_FD_180682 | JGI IMG/M metagenome (GOLD analysis project Ga0224558, IMG submission 180682) | Peat soil microbial communities from Stordalen Mire, Sweden - 717 S3 20-24 | ecosystem: Environmental > Terrestrial > Soil > Wetlands > Peat | place: Sweden: Norrbotten County, Stordalen... | reverse complement strand
GCCACCAGACGGCCGCAAGCCTCCTGCAGGAGGCTTGCGGCCGTCTGGTGGCCGAAATGTATCGAAAACGGTCCTGGATCGGGCAAAGTTCCCAGGTCCAGCCCAGCGTCGGGACGACGGCCTACTCGCGGCTCGAGGTCGAAATCGGCACCGCCATGACCATCGAGCGGTATAAGATGAGGTTCCTGTCTTGAAATTGGTCCACCTTGAACCTCAATTCGTTCAGTACTTTGAGGATGAGATTGGACGATATCTTCGCCATGTGCCAGATTTGGGCCACGCGCACGGCGTCCAGTTTCTATGTCCTTCCTGCTTCGTACGGAACGGGGGCGCGGTCGGCACTCACTTGATAGAGGTCACGTTTAGCGATCGCGGCGTGCGAGACGACCAAGGCAGCCACGGTCGTACTGGCGCGCCGAGCAGATGGACGGTTTCGGGTACCGGCTTCGCCAATCTGACGCTGAAACCGTCCGTGCAGATTGATCCTGCGAAGCCGGCTTGCGATGGCTGGCATGGGTTTGTGACCAACGGGGAAGTGGCATGATCCTTCGCTTCACGATCAACAGCGACGTGGTCGCTGGCGAGCTCGCCGCCAAGGGCGACGCCGTGATCGACGCGCTCGCCGAGGCGATGAACCTGGCCGGCGAATCGCTATACGAGGCGATCATGTACAACATGAACGGCGGCATCATCAAAAGCCGCACCGGCCTGCTGGCCTCTTCGGTGCAACTCCTGCCGGTCACGCGCGACGGGCCCGTTGTTTCAGTCGCGGCCGAGATCCCCGATGACGGCTCTTTCGAGCACCTGGTGGGCATGGTCCTCGAGTTTGGGGGCACGCATGCTTATGAGATCGTGCCCCTAATGGATCGGTTCGCCGAGTTCCTGGGCCCCAGCCGGGAGTTCGGCAAAGAGTCTATGTTTTCAGCCGAGGAATCGATCGCGCTGGCCGAGGGGCGCCTGCCGCGGTCGCTGGCCTGGATCGGGGAAGGCGGGGGAATGGTGTTTGCGAAACGGGTCAACCATCCGCCATCGAAGGAATTCGCTTACATGCGCACTTCGCTCGGCCAGGTGGAGCAGACGGTGCGCTTCCAGATCGTCGAGACTCTTGCCGCGGTGCTGGTCGCGTAGAATGGCTGCGAGGAACCCATGCAGATCACGGCCTACGATATCGCCGTCCCGGTCGGCCAGGACAATCAATACCGATTCAGCATGGATCCCGGAAAGGTGGTCGCTGCGCTCCAGGAAGTGATCGCCGGCATCGAGTTTGGTAAGTTGCTGGTGCAGAGGGCGACCTTTGAAACCGCCGCCGTGCAGGACGAGTACGCAATGACCTACGTTCACCTCGCGTTTCACGAGAAGCAATGATGATAGCCACCGAGACGATCTTCCAAAATCTGTATAACCTGCTCTCGCAGACGAAGCTGCTCACCGGCGGTGTCCCGACAGGTCCGGCGGTTTTCATCAACGATCCCGCCACCGGGCGCCGTATTCCCCAGCGCGACGCCATTACCCCGGCGGTCCTTCCTGGGATCTGGCAAATTGAGGTTGAGCAGGACGTTTTAGAGCACGCGATCGCGCTGCCGAAATATGAGCTCCACTGCCTGGCTGTCGTCATGTGCGAGATCACCGGCGGCCAGAATGCGATCGCCTCGACGCTCCTAAACAACCTGCGCGACGCCGTGCTCTACCAGATGCAGCAGCAGACCCTGAAGGCGGACGGCACGACCGTGATCCCGCTTCTCGGCGGCCAGCCGCAGACGCTCGGCAGCGTTGTGTATCATGCAAGAGTAAAGGGGCGCATCCTCGTAAACGAGGGTCTGCAGAATAATCGGAGCGCCCTGGTATTTCCGATCTCGATTTTGAGTGGGCAATAGAATGGATCTGTACCGCGCTCTCCCAGCGCGCGAAATCACAACTCGCCGGCGAAGGAGTTCATCATGCAGCTTCCCGGCTTGCAATTCGGCTCAGGCTACGCCCTCTGCACCCCGCAGACCACCTCCGGCAACCCGGCCCCCAATCCCACCCCGCTCGCTATCGGCGTGCTGCAAAATGTCAAGTTGACGCTCGGCGCCGAGATCAAGACGCTCTTCGGTCAAAGCCAGTGGGCGGTCGACTCGGCCGTCGGAAAGCGAACGATCAAGGGCTCTTTCGAGTTCGCGCAGATCTCGAACGAGCTCATGAGTCAGCTCTTCCTGGGCGACGGAACGACCCAGGGCGTGGAGCAGACGACGGCCTTTCCGGGCGAGCTCCAGCAGATCCCCTCCGGCGCCACGCCCTCGGTCCAGGTGACGAATCATGCCAGCTTCACGGCGGATTTCGGCGTCACCTTCCAGGCGAACGGCGCGCCGCTCAAGAAAGTGCCAGGCGTCGCGGCCTCGGGCACGGCAACGGTCGGCGCCGTGAGCGACGGCGATTTTGTGACCATCAACGCGACCGAATACAAGTTCATGACCACGCCGGTCAGCGGCGGCGGCATCATCGGGCTGCCAATCCTCGGCACCGCGGCTCTCAATGCCGCCGAACTGGCGTCGGCAATCGATGCCAACGATCCGGCCGTCACGGCGACGAATGTGACCGGCAGCGCGGTGGTGACGATCACTGCCGCGCTCGCCGGCGCCAGCGGAAACTCGATCGTCTTGACGACCAGCAGCGCCGATATCGCCGTCTCGGGTGCCGGTCATCTCGCCAGTGGCGCCACGGGCATCACGGCCGCGGGGCAGTACTTCGTCGACGCCTCCTCGGGCACCTACTATTTCTTCTCGACCGACGGGCTGAAGCAGGTGCTGATCAATTACACCTGGGCTACCAGCACCCTGGGCTCGACGCTCACCGTGCAGTCGCACTCCATGGGTTACGGCCCGATCATCGGTTTGAACCTGGTGCTCCCATACGAGGGCGGCGGGATCGGCTTCTACGTCCCGAACGTGCGCCTGGGCAAGATCGACGGGGCCACCAAGCTCGACGACTACGCCATGTACACGGCGGACTTCGAGGGCTTTGCCGGCGCGAACGGCGTGCCGTTCGTTTCATATCAAGCGTATTGATCTTTTCTGCGATAGAATTGGCGCATGAAAAAGCCGGTTCTCATCGAAGGTCAGGAAGTCACGCTCGCCACCATCACGGTCGGCGACCTCGAAACAGTTGATCTGAGCGCGAAGACGGGGCGGAAGTTCAACATCGCCATGATCGCCGCCTCGATCCTTGCAGCAGGCGACCAGGAGCGCGGCACCGAGGCCTGGGTGCGCACGGTGCACGCCTTTGACCCCGAAGGCGGCGACGCCCCCTTTCAGCTCCTGCTCGAGGCAGCCAACGAGGTCAACGGGTTTAAGAAACTGGTGGCGGAAAAAAACGCCCCGGTGCCGGCAGCACCGGCGGCCGGGTAGACATTCAGTACATCTTTGGCTCGCTTGCGCGCTGGCACGGCATCCCGCCGGACCGTGCGCGCCAGCTCCTGCTCACCGACTTTTGGATGCTCGACGCATTCATGACGGTCCACCCGCCGGCCGACATCCTGGTCGCTGCCTACCTCGGCTACAAGGGCCCGGGGCGCGAAGGTAAAAGGGGAAAGCCGTCGATGCGGGAGGCTGCTAGGATAAATTCGGAAGCGCTGGCGAACATGCCGCCACGGCGGAACGTGAAGAAGCTGGCCGAAATGCCGGCGTTCCTGCGCACGCCGGAGCAGCTCAAAATGATTGCGGATATGGAGCGGGAATGGAAGAACTCCGGGTAGTCATTACGGCCGATGCTTCAGGCGTAGGGCCAGGGGTTGCCGAAGCCACCGCAGCCGTCCAGGCGTCTGCCGAGCAGATCGCCGCCGCCCAGGCCAAGGCCACCGCCGCAACCAAGGCTCTCACCGCAGCCCAGGTCCAGCTCGGCGCCGCCGCTGAAGGTGGCTCGACCGCAGCCGCCGCGATCATCGCCCAATACTCCGAAGCCAGCGCGCAGGCCGCGGCCGCCGTTGAGGCCCTTACAGCCAGCCAGGAACTCAATACAGCGTCGACCCTAAAGAACGCCGCCGCCCAGGAAGTCGACACCAAGGTCACTTACAACCGGATGGAAGCGATGGGCACCGCGCGCATCGCCATGGGAGCCATGGACGGTTCGATGGGCATGATGGCCGGAGGCATGGCCCGGCTCGCGGCGGGCTCCTCGGTACTCGGGCCCATGCTCTCGAGCATGGTTCCTGTTGCAATCTTCGCGGCCGGCGTGTTCCTGCTTTACGACCTGGGCGAGGCCATCTATAAAGCTTTCGACATGGGCGGTGACGGCGCGCGCGAGTTCCAGGCAAAGCTCGCCGAACTTGACGGATCCTACCGCACCCTGATCGATGAGACCTCTCTCGAGGCCGACAAAATCGAGGCGGCGAACGCGAAGCTCGAGCACATGCCGAACCCCAACGCCATGAAGGAAGCGATTGATCAGGCCCTGGTCGACGCTGACAAAATGGATGCCAAGCTCGCGGGTCTCATCCAGAAAGAAGAGGGCCTGATCAAAATGCAGTCGATCGCCGGATCGACCACCCAGCAGGTTCTCGGTATTGCCCCTGGGTCGAAAGAAGAAATCGCGGATCTGCAGCAGCATTCGATCTGGATGGAGAAGGCGGTCTCGCTCGAGCAGCAACTGGGCGAGTCCAAAAGCTTCACGGCGGTCGAACAGGGCAAGCTGACCGAACTTCAAAAGAAGCAGGCCGAGTACGAGGCCGCGACCCGTGGTCTCTCCGGCAATGCTCAAGAGGACTCGTTCCTTGCCCGGAAAATCCAGGCGGCCGAGATCATTCTGGCTGACACACAGAAGGAAACGATCTCGATCCAAGAGCAGATTCGCCTGCGTGACGCCCAGCAGACGCACGAGCAGTTGACCGGTGCTGGGAAGGGCGGCCGTGGCAAAGCTACGTCTGACAACATGCCAGAGCAAATTGCCCACGCCCGGATCGAAGCCATGCATGCGGCCGACGCCCAGCTGCCCGTCGAGCAGGAAATCATTGCGGCGATGGACAAGCAAGTCGAGCTCAATAACTTGAAGGCGAACACCTCGAAGGAGGGGACGGCCGCCGAACGCGAGACGCTTCGCGTGCTGGAGAACCAACTGGCCCTTTCGAAGGCCAAGGAGCAGATAGACACGCTCGGCAAGAATCGCCTCAATGTCACCTTCGAGGCCCAGCAGAAGGAGGACGAGGCGGCGCGCAAGCGCCAGGAGGAACAGGCTCGCGCGCAGCTTGAGGAAACGAACCGGGTTCGGGAAGAGACAATATCGGCCGGGCGCGAGACGGCCGCGGCTCTGATCGAGGCGGCAAACCAGGAATTCGAACGCACCCAGCTCGAGATTCGCGGCCAGGAGGAACTCGGCCGGATCTCGCACCGGGTCGCCGAGCAGCGTCTGCTCGACGCGCTGAGGCTCCGCGAGGCGACGACCCAGGGCGCACTCAAAACCGAGCAGGGTCTTTTTAACCCGGTCGCTGGCCAGAAAGAAGCGATCGAGTACAAAAAGCTCGAGGACCAAATGACGAAGGAGGCCCAGCGCGCCGCCCTCGAGCGGGAACGGATCGTCCAGCAGGAAGCGACCAAAATGGAGCAGGTCTACAAAAGGGTCGCGACCGAGTTCAATAGCGATTTCACGCGGGCTTTCAACGAGTGGGCGACCAAGTCCAAGACCGCTGGGCAGGCCTTCGGCAAGATGCTGGGTGACATGGAGCTCCAGGTCATCGACTTCGTGGCAAAGTCGGTGCTCGAACACGCCGAAATGTGGATTGAACTAAAAATAATGAACGCGCTGGGCGTCGAAACGATGGAAACGCAGAACGCCGTGGCCAATATGAAAGCGGTCACACAAGATGCAAAAACTGCCGCTGCAAACGCCTACAAATGGGCTAGTTCATGGGGTGGGCCACCGGCCGGAGCGATCGCCGCCGCTGTGGCCTTCACGGCTGTCGAGGCATTTGGGACTTTCGACACTGGCGGCATGATGCCGCATATGGGGATGGCATTCAACACCTCCGGCAGCGTAGAGCGGGTGCTTTCGCCCTCGCAGACTTCGAACTTCGAGAGCCTGGTTAACAACGGAGGCAGCCGGTCCGCGCACCTCCACCAGACCAACAATTTCGGCGGCGGCGTTAGCGAAAAGATGCTCGCCGACCACACCGCAAAGACCATGAACAAGCTGCGCTCTATGATTAGGCCGGAGGCACTCGCGTGAGCCTGCCCATCTTTCCGAGCCTTCCTGGGCTCACTTTCACGACCCTGAAAACGCCGAAATTCGACACACTCATTGAATCCGGCGCCAACGGCTACGAGGTCCGCCTGCCACAGTACTCTAATCCGGTCTGGACTTGGCAATTGATTTTTGATTTCTTGCACGATTTCTTTTGGGGCAGCTTCGAGACGGTGAGCGAGCTCCGGACCCTGATGGGTTTTTTCAACGACCAATACGGCAGCGCCGCGGCGTTCCTCTACACGGATCCAGACGACAATTATGTCGGCCCGGCGCTCGTCTCCGGCGAGCCGAACATCCCCCTGGCGCAGTTGGCCCTGGTCTCGGACGGCGCCGGCAATTACTACTCGCCGGTGCAGCGCACGCTCGACGGCGGCGGCTACGAGGACGTCACGGATCTCAACGGTGCGATCGCGGTCTACCGCGACGGGACGCTGGCCACCGCCGGCTCTGGCGCCAATCAGTACGCGCTCGAGGGGCCAGGGCTTGCCATCCCTGGTTACTCCTGGCTGGGGATGGTGCTCAAGTGGGGGCCTGGCGCAGCCTCCTGGGCTGGCACACACGCCTTCGCCCTCAATGCGACGATCATTGACCCGGCCGGCCACATCCAGAAGGCGACGGGTCGCGCCTGGTCCGCGCTCGCCGTGGTTGCTCTTGGCTACGAGATCATCGATCCAGCCGGTCACGTGCAGAAGATCACGACGGCGGGCACGCTGGGCGCGACCATCCCGACCTTCAATGATTCAGGTGGCACCACGAATGACGGCAGCGGTGGCACGATGGCCGTCTGGACCGATCAGGGCAGCGCCGGCGGCAACGCTGGCACGTCTGGCGCCGCTATTCCCACATTCAACGACACCGGCGGCGCCACGTCCGACGGCACCGGCACGCTGGTCTGGGAAGACCAGGGCTATTACGCCGGGCCCGCGGCGCCGGTCACCGCACAGTTTCACTTCTATTTCAGGGTTCGGTTCGATGCCGACTCGCAAGACTTCGAGAAGTTCGCCGGCATCGGCTCCTCGGCTGGCCAACCACCAGATGGGCAAGGGGGAGGGTACTGGACAATCGGCGGAAGCGAGTCACAAAACGGCGCCGGGACGCTGGTGCTGCGCACCGCAAGGCCGGTGCCACTGTGAGGCGCGTGATCTCGGGCGATGGCAGCGACTCGACGGTCGCAACGCAAAGCTACCTGAATTCGACCGATCGGCCGATCCTGCGCGATCTCTACATCATCGGGACGCCCGAGGATCCAAAGGCGCTCTATCTGACCAATCACGAAGCGCCCGTGCTCTACAGCCCCTACGGCATGTTTTGGCCGGCCGTCGTGAAGCGCGCCGGGGTCGAAGCCAAGATCGGGCTTGACGCGCAGGCTCTCGCGATCACCTGGTCGCCTGGTGCAAGTGCGCAGGCGTCCAAGACCTCGAGCACGTCGACGGCGTCTCCCTACCAGCTCGCAGCGCAGCACTTCTATGACAACTGGCCGGTGCTGATCCTCCGGTGCTTCATGCCCACGCCCGGTGACGCCGATACCCTTGGCTGCGCGGTGTGGTTTGGTGGCCGGGTGCAGAACTGCAAGGTGGGCAGGAATTCGCTCATTTTCAACACTAAGAGCTACATCGACGTCTTGAAGCAAAAGGTGCCATCGACCGTGGTCGAGGTTACGAACACCTTAGCGTCGACGGCCGCGGTTACACCGCCTGCCGGCGACGCATCGGTTCCCATTTTCAACTGCATTCGGCCGTCGACCGAGACCTACATCGTCGCCGACTGCCTCTCACCGGTCGCTAACAAGATTTATTCTGGCAATGAATTCTCGGGCGGTTACATGGTCTTTTTGTCGGGGCCCGGGGCGACGCTCGCTGGCGCCTGGTCGGCGATCGGTCAGAATGGGCGCTGGGAGGACGGCAACGGCAACTGGCACTCTGAATTTACGCTCTACTCGCCGTTGCCCTGGCCACCGACGCCAGGCCTCGACACGTTCTACGTATCGACCACACCGCCCTTGAATCTCGACGACGAGGGCTACTATGGCTTCCCGTTCGTGCCGTTGCCCCAGGCGGCTGTCTGATGACGCGCGCCGAGGCCGTTGTGGTTGCGCGTTCATACGATCGGACGCCATACATCCTGGGTGCGCGCAGCAAAGGCATCGGCGTCGACTGCGCCACTCTGCTCGGCTGCTACCTGATCGAGATCGGCGCGGCTTCTCAGGATCTCTGGAAAAGCCTCACGCCCTATTCGCACGACTGGTTTCTTCACGATTCGAACGAGCGCTACCTGCGCGGGCTGGTGCGCTTCGGCTTCGCGGCTGCCGACGACCTTTGCCGGACGGACGCAAAGGCCCAGCCGGGCGACATCGTGCTTTTTCGGTGTCTGAGCAGCAAGGTATTCAACCACGGTGCGATCGTGACCACGTGGCCGTACGGGATCCACGCCGAGGTGCACGGGGTGCGCGAGGCGAATCTCACCGCGCACCGGCTCACCGCCTATAGGCCAATGGAGGTCTTCGACCCGTTCGCTAAGATGGAAGTCGAACCATGACCGTCACCTTCAAAAATCAGGGCGCGCAGCGACCGACTGCCTTTGGGTCACTGCTTCAGAACTCTGCCTATGGCTCGACCATCCCCGTGATTTACGGGCAGACGCAGTCGGTTTTGCTCGCGATCTGGGCGGCGAACCTGCGCCAGGGCGGCGCCGGCATCAAGAAGTTCAAGCAAATCAAAAAGGGCATCACAAACTACTGCGAGAACATCGACTTTCTGCTCGGGCACAATCCGATCCGCGGTGTGCTTCAGGTGATGAATAACGGCTCGAATTATCCCCTGGCCTTCACAAAGCAGTCGTTCTCAGGCGCCGGCGGCCGGCAGTCCTTTGCGATCACCGATTCTAACTTCTATTTCGTGATCGCCGTGACGCTGACCGCGAGCTACAGCTTCGCCGTCGACGACTACGGTGGCCAGGGTTCGCAGACGCTCTCGGGATCATGGGAGATCCCGCTCTGGGATGAGCTCGAGGTTGGTCCGGATCCGACCAACCCCATGAGCTACCGGTGCTGGCCGTTCTGTTATCGGTGGCAGCCGGGCATGGGGGCGACGGTCTCGATCGACGCTGAGTCCTTCCCGGCCGGCACGGTCAATGTTTACTACGCGCAGCTCACCGCGGCGACCTCACATCAGCCCCCGATCACGAAGCTCTACATGGCCTTCGAACCACAACTCGGCTCGGGGGATGAGTACGCGAACGCGGGCAACGATCCCGACGGCCACCCGTACACCGAGCAGCAGATCACCTATCCTCACTTTGCCGGCCTGCAAAGCTCCGAGATCGACCTCGGCGCCTCGGGGGTGCTCCCACAGATGAATCCCGAAGTCGCCGGAAAATGGGGCGTCTACTCGACGGGCGACGCCGATTTCGTGGACATGATCGAGGACATCTACAAGTCGGGCATGGCCCAGGCGGCGATCGCCGCCGACACCTCGGTCCAGCCGTCGCCGGCTGCCACGCAGATGGAGCGCGGGCTCTCGAGCTACAACATGCCGGGCACGATCCAGAAGAAAGTCGACGCCAGTTTAACCGCGGCGCTGCCCCCGATGATGTACGACATGCCGACCGCCGAGGGAAACGTGCTGGTGGCGACGGCTACGGGTTCGGGCACGCTCTCGATCAGTTCGACGAATGGCGAGACCTGGACCAAGGTCTATAGCGACGGCCTGGGCTATCAGGTCTGGTACACCTATGCGGCCGGCGGCCCGAACACGGTTACCGTCGCTGGGGCTTCCATGCCCTGGCAGATGGGGATCCTCGAGATCGGCGGCGTCGGGGCCTCGGTGGGGAACTCTTCAATGGTTCAAGTGCCTGGCAGTGGAATCGCCACGCATGGCCCTTCCGAGGTGAATAGCGCCACCGCCCTAGTCGACGATGGCGCTGGCGCGATCGAGGTTTCTGGCATCTATCCGCCGTTCAACATCTACGAAGGGGTCAACGCCACTCTTGCGTACGGGGGTGCGGCATGGCCCGGGCTCCCTGCTGGCGCGACGGTGACCTCGATCGTGCCTGTGATCGGCTGGACGGGCTCTTATTACAGCGACAACGGTGCTCTCGAGTTTTTCACGACGGGACTCGGGTCGGGTTTCCCGAATCCTCCTGAGGGGGGCGGCGAATTCATCGGTTCGAGCATCGGCACGACCCAGGCGGAATTCGAGGCCTGGACCTGTTCTTTCCAGTACGAAGCCACGGAGCAGCTGTCGAATTATATTGGCAGCTTTGGGTGCACCGTTTTTCTCCAAGTGAACTACGACGTCCCTCCAGGCTATCTTGGCGGCAACGCGGTCGATGCCGTGGCGACCTCCTTCAGCGGGCCTGCAGGAGCCTCTAGTAGCGTCGCCGAGGGCTTGCCTGGTTACCTGCTGGCCATCTCGCTCTATCCTGGCGGCGGCGCGGCGCCGGTGGCCGACCAGCCTCTCTGGCGAGCCGTCACCCCCAAGAACTTCACTGGCAGCTCACCGACCACGTTCCAGATGCAGGAGCGCGTCATTCACTCGCCTGGTGCGTTCACCGCGGGCGGTGCCGGCGGCGCGCCGGACTCGATCGCTCTGATCGCCATCAAGGCCACCGAGCCCGTGCCGTACCCTCGGCCCCTGGGCGACTTCGTCGACGTGCCGTCCTTTGACCTGGTGCGCGCGCAGTGTCGCGCAAACGGCCTCTACGGCTCGCTGTCGATGACCTCGCAGTCATCGGCCTCAGATTGGATCAAAACCCTCTGCGCGGCCGCCGTCGCGGCGCCGGTGTTCCTGGGGGCGAAGTTCTACCTCTATCCATACTCCGAGGTCTCGGCAACCGGAAACGGCGCCTTTTATCCGGCGCCCACAGCCGGGGGTCCGGTCGCCAAGCTCGACGCCGACTTCGGCGATTTCACTCAGGACGGTTGCCCCTCGCTCGACACCGCGGTCCGGATCGACTTGCCCAACGTCCTCCAGATGCAGTGCATCGATCGGAATGCGAATTATGCCCAGGTCACCGTGCAGACGCCGGATCCGGCCACGATCGGGCTCTATGGACTGCGTAAGGACGACCCGGTCACAAACAACGCCATCCAGGATCCCACGATCGCCCGGACCCTGCTCGGAATCCAGGTGCGCCGGAATCAGTATGGCGGCGATGTGTGGAGTTTCACGACCACCGCGCGCTGGTCGCTGCTCTCGCCGATGGATCTGGTCACGTTGACCGACGAACTCCAGGGCATCGCCGGGGTTCCGGTCCGGATCGTGACCTACAACGAGCAGGAAGACGGCAGCTTTATCGGCACCGCGGAGCCCTTCGTCTACGGGATGTGCGCACCCACGCTGCTCGCTGCCACGAGCCCCGCTCCGACGCCGCCCGAAACGCAGCAGAGCGCCGGAAACGCCAACGCGCCGATCATTTTCGAACCGACGCCGGGCCTCTTCCCGGGGGCAACGGGTGACCAGCTCTGGGTTGTGGTCTCGAGCAGCGACCCCAATTTTGGCGGCGCGCAGATCTTCGTCTCGACGGATGGCGGCGCGAGCTACAACCCGGCGCCGGGCGGTGCGGACGGCACTTCGAACATCGTTACGGGTTCGGCTGTGACCGGCGTCCTCGACAGCGATTGGCCGGCAGCGAACGATCCCGACACCACAAATAACCTGGTGGTCGACCTCAACGAGTCGAACGGGGTCATGGAGACCCTCTCAACGGTCGAAGAAAACAACTTCGAGGTGCCCTGCTACGTCGCTGGCGCGGCCATCACGATCAAGGTAAGCGGCGCTGCGGTAGCCACCGGAGATCCTGTGCCGGCAGCCGTGAACGGGACGCTGGTCGGACTGCTCGGCACGCTCGAGGTTGCGGGCACCGGCGTCGCGGCTTCAGGCGGCGGCGGCTTCGGCTATGAACTGATGTCCTATGCGATCGCGACGATCGTGGGCATTCCGTTCCAGTACACGCTGGTGGCGAACGTAGGCAGCGACTTCCTGCGCCGCTCAATCTTCCTCGCGCCCAGTTCGAGCGGCGTCGGCGTCGATCACCCGGCGGGCTCACGCTTCGCGGTCGTGGGGCCGAGCCAGGCCGGCATCCTGAAGATGACGTTGCCGCCGGCTTACATCGGGCAGGCGATCTATTTTAAGGTTTGCACCTTCAACACGTTTGGGGCGGCGCTTCAGTCCCTGGGCGATGTGACACCATCAATTTACGTGCCCACCGGCGTGCCTGGGGCGGCATAAGGAGAGAGTCATGAGCCTTGCGACGACAGTCAACCTCAACGCAACCACGCCGGCCCCGGCGACCGGCCTGCAGAACGTCGTCTTTGCCGACGATAGCGGCACGCCCACTGTTAACGTCTCGGCGACCGACCCGGTGATGGTCGGCGACGCCGGCTCCGGTGGCAGTGCTGGCAATGTGCCAAAGCCGGCAGCGGGAACGGCGGCCGCGGGCAAGTTTCTCAAGGCCGACGGTACCTGGGCCGTTCCGCCCGGGGCCGGCATCGGGACATTCCACGACGAACTGATCACAATGACCGGCACCTCCGGCGCTTTCGCCCATTCGCCAGCAATCCTGATAGGCTTGTTTTTGAACGGGCAGCGTTTGACGACGCTCGGAATTGCCCCTGATTTCTCGTATATTGGCATCGACATCACTCTCACCGTGGCATCAGTTCCTGGAGATCTCTATGAAGCGGTTTATTGGTATTAGCCTGCTGGTGCTTGTGGCGCTCGCGGCGCGTGCACAGACCAAGATCAACCCGAACCAGGTAGGCAATTGGAACGGCTTCAAAGGGCAGGCCTGCGGCGACACGTCGGGCTCTGGGACGGCGCAACACTGCACGACCGCCTACCTCTTTACGCCGGCGACGCCGAACTGCATTGTTTACACGACGACGACTCCCAACAGCGGCACCGGGCTCACGGTCAATGTCAATTCGCTGGGCGCAAAGAGCGTTGCCGTGGAGGGATCCTCCGGCTGGACGACGACCCTAGTGGCCTCGAGCAGCATTCCAGCCAATAAGCCCATCCATCTCTGCTACGACGGCACGAATTGGGATGCCTCGGGGACCGGCTTCCAGGGGAGTCCGGGCCGTGGTGGCGTGGCCGGCATTACGCTAGGCACATTCAGTGCGGGAACAGGCCCTAGCGGCGTAGCTGTAGACGCATCAGGAAATGTTTGGGTCGCAAATTATGGCTCTAACAATGTGACCAAACTTTCAAGCGCGGGCGCTCTGCTAGGCACCTTCAGTGTGGGAACAAACCCTATCGCCGTGGCCATCGACACATCAGGAAATGTTTGGGTCCCAAATTATGGTTCTAACAATGTGACCAAACTTTCGAGCGCGGGCGCTCTGCTAGGCACCTTCAGTGTGGGAACAAACCCTATCGCCGTGGCCATCGACACATCAGGAAATGTTTGGGTCGCAAATTATGGCTCTAGCAACGTCACTGAGCTTTCGAGCGCGGGCGCTCTGCTAGGCACCCTCAGCGTGGGAACAGGCCCACATGGCATGGCCATCGACGCATCGGGGAATGTCTGGATCGCAAATTATGGCTCTAACAATGTGACCAAACTTTCAAGCGCGGGCGCTCTGCTAGGCACCTTCAGTGCGGGAACAAACCCTGTCGCCGTGGCCATCGACGCATCAGGAAATGTTTGGGTCGCAAATTATGGTTCTAACAATGTGACCAAACTTTCAAGCGCGGGCGCTCTGCTAGGCACCTTCAGTGCGGGAACAAACCCTGTCGCCGTGGCCATCGACGCATCAGGAAATGTTTGGGTCGCAAATTATGGTTCTAACAACATGGCCGAACTTTCGAGTGCCGGCATTACGCTAGGCACCTTCAGTGCGGGAACAGGCCCTAACGGCGTGGCCATCGACGCATCAGGAAATGTTTGGGTCGCAAACTACGGCTCTAATAATGTGACCGAACTTTCAAATTCCGCTGGGGGGTATCGGACACCTTTCGTGGTGAATTTGTACCCATTATTTGGCGCGTCGGCTGGTGGCGGCGGCGGCGCGCTCGCCGGGGTCAATTCCCAGACCACAAGTTACACAGCCGTCTCCGGCGACAACAGCAAGGCGATTCCGTTCAACTGCTCGGCGGCTTGCTCGCTCACGTTGCCGACTTCGGTGCCCGCTAATGGATGGACGGTGTTCATGTCCTGCGAGGGGCTTGCGCCGTGCTCAATCGTGCCGACCAGCGGCAGCAGCCTTTTTAACGCGCAGGGCACGGCCATCGGCACGGGAACGATCAATCCTGGGATGTCGGTTTCGATCTGGAGTGACGGGACTAATTATCATGTTCTCGGGGAGATCGTCACCGGCAGCAATGTGGTTCCGGTGTTCGTGCAGTCTACGCAAAACAGTTGCGGCTTTGGACCTTGCACCATTACCCTGCCAACGAGCGTCACACCGGGCGATGCCTTGATTTTCGAGTGTATGCATGGTGTGGCTGGAGATTGCAACGTCACTCCGACAGACGTTCAGGGCGACACGTTCGTCTTGACGAATTCCCAATTAGTTGCCGCCAACTTCGAGCTTCGGCAATTTGTGGCCTGCGGCGCTGCTGGAGGCCCGACAATCATCACCAGCGCCAGCGGCGGTACGATCATGGCGGCTTACGAAGTGTCGAACGTGGCCCTTTCGGCGTGCGTGGATGCTTACAACTCAGGACAAAACACCTCGAACAATGCGACGCAATCCACCGGCTCGCTGACCACGGCCCAGCCCTACGACTTTATTTTCGTTTCTGGGGCCACGCGCACAGGCATCGGCGGTTCCACGATGACTGAGGCTAATGGATACACCGCTGGGGTGAGTTCAGGTCTAATCGCGTCGGCGTTGACGTACAACAGTTGGTATGGGGTCAAGCCAGGTGCGGGCAGCGTCTCCGACACGGTGAGCTACTCCCCCACCGCAGGCGGCGAGTATGCCGGCATTCTGGCGCTGAAGCCGCTCGGGAGTTCCGCGGCAATCGGCCACGGCGATCTGATCGTAGGCGGCCCCGACGGCCAGCTTCAGGCCCTTCATCCCGGTACGGCCGGGAATGTGCTGACCTCCAATGGTCCGGGAGCGATGCCGAGCTACCAGCCAAGTGCAGGCGGTTCTGGCGCGTTGACGCGGATTTCGCAGTCAGTGGTTTCAGGATCTTCGACGATATCGATCACTTTTTCGAGCATCGCCCAGACCTATACTGATCTGACCCTGGTCATCAACGGGCAAAGCGCATCGAGCGGCGACTATGCGGTCGCCACGTTTAACTCAGATGCTGGATCTCACTATAATTTCACCGGCATGAATCCGGCGTCGTCCAGCACAATGAGCGTGTACGCCGGGATGGCCGGCTCGAATTGGTTTGTGGCCAACCTGCCGTCCTCCGGGACGCATTCCGGCGGCGCAAGCTGCCGGATCTTCGATTACACCAACGCGGTGTTCAACAAGAACTTCACCTGCCTCGGGACGCAGTACGCAAGCAGCGCCTACATGGACGTGAATGCCTATAGCGGCGAGTGGTTTCCAGCGACGCCGGCGGCGATTACTTCGATCACCATCACGTTGCATAGCGGATCGAATTTCGTGGCCGGAACCAAAGCGACGCTCTACGGGGTACAATAGGCGGCGCGCATGCGGAAACAATACGACACCACTTTCGTTCGGGACACCTTCGCGCTGGTGCGCGACCTGGAAGTGTTGCAAGCGGCGGTTAATCTAGGCGCCCCGGCTGCGCATTGCCCGGATCTGATAGTGCGCACCCTGGATTGTCTCGTTCTCCGCTTGGACACTTTGCAGAAGCGGCGGCAGGGCTTAAGCCGTGCCGAGACGCGGCCCACAGACGGCGAAATGGGTTACAGGCGCTTCTAGTCGACGCGCTATCATCAATCAACCGAGGAATGAGGACACTATGAAAACCAGAAACCTTTTGCTCATCCTGACGGCCTTGCTCGCCCTGGCCGTCTTCGCGCCGCGGGTTCAGGCCCAGGCTGGTACCGAAACCATTCAGGTGATCGACTCTTCGTGTGTGATCGCGGCTCCCTGCACGCTGCAGCTCTATCGCGAGGTGCTGCCATCCGGGCAGAGCTCCTGCCCGGCGCCGGGCGCCGCGGGCGCAACCTACGCCGCCTTGACGACGACCACCCTTGGCACCAGCGTAGGGATCGTCAACACGGGCTGGACCTATGTCGACAGCACCATCATCGCGGGCACGACGTTCTGTTATTACGCGACGGTCACCTATTCGTCCGGGGGCCCAGCCTCGGCGCCCTCCGGGACAATTGTCGCCACGATTCCAGCACAGATCCCTGCCGCGCCGACCATGAGCGGCACGTACCAGCCTGGAGCCTAAGCGTGCGCTGGCTGTTCATTCTCGTTCTGGCGGTGGCCGGCTGCGCAAAGCCGTCGCCGGCGCCGCCCTCGAACGTGCCGCTGGCGCCGACGCTCTCGGGCGTCTACACGCCGGCCGCGGCACCCGTGACGGTGACCGTGCATGTGAGCATGGTCCCAGGGCCATGATAAAAGCTCTCCTGGCCGCGCTGGGGCTCTTGCTCGCTGGGGTGGGCTCCTATTCCCAGGCTGGTCCCTCGAACGTGCTGGCGACGGCAGCCAGCCCCAGCGTTGCGGCGTACAGCCTCTGCCGGCGTATGGCGGCCGGCTACACCGGCAGCCTGTTCCAAATTCAAAGGGCCTCAGACAGCGCCACGCTCAATGTGGGCACCCTTCCATCGGGCATCGTCGACGCCGCCGCGATCGACAGTTTCACCGCGGGCACGACCTGGACTTACCTCATTTACTTCGACCAAATGGGAACCCCGGCAACGGGGAACAACCTACCTGTGGACGGAGCCTTTGGCAAATTGCCAACGCCTGGTGGGTGGACGACGTTTCCGAATGGTCTCAGGTGCCCCGTGGCCAGAATCGTCCCGGGCGAAGGCTATTACCAGGGCACGTGCTGCAACGGCGGGGGCACCGTCGGGATTCCCACCGGCAATGCCGCGATCACCGTCGCCATGCTCGTCGAAAACGTCAACACGGGCACCCCGATCGACGGTTGCTGCGGGCAGCTCAGCGACTCCGAAAGCCCCACGATGGGTGGCCCCAAGGGCCACATGTTCGGGACGGCGTACAGCACCGGCGGGATGGGCACCTCTTGCATCGGCCCAGGACCGTGCCCGGGCGTCGACCTCGAGCTCGGGGTCTACCTCTACGGCGCGGCGCCCACCGAGACCTACCTGAGCATCCTCGCGAAATACGACCCCACGGGTCCAAGCATGGCGGTGAAGTCTGGGGATGCCACCCAGGGCCCCCTGGCCACCCTTTACGCTGGCGCGCTGCCTGCTGGCTACGTGATGGACCTCGAGGGCGGCGTGTCCCTGGGGCGGGGCGGGGATGGCTCGAACGCCCCGGTGAACTTTGTTGAGGGCTGGATTTCAGCCTGGGCGACCACGGATGTGACCGATTTGGCTGTCGAAGCCAACGTCACTGCGTTTTATGGGTTGCCCTCGACCGGGACCGAAATCATCACCGTTCTCGACCCCAGTTGCGTTACCGCGGCTCCCTGCACGCTCGAGCTCTACCGGGCGGCCCTGGGCGCGGGCCAGGCGGCCTGCCCAGCGGCTGGGGATCCATCCTATGCTGCCCTCGCGACGAGCCTGCCAGGCAGCGTCGTAGGCCCGGCGTCGACGGCCTGGGCGTACTCCGACACCGCGGTCGCCCCAGGAACAGTCTATTGCTATTATGGAACCGTTAGCTTCGTGTCCGGCGGCCCTGCTTCATCCCCATCCCCGGTCTTCCAGGCAGCGATAGCGGCGCCATAGGCAGGCTGACAGTGGTTGAGAAAGGACACGGATAATGTCTTGGACCAGGGGAAATCGGAGCGTGCAGGTCGAACTAGCACGCACGCAGGCTTGGATCGAATTCAACGATGTCGCCCTCAACGGCGTGAGCGGAGATGATGGCGTGGTTCAAGAATGGCGCGACTTCAAATCGCAGAAGAAAGCTTTCGAGACGTTCATGAAAATCGGTATGAGCATTGTCGGGTTGCTTGCGGCCTTCGTGACGACCCTGGTGGGCCTCAGCGCTATCGGCCTTGTCCACCTTCGTTAACCCAAGAAGGCACATGGAAGTGAGGCCCGTATGAACCCGACCACCGTGGCAGCTGCGCTCGCTGCCGTCGCGCTCATTGCCGTAGCCCTGATCAACGCCTGGTCTGCCAGGATGGTTTCGAGGGCCGAGCAACAAGCCAGAGAGGCCAATCTAAAGGCCAGCGAGATCATGGTGAGCGTGGATGGGACGCAGACGAAAATTCTCGAGGAACTGCATAGGTTAGTGATCGAGAATGCCGACCGCGGTGGTCAGTTGAAGGAACGCGATCGCGCCGAGGCGCGGCGGGATCTGCTGAATGAGCCTCACTCTGATTTAACGGAATAGCCCCAGCATGTAGCAGACGAGAAGGATCAGCAGAATGGTCCCGAGACCGATGCCGCCGCCGCCACCCCAGCCCCAGCGGTTGTAGCCGTAGTAACCGCCGCCGCCACCAAAAACCAGAAGCAACACGATGATTAGAATGATCAGCATTTTCAGCCTCCTGCCAGATTGTACATTCGGCCGGGTCTGGGGGCTTAAGCTGCGCGCTCGTTCTCGATCTGCGACCGCAGCCACAGGCGCTCGAGGATAGCATCCGGATCCTGGCTGACTTCCGGGTGCTTCTCGGCCATGGCGCGCAGGCAGGGTGCGCAATAAACCTGGTCGAAATCCACCAGGGATCCGCAGGCCACGCAGGGATAGGCAACGGAGCCCTTCCGCTTCAGTTGGGGTTCGCTGGTCATGGCCATTCCGTTGCTCCCTTCGTTCCACAGGTTAGCACGGAATTGTGGAAATCACCTATTCGTCCGGCGGTTCGCACATGGTGGCGAACGTCGGCGGACAGGCGCACATCGGGCAGCTGAGATCTTCAAACCGTTCCATCATGCTCAACTGAATCGGCAAATAGAACGCGATCCACCGATGGTCGCAGTCAGCGCAGCGCAGCCATACGGGTTCCCGCTTCGCGGAGGCTCGCTCAGTTGACGGCACGGCCGGTTTGCTGTTCTTTTTTGTGGAACTCTCGCAGGTTTCCGGGGCCACTCTTCGCCGTGTCCTTTTTACCCGCCTTTGCTTTCCCGGCTGGGCCGGTATCGGCCGCGGGCTCGGCTTCGCCGGTCGCCTCCTCGAGGCTGGGGCTCTCAGGCATGAAGCCCGTAACCGTCGACGCCGCCTGCTCGAGCGGAAGATCGGCGGTCTCGGCCACGGGGCCCTGCTCTGGCTTCGGGGCGGGGAACGTCATGTAAACATCCTCACCGGCCATCTCGCCGGCCCAGGCCCAGAACTCGCGGGCAAATTGGAGGTACAGCTTAAACTGCAGCTCGACCTCCGGCTCATCGGGCTTGCCGACGCGGGTCACCTTGAAGCCCCGCAGCGATGCCTGGGCCACCTTGACGGCTCGCTTCGCGAACATCACGCCGGCATTGTTGTCATTCGAGAACGCGATCGCGAGGTCGCTCATCTCCTGCACCTCGGGGTCGACGTCTGTGTACTTTTTGGAGACGTCCTCATAGGCGCGCGCCGCCCAATCGGGCAAGGTACCGAGGGAGTCGGCGTTTAGGGGCATGCGCATCTGGACAACGATGCGGCCGTTGGAACTCTGTTTCGTCACGCTGCCCAGGATCACGGCCTGCAGCGAAGTGGCGAGGATCTGTTTGGTTTCCATGGTTCATCCTTTCGGGTTATGGGGCGTTCGGTTCGAGCGGTAGATTACCCTATGCGCCGGGAGCAGCGCCAGTGAATTCTTCCACAGGCTGGGGCTTTGGCCGGGCGGTGCGCCCGCATCGGGGGCAGCGGTCCGGCCGCAATAGCGATCTGAGCTCGTTCCGGGCCTCTCGGCGGCATGCCTCAGAGCAGTAAGGGCTCCGATGGCGGATCCGCCCTTCGTCCTCGATCTTGGCGCCGCATTTGGTGCAGAACCTGATCAACATGCCGGCTCCTCGGCGAACGCTATCCCGCTCTGGGCAACGCGGCGGTGGGCCAGCTCGATCGACTGCGCGCCGAGTTCAATGCCGATCGCGTTGCAGTTTAGGGCTTCGGCCACCAGCAGAGTCGTGCCGCTACCGGCAAAGGGATCGAGGACCGTGCCGCCGTCTGGGCAACCGGCCAGGATGCAGGGTTTCACCAGCTCCTGTGGGAACGTTGCGTAGTGGGCTTCCGGATACGGCTCGGTCGCAATCTCCCACACGCTGCGCTTGTTCCGTTTGTCGACAAGATTCGCGACCGCGGCGATGAAACTGGGGTTTTGCTTGCCGCCGGCGCCGTTCGCATGGGCCTTGGGGTTCACGCCGGGCTGCAGCTTCAGTGGCCGATCCGCCTGCTCCTGGGCATGCCCGATGGTGGAATGATCGCCTGGTCCGACCGCCCATCCCGCCACAGGTTTCGCGAACTTCGACCCGGGTTTGTTAGTAGCGATCGTTTGGTTCAACGGGCCGCCAACAGCCCACTTATGATCGTCACTGCGCCCCCGGGCGTAGCGGGCATTCGTATCGGCAGACGCGGGCTCCTGGATGGCCTCGAAGTTGAAGTAATAGCGCTCGCTTTTCGCGAACAGCAGCAGGTACTCATGGGATTTCGTGCAGCGGTCCCGGACGGACTCGGGCATCGGGTTTGACTTCGACCAGATGATGTCTTGGCGCAGGTACCAACCGTCGGCTTGTAGCGCCAGGCCCAGGCGCCAGGGGATGCAGACCATATCCTTCGGTTTAAGACCAACAGGCGCCGGCTTTCCAGAAGTGTGAATCCGGCCCTCTTCGTTGGCATCCTCATCGAAACGCGTCGGCCGGGAATGTCGATAGGGTTGCCCTTCGGCCGACGCGCCCCGTTTTGGATCGCAGTCCTTACCGGAACGCATGGTCTTACGGCGTAACACGGACGGCTGGTCGCCGCGGCCATTCGCCAGGCGATCACTTCGGTAGCCTCGTTTATCGTCCCGCAGTCGAACGTCTCCTGGGTTGCCACAGGGCATCGATCCTGTGTAGCTGTCGCCGATGTTCAGCCAGAGCGTTCCAAATGGCTTGAGCACTCGACGCACCTCGCGGAAGACCAGCACCGCATGCTCGAGGTAGAGCTCCGGCGTCGGCTCGAGGCCGAAGTCGCCGCGCCAGGCGCCGCAGAGACCGCAAAAGGCGCCAGCGGTGTGCCTCTCGTGGTTGCTATTGAACCGCCGGCTTTCCTCGCCGTAGAAGCGCTCCGTGGTGCGAGTCTTACCACTTGTGGTCTGTTCGCGACCCTCGTGCCGCTCACGCCATTCTCCCCATTCGTGCGCGCAGTTCTGGAGGCCGCCCCACATCTGGGCAGGAATCTTGTAATCGCGCAGACCCCAATAGGGCGGACTGGTGACCACGCAGTCGACCGAGTCGGCCGGCATTTCGGCCAGGACGGTAAGAACGTGCCCCTGGCGGATGTCGATCTTGCTCATGCCCGGCCCGCTTTCACCCGATCGAGGAACTCTTTCAGCTCGCGCTGGATGTCCATCATCGCGTCCAGATCGGCCGGGGTCGTTTCCATGCCATCGGAGAGTTCGCCGATCAGCCGGAAGAGGATCATGTGCGCGGCGGCGTAAAAGGCCCGGCGCATCTCCTGCTTTTGAATAATTGGCGCGTCGGGGCGCAGTGCCATGCGCACGAACTCGTTCCATTGTTCGAGGACCATCATTCTGCGGCTCATAGCAGTTCTCCCTGGGCGGTGCGGATGACGATCACGGTTCGCGGGTTCAGCCGATCGATCCGCCGGTACTGGTGGCACTCCGAGACCCTTTTGTCGTCGTCGATGGCGCCGCACCCGTGCTGTTCGGCCAGCGAATCCAGGATGCATTTGGCGAAATTGTCGACGTCATGGATCCGGGCGTTTGGCAGGAAAACGACGTAGCTGATCGAGTACTCTTCGGCTCGCACCTGCCGGCCGCGGGCGAACACGCCCACGTCTCGAAACCAGGCCTTCGCCTGGGCTGTGAGGTACCAGGTCGCGACCGGCTTATGGCCGCGGGCGCAGACGATGCGGTATTTCTTGTACTCGTTGACGCTCGGCGGGATGCCGGGCACTTCGATGCGCAGCTCGGTCATGCGACTTTCTCCCGATCGGCCGTCGCCGGCCTGGTGTCTATGTACGACGGCCACTTTTCGCGGATCTCCTGTTCGGTGAAGCCGCGCTCATCGGCGATGCGCCAGAACTCTTCAATCTGGCGACGGCGTTCCTGGGCCGCAGCGCTGGCCTGGTAGGCCTGATCCCTGGCTTTGAGTACCCTGGCCTTCAAATCGGCCGGCGTCGGCATGGTGGCGCCCCTGGGCTTCGCCAGCAGGCTGCCCTGGATGGGCTCGGTATCGTTCCACCAGGCTTCAAGCGCCGCGGTGACCTCATCTTTGGGGAAGCGCTCGAGGACAGCCTTCCAGCTGGCGCTGGCGGCCGGATCCATCTGCCGGCCGGCCGCGGCGCTGGCGCTCTTGTAAATGCCAAGCAGCTGCTTTTCGTTCATTCGCTGCCTCCAGAGAGAAATGCCGCTTCGACCGAGGCCTCAAGTTTCCACCCACCATCCTGCAGCCAGAAGTTCCACTTTTGCGGGCCGGCGTTGCGCATGCGGTCCAGCAAGCGTTTGGTGGCCACGGCCAGCGAGCAGCCCTCATCCTTTGCCAGCATCTCGATTGCGTCGCCAGTCTTGACCTTGAGGGCGTAGCCGGCCGGGATACTGGCCTGCTGAAGTACAAAGCCGGCGTATTGCAGGACCGCCAGGCCGTCGGGGATGTTCATTTCGGGGTCTTGGTTGAAGTCATCGGGCTCTTCGGGAGGCTTTGGTTTGGCTTGGGGGGAAGGGGGGCGTTCCCCCTCTGCCTCTGCTCTCTGTACTCTGCCCTCTGCTATGCGTGACGTAACGGGTTTGTTACGCGTTACGGATGTGATGTCACGCGTAACGTTCGGAGCATTACCAGGCATTACACCCGCGTTACTGGGGCCACGCTTTTTGCGCTCGCGGAGTCTCCGTTGCCGGTCAGCTGCGGTGTAGTCTTTATCCCGATGTTTCATATAGTTAAGAACAAGAAACCCGCCGTCTATCCGGATCATGCGGCGCCCTCCAAAGTCCTTGGATCGGCTATCGGCTTCTGGCTCACCGAGTTTCCGCAACGCTGCGAGCCCGGCTTCTTTCTCCACGCCAGCTCGGTTGATGATCCCTATTCCGGCCGCAGGAACAGATCCGTACCAGCCGGGCGGCGTGGTGAAATCCGTTGTATCGAGGCTATCAATCAAGATCTGGCGCTGCGGGTCGGCAAATTCCATCGGTTCAGCCATGAGAAGCGCGGTGATGAAAATCTCGCGAAGGTCACGGTCTATCCAAAGGGTGGAATCCAGGATGCGGGTGTCGAGTTTTACGAATGGCATTGGTTCATCCTGTTACGCGTGACAACCGTTGTCAACCCGATTGGGCGGTGGAATTCACAGCCTTATGTGGAAACCAAGGAAATCTGGGACGCAATCTCTCGCCAGGCTCCCTTGCGCGGCCCTCTCTTGCGCGCGCACATCACCTTGGCTAGATCGAGAAGCACCGCGGGCGCGGTCGATCTGGAAACCCAGCGATCGCCGGCGAACTCATCGCTGGGCTTGTCTCCGGACTCGCACAGGATTGCCATCGGGACGTAAGACCGCATTCGCTTCAGGCGCGCTACCAGGCGCTCGCCGCCCATGGGAGTCATGGCGGCCGCAGCTAGGACCATGTCGACCACCGGCGTCGCGGCAAACACTGCGATAGCCTCTTTGCCGCTGGTGGCCTCGAGCACTCGGTATCCGTTGGTTGCGAGAAGGAACTTCAGGATAGAGAGGGCGTCCTCGTCTTGGTCGACGAGCAGGAGCACTTTTTTAGGTCTCATTCCTCATCTTTCAGCGCCGCATCAACGGCGTCGAGCGCGGGGATCGGCGGTGCATCGCTATTGCTCATGGGTTGCTCCTCGGTTCGGGAATTCTGTACTTGACTTTCGTATGCTGTTTTGATGCCGCCACATAGCGTTTGAGAAGGGGCGGCCGTGCCGGAATCTGGACTCGATTATCGCTCGCTGCAAGGTAGGTAGCCACCGCCCATTTTTCAGCGGCTTCGACGTCTACGCCACTCCAATCCTCGCGCATCTCCACAAGTTTTACGTTGATGCCGACCAAAAGAAGAAGGTCCCTAACCTCGCGGTGCCACTGGCGTATTTGTTTGTCGGTCAATTCGTTTCTACTTTCTTCGTTTTGCTGCCTTGGACTTCGGTTTGGGCCGGCGTTTCGATCAGCTTTCGAAGGCGGTTCTGCAGGGCAAAGGTCAGGATCTGGGCTTTATCCGGATCCTCCATTTGCATGACGGCGTCGTGCAGATCCTCGCAGTCCAGCGTCTCGATCATCTTGTTGAGGTCTCCGCAGGGCACTTCAAGCTCGATCGGCCACACTCGGTCCTCGGCCGTTTCTGGGGTCGCGGGTTCCGGCTTTTCCTGGTCCGTCGGCGGCCTCAGTTTTTTCGCTTTGTAGGCGCTGATCCCCAGCCGGCGACCGACCTCGTTGGTACTCAATCCCTCGGCCAACAGTCGCGCCGCCTTCGTTTTATCGCTCATTTTCGTGCCTCTCTGGTGCGCGTTAGAACGGGATGTCATCGTCTGTGATCTCGGGGGCAGAGCCATCGTCCGGGGGCTCGCTGCCGTCCCAGGCGTCGCCGCGGGGCGGCGGTGCGGGCTCGCCCTCTTTGCGCTCGGGCTCCTCGAGGATCTGGTGGTCGATCTTCTCCTGAAGCCAGTTTGGCAGAAGTTTATAGGTCGACGTGTTTTCCGGGCCGTAGAGGACGGGAGTGCCTTCGACGATGATGGTTTTTGGGTTGATCCCCTTTGGCAGCGGGCCGATCCCGGAAATGTTCGAATAGATTTTCTGCCCTTTTTGGGACTGCATGACCATCAGCATGCAAGGTCTCCCCAGGCCCGTCGATATGTCAAAATCGGCGGCCTGCTCATCCGTAAACTGCTGGCCGCGCCAGGACTCGAACAGGTGGCGCAGGTTGGCCTTTTCGTGCATCGAGAACGTGTAACAGTTCCCGATCATTCGCGGGCCACTCTGTTTTTTCCCATCTTTCTCGAACTCCACGTGCTCGTTTGGCAGCTGAAACCGCAGGTAGATCGTCGGCTTTGGTTTGGGGAAGAGGCCGGTGCCTGGCTGGACTCCAAGAAACGCGATGATGTCGCAGACGGCGATATGGGATCCAGAGGGAACAGGATCGATGTGGGCGGAACTTGCATTCACGGGAGCCCTCAGAGGCATGGTCAGTCTCCCTGCCAGCGCGAGGCGTGCATGTCGGCGATCTCAGTTTCAGTCATGCGCGGTGTGAGGTACCTCGCCTGGATGGCGGCCTGTTCTAGCTCGCGTTGGCGGGCCTGATCGGCGGCGCGTTTGGCTAACTGGATGCGGCGAAGCGCCCAAGCGAGGAGGGCGTATCCGAGGATCAAAAGGGCGATAATTGCGAGGATTTTCACAGGCCACCTCTGCGGACTTTGGTTTCCTGCTCCGGGAAAACGAGCAGGGAGAGTTCAAGGAGTACGATGCTGGCCAGCAGGGCACCGTGGGTGCTCGGGTTGGGCACGGCGTCGCCGTCGAAGTGATCGGACATGTGCTGGCTTGCCCGTTCGAGCATCAGGGCCGCGGCCTCTGCCTCGTTCCTGGTGCCCCGGTTGGCTTCGAACATTTGCATGCTGCTCATAGGATTTCCCTTTCCACACTCACTCTAGTCGATTCCACAGAAATTGCAACCGTAGATTTCCACATATTTATCCACAGGTAATGCCGCTTTTGGGGTATACTCTGCACCATGGCGACGAAAGAACAGTTGGCCGCGGTCCAGAAGTCGCTTCTGCTGAGGCGCAAGAAGCTAGTAAAGCAGGGGCTTTGCCGGGATTGCGGCTTGAACCCGATCGGCCCCCAGGTGGGCAAACGCAAGCCCACGCTCTGCGAGGACTGTCGCAAGGAGCGCCGCATCCGAGAGGCCGGGCGCCAAGCGCGTCTGCTCGGAAAGGCGTCCACACAATGAAGCTCTGGAATGCCCTTCGCTCGCTCTGGAGGTTCTGTCACGGACGGTGCCCCATGCACAACGAGCGCCTGGGCCATTGCGCCGGCTGCCTGGCTGATTTCGGGCCCCATCCCGATCGGGGGTCCATGTGGGATTAGGTCAGCTCTCCGACATCGGGCGTCGCAACCGCCCTATCGAACGCACGATGGCAACCACGTTTAGCTGGGTAACGCAGACCAGGCGCCCTCATCGCGATTTGGAGGCACTCAAGGCGGCAATCGCGCGCCACAGGGCAGACGGGCACGATCGAGCGCGGTGCGCGGCCTGCTCGGATCTTGAAAGGAAGGCCACCATTGGCTGATTTCGCAACCTGCTACGCCTTCGTGCTTCCGAATGAGGACTTCACGCCGCCCCGGTACGAGACTGTCCCGGACCCAACCAAGGCGGATCCCGGCGCTCTCGCCATCTCCGGGATCAACAGCGCCGCATTTCCCAAAGAATTCGAGGATATTTTTGCCATTCCCGTGAACCAGCGCGCGTCGGTCGTCGAAGCGTTTTACCAGGCCAAGTTCTGGAATTCACGAATTGCGCAACTCGAGAACGCGATCGCGATGCGGGTGATAGACGCCGAGGTGAACCACGGCGACGGCACCGGGGTGAAGCTGCTGCAGCGAGCCTGCAATGTATTGTCCAAGCTGCCGATGCTAACGATCGACGGGCTCCTGGGACCGCTTACAGTTGCCCGAGCCAACAGTGAGAATCAGGTGAGCCTGGTGCTAACCTTCCGGGATGGCAGGGTTTCGTTTTTGCGGGAGGCGGCGCTCACGAATCCCGTCGTGGCACGGGATCTGCCGCAACTGATCGCGAGGGCGCAGAAATGAGCGACGTTGAGGTTGGTCTTGCTCTCTTGATCGCGCTGGGCGTGCTTTGGGCGGCTGTGCTTTACCTGGAAGGCAAGCATATGCTGTGAGGGGACTTCTATGAAATTGTGGATGTGGCTGAAGAGCAACCCATACTTCGTGGGCACCTATAGCATTTTCGTTGCCGCTCTCTCTACGCAGATCCAGGCGGCCTGGCAAACCGGCCACCCCGACTGGAGCCTAGCCGGGTGGGAGCACATGCTGGCCGCCGCCGCGCTCTTTACGTTGTGGACGCTCACTCACCTGTACACCCCAACCCCGGCGCAGGCGGCGGCGCTTGCGGCCAAAATTCCCCCAGATCGGCCAAAGGAGAAGAAATGAACTGCAGAAACCTCTTGGAAAATGCCCAGGCAAAGCTGGGCGCGTGGATGCTCATCGCGGTCTTGCTGGCGGGAACCATGCCGGTGATGGCAACGTCCGGGTGTTCGGGCTCGCAAGTGATCAACGAGATCAACGTGGTCTTGAATGAGGCCACCGTTGTGCTGGCGCAGGCCGACCCTGGCGCGCCTTGGATTGCGCAACTCAAGAGCGCCATCAGCGGGCTCGAGGGTGCGGAGTCCACCTGGAAGAGTGGCGGCGCCGTCGCGATCGTCGACGATGCTCTCAACACGTTGACCGTGGTGCTCGCGCTTATTCCGCTGACCGCGGTGTACTCGCCTTTGATCGACGTGCTGGTCGCTGCCATCGAGGCGGTTCTTGCTCTCCTGCCAGTCTCTACTTCCATGACGGTGCGGGTGAGACTGATGCAAAATCCGCACGCCGGGCGCTACGTGCTCGTAAACCACTGGTATCATTCGGCGGCTGGGAACCTGAAGGCGAATTGGAACAGTGTAGCCAAGGCGCACGGGCTGAAGCAAATGGTGATTGCGTAACAAGTTTGCGCGGTGGCGCTGAAATGCGGGCGAACGGGGAAACCTCTTCAGCCTGTCAGTAGAGCGCTTCCGGTAGAAATCCGGTGCCGCGCAATTCAGGAGTCAAATGGCCAACCACGCGCAAATGAAACTCGGGCGGCCATTCATCCGCTACGACGCGCGCCAGCTGAAGCTTGCTCGCTACACCCAGGCGCTGCCGCCACCGCCGGTCGCGGTCGATTGGATGAAGGGCATCACCGATTTCGGGATGATGCTCAACGGGCCCGACCCGAGCAACCCACCTTTCGCTCCGGATGGCCTGGGTGACTGCACGATCGCCGGCTGCGCGCACGCCGTGCAGATCTGGACGGCGAACCTTGGCAGGATGGTCACGATCCCGGACAGCGCCATTCTGGCGGCGTACGAGCAGTGGGACGGTTACAGCGCCGGCGACCCGTCGACCGACCAGGGCGGCGTGGAACTGGACGTGCTCAATGCGTGGCGGAAGAACGGCCTGGCCGGGCACCAGCTCGCAGCCTTCGCGGATCCGAACCCCGCAAACCTCGAGGAAGTGCGCCAGGCGATCAGTCTCTTCGGTGGGGTCTACATCGGTCTGTCGCTGCCGGTGACCGCGCAGAAACAGGACGTATGGGACATGGGCTCACCCGACGACCCAGACGCCGTTCCGGGTAGCTGGGGCGGCCACTGCGTCTATGTGCCGAAGTACGACGCCAACAGCTTTACCTGCATCCCCTGGGGCGCCCCAAAGCAGATGACGCTGGCCTTTTGGCTGAAATGTTGCGACGAGGCGCACACTCTGCTGAGCGACGATTGGCTGAGCGCGAAGGGCTCGCCGGCAGGGCTCGACCTCATGAATCTCCAGGCTGACCTGCAGGTGGTCACGCGTTGACAAAGTTTAAATTGGGATTTACGTACTTGACTCCCGTTTCTTTGATTCCGCATCACTTAGCCTCTTTGTGGATTTCTTTCGTTCCTTCGCAGGTTTTACCTTCGATTCAGGCCGGTAAGCAAGCACCACATCAACCATTTTGTCGAGGATTTTAGGTGGCTTCATTGGATCAACCTCGCGTAAGTCAGACGCTTGCCGTCAACCGCTTTGATGAAGCTATCGAGCCGGTCCAGCGTGTGAATCTTCACATCCCCTTCGTTCAAGCGGAAGGTGAACTCATCGACGTAACGATGCAGGTGCTTGGGGCTGGCGTGATGGTAGACACCGTATATCCCACGCTTCATCACCGCCCAAACGCTCTCAATGGAGTTCGTGTTCACATAGCCCCGGCTGTACTCCCCGGCGCTATGGTTCACGGTTTCATGGCCGAAAAAGAGACCGCCGATTCCAGCGTAGCCAGTCGATTCATCGGTCATAAGCTGGGTGCCGACTTCGACGTTATCCAGCACCGCACCCTGCAAGCACTCTTTGTCAGTGTTCGGAACGGGATAGGCGATGGTGCGTCCGCCGCGCTCCCTGAGTCCGACTACAGCAGTCTTACCGACCGAACCGCGACCAGCTCTGAGCTTCTTGGATTCATGCTTATTTGCCTCTTTGCCGCCGAAAAAGGCTTCATCCGCTTCGACGATGCCTTGCAGTTTGGCCAGTTCGCCGCCGCAAGCCTCACGCAAGCGGTGAAGCATGAACCATGCCGACTTCTGCTGTACGCCAATCTCTTTGGCGATCTGCATGGAGCTGATGCCCTTGCGGGCTGTGACGAGCAGGTACATGGCATAGAGCCACTTGTGAAGCGGGATGTGGCTGCGCTCAAAGATGGTTCCGGTACGGATGGTGAAATCAAGCTGGCATTTATTGCAGCGGTGAAAGCCAGCCTTACGGGGCGTGATGCGATCCTGACCGGCACAGGTTGGGCAGGTAACACCCTTGGGCCAGAGGCGCGACTCCAAGTAGATTCGCGCTGTCTCTTCGTCGGGGAACATTTGGAAGAGTTGGAAGGTGCTGATCGTGGAACGGCTCATGGCGAGAAGCTTTCTGTCGGGTTACGTACCGACCCAGGCTGCCAAGCCCGACGCACCGCTTACCTAAGGAAGGCGCGGCGGAGCTTAGAGGGAAAGAAGAGACGCCAGACGGCGGCGCGACTTGGCATACATGTAGGTCTTTTCCGTAGCGAAAGCGATGCCGAGAGCTTGAATGTCGATAGGCTGCGAGAGATCGTCGAAAATCCGGTTGAGTTGCTTGACGAGGATGCCCCGGCAAAAAACGTTCACTTGATTGCCTTGGATCGATACCGCGTCCAAAGCGCCAACGTAGTTGTATGTATCGGCCTGTCCAGAGGCAGTGACGCGCCCGTGAAGGCGAAGGCCAGAGGCAATCAGATTGTTGTGGAGTGGACCGCTTACGGCCTTGGGCCGCGCCTGAGTTGTGTAGGTGTACGTCATTTTGAAGCTCCTTTGAGGTTGGCAACCTCTGATGTATTTAAGGTAGTTGATTCCCGCAGGAATGTCAAGAAGAAAATGAGGAAATCTTGTGGATAGGGGAGTAAAAGACGTAATTCCCAAACAACGAGGTTCTGCGGAGCCCTATAAAAGTCGCGGGGGTGCACCAAAGAAAGTCCTCAACGCCGGCATGATCCAGATCATGGCAATGAAGGGTCTGACTCAGGAGGATTGCGCTGCGGTGCTCGGCTGCTCCGTCGATACGATTTACAGAAATTATGCGAGCGCTTTCGCCGTCGGGCGGCAGAAGTGTATGTCCTCGCTGCGCAGGAAGCAGTTCGAGATGGCCATGAAAGGCGATCGGACCATGCTGGTGTGGCTCGGCAAGAACCTCCTTGGTCAGAAGGATCGTCACGAGCTCACCGGCAAGGACGATAGTCCATTGATCCCCGAGGTCGACCGCGAGGAATTGATTGGGAAGCTACTCGGTACTGGACCAGCTCCGGCAGCAAAAACAATTCAGTAAGCGCCTAGCCAGGCTTTCCGATCAGGAACTCTACGCGCTGCGCTTCGACTGGTTGATCGCCGCGCGGCCCAATCAAATCGCGCCGAAGTGGGACTGGGCCACGTGGCTAGTGCTCGCTGGCAGGGGATATGGAAAAACCAGGGTCGGCGCTGAATCGGTCCGCGGTTGGATCGGGGCCGGCTTTAACCACGTGAACATGGTTGCGCCGACAGCGGACGATCTTCGCGACGTAATGGTCGAGGGCGAATCTGGCATTCTGGCCGTTTGCCCCCGCCAGGAACGCCCAATCTACCGGGTTTCGAAACGTCGCCTGGAATGGCCTAATGGGGCTCGGTCACTGCTATTCACCGCCCAGGAGCCGGATCGGCTACGCGGAAAGCAGCACTCTAAACTATGGACCGACGAACCGGCCTCATGGCAATACGACAGCGATGCCTGGGACCAGGCGCAGTTCGGGTTGAGGCTCGGCAAAAACCCTCAAACCGTAGCCACGACGACCCCGCGGCCGACCGCCCTGATCCGAATGCTGATCGCAGCCAGCCGCGGCGACGCACCCACCGTGGCGATCACCCGTGGCACGACCTACGAGAATCGTTCGAACCTTGCGCCTGGCTTCTACTCGAAGATCATCACTCGGTATGAAAACACCCGACTGGGACGGCAAGAGCTGCTCGCGGAGGTGCTCGATGATAACCCTGATGCTCTGTTTCACATGGAACACATCGAGGGTGCGCGCGTCTCGAATCTTCCTCCTCTCATACGCATCGTGGTCGCCATGGATCCAGCCACAACCTCGAACCCCGATTCGGACGAGTGGGGAATTATTGCCGCTGGCCAGGACGGCCGTGACCCGGCGCACTTCTACGTTTTGGCAGATGAGAGCGGGATCTATACGCCCGATGAGGCGGCGAAGCAGGCGGTCCGGCTCTACCACCGTCTGGCCGCTGATCGCCTGGTAGGCGAGGCGAACAACGGTGGGGATATGATCGAGGCCTTAGTTCGCCAGCAGGATGCAAACGTTGCCTACAAAAAAGTGACGGCGAGTCGAGGTAAGGCGCTGCGCGCCGAACCAGTATCTGCGCTCTACGAGCAGCACCGCGTGCACCATCATGGAATGTTCGCAAAGCTTGAAGATCAAATGACGACATGGAACCCAAAAACGGATAAGGAGAGTCCTGATCGTCTAGATGGGGCAGTCTGGGCAATGACGGAACTGGCAGAAGGATCGAGCGGCTGGGCTGGCTTCGTGAAGGACGAGGGCCAGAAGTCTCCGGAGGCTCCGAAGGCGCCGCGCATCAACGTCGCCGGTGGAAATCGGGATTGTTGCGAATGCGGATCCGTGGTCTGGGCTGGGAAGTTATGCTTCAAATGTGGGAAGTCGCGGCCGGAGATTTAGCTTGCGACGCCCGCAGGATAGCGGTACTGTGGAAACTAGGAGGAACGAATGAAATCGTACGTTGTGCGGTATTTCGATGGAAAAATTCTCGTAATCCGCCGCCGCCCTCGAATGGGTGAGCCCCTCTTGTGGAGCGGATATGCGACTGATAGCAAGACAGCGCTTCAGGCCGCGTTGGATTGCCCGCAGGCCGAATGACCACGATGACTGTCTGGGCCGAAATCCCGGCCATGCTGGCGGCGACGCCCGATGACGCGCTAGAAAGGATGAAGGCGGCCTGCCGGGCGCACTACCGGAAATACGAACGTGGCCCAGAGCAGGAGCGCCTTGACGCTCAGAAAATGTTCGATATGATCAAGGCCGAGCAGCGCAGGCGGCTCCTGGCACCGACGGTGATTAAGGGGATGCTCCAATGAAGCGATTCAAGGTATTGGTCTCAATCTGGTTACATCGGCCAATGTTTAGGGCGGTCGAGTGTTCCGAGCCGGATCCCAAAGCGGTTTGGAATGGATTAGCGACCTGCGCGGACGCTGCTATTTTCTCGGCGCGGCGATGGAAGAGTGGAGAGCCGGTCGGATAATGTCGCGTCTCATCGTCACAGAGGATCTGGCCGAATGCCCGCAGTGTGGTGCGCCGGTTGTCAAAACGAGCGACCGCGCTCGCCAGTGCAACTCTTGCGGGCTCGCCTGGGAGCGCGTCACCGAGGACGACGAACTGGACGCCGAGGCCGAGCGTCTGGTGCGCAGCCGGGGGTGGAACGAGGAGCGCGGGCGCGCGAAGTCGATCGGCAAATTTCAAACGAGGTGGTAAATGCATAAACGGAAACCCAGCACGAAACGGTTCGAACGGATGAATGCCCAGCGCGAGAAGGCGGTCCTTTGGCTCCGGCGGAAGATGATCAACGAAGCGATGGCCGGCGGCCAGTCCGGGTTTGCGGTGCAAATGCGGCTTCAATCACTGGACACGGCTGTTTCAGTCAGCACGATTGGCTTGCGCGAGGCGCGGCCGAGGGAGCGGTGATGCAGAAGCCTGGGAAGCTACAGAAGCCGATCAAGACCGGCCCGTTGCGTAAGGACCGGCCTCCGTGCCCCGGGTGCGGCGCCTCGCCTGGGTTTGCTCATGCACCGGACTGCAGTTGGACGGTCGCTACGGACGCGCTCCAGAAGCCAAAGACAGCCCCCCGTGAGGTCACCGACGCCGAGCACCAGAAGTGGCTCAGAGAGCAGGGGCGCTGATGCCGCGGCGGGGTGTAGCCAAGGCGCCGGCGTCGCCGGCCACGCTGCGCATGCCTGGGGTCGTCTACACGCGCCACTCGCAGACGCTCTGCGTTGTTTGTCAGCGGCGCGTGCAGTGGAACGGCGACCGCTGGATTCACCTCACCGTTTTCGCTCGCGGGATCCACGATGCGCGGCCAGACCTGGGCCTGGTAATTGACTCCTCGGACACCTGGCATGCGCAGAAACTTGAGGCGATGGAAGCGGGGGAGCCCTGATGCCCGTAACGATTGTGACCTCGAGAATCTGCCGATGTGGCTGTGGTCGGCGTTTCACTCCCAATCCAAAGCGCCCCGGCACCGAGTATTGCTACGGTCACAAGCCAAAGGTCGCTGCGCCGTCAGGGCCGACGCCCACACCCCAGCGCGACAAAGAGCGCGATCTCCGCGTCTACCGCCTTACGACCGCCACCTTTCGGCGTGAGCTCTCCACGCTCAACGTAGAAATCGAGGGCTTTGACGCGGAGATCGATCTGGCGCGGAAGATGCTGACAGCGGCTCAAGAGAGGAAGGATCGGGCGGTCGACCGCCACTTGGTGGTAAGCACGGCAGTTGAAACCCTCGAGGCCCTTATCGCCGGGCGATCTCTCGCGAGCCTGGTCGGCGCTGTGGAGGCGACCTGATGCTCGCTCGGTTCATTCTCTGGCTGATCCGCCGGTTCCCGATTCTGAGCGCCGACTACCGCGCGCGGCGGGTGAAGCGCAGGCAGATCTGCCCAGCGTGCGGCAATTCCGAGAAAGTCATAATTCGGTGCGACTCTTCCACAGGCCAGGTGGTCGTACAATGTCCGACCTGCCTTGCGATGTGGGCTTATAATCCAGTCGTGCGACCGGACGTGTGGGCAAAACTGCCCAAAGTGGAGGAGTAGCCAATGTCAGAAGAGCACGTGCTCGTCAGGATTGAACGTCTCTTTCAGCAACTTCTCTGCGAGGTCCGCGCCATCCGGCGTGAGGTCGCGCCTCACAACTTTTCGCTGCAACTCACTCTGTATACAGGAGATGGTATGTCCTCACAAGTACTTCCAATCACGAGTATCGCCCTCGGCGGCAACGCGCAGCTCGTTGCCCAGCTCCTCGAAAACGGCGCGCCCTACGTGGCGCCGGCAGGAGCCGCACCCTACACCTTCGCGCCCACGATCAGTTCGAGCGACGCGAACGTCACCAGCGCACCGGCAACGGTCGATGTGACGGGCGGGGCAGTTCCCCTCGCACAGCAGTTCCTGCTTACGGACTCGGCCAATGACACCGTCGGCGCAGTTGACGCCATCACGGTTTCGGCTGTAGCTCCGGACGGCACCACGGTGACCGAGACGATCAACGTCGGCGTCGGCCCCGCGGTCCCTGTGAACACGTTCGGCCTTTCGTTGGCTCTCTATCCAGCGCCAGGCTCCGGCCCGGTCGGACTTCGCCATGGACAGACCCAGGCGCAACTCGATGCCGCATCTGCCCGTGTTGGCCAGGTCAATGATGGCCGCACCCAGGCGGACATCGATGCAGACAACCGGGTTGCCAGCGGTGGCCGCACCCAAACGGAAATCGACCAAGCCAATCGCGTTGCTGCAACCCGCGGCGTTCGGTAGAAAAGGTAGCTGACCGCGCGCAATAGGAGGAGACCGGAGAGATGGGCACCAGCCTCATTAAGACGATCGCCGATGCTTTCTCTCCGGTTTTCCGTCCAGCGGGAAACCTCATCGAGGGTGTAACGCCCGGCTCCTGGGCAAGCCCTCAGAACCCCATCCGACCCACGCTGCAGCTCGGCACCGGCATCCGGCAGTGGGATTTCACGCCTGGCATCAACCTCCAGTTCACCCCCCGCGGCGACGTCGCGATCAAGTTCCCGCAACTTTGGAACGTCTCTAATTCCTTCGATCTCTGCCGGCTGATGATCGAGACCAGGAAGGACCAGATCGTCAATCGGCCTTGGGTTATCCGCGTCAAACCGCAGCTCGGCGAGACGAAGAAGACTGCGGCTGATCGGCAGACGAAGAACCCCAACATCGCCAAGGTCACAAATCTGCTCCGCTTCCCCGACGGCGTGCATAGCTTCGACCTGTGGATACGGATGTGGCTCGAGCAGCTCCTGGTCTTTGACGCTCCCTGCATCTATCCCATCAAGTCGATCGGCGGCGACGTGCTGTCTTTGCGCCTGGTCTCTGGCGCCACCATCACACCCCTGCTCGACCAGTTCGGTTTCGTTCCCGAGCCTCCGTCGCCGGCCTACCAGCAGATCATCCTCGGGATCCCGACGGCGAACGTTGCGGCCACGGGCACCGAGAAGAAGTACTCGGTCGACGAACTGATCTACTCGCCCCGGAATCCGCGGGTTGACTCACGCTGGGGCTTCGGCCCCGTCGAGCAGATCATCACGACGCTCACGATCGGCGCCAACTGGCAGCAGACCATCAAACTCGATTTCACTTCAGGCAACGTGCCTCGCGCATTTGTTCCGGCTCCAGAAGGATGGACAAGTCAGCAGATCAAGGATCACCAGAAGTGGCTCGACTCTATGCTGGCTGGCAACTTGGCGATGAAGCGGAGAATGATCCTCATCCCCGACGGCAAGCACAATGCACAGTTTTCGCCCCATGAAGTACTCATCGATCCGGTGATCAACGAATATCTCGTTCGCGTAGTGGCCTTTGCTTTCTCTATCTCGCCACAGAACATGCTCAAACAGGTTAACCGGGGCACGGCGAAAGAATCCTCTGATGTGGCTCAGATCGAGGGGCTTGAGCCCTACCTGAAGCACGTCGAGAACGTGATGAACGGCCAGGTGATCGAGCGGCAGATGAAGCTCGACGACGTGGAATTCGCGTACCTCGACGAGCGGGAAATGGATCCCGTGAAGCAGGCCGAGGTTGACACGCTCTATCTCAAAGCCTGCGCTTACAGCGTGAACGAGATCCGCGAGGCCCGTGGCGACGACCCCCGGTCCGAGCCCCAGGCTAATGAGCTCGGGAGCATGACTACTACCGGGTGGATGTCCATCTCAGACAAGCCGGCCGCTGGGTCCGAGGACGAACCCCCGATCGGTGGGCGGCCGAAACCGGCGAAGGTCAAGAAAATTGCCAGTCTGAAGGCCCGCGCGGGCGACCTCACTCCCCACAGCCGGCAGGCTCGGAACGACTTCGCGCGCCAGCTAAAGAAGTTCCTGGCTGACCAGAAGGCGAGGGTCTCGAGCAAGGCCGCGCAGGAGTTCGGTGTCGCGAAAGCGAGTGTGGCACGTGGAACGCTTTTGAAGGACACCGACGACCGCGATCGCCGGGCTGCCGAGATCATCGCCCTGCTCGGCTGGGATTACGAGACGCTCTACGGGCTCTCGGCTCCCTATTTTGAGATCGCAGCGGAGGAAGGCGTTCACGCGGGTGCTTACCAGGTTGCGTCTAACCTTGGGGCATCGCTCCCCGGCACCATCGCCGAAGCGATGCCCAAGGCGAAGCGGGCGGCCGACGAGCGCGCTGCCGAGATGGTCGGCTACGACCTCGAGGACGATGGCACGCTCACCGAGGCCACCGCGCCGGCCTGGGCGATCTCGACGACGGCGAAGGATAGCGTTCTAACCACTCTGAAGCAGGCGATCGCGGAGGACTGGACGCCCCAGCAGCTCGAGGCCGTGCTCCAGGCCAGCGTGGTCTGGACCCCCGAGCACGGCGATCTGATCGCCGACAACGAGATCGCCAGGCAGCAGACTTTTGGCCATCTGAATGCCTGGCTTGCTTCGGGAATGGTTCTTGAGTACCAGTGGACGGTCATGGACCTCGGGTGCTGCCCACTCTGCGCCAGCTTTGCGCTGCTGGGTCCGGTAAAGGTCGGCTACGAGTTCGCCCCGATGATTTATGCGCCTGGTGCGCATCCTGCCTGCCGTTGCTGGCTGACCGTGACGAAAATCGCCGGAGAGGACTAATGGAACACGCACAGCTGTGGCTTTGCGGTCAATGGCGCGGCGACGAGGAGTGGGAGTTTCAAGGTATCTTCTCGTCTCGTGATCTGGCCGTCGCGGCTTGCCTAAATGAGAATTACTTCATCACTCCCTGCTATCTCGACGCTTCACGCCCATACGATCAGCGTGGGCTGCCGAACTGTGAATTTCCCTATCGGAAAGGACGATAGATGGCTGCTTCCAAAGCCCCGCACGTTGTAGAAACCTGTCTGGTCAAGGATGTTGAGACCACCATCGATGGTCTCGCGGCCGACTATGAGCTCCAGGCTATGAGTTCCCACCAGGTTGGCTCCGGTTTCGGCGCGTACGTCGAGGCGCTCCTGGTATTTCGCCTGCTACCCTCAGCGCAAACGACCGGGAAATCAAACGGCAACCGCCCGGGCCATAGAGGCCCCGGCGCCTTCGCAAAAAAAGATCGTTGACATGAGCCATGCGATACAACAGCCGATGGAACCTATAGAAAATAAACAAGAAAAGCTCGCGCTCACTTTCAACGACGACGGCTCGATTGATCCCGCCCAGCTCGAGGGCATGCCCCAGGAACTGGTCGACAAGGTCACTGATCCTGAGTTCCAGGTTCGTGCCCGGGAGTACATCGCTGCGGAGAAGGCGCGGGCTTCCTTCCAGCGTGGCGCCTCGCAGATCAGGGCGGCCGCCCGTACCGAGCATGCTGGCCGGCGCCCTAAAGGGATCAGCGGACGGCAACGGAAGAAGTTGCGGAAATTGGCCAGAAAACTGCCCATGTTAGGATTTACTTCGAGCCAGGAGGGCATCCGAAATGCAGCAGATCAACTTCAAAACCGCCAACCCCCAGCAGCCCGGTGACCGTCTTTCCGCGATTCAGACAGCCGTTTATCTGGACGAGGTCAACCATCACGCGGCGGCCCTCTATGTCACTGCCGGCGCGATCGTGCACGGCGGGAAAGCCTTTTTGAGGATTGGCGCCCCTGTCGAAATGACGCTCGCCCAGCCGGCTCGCGGTCCTCAGATGGAAAACGGAAGCGACGGCGCGACCATGAAGATCATCGCCCTCGACGCCTTTGCTTACACCCTGAAAACGGCCCCCAACGGCATCAATGGCGTCGCCGATACGGTCATTTTCGGCGGTAGCGCTGGCGACTCGATCACGCTTGACGCCTTCGGTGGCGTCTGGTACGTGGACGAGGATGGTCTTGGCGGGCCCGCGTTGTCTGCGGCTCCTGTCGTCTCCAAGGCCACCGCGAAGCCAGCGGTTGCTGTTGGCGTCAAGACCGGCAACGCCACAGTTCCGTTCGGTGGTTTCGTTGGCCGTCGATAGGGCACGGATTCACAGAGTAGGCCTGTCCGAGGTGTAACGTGGGAAACCTCTCGAATTTGCTGAAAAACCCGTCAACACAGAATGAAACCGTGGCGGCGTGGTCAGCCTGATCTGGGACGGAGCAGGCTGGTGGCTCCTGGAGTACTCGCAATGAAGCTCTCGAAATTTGTACCGCTAGTGAAGATGGAAGAGCAGACCGATGGCTCCATTAACGTCTTTGGAGTGGTCACCGCCGAGCAGCCGGACCTCGAGAACGAGGTCTGCGATTACGAGGGCACGAAGCCGTTCTACCAAGCCAAGGTCACCAGCATGTTCAAACTCACGTCGGCTGTCGAGGGCATGGAGCCCTCGATCATGCCGATGCGGGAAATGCACCAGCTGATCGCGATCGGAGCCGGCCGGACCATCGAGTTCGACGACGCGAACAAGACCATCAAAATGGGCTTTAACGTGGTCGAGCCTGTCGCCATCCAGAAGTTTAAAAAGGGCGTCCTGATCGGCTTCTCGCAGGGCGGCGACTACGTGGGCGAGCTCCTGCCGGACCCGGTGCACAAGGGTTGCCGGCGCTACATCGCGGATCCTGCCGAGGTCTCGGCTGTCGACTCTCCCTGCCTGCCATCCGCCCTGGTCGAAACCATGAAGGGGCGGACGGTCGAACTCAGGAAGTCGAACGGCACGACTGAAGCCGTGCCCCTGCAGATGCCCGACCCCAGCACGCAGCGCCTCAATAAAATCGAGGGCGCGGTCAACCAACTGTCGCTTTTGTTCAAGCGGGAATTCTCAAACGAAGAGCGTCAACGCCTGGTCACGACCGGCGCTGCCATGGCGGATGGTTCGTTCCCGATCGAGAGCGAGGAAGATCTGTCGACGGCCGTTAAGGCCCAGGGTCAGGCCAAGGACAAGACCGCGGCAAAGAAGCACATCGTCTCCCGGGCGAAGGCTTTAGGGCTCATGCGCTTGGTCCCGGCGGACTGGACGTCAGAGGCGGATAAGGCCGCCATCACGAGGGCCTGTGCTAAGATCGCTTTGAAAAAGGGGCTGTACGAGGTCGGCTGGCTGGCCGAAATCGTCGAGGGCTTAAATTGGCTCTGTCTCAACACTGAATTTGAGCGCGATTTCGAGGACGATGGCAGCAAGGTTCCCGATAAATTGCGCGAGGCGTGGCTCGAGCTCCTGGCGCAGTTAAAGGCCATGGTGATCGAGGAAGCAGACGAAGCGGCCGCGGCGGGCGGCAAAGGAGCAAAGGCGATGAAAATCACCGATCAGGCTGGTCTCACCAGGGCGGCGAAATCGATTTCCGACCATCTCGACAAGCACATGGAGATGCACAAAGCTCACCACGAAAAGCTCGAGAGCACGCTCTCGAAAGACCACCCGCTCGTGAAGAGCTCGCAGGCCATGATGGATCACTGCGAGAAATGCCAGAAGGCCGCCAAGGAAGCCGGCGCTGGCGAAGAGCCCGAGGGCGACGCGGCCGAGAAGGCTGCCAAGGCCGCCGCCGATGTGGCTGCAAAGGCCGCCGCTGATGCCGCCGTTCTGGCTGCCGACCCGATCACCAAGGCGGTTACCGCTGCCCTGGCTCCGGTCCTTGCCAAAGTTGATGCGCTCGAGAAGAAGATTGCGACGACTCCGGCTCCGGTTGCCATCCCGCACACCGGCGCTGGCGAAATGGGCAAGGGGCTCACGGTCGATCAGACGTTCGGCGAGCTCATCGCAAAGTAAGGTTTCAGCAGGACGCGCTCTCCCAGCGCGAGTTCAAAATCCAGGCCGCCGGTAGAGGAGATCTCCATGCACCCTTCTTCGGTGGCTGATGGTCACAATGGCATTTCGCAGGCGCAGTTCGCTCAACTGATCTCAAAGACCGACATGCAAAAGATCGAGCGCATGGTCTCGGAGAACGGTGCCGACGCCTGGCGCCGGTTCGTGAAGATGCACGGAAAGTCGTTGGCCAAGGAGTCGACGACCGTGGGCATCACCACGGGCCTGGGCTTGAACTTCATCGATCTCCGGGCGCCGGCGTACATGCTGGACCCGATCTTCTCGCACATCCGGAACACCACGCCGCGGTGGGATAAGGTGAACGCCGGTTACGGCGTGCAGCCGCAGTGGAAGGCGGTAGTCGCAATCGACGCCGCACAGCAGTTCCCGGGCGTTTCCGAGGGCAACACGAACTCGAACGGCAGCTTCTCCCTGCTGAATTTCAGCTCGCCTTACGTGACGCTCGGCACCGACGACTTCGTGACTTACGAATCGATTTCGGCGTCCGAGGGCTACGAGGACGCGCTGGGCGACGGTAAGATGTGGCAGCTCCTGCGCTTCATTCGCCAGCAGGAGCGCAGCTACCTGGGCGGGGCCGGAACCACGGCCTCGAATGGGGCTCTCCAGATCACGACCACGACCACTCCGGTCGGCGTGCTTTCCGCGCTCAACAATGCGAAATACGTCCTCGGCGTTCTTCCCGTCGGCGCCTACGCCGCGGCTTACGCTGTGGCCTTGAATTACCGGGCGGCGATCAATCCGAACAACACGGTCGCGGCCGGAATCGTCACGCAGTACTTGCGCACCAACGCCGACGGATCCTCGGACGTGATCAATGGCGGCACAGCGATCGTCTCCGCGGCCTCGAACGTGGTTGGTCCGACGGTCAATGGAACGAAGACGGTTACCTTCTCTTGCACGCCGCAGGCTGGCGCCTGGGGCTATGCCTGGTTTGTCGAGATCAACGCGACCACGACCTTTTCGCCGAGCGCGGCTTCGGCGAAGCTCACGGCCATCACGGTGGGTCAGTCGTGGGTCAACATCTACGGGCAGACCCAGGGCACGCAGACCGCGGCCTATGCCGGCTCGGGCGGCTATGCCGGCTTCGCGACCGACCTGTCGACGAACGCACTTGACATGGACGGCATGCTCACCATCGCCTCGAACTCGGCTTACACGACGGGTCTTCCAACGCCGGTGTTCGCGATCAACAGCTTTGGAACGGCGGTGGGCACGCAGGGTTGGAACAACCACGGCGCCGGGCTTACGAACGGCGGCCTGGTGGGATCGATCGTCGAGATCGACTCGGTTCTCTTCCAGATCCAGCAGGCGGCTCTCACCGGCCCGACGAGGATCTACCTGTCAACGGACCAAGTGCCAGCCTTCCGGTCGGCCTTCATGGTCGGCTCCTCGAGCTCGACGGCGATCAACTATTTCTTCCCGAACGGTGGCGGAACGGCCGACGGATCCGGGATCGCGATCAATGGCCGGGTGGCTCAGTACCACAACATCTTCGGCCTGCCTGGTGGCGAGTTTGTCGACGTGATCCAGCATCCATACCTGCCTGCTGGCACGATCCTGTTCGACGTCGACAGGCTGCAGGAGACCTATGCGAACTCCCGGATGGGCGAAACGCGCGGCGTCTTTGTGCGGCGCGACACCTACGGCATCGAGTTCGCGCAGACCAGCCGCAAGTATCCCTTCGGCGTGTTCTCTGAAGAGGTGTTTGCGGTCAAAACGCCGAACCTGATCGCGTTTCTCACCGGCCTCGGCAAGTTCGGCGACACCTACGTGTTTTAACGAACGGAGGAGCGTTGCCACCGGCGCGACGCAAATCCAGGCCAGGGGGTTGGGAGACCTCCTGGCCACCCTTTCATCAGGTGAGTGATGGGCGCCAACATAATCGACCTCACGACCGTCGCGGCAGTGAACGCCATCTTGAGCCAGGGTTCAGCGATCGATTCGGCCATCATCCAGGCCGAAATCACCGCCTATTCGCAAAACATCCTCACCCGCACCGGCCGCGGGTTCCTTTCCGGCGTGCGCGCCTATAGCGAGCGTTACAACGGGAATGGCTCGTATGAACTGCCGGTCCGGAACTACCCCATCCTTTCGATCCAATCGGTCATGGTGAACGGGATCGCCATCCCGGCTACCCCGGATTACCGCAAGTCTGGCTACGTGATCGACACCGAGGGCTCGATCTGCAACATCGCCCTGATCTCGGGCGGCGCCGGCGATGGCTCCGGCTACCCCGACGATCGCTGGGGAGTCCGGCCTGGTGGCTGGGGATCTTACGGCAATGCGCCGCCCCTGGGCTATTCGCCCTACCGCTTCTCGCAGGGCATCCAGAACGTCGCGGTGGCTTACACCGCCGGCTACACCATCGGGGTTCCGGCCGAGGTTCAAACGGTCCCGGCCACCCCTGGGCCGTACACGGTGACCGTCGCCAACGCCGCGACCTTCTATGCCGATAACGGTGTGATGCTCGCGAACGGGACGCCCCTGGTCTCAAGCGGGGCCTCAGCGCCCTCTCCTGGGCAGTACCAGCCCCCGCAGGCCGGCGTGCTGCCCGCAGGGGTCTACACCTTCAACGCGGCCCAGCAGGCCGCCTCTGTGCTCCTGGCGTACGCCTATGGCGCGGCACCCTTCGACCTGCAGGAGGCTTGCGGCCGTCTGGTGGCCGAAATGTATCGAAAACGGTCCTGGATCGGGCAAAGTTCCCAGGTCCAGCCCAGCGTCGGGACGACGGCCTACTCGCGGCTCGAGGTCGAAATCGG
>Ga0224558_1000554_pt1 | contig 43448 bp, 35 predicted proteins | sample 714S32024metaG_FD_180682 | JGI IMG/M metagenome (GOLD analysis project Ga0224558, IMG submission 180682) | Peat soil microbial communities from Stordalen Mire, Sweden - 717 S3 20-24 | ecosystem: Environmental > Terrestrial > Soil > Wetlands > Peat | place: Sweden: Norrbotten County, Stordalen... | reverse complement strand
GGCACTATGCCGGGAACCGGAATATGCCGGGCGGCGTGAGTTTTCCCTCTGAGCGACAGGCTTTTGGCCCGGCATAGTCCGGCGGCGCAGTTACAGGTTGCTGAGGAAACTCAGCAGATGGTCGGGCGGACGGTAGCGACCTGATTTTCCATTGATGGGATTCGTCTTCGCCAGGATTTCCTCCTTCAATGCCAGATTGGCGTTGAGATAGATTTGAGTGGTCTCTACCGATTCATGTCCCAACCACAGGGCAATCATGGATCGATCAACGCCGGCCTGGAGCAATTCCATGGCGGCGGTGTGGCGCAGCACATGTGGTGTGACTCGCTTCTTGATAAGTGACGGACATTTCATACGAGCTGCCGCAACGTGTTTGTTCACCAAATCTTGAACGGCGTCCGCACTGAGCCTTCCGCCCGACAGACTGGGGAACAGGAACGCACTTTCAATTGGCCACGGTTCCTTCATCCAGGACTCCAGCACCCGTCGCGCTGTTTTTGTTATTGGGGTGCCACGCTCTTTGCGACCTTTTCCCACGCAGTGGATGTGAGCGCCGGCTCCAAGTGTGACGTCCTCACGGCGAACACCAGTGAGCTCCGATAAGCGAAGTCCGGTTTGCATGGCGACGAGCAAGAATGCGTAGTCACGTCGGCCAATCCATTTGGTACAATCGACCGCTCCAAGCAGTGCTTCGATTTCAGGTCGAGTCAAGAACCCGATCAATGGGCGCTGGCAGCGTTTGTTCGGTATAGCGAGGACCCGCTGGATGACACCACCCTGATCGGGCGCTTCCAGCGCAGCAAACCGAAAGAATGAGCGAATCGCAGTGAGGCGCAAATTTCGAGTGCGGGCTGTGTTGGCGCGGCCGGCCTCCAGGTGATCCAAAAAGTCGCTCAACAAGCCCGGACTGATATCCTTGAGCGCCAGTTGCGAAGCCGGGCGGTGCATACGCTCCTGCGTGAACACCAAAAGCAGCCGGAACGTGTCTCGATAGGACGCGACAGTATGCGGGCTCGCCCGACGCTGGGAGATCAGCCGTTTGCAGAAAAATGCTTCGATTAAAGAGGCAAGATCAGACTTGTGCATGGCTTACTCCTTTCCATCTGTTCTCCAGCCGCCTTCCCGCAGATTCCATTAGCTCGGGTGTGCAAGTCAGATACCAGTACGTTCCGGTGATGAAGACGTGCCCCAGGTATGTCGAGAGCACCGGTAGTAACAGTTCAACATTTTTCCCGCTCCGATACCACCGCAATAGCGTCGATACGGCGAATCGGTGGCGCAGATCGTGGATGCGCGGCTTTTGGCCGGCGCCAGGCTGGCGCATACCAATCCGGCGAGTCAGCGTTCTGAAATTGCGCCCGACGCGATGGCTCGTCAACGGCCCTCCATGGGTCGCAACAAAGATCCGATTCACTGGCCGTCTCCACGGCTGCTTAGCGAAGAATCGATCCCGACGCTTCTTGTAGGCGCGCAGCTGCCTGAGCGTTGATTCGTGCAACGGAACCAAACGGGACTTTTGGAACTTCGCGCGGCCGATGGTCAGAACACCCTGTTGCCAATCGATATCTTCCGGCTTGAGATTCAGCGCTTCCGTCAACCGCATCCCGGTCACGCTCAACAATCCAAACAGACAATAGAGTGTGTGCGGTTTTAGCGCATACCGGGCGATCGAAGGATCGCGGCGGGCTGCGTCCAGAATGCGAGCGATCTCGTCGTCGGAGTAGATGTATGGCTGCGGACGGTGCCCCCGGCGGATCAAACCGGTGGGAGGAATCTTGGTCGTTACTTCGATGCCGCTCAGGTATTGGGCAAACCCGCGTATCGCGGACAGACATCCGGCCTGCGTCGCGGCTGAACGATGATCGGCGCGCATCGCAAATTCAAGCGCGAGCGCCGTTGTAATCTGGCGCGCCCGCTTTGTCTCCATAAACGCAATGAAGTTCCGCAGACGCGATTCGACTCGCTCAAGTTCGAAACCGAGTCCCCGCCGCAATTCGAGGTAGTCTCTCAGGTGGTTTTTAAAAGCCTTCATCGGGCACCTCCCGGCCACGACAATGCCAGTTCACGGAGCGCGCCAAGGTCCACCTTGGCATAAATCATAGTGCTATCGGGGTCCCGGTGCCGCAGCACGCGGCCGATCTCAGTCAACGAGGCGCCGCGGCGCAGCATTTCCGTGGCGAGGGTGTGCCGGAACACATGCGCGCCGTTCCGGGCCGATTTTACTCCGGCTCTCTCGATGGCCTTTCTCACCAAATCGGAAACGGCGCCCGAGAACGCGAACGGCGTGTAAGGCGCGTAATCCCGGACAAAGACATTTCGGTATGCACTCGGCGGTCGCACCGCCAAGTACCGCGCCAGAGCTTGGCCGACATCAACCATCAGCGGCAACCTTGCCCACCCGTCGCCCTTCTTGGAACGTATCGTGAGTTCCGCGTTCGCCCAGTCGATGTCGTCCAGTTGCAAGGCGACGATTTCACCTGCACGCAGGCCGAGCCGTGCCAGCAGAAGCAATATTGCGTAGTCACGTTTTCCCCGTACCGTTGCTCGCTCAGAAGCACCCAAAACGCGCTGAACCGCTTCGGTCGAAAGATATTTAGGCAGACCCGCCATCTTCCAGTTCGGCACTGGCGGAACCACCGCCGCAAGGTCCGACGCTACCAATCCCCTGAACTGGGCGAAGCGAAAGAACGACCGCAAGCCAGTCACCATCTGTGCCGCCTGTCCCCGTCCATATCGCGGCGCCTGGCGCCGGACAAACGCCGTTATCTCAAGCCCGCCAAGGGCGCGGAGATTGACTCGCCCGGCGCCGAAGTGTTCGTTGAGGAACCGGTCGATATGGCGCGAGTAATGGTAGACGGTCGAACGATCCAACCCTCGTTCTTCCTTCAAAAATACACGGTATTCGTTCGCCAGACGTTGTGCCGGGCTGCTTGCGATCGGTTCTCTCTTCGGCGCGACCACGCCCACATCGCGCAGAAGCTTGAGCGCCAGCCGCAAGACTGATCGGGAGCCACGACGAACCGCTGGGTGCCTTGCGTGTAAACGCTTCAGGAACCGATCTGCATCCTTTTCATTCAGTCGCCGTAAGCGTTGCCTTCTTCGTGACAGCCAGAGGTCGAACTTTGCGAACAACCGCAGATAAGACAAGACCGTTATTGGCGTGTAGCCCAGGTCTTCCAATTTCGCTCGATACGATGCGATGTATGCACTGAGGGGTCCGCCGCATAGGCGCACCCCACTCTTTACGGGTGAAGTTAATGATGGAGTCATTCTCCAGACATAGCGCGAACTCCCCGCCACAGAAATGCCTTTTCACCATCGCCGGACTATGCCGGGCCAAAAGCCTGTCGCTCAGAGGGAAAACTCACGCCGCCCGGCATATTCCGGTTACCGGCATAGTGCCCATCATGCCGGGAGCGGCATGATGGGCAAAACGACGCTGGTCAACGCTATCCTGCTGATCCTGCGGGCAAAGAAAGTACAGTGTCTGCTCTGTGCGCCCACGGGCCGGGCGGCCAAGCGTCTGTCCGAAGCGACTGGTGTCGAGGCCAAGACAATCCACCGCCTGCTCGAAGCTCAGTCCGGCACGAGCCGCTTTGCGCGAAATGAGGCCAACCCTCTTGACTGCGGTTTGTTGGCAGTCGACGAAATGTCGATGGTGGATGTGGCGCTCATGGCAAACCTGCTGCGCGCCCTGCCTCCGAAGGCCAGCCTGCTGCTAGTGGGCGACATTGACCAGTTGCCTTCCGTGGGGCCTGGCATGGTGTTGCGGCATGTGATCGAAAGCAAAGTCGTGCCGGTAGTGCGACTAACGGAGGTCTTCAGGCAGGCGGCCCACAGCCGGATCATCACAAACGCCCACCGCGTTAATGAAGGCCGTCAACCGGAAGTTCCAGGCAAGGACATCGATTCTGATTTCTATTTCATCGACCGAGCGGAGCCGGGGCAGATTGCGGACACGCTGGTCGAGATGGTCAAGACGCGCATCCCGGCCAAATTCCAGCTCGACGCCATTCGGGACATCCAGGTGCTCTGCCCTATGAACCGTGGATCATTGGGCGTCCGCGAATTGAACGTCCGGCTCCAGAATGAACTAAACCCGCCCCGCGCCGATGAGCCGGTCGTGGAGAAATTCGGATGGCAATTCCGTCCACGGGACAAGGTCATCCAAACCGAGAACGATTATGACAAGGAAGTGTTCAACGGCGACATCGGCCAGGTCGTGAGGATCGATCCGGTTGAGCGCGAGGTCACGATCCGCTTCGATCAGCGCGACGTCGTTTATGATTTCGGAGAACTGGACGAGGTGTCGCTTGCCTACGCCATCACCATTCATAAGTCGCAAGGATCGGAGTTTCCGGCTGTGGTCATCCCCTTGGCAACGCAGCAGTACCTTCTTTTGCAGCGCAACCTCGTTTACACGGGTATTACGCGCGGCAAAAAGCTGGTCGTGCTCATCGGGCAGCGAAAAGCACTGGGGATGGCGGTGAAAAACAACCGGACGGAGAACCGTTTTTCAGGTCTGCTGGCTCGGTTGCTCGTCCGGGGCTAAATATGCTCACTTTAACCAGATGATGGTGACTCCTTCGTTGGTTGCGCCCAAATCCGGGTCGCCGCGCAACTCTGGCACCTCTTCCAGCAGGTCCAGCGTCGTTTCATCGAAGATGGAGAAATCTTCGCCCACGATAAAATCCTTGATAACCCCTTCCTTTTTGCGCAGCCCGAACGATTTCCGCAACCCGATATGGAGCGTTCCGCCTTTGCCCGAGGAACCGTAGCCGTGAATCCCCACTTCCGTAAGGGACACTACGCGGTCCGTGTCATTTCATTCTGCCCGTGGTTTTTCGCTTACGCCCGGAGGGTTGGGCCGACCGCTTGAACACACTGCCGAATCCTGGGGTTACAGGATTTTTTTGGTCCGCATAATAGGTGGCGGTGGTATCGATGTTCGAATGACGCAAGTAATCCTTGGCCGCATAGATGCCCTTTTCCGATGCGATCTCGGCTCCCACTTCCTTTCGCAGGATGTGTAGGGGTTTGTTTCCTCTGACACCCTGCCCGCGCAACCACTCGATGGCCTCATCAAAAACCTCCTGGCAACGATATGTGCGCAAGGCACCGGGCGATTTTGCCTCGCGGGGACTCTCGACAAAAAACTTTGAACTGCCGATTTTCAAGAGCTCGCTAATCTCATCTGCAACCTCCTGTTCCATGTCCATGGAGTCTTCCGACGCCTCGGTTTTGCCGCGGAAGAATTCGGTTCTGCGTAATGTCAAATGTAACCGCGCAAGATCAAAGCGTGATCGTTCCAATGTATCAATCTCACCGCGGCGCAATCCAAAGACCCCAGCCAGAACAACCACCTTGTATGCTTCGGGCTTGTTCTCCTTCAATTCGCTCCGTGCCTTTCTCAAGAGCTCTCGAGAGTCGTTCTCTGACGTAAACTTGTAAGAGCCGTTGCCAGTGAGCTTGATTTTGTAAAACGGGCGCGGATCCGGCAGATCTATGATGCCGATCTTTTCAACAATTTTATCACTAAACAAAGAACGCGCGTTCCGGATGTTGGAGTTTGCTGTCCTCGTGGCAGCGAGGACTTTTGGGGGAACGTCACCAGCCGCTTTGATACGGGATGAGCGCCAGGTTTGGACTTTGTCGCGAGAGATGTCTGAAAGCGGCATATCCAAAATCTTTTGGGTCCATTCGTCATTCCCCCCATCCCGGTAGCTAAACCGCTTTTTGGTTTTTTCCAAGTTGAGGATTTCGCTCAAGATCAACTTCAGACAGTTGACGTAGGTCGTGAATGTACGAATCCACAGATCACCACGCTCCTTTACGACCTCTAAATAATCGCCGACCGTGATGCAATCCTTCTTCTCCATATGCTTTCGGACGGCGTACTTGGTCTTTGCCTCCTCTAATTTTCCGCCCAAGACCAGCAAATACAGTTCTTTCGCACGTTCAGCGCCAACGGTTTTATCCAATGTGCCGAGCGGGAGGTATTCGCGTGTTCCAGCAAACTGAACACGAATATACAGTGTATTTGTTTGGGCATCGCTGCCATTTTTTGTCGGCAACGTTGTCATCCGCGTCTTCCAGTAGGAGGAAGTTGTCTTGTTCGCACTCATATTTACAATTGACAAATACTAGCCACTTACTAGCCACTATTTCTGTATTCCATTGTAGTCCATTGTTGAACGAATTCAACAAAAAACTTTTGTAAGTCGTTGGACGGCAATTTATTGAGAGCGATTCTGTTCGACTCCGTGCGACGCCATTCTACAAGCGTCGCGCAGACTTCGGATCAGAAGGTTGGGGGTTCAAGTCCCTCCGGATGCGCCATTTTGTGCGAGGCAAATCCACAATCGAGACTTTGGAATTCGAGGCTCCCAATCCCCTTCCGCGTCCCGGTTTGCGGCTGCCTTCGGGTTAAGACCGTGCATCGGATTCTTCTTACACCGAGCAAACGAAGAGTTTTGTCATGCGCCCGAAACAACGCCATCGCGCCCGGCGGCAAGACCTTGCCCTCGACCGATGCTCTCACCCAAACGTGCTCCCGTTCCATCCCCAGCGGGCCGCTTCGACTTCGGTGAAGTTGAGGTAAATGCGATTGGGCGGGACTCCCAGAGAATCATGCAGCAACTGGCAGACCTTCTGCGAGAGCTTCCGGTTCACGTCGCCGCTCAACCCGCCAATGCTCCGGATATCCACAAAGGCCGCGTCGCCCGGACTGCCGGACATCTGCATGGCGGCCTGGCTGGCGGTCACCATGACGTACTGTTGCGGCTTTCCAATGGCTTCGGCGACGGTTTTGGACAGGGAGGCCAGCAGGGCCTGACGCTTGTCCTCCGAGAGGACAACTGTAGTTTCGAGTTTCAAGATTGGCATATTCAAAACTTACAATCAGGGTGCGCCCGGCTCAAGTTCCTTACGAAACTGTAATGTTCCGGAAAGCTTGCCGTCATCCGGTTCGGCCATCTTGTTGCTGGTAACGAATACTATGTGCAATCAAAACAAGAAAAACGAACAATGAAAACGAATCATCCTTTACGCAGTCTGGCCGCCCTCCTCCTGGGCGGCGCCTTCCTCATCGGCAGCTATGCCGTCGTGAACACCGTTCATGCCAGCGACCAGGCGTCCAAGGCCAAATCCATCGGCCTCATCGTCGATGACCGCCCGCTGGCGCCTGATGTCAAACTGGCCTCCAGCTTCGCGCCCATCGTCAAGAAAGTCACCCCCAGCGTCGTCAAGGTGGAGATCAAGATCGCCGCCAAGGAAACCCCCGCCAACCTCAACTTGCCCGACGATCCTTTCTTCCGCCAATTCTTTGGCGCCCAGGGTCCCTTCCATCAGAAACTTTACACCCCGCCCGAACACGGCGTCGGCTCCGGCGTCATCGTCACCAAGGACGGCTACATCCTGACAAACAATCACGTCGTCGATGATGCCAATGAAGTCAGGGTCACGCTCAACGACGGCTGCGAATTCACCGCGAAAGTCATCGGCAAAGACCCGCAATCCGATCTTGCCGTCATCAAGATCGACGCCCATGACCTTCCGGCGGTCGCCTTTGCCGCCAGCGGCGCGGCTGAGGTGGGCGATGTGGTTTTGGCCATTGGCAATCCCTACGCCATTGGGCAGACCGTTACCATGGGCATCATCAGCGCCACCGGCCGCGCCACATTGGACCTGGATTACCAGGACTTCATCCAAACCGATGCCGCCATCAACCCCGGCAATTCCGGCGGCGCCTTGGTCGATGCCCAGGGCCGCCTCATCGGCATTAACACCGCCATCTACAGCCGCAACGGCGGCAACCAGGGCATCGGCTTTGCCATCCCAACGGACCTGGCGCGCGGCATCATGGTCAGCCTCATCGAATACGGCAAAGTCACCCGCGGCTACCTGGGCGTCGGCATCCAGGACATCACCCCGGTCATTGCCAGGAAATTCGATCTCAAGAACGACCAGGGCGCCCTCGTCGGCGACGTTGTCCCCGACGGCCCCGCCGCCAAGGCGGGCGTCCAGAGCGGCGACGTGATTGTCGAATTCAACGGCGTCAAGGTCGCCGACAGCCGTCATCTCAAATTCGCCGTGGCCAACTGCGCTCCCGGCGAGAAAGTGCCCCTGCAAGTGCTCCGCGACGGCTCTTCCCGCACACTGGAAGTCAAGGTAAAGGAATTGCCAGGCAAGGAGCAACTGGCCAGGAATGATTCGGAGAATTCGGGGGACAATGACACGCTCCAAGGGGTGGGCGTGGGCGACCTGAACTCGCAGGTTCGCCAGCAATTCGGCATCCCTGAGCATGTCCAGGGCGCCGTGGTGACGGAAGTCGCCCCCGGTTCCGCCGCGGCCGAAGCGGGCCTCAAGCCGGGCGACGTGATTCTGGAGATCAATCGCCACGCGGTGAAAGGCGCGGATGACGCCGTCAAATTGACAGAGCACGCCAAGGACAAGCTGACCCTTCTCCACGTCTGGAGTGGCAATCGCAGCCGCTTCGTGGTGGTCGATGAGAGCAAAGCGGGCTGATTCCGCTCCGCCGCGCGACTCCTCCCGCGTTCGGTCCAACCGGACGCGGGAGCGTCTTTTTTCCAGCGCCGGGCTTGACGCTCCCCCCGCGTTGTGCCTTTTATGAAGCCGGTTGCATGATCCATCCAACGGCCATCATTAGTCCAAAAGCCCAACTCGATTCCACCGTCGAGGTCCTCCCATTTGCCGTCATTGACGCCCATGTGTCGCTGGGTCCCGGCTGCCGCGTCGGGCCGCACGTCTATCTCACCGGCCACGCCGCCATCGGCGCCCGCAACGACTTTCACGCCGGCTGCGTCATCGGCGACGCCCCCCAGGATGTCAAGTATAAAGGAGAACCCGCCCCGGTCCGCATTGGCGACGACAACCTTTTCCGCGAAGGCGTCACCGTCCATGGCTCCGCCACGCCCGATCAAGCGACTGTCATCGGCTGCCATAATTTCCTCATGGTCAATTCCCACGTCGGCCACAACGCCTGCCTGGGCAGCCACATCATCATCGCCAACGGCGCCCTGCTGGGCGGCCACACCCAGGTGGCCGACGGCGTCTTCATCTCCGGCAACTGTCTGGTGCATCAATTCGTCCGCCTCGGCGCCCTGGCGTTCATGCAAGGCGGCTCGGCCCTCAGCCAGGATCTCCCCCCTTTCACCGTCGCCTGCGGCGCAAACTCCATTTGCGGCCTTAACATCATCGGCCTGCGTCGCGCCAAATACAGCGCCGCCGAACGCCTCGAATTGAAACGCCTTTACCACGCCCTGTTTCGCTCCGGCCGCAACCTCTCAGCCGCGGCCGCCGCCGCCCGCAAGGAATTCACCGGCGCCTCCGCCGTGTTGATGCTCGATTTCATTGCCGCGGGCCGGCGCGGCGTCTGCCGCCACCGCGGCGCGGCCGCCGCCCAACCCGACATTGACTAATCCATCCAACCCGGTGCAGATTTCAGAAGATTCTAAACGTTGAACCGATAAACTTAAACTTGCGCCATGCCTCCTAAATCCGAAAAATCCGCCGAGACCAAACCCGTCGAATCCAAGATGTCTCCCACCCGCCAGCGGGATCTCGACGCCGCCATTTCCTCCATCACCAAAGCCTACGGCGACGGCAGCATCATGCGCTTGGGCGATGCCCGGGCCAAAGTGGGCATCGAATTCATCCCCACCGGGGCGCTGGCTGTGGACATTGCGCTGGGCGTCGGCGGCGTGCCGCGCGGGCGTGTCGTCGAAATTTTCGGCCCGGAATCCTCGGGCAAGACCACCTTGATGCTCCATGTCATCGCCAACGCGCAGAAAGCCGGCGGTCTGGCCGCCTTCATCGACGCCGAGCACGCCCTCGACCCGGCCTACGCCAAGAAACTGGGCGTCAACCTGGACGACCTCCTGGTCTCCCAGCCCGACAGCGGCGAGGAGGCCCTGAGCATCTGCGAAACCCTGGCCCGCTCCAACGCCCTGGACGTCATCGTCATCGATTCCGTCGCCGCCCTGGTGCCCAAGGCGGAGCTGGAAGGGGAAATGGGCATGGCCACCATGGGCATGCAGGCCCGCCTCATGAGCCAGGCCCTGCGCAAACTCACCGCCATCCTGGCCAAATCCAAAACCACCTGCATCTTCACCAACCAATTGCGCGAAAAAGTCGGCATCATGTTCGGCAACCCCGAAACCACCCCCGGCGGCAAGGCCCTCAAATTCTACGCCAGCATCCGCATCGACATCCGCCGCCGCGACACCCTCAAAGACGCCGCCGGCGCCGCCATCGGCAACGCCGTCAAGGTGAAAATTGTCAAAAACAAAGTCGCCCCGCCCTTCACCGAGGCCGAATTCGAGATTCTCTACAATCACGGCATCAACAAGGAAGGCAGCATCCTGGACGTCGGTCTCGCGCACGGCGTGGTGGACAAGAAAGGCGCCTGGCTTCAATTCGAGGGGGAACTGATCGGCCAGGGCAGGGAAGCCGCCCGTCAGGCCCTGGTGGACAAGCCCGCCCTGGGCGAGAAAATCACCGCCGCCATCATGGCCAAACGCAACGCTCCCCCCGCCGCCGCGGAAGCCAAATCCGCCGTATGATGCGGCGGCATCAGCGCCTCACATATTCGGCCAACTCAGCGCTTCCCGCCCGTTGCGCGGCCTCGGCCAGCGACGCGCGCGTGGCCGGAGTAGAATCAAACTCCAGAACTTGCCCGGCCAGATCCTTGCCGTCCTGATTTCGTTTCAGGCCGGCCAGGGCTTCAAAACCGTGCGCACCGGTCTTGACGGCAAACTGGCGACCGTAGTCTTCCACTTGCTTTCTCATGGGATTGTCCTTGCCCAATGAATCCAACATCTTGTTAAACCGATCCACCGCTTTTTTGAAGGCGGCCTGGCCATCCGTCCCTTGCAGCACGTCGGCGTACCGTTTGGCTTCCAAGAATTGATCCATGAGCAGAGGTGAAATAAGCTCCCGTGTTTTGCTGCCGGCCGGAAGCCGGTCAAAGACGGCAAAGTTCTTCTCCTTCTGGTCGAGATAGTTGTCGAGCGAAATCAAATCCGTAATCGTTTGGGCATCTGTCGAACCGGCCTCCACTTTGGCTTGGCGCTCATCGCGCCGGGTTTCCAGCGCCTGACGGGCCGGCGGATACTGGGCGGCCAGATTCTTGATGTTCATCAGCAAGAAACTTACGCGCACCCCAACAAAGGCGGGACTGGCCTCCGCCCCATGATCAAAACACCAGAGATACTCCGCAAGAGCTTCGGCGTCCCTGCCTTTCTGTGCCAGCGCCACGCCGAATTGCATCCGGGCGCTGGGATCATTGGTGCCCGCCGCCGTCAATTTATCCTTGGCGCGGCTGATCGAATCCTTCCCGCCGAGCGCCGCACTGAAGTCCTCGATGAACGCTTTCGGTTCCTTATATCCGACCAGGCGGTCGATTTCCGTGCCGTCCGGTTTGAGCAACAGCACGCTGGGATAGGCCTCGATCTTGAAGCGTTTGGACAGCGCCGCTTCCTTTTCCGCGTCGATGCGCAAGGCAACGGTCTTTTGTTCCAGCAACTCAATCACCGCGGCGTCGGTCCAAGTGTTTTTATCAAGCAATTTGCACGGGCCGCACCAGGTGGTGTAGAAATCGACCAAAACGATTTTGCCCGTTTGAGCCGCCTGCCTGGATGCCGCGTCAAAACTCAGATCGGAAAAGGGAGCCGCGAGCACACTCGAAGTGACCGCGCAAAGGAACGCCGTCAAAAAAGGTGTCGGATTCAGTGTTTGCATTATGTTCATAGATTCCTTGGGGGTTTTGCGGTTTTAACTTTTCTTCACCTTCCAGGCCATGTCCATCAATTCCTGGCTGTAAGGCTCGGGCACCACCCCTTCGGTGGCATACAGATAGAGGGCGCAACGATAAACATGGCCGGCGACGCTGGAGATGTAAGCCATGAAAAACAGGCCGAGGACCCAGATCAATCCGGCGATGACCATAAGCCATGCGCTCTTTAAAAGCAGCGCCAGCGCGCCCGCCGCCAGCAAGAGCACCACCGAACACCCAAAGACCACCAGGCTCCCGGCGGAAAATCCCAAATAGCCTATCAGCCCTTCGCCCCACGTCCGCTTCAACGTCAGGGCCGATTGCTGGAGAATTTTTATCGGGTTGCGCATCGGCTGCTCCTGGATGATCACGGGAATGGCAAACACCGCCGCAATGCTCCAGGCCATCCCGATCAGTCCGGTCACGATCCGTCCGGCCAACGGCAACCGTTGCTCGATGGCGCGAATGAGCCATCCCACCACCCCGGCCAATAGCGACCAGGCCAAAATGGAAGGCAATCGGCTCCGGGCCGCGCTTAGGCCGCGCCGGAAAGAAACTCCCTTGCCGTTGAGGGCCGCGATGATCTCGCTGTAAAACGCCACGTTGAAAAACGTCGCCAGGAACATCGAGACTAAATAGATCGCCAGCAGCCACAGCGAACCCCAAGGAAATCCGCGCGCCGCGACGGGCTGTCCGGATTGGTCCACGGCAGTGGAATGGCCGGTGAGCAAAACGTTCAGGGCTTCAACCGGCCCGGCGGCCGGATCGCGGGGTTTGGATTGGGCGGCTGGCGCGGGAAGATAATAGTCCTTGAGGGCGACCCAATGTTGTTTTTGATTGAGACGATAACCGGTGTGATGCAGCACCACCGGCAACGCCATCGCCGACAGAAAGAAAAAAGCTATGAACGCCGTGGCAAACGTGGTCAGGATGGGGAACCAGAGCAGTTTGCGGTAGCGGAGGGTGACGGTGATGGAAGCCTTGAAAAGCTCCCAGCTTCGTTTGAATCTCGTAATCATAATGTTGAGGTTTTTCTCTCGTTGATGAAACTTAACAGTTCGCTTTCAGTCAGGCCGCTGCTGGCCGCATCCGCGAGCAGCCGGTGATAGATGTCTTTGAATCTGGCTTTTTTCTCCCTGGCGCCCGGCGCCGACGCGGGCGGCTGCGTCTGGATGAACGATCCGCTGCCGCGTTCGCTTACAATGATGCCCTTCAACTCAAGCTCCCGGTAAGCCTTGGCGACCGTGTTCGGGTTCACGTTCAATCGCTCGCTCAGCGCCCGGATGGTGGGCAGTTGGTCGCCCGGTTTGAACGCCCCCGCCGCCACCGCCGCGCACACCTGGTTGATGATCTGCCGGTAAACCGGGATGCCCGAATTGTACTCCACCTGCCACCGCTCCAACATGCTGCCTTCCATATTCATTCTTATCCTATTTAAAGCTTATACTAGTAAACTAATACGCAAATCAAAATCCGTCAAGGACTATTTTTTGGAGGGCGATTCACGATCGAGCTTGGCCTGCTTGCCGGCTCCGTGATTGAGACCGGACGCGGTAAATCCGCCCGGTGAAGCCGCCCTCGCGCGTGAAAGCAGAGGCTTGCGCCGCGAGTTGGCGGTCCAGCAGGTGGCAGGCCAGATTCAGCAACGAGAGCGCCGCATTGGCCACGAGCCGGGCAGAAGACACCGACTGACACGGACGCACACGGACACCCACGGAGGCAATTCGCCTTTCGGGGCTTCCCCGTCCTTGTTTGTCCGTGTCTGTCTGGGCTTGTCCGCGCCTTTCTTCGTCCACCCAAGCCCGCGCCTGCTCCAGCGTGGCACAGCGTTTCGCCTTGAAGCGCATCAGAGCCGGATGCTCCGGCGGCCATTGCGCCCAGCCGCGCTGCCGCAAAAAATCCTCGTAGTCCAGCCGCAGTTCTTCCAAGCTGGCGCGGGCCACGTTGGTGAGCTTGAGTTCGGTCTTCTTGGACGTGCCGCTGGCCTGGCTGCCCTCGGCAATGTTCTGCACTCCGGAACGCGCCCCCTGGACCATCTGATCCGCCATGCGGGATCGCCTCCTTGCCGCGCCGCAGCCTCTGGGCGGAGGCGGGTCGATGTCGCGATCGCAGAAACGCACCGTCACATCGTACGCCAGTTGCGCCATCTGAAAACTCTTCAGCTTCCGATAGCCACCGTGCAGGGGAATGAGAGTCTCTTCACTCATCGGGTTTCCGGGCAATCCGAGAATGCCGCACTGTGACCCGGTTCAGCAAGGCCAAAGGCTTTATGTCCAAATTCCAGCGCTATTGCCGCGCCGCTCAATCATCTTCACTTCACCCCGTCAAGGTCCAGGTTCAGGACCAGGACGTTCACGCCGGAATCGCCCAGGAACCCAAGGTCCGGCTTGTCCGTGTGCTGCGCGATGAGGGCGCGCACCGCCTCCAGCGCCAGCCCGCGGGCCTTGGCAACCCGGGGCGCCTGCACCTCCGCGTTGGCCACACTGATGTGCGGGTCCAAGCCGCTGCCGCTGGCCGTCACCGCGTCAGCAGGGACGGGCGCGTTGGTGTCCAGGCCGTTTTGCGACCGGTAGTCCGCCGCGTTCTGCGCGATGGAGTCGGCCAGTTTCTTGGACGTGGGTCCCAGATTGCTGCCGCCCGAACTGGTCGGGTCGTATCCGTTTCCGGCGGCGGAGGGGCGCGGATGAAAGTACTTGTCGGAGCTGAAGGGCTGGCCCAGCAGCCTGGAGCCGCGGACCACTCCCTTTGAGTCAACAATGAGACTGCCATTGGCTTTGCCGGCAAACAGCGCCTGGCCCAGGCCGAAGACCACCAACGGGTAAAGCCCGCAGCAGACCACCGCCAGCACGAGGGTGGACATGACCGCTCCGCGCAATTGGACAAGAAGTTCTTTCATAAAATCAAACAAGGTTCAGGGCTGTGATGAGAACGTCGATGGCTTTGATGCCAATGAACGGGATGATCACTCCGCCCACGCCGTATATCACAAGGTTCCGCTGCAAGATGGCCAGCGCCCCGATGGGTTTGTAGGCCACTCCGCGCAATGCCAGCGGAATCAGCGCCACAATGATCAGCGCGTTGAAAATGACCGCGCTCAGGATCGCGCTGGAGGGGCTGTGCAGCGACATGATGTTGAGCGGCGCGATGGCGGGAAAGGTCCCCATGAGCATGGCGGGAATGATCGCGAAATACTTCGCCACGTCGTTGGCGATGCTGAAGGTCGTCAGCGACCCGCGCGTCATCAGCAATTGTTTGCCGATTTCAACGATCTCAATGAGCTTGGTCGGGTTGCTGTCCAGGTCCACCATGTTCCCCGCTTCGCGCGCGGCCTGCGTCCCTGTGTTCATCGCCACGCCGACGTCCGCCTGCGCCAGCGCCGGCGCGTCGTTGGTCCCGTCCCCGGTCATGGCGACCAGGTGTCCGGCGGCCTGTTCCTCCCGGATGCGCTTGAGTTTCTGTTCCGGCGTCGCCTGCGCCATGAAATCATCCACGCCGGCTTCCGCCGCGATGGCGGCGGCTGTCAATTGATTATCGCCCGTGATCATCACGGTGCGGATGCCCATCTTGCGCAGTTGGGCGAAACGTTCCTTGATGCCGCCTTTGACGACGTCCTTGAGTTGCACGACTCCCAACACCTCCCGCCCCTCGGCCACCACCAGCGGCGTGCCCCCGGACCGCGCTATTTCCTCCACCGCCGTCGTCACGGCCGCTGGAAATTTGCCCCCGGCCTGGTCCACATACACCGAGATCGCTTCCGTCGCCCCCTTGCGAATGGTGCGGGCGGGCTTGCCGTCGGCGGCCGGGAAGTTGACCCCGCTCATGCGCGTCTGCGCCGTGAACGGCACGAACTGCGCGTGCTTTTCCCCAACGTCGCGCCCGCGTAAATTATATTTCTCCTTCGCCAGCACGACGATCGACCGCCCTTCCGGCGTTTCGTCCGCCAGCGAAGCCAGTTGCGCCGCGTCGGCCAGCCGCTCGGGCGCGATATTCGGCGCCGGCAGGAAGGCTGTGGCCATCCGGTTGCCCAGCGTAATCGTGCCCGTCTTGTCCAGCAGCAGCACATCCACGTCGCCCGCCGCCTCAACCGCCCGCCCGCTCATGGCCAGCACATTGCGCCGCACCAGGCGGTCGATGCCGCTGATGCCTATGGCGCTCAATAACCCGCCGATCGTCGTCGGTATCAGGCAGACCAGCAGCGCCACCAGCACGGGCACCGAAAAGTCCGTCTCCGAATACATCCCAAAGGGTTTGAGCGTCATGCAGACCAGCAGGAAAATCAGCGTCAGGGCCGACAGCAGAATGGTCAGCGCGATTTCGTTCGGGGTTTTTTGCCGGCGCGCTCCTTCCACCATCGCAATCATGCGGTCCAGGAACGTGTTCCCCTTCTCCGAGGTGATGCGGATGACGATGCGGTCGCTCAACACCCGCGTGCCGCCCGTCACGGCGCACCGGTCGCCCCCGCTCTCGCGAATGACCGGGGCCGATTCTCCCGTGATCGCCGCTTCATCCACGCTGGCGATGCCTTCAACGACATCGCCGTCGGCCGGAATTATGTCGCCCGCCTCGCACACGACAAGGTCGCCTTTGAGCAACTCGGTGGCCGGCACTTGTTCCTCGTGCTTGTTGCGCAGGCGGCGGGCGATGGTCTCCTTGCGGCTTTTGCGCAGGCTCTCCGCCTGGGCTTTGCCGCGGCCTTCGGCGACGGCTTCGGCGAAATTGGCAAAGAGCACCGTGAACCAGAGCCAGAGAGCCAGTTGGGCGATGAAGCCCCTCTCGGCGGCTTTGCCGATGAAGATGCCCACGGTGGTCAGCGCCGCGCCCACCAGTGTCACGAACATCACCGGGTTCTTGATCATCAGGCGCGGGTCCAGTTTCCGGAACGACTCGGCCACGGCCGGCCCGGCTATCTGCCAGTCAAATAAAGAAGGTGCTTTGCGCGTCATAAAATCAATAGAGTTTGCCCTGGAGGGCCTGGAAATGTTCGATGATCGGCCCCAGGGTCAGCGCGGGCAGAAAATTCAGCGCTCCCACCAGCAGCACCGTGCCCAGCAGCAGCACCACGAACGTAGCCCCGGAAACCGGGAACGTCCCGGCGCTGGGCGGGGATATTTTCTTGGCCCCCAGCGATCCGGCCAGTCCCATGATCGGCACAATCATCAGAAACCGTCCCACAAAACACGCTATTCCCAGGGTGGCGTCGTACCACGGCGTGTTCGCGTTCAGCCCCGCGAAAGCGCTGCCGTTGTTGCCGTTGCAGGAGCTGTACGCGTACAGGATTTCGCTCAACCCGTGCGGCCCGCTGTTGTTCAGCCCGTCCAATCCCCATTTGCTCACACACGCCCAGGCGGAGAAGCCCAGGATTGACACCGCCAGCACCAGCAGCGACAGCATCGACATTTTCACGTCGTAGGCCTGTATCTTCTTGCCTAGATATTCAGGCGTCCGCCCGACCATCAACCCCGCGATGAACACCGCCAGAACCACAAATACCAGCATCCCGTAAAGCCCCGCGCCAACTCCGCCAATAATGATCTCTCCCAGTTGTATGTTGAACAGCGGCACAAACCCTCCCAGCGGCGTGAAGGAATCATGCATGGAATTGACCGCGCCGCAGGAGGCGTCGGTCGTGATCGTGGCAAACAGGGCGGAATTGAAAATGCCAAACCGCACTTCCTTGCCTTCCATGTTCCCGTCCGCGGCGGCGACGCCCAGATGCTGATGAATCGGATTGCCGCGCGCCTCCGCCCACCAGCACAGCAAACAGCCCGCCAGAAACAAAACCATCATCGAGGCCCAGACCGACCAGCCGTGACCCTGGTTTTTGGTTTGACGACCGAGGTAATAAGTCAGCCCGCTGCCAATGGCGAAAATGGAGAGCATCTGGAGGAAGTTGGAGAGCGGCGTTGGATTCTCGAAGGGATGCGCCGCGTTGGCGTTGGCGTACCCGCCTCCGTTGGTGCCCAACATCTTGATGGCCACTTGCGACGCCATCGGCCCTTGCGGTATGGATTGCTCCTCGACCTTTTGATCCACCATGACCGGCATATTGGTCATCACCGGCTGCCCCTTCTCGTCCAACTTCGGCACATCTGCCATCACGGCGACCCCGTTCGTCATGACGGGCTTGCCCTTCTCGTCCAGTTTGGGTGCTTGAACCATCACAGCGACATTGGTCGTCACGGGCTGGCCTTTGGCGTCGGTTTTGGCGACCTGAATAGTGTAGGATTCCGTGAGTTTCGCCGTGGTGTAAGGCTTGAAATTCTGAATCATCCCCTGCGAAATCAGGACGACGGCGAACACCACGCAAATGGGCAGCAGCAAATAATAGGTGATGCGGACCAGGTCCACCCAGAAATTGCCCAGCGTTTTGGCCGAATGGCGGGCGATGCCCCGCACCAGCGCGGCGGCCAGCGCGATGCCGGTCGCGGCCGACGTAAAATTATGAATGACCAGCGCCAGCATCTGGGAAAGATACGACATGGTGCTCTCGCCGGAGTAACTCTGCCAATTGGTGTTGGTGGTGAAGCTGGCGGCGGTGTTGAAGGCCAGATGCGGGGCAAGGTTGTCAAGTCCCTGCGGGTTGAGCGGGAGATACTTTTGCAGGCGCAGAATCGCGTAGGTGAACAGGCAGCCCACAAGGCTGAACAGCAGCATGGCAAAGGTGTACAGCTTCCAATCCTGCTCCTTCTCCGGGTCCACTCCCATCACCCAATAGGTCAGCCGCTCCAATGGCTTGAATATCACGTCCAGCCAGGTCTTCCCCTTGGCGTCAAGCACGCGGCACAGGTAAAGCCCCATGGGCTTGGTGATCAAAGCCAGCAGCGCGACAAAGCAAGCCAATTGCAACCAGTCAACAGATCGGGTCATGGTGTCTCCTTAGAATTTTTCCGGCCGAATCATCGCCACGAACAGATACACAAACAGGAGCAGCGATATTATTCCGACAATGATGTTCCACATAAATCAGATTCCTACAGCTTCTCGCAAAAGCGGACGTACAGCGCGGCCACGATGAAGAAGCCCGCGATGACCGCGATAAAAATCAAGTCATTCATATAATCTCCGGGCGTTCGCCGCCATCACGATTGCAACGATGCCATCGCCTCCCGCTGGCGCGTAATCAAAATGCCCGGTGAATGCGTTAAAAATTCGTAAAAATGAAATCCGCCCGAAACTCCCTTTCCGGGGGATTCTGTCGCGGTTCGCCGCCATTCACCTCCGGTCCGCCTCAGCAATTCTGACTTCCTCTTCGGTCAGGCCGTAAAGATCATAGACCACCTGGTCGATCTGCGCGTCGGTGGCGGAGATCTGCCGCGCAAGCGCGTTTTTCTCAGGCGGCGCGTGCTAATTCTTGAAGATGGAGAACGGTGGCGGCGGAACATCCTCCAGGCGCTGCTGGCGCCACCGCTTGTAGTTAATGGCGCCGGGGTCAAGATAGACTGATCCATCGCGGAGCTTCGTCGTGCCGATGAGGTTCGTGTTGTAGGTTTCGGTGCGCCGGCTGCCCGTGGCTTCATTGACTTTGCTGCCAACGTAAGTCCAGTCCGGCTCAGAGTGGCCGTGGCCGTTGAGCACGGCGAACATAAGGTGAATGAACCGGATGTTTCCCGTCTTTGCCTCGATCTGAAAGCAGCCGACCAGATGCCAGCCGGAGTGTCCATTGTGGCTTTCGCCGCCCTTCCCGATTTGGATGGTGGATTTGACTTCAAGCCCGACCGGCTTCCCGCGCTCTCTGGCTTTGGGATTGATGAGATCGGGATAGGCTTGGTCGGAATTATGCTTGTAGGGTGAATGGTCGTGCAGCGCATCGCACAGAACATTCGACACAAGTCCGCTGAAATTGTTGCCCTGAATGTATTCCGTCAGAGGCTTTGCCCCGCTGCGGGCGAGATTGGCGTTAAGAGTGGCGACGATGCCTTGCGTGGCGTTGACGGCGGCCTCCAGATGTTCCAGCGTCATTCCCGGCGGCAACGGCACATCCGGCCTAAAGAATGCCGGATTGAGCAAGGCTGGCGCCGTTTCACTGGCGTTGGCAAAGGCCTGCGCGACCAACTGGGGCAGAGGACACTTCAAAGCCTTAGCAATGGATTCGACTACACCTATGGAAAAATTCTCCCGTCCATTTTCCAAACCGGACAGATACTGGTAAGTAAGGTCAATTTGGCCCGCGAGTTGGTCTTGCGTCAGCCCTTGCTGCTCGCGCAGATGGCGGACGAAGCGCCCGATAACGACTTTGGCATCCATTTCAACTATGGTTGATACCAATTTCCCGCTTGCTTGTCTTTCGCCTATAGTTGAAATTTAGGCCGCGCAAAAAAGATGCATCGGATCGAACAGGCGGATTGTTTTGAATGGCTGAAACTGCAGCCGGCCAACTCCATTCACGCGGTCTGCACGGACCCGCCTTACGGCATGGTGGAGTTCAGCGAAAAGGAGCTGGCCAAGCTCCGCATCGGGCGCGGCGGCGTCTGGCGTCTGCCTCCCAAAGTCGGCGGCAGCCAGCGCGACCCGCTGCCCCGCTTCACGGTTTTGACCGGCGGACAGAAGGAGCAGCTTCGGGATTACTTCCGCCGTTGGGGAGAGCTTCTGCTGCCGGCCCTGGTTCCCGGCGCTCATGTCTGCGTGGCCGGCCACCCCATTCTCCAACATCTGGTCCAGAGCGCGATGGCAATGGCGGGTTACGAGGTTCGTCCGGCCATTGTGCGCCTCTATTATGGCTTTCGCGGCGGGGACCGTCCGAAGAACGCCGAGGCGGAGTTTCCAGAAGTGTGTGTCAGCCCGAAAGGGGCCTACGAACCGTGGATGCTCTTTCGCAAACCCATTGACGAGCAGACGGTCGCTGAAAACCTAAGGACATGGAAAACCGGGGGGCTGCGGCGCTTATCGGCGGACAAACCGTTGCCCGACGCCATCCCCAGCGGACGGACGCCGAAGCGCGAGGAGGCCATCGCCGATCATCCGTGTCTGAAGCCTCAGCACTTCATGCGGATTCTGGTGCGTTCGCTCTTGCCGCTGGGCGAAGGCACAATTCTGGACCCGTTCCTGGGAGCGGGTTCAACGGTGGCGGCGGCCCAGGCGGTGGGTTACGACGCCATCGGCGTCGAACTTGACACCGAGTATTTTGCGATGGCGCAGAAAGCCATTCCAAGACTGGCGGCGCTTTATCCGGGTTTTCATGGCCAGGAGATCGAAGTGGAGTTGAACGGGCATGTGGAGCATTTCGAGGCCCAGGCCCAGCTTGGGCTGGCTTTGGCGGAAAGCCCAACGCCTTACGGTGTTAAAAAGGCAGATGCTGTCAAAGGTGTTGCGCCCACGACCTTGCGGCTTATTCGGAAACACGATTCGCACAAGGGAAACGCGTAGCCCCAAATCCTCGCCCAAGGAATTTTTTTTGAACCGCGAAATACGCGAAATACGCGAATGATCGGGATTTTTCGCATATTTCGGGTATTTCGCGGTTGACTCGGTTTTCTATATTGGCACGAATCTTGAGGTTTCTTCTTCTGCGCCGAACTCATCCGGGCTTGCGGTCGTTAGGCGAGGATTAGGCGTAGCTCCGGCCTGCGCGGTGGACATGCGCCGCCCGCCGCCCTACATTCGGCCCATGACGCTCGATGTTGCGCATTCCAGTTCCCGCCAGGAACGCGGCGCGCGGTTGCGGACGGTTCGCATCTGCACTCTGCTTTGCCCGCCCTTGGGATTGATCCTCCTCTGGCGCGCGCGCGAGCTTGGCTTGGGCCGCAAAATCCTGGGCACGATCTTCATTCCCCTTTATTCCCTCCTCTATGCCGCCGCCCTCATCGCCCTGCTTCTGCGGTTCTCCACCCTGGAAATCGAGTGGCGCGGCGGATTCCCGCCCGTTCTGACCTGGCACAAAACCCATCCCGATTACGCCGCCCTTGAAGCCAGCCGCCGCGCGCCGCCAAAAACTCCCATCGCCCTGACACCCTCCGCCGCCGCGGACTGGCCGGGCTTTCGCGGACCCAATCGCGACGGCCATTACGACGAACAGCCCCTCGCCACCAACTGGCCTGCCAACGGCCTGCGTCCCCTTTGGAAACAGCCCGTCGGCGGCGGCTATGCCTCCTTTGCCCTCGCCGGCGGACGGGCCTTCACCATCGAGCAACGCCGCGATCAGGAAGCCCTTACCGCCTACGATGCCGCCTCCGGCACGGAACTTTGGGCCTGCGCCTATCCCGCCCTTTTCAACGAACCTCTCGGCGGCGAAGGGCCGCGCGCCACTCCCTTTTATAGCGACGGCAACGTCTATTCCCTCGGCGCTCTGGGCGACTTGCTCTGCGTGGACGCCGTCACCGGCCGCGTCCTCTGGAAACTGAACATCCTGGCCGACAATTTCGCGGAATTATTGACTTACGGCATCGCCTCCTCTCCGCTGGTGATCGGCGACGCGCTGATCGTGCAGGCTGGCGGGCCGCGCGGCCATTCGGTCGCCGCCTATCACAAGCTCACCGGCAAACCGATCTGGAAAGTCCTGGATGATCCCGCCGCCTACTCATCTCCCGTGCTCGCCGAACTGGCGGGCCGCGCGCAATTACTGGTCGTGACCGCGAACCGCGCCGTCGGGCTGGAACCCTCCGACGGCGCCCTGCTCTGGAGCACGCCGTGGAAAGTCAACCAGGGCAACCGCAACAACGCCCAGCCCGTCCTCCTGGGGCCGAATTGCTTTCTCCTCTCAGCCGGCTACGGCACCGGCTGCCGCGCCGTCGAAATCTCTCCGAGCGACACCGGCTTTGCCGCCCGGACACTCTGGGAAAACAAGTCGCTGAAAAACAAATTCACCAGCTCCGTCTTCTGGCGGGGGTGCGTTTTCGGGCTGGACGAAGACATCCTGACATGTCTGGACGCCCAAACCGGCGAGCGAAAGTGGAAGGACGGCCATTACGGTTACGGCCAGGTTGTATTGGCGGGCGGCTATTTGATAATTCTGAGCGGCAGCGGCGAACTGGCGCTCGTCAAGGCCAATCCGGCCCGCTTCGAGGAATTGGCCCGCTTTCAAGCCATCAACGGCAAGACATGGAACCATCCCGCCCTGGCCGGAGGACGAATCTTCATACGCAACGCCGTGGAAATGGCCTCCTTCGACCTCCGCCCCGCCCCCGCCACAGCGGACCCCGTCAAGAGCAAGCCTTACGAGGAGAAATGACGAATGACGAAATCCCGAACCGCATATTTCATAGTGCGGCCAAAGCCGCTTCCAATTTGTCGGCAGGGCGGTGCTGCCGCGCCGCCCAAATATCAGGGCGAAGCAGCCCGCAAAGCGGGCATCGACTGTCCAGTTCCGGCAAGCGTCAGTCCTCACTTTTGACACTTTTTGAGTCTGTTTGCTGCTCTGTTTTGAACCATTACGCGACCTCTCGCGGCAGCCGCGCCTTATCTTGTTCCTTCCGCCGATGTTTCGCCGGCTTTGGAGGAAATGCAAAGGGCATGAGGCGCAAGGACGCCAGCGAAAGGCATGCCACATTCCTCTCCAGCCGCCAACCCGCGCGCCGGCGTCGTCCCAACTAAATGTGTTGCGTCACGCAATTGTTGTTGTATGGTGTGGCGTGGCCGGAAAGGGGCGGATGTTCATTGACATAGGCCGGTTTGCGGAAAGCTGGAGCGGCCAACCCGTTCCAGCGAGAGCCACACCGCAAAAATGGCCGTTTATGCAGGCTTATGCACCCTTGTGCAGGATAAAAGGGGCGGGGATTCCGCGCCGGATGCCGGGTTGTCGCACTAAATCGCACTGCTATCCGGGGAATCCGTGGTTAAATGTCTTCCTCTGCGGCTCTCTGCGACTCTGCGCGAGATGGGCTGTATTGCCTTGGGCTGGTGTTACGGGGTTGCACCCTCTGGCAGGTTATCATAACGGGGGGTTCGGCGGGGTGTGAGGCGCCTGTTTACGCCTTTAATTGACGGCGGTGAGGGTTTCCCAGATTGGGAAGGTGAAGAGTTCGATAGTTACGGAAATTACGGTAAATTACGCCAATTTGCGCCTGTTTGCGGCTCAGATTGTCTGCCTTGATGAGACGGAACCGTGCAACCACGAAAGTTGCGGCTTTATTTGGCCTGGCGCAGGCGCTCCAGGGCGGCGGTCAGGAGGTCGTCGCGGTTTTCGGCGAAGGCGTTTGGCCCCGGTTTGAATGGGACTTTCGGCTCGTAGCCGTGTTCATCCAGCGGCTGGCCGTCCGCCTTGTAATCTATCCAGCGGGGCACGGTCACGGTCATGCTCAAGGGAAGCTCGACGACCTGCGGGTTGCCGCTGGATCCGCAAGTGCGGTCACCCATCGTGGTCACGTTGGGGGCGCCGGCCATCATCCCGATGAACGCTTCGTTGCCACTCATGCACTTCTGTCCCATTAACAGGATTACCGGGCGGCTGTAGCGCCAGGGACCAGCCGGTTGAACTTTGCGGGGCGCTTTTTTGGTGAGATTCGTGCTGGCTGGACCGTCGCGGAATTGATCGTAGGCGTACACCACCTCCCGGGTTAGGAACCGGCCAGCCACTTCCTGGGCCAGACGCTCGTTGCCGCCGCCGTTCCAGCGCACGTCCAAAATCAAGCCGCGCGTGTCGCGCATTTGCTCAAGCGCCTTGCCGAACTGCTCCGGCAAAGCGTCGTCGTCCCAGCCGTAAATGGCGGCAAAACCGATCTTGTCCGAAGTCACCGCCCATTGCAGACGGCCGGATATGTTGAGGCCGCCCAGGATGGCCTTGTGGGCGGATGGATTGGAATTGGAGGGGCGCGGCGGGTCATAGACCGGGACGGAGGTCCCGGCCAGTGAGAGGCGAACGTGGAGGTCGCGGAGCGGCTTGAGCATTTCGGCGCAGACGTCGGCGAAATCATCGGAGGACTTGCTGGCCAGCGCCCTTGGTCGAAACTGGTCACGCATCCTGGCCCAGTTGATTTCCGGGCGCAAGATGAACATCGCGTAGCCCTCATCGAAAGCGCCCCAGAGTTGATCAAACGCGTCGGCTGCCAGTTCGGGCGTCAGCGCCGGGTGCGGCTTGTAGTTCTGGCGTTCGAACGCGGCGGCGTAGCTTGCCGCGCGCGCGTTTCTATCAACAATAAAAAAACGCCGCGGGCCTTCCCGGATGTCCGCGTCCACGATCATGTCGTTGGGGGCGGGGATCAAAGCGCGGCCGCCGCTCTCGAAGCTGGAGGGGAACTTGTGGCGGGCGATGGCGCGCATGAGGGGGAGGAGGTTGGTGTCGCCGGGCGCGGAGACGGTTTCCGGCGGGAACAGGGAGTTGATTTGGGCGGGGTGAAACCTGAGCCAGACATGCGCGATGGTTTCTTCACCGGGCGCCGCCTGGCTGGAGAGCGCGCCTTGTCCGCGCGGAACGAGCACCGCCCAGACAACGCCATCGGCGCAGTGGCCAATGCCCAGGTCCGAAGCGCCCGCCTGGATGTGGAGGTTCGCGGCCGCATCCAGCGTGAATCCCGACACTTGGAAAATGTCCGCCGCGGAAAATTCCCACGGCCTGGCGCGCGCCGGCGCGGTGTCCCCGGCAATCAGCGGCGTGGGATAGCGCTGGAGGAGATTGACATTGACCGATTCCTGGGCCTGGAGCGGCGCCACCGCGGCCAGGGCAAGCGCCGCAGCAAGGACGCGGAATGGATTGGGTGGCCGGGTTGTATGCATCTGTTCCCCAAAAAAAGGACGCGGCGTGGACACACATCCACGCCGCTATCCCTAGCTTGTCAACCCAAATTACGATTTAGACGTCGTAATAAAGATGGAACTCGTACGGATGCGGGCGCAGGCGAATGGCGTCGGCCTCTTTGCGTTTGTGGCTGATCCAGACTTCGAGAAAGTCCTTGGTGAAGACGTCGCCTTTCAACAGGAAGGCATGGTCTTTCTCGATGATATCCAGCGCCTCACTCAAACTGCCCGGCACCTGAGGCACCTTGGCCAGGTCCGCCGCCGACAGTTCATACATGTTCTTGTCCACCGGCTCGCCCGGATCAATCTTGTTGAGCACGCCGTCCAATCCCGCCATCAAGAGCGCCGCGAAGCACAGGTACGGGTTGGCCGATGGGTCCGGCGGGCGGTATTCAATTCGCTTGGCCTTGGGATTTTCGCTAAAGGTCGGAATGCGGATGGCGGCGCTGCGGTTGCGGGCGCTGTAGGCCAGGTTGACGGGCGCCTCATAGCCCGGCACGAGACGCTTGTAGGAGTTGGTCGTCGGGCTGCAGATGGCGCAAAGGGCCTTGGCGTGCTTGAGGATGCCGCCAATGTAATGGAGACCCATCTGGCTCAACCCGGCATACTCCTTGCCGGCGAAGAGCGGCTTGCCCTTCTTCCACAAGCTCTGGTGGGTGTGCATGCCGGAGCCGTTGTCGCCGAAAAGCGGCTTGGGCATGAACGTGGCAGTCTTTCCATGTTTGCGCGCGACATTTTTGATGACGTACTTGTAAAGCATCATCGCGTCGGCGGATTTGACCAGCGTCTCAAATCGAATGCCCAGCTCCGCCTGGCCGGCGGTGGACACTTCATGGTGGTGCTTTTCGACCTGCACACCCAGCGATTGAAGGGTCAGCAGCATCTCGCTGCGAATGTCTTGCTGGGTGTCCTGCGGCGCCACGGGGAAGTAACCCTCTTTATGGCGGATTTTGTAGCCAAGATTGGGCAACTCGTCCTTGCCCGAATTCCAGATGCCCTCCTCGGAATCTATCGAGTAGAACGTCCCGTTCGACTTGCTGTCAAACTGAATGTTGTCGAAGATGAAGAATTCGGCTTCCGGCCCGAATACAGCCGCGTCGGCCAGTCCGGTGGAGTTCAGATACGTCTCGGCGCGCTGGGCAATGCCCCGCGGGTCGCGATTGTAGGCTTCCTTGGTGCCGGTCTCGGCGATGGTGGTCGTCACCGACAGGGTCGGGACGCTGAAAAAGGGGTCGATGAAGGCCGTGTCCGGATCGGGCATGGCCAACATGTCGGACGCTTCGATGGATTTCCAGCCCCGAATGGAGGAGCCGTCAAAACCGAAGCCCTCGACGAAGACCTCTTCGGTCAGTTCGGAAATCGGAACGGTGAAATGCTGCCAGGTTCCGAAAGTATCGACGAATTTCACATCGACCATCTTGGCCCCCTGTTTGAGGGCCGATTCAATTACGCTCTTTGGTGTGCTCATGCTTGTATCAGTTTTCTTTTTTTTATGCTCGTGTTTAGGAACGCGCCGTTATGCTAAGTGCGTCTCTCGTCCGCAATTATTGGCACAACGGCGCGCCAAAGTCAGCCATTGTATCCTTCTTCCCCGTGCTCGGCGAGGTCCAGGCCCACGCTTTCCGCCTCTTCCGTTGGACGAAGGCCGATCACTGCCTTGACAATGAACGCTATCACAACCGTGCCGCCAATGGCCAGCGCCAGGGTGACGCCAATGGCTTTAAGTTGCTCGAAAACCAGTGGTTGGAAAGGCGAATTTGTCACAAAGTTTTTCATGCTGTCGCTCGCCAGGTTTGCGTTGGCCGAACTGCGCGCCAGAACGCCCGTCAGCAGCGCCCCTATCGTGCCGCCCACCGCATGCACCCCGAAGGTGTCCAGCGCGTCGTCATATCCGAACCAACCCTTGACCTTGTAGCAGAAAAACCACGGAATCAACCCCGCGAATACGCCGATGATCACCGCGCCGCTAGCGGTGACAAACCCGCAAGCCGGCGTAATGACGACCAACCCAGCGACGGCCCCGGAGCAGAACCCCAGGACGCTCGGACGGCCGCGCGTCACCCACTCGGCCATGGGCCACACGAATGAGGCGACCGCGGTGGCCAGGGTGGTGGTGGTAAAGGCGTTGGCGGCGATAACGTCGGCGGCCACGGCGCTGCCGGCGTTGAACCCGTACCAACCGACCCAAAGCATTCCCGTGCCGACCATGCACAGCACCATGCTGTGCGGGGTGAAGTTCTCTTTGCCGAAGCCCTGGCGTTTGCCCAGAATCAAACACAGCACCAGTGCCGACCAGCCCGATGTCATGTGAACGACCGTGCCGCCGGCAAAGTCTATGGCGTGAATTTTCGCGTTCGGATTCGAGACGCCATTCATCATGCCGTCAATGCCCCAGATCATGTGGGCCTGCGGGAAATAGACCACCAACATCCACAGGAACATGAACAAAAAGAGCGCGGCGAACTTCATGCGCTCGGCGATGGCCCCGATGATCAGCGCCGGAGTGATGATGGCAAACATCAGTTGGTACATGGCGAACACGTTTTGTGACACCCAGGGCGAGTAGTCGCCGTTGGGGCTGGAATCGACGTTGTTGAAAAAGGCGAACCCCTTCAAATCACCCAGGAGACCGTTGCCGTGGTGGAAGACCAGGCTGTAGCCGCAGATGTACCAGAGAATGGTCACCATGCCGGTTATCAAAAAGCATTGCGCCAGGACCGACAGGACGTTCTTGCGGCGGACCAAACCGCCGTAGAAGAGCGCCAGTCCGGGCAAGGTCATGAACAGCACCAAGGCGGCGCATGTCATTTGCCAAGCGTTGGGGCCAGGGCCGGGATTGGGCGTGAACACGTTGGCTTTTTCATCGTAGCTCCCCAAATTGGAGCTTACGGTGTTGGTGCCGTCGGCCACGCGCGTGCCGTTGTTGACGTACGCCTCCAAATCCGACACGCGCTGCTCCAGCGACGGGGCGGATCGTTTCGGAACGGTGGCGCTGGCCGCCTGGGCGGCGGGTTGAGCGATCAGGGAGGCTGTTATCAGTGCGAAGACAAGAATCGTGTTTCTCATATAGTGTCAAACTCTTGGAACCGTTGGTTGATAGAGGTCTCTTGCTTAAATGGCGGCGTCCCCTTTTTCCTCAGTGCGAATGCGGATGATCTCCTCGACATCGGAGACGAAAACCTTTCCGTCGCCTATCTTCCCAGTCTTGGCCGAGCTGATGATGGCCGCTATGGCGCCCTCCACCCGTCCGTCCGGAAGAACGATCTCGATCTTGATTTTGGGAAGAAAATCGACCTTGTATTCGCTGCCGCGATAGATTTCGGTGTGGCCTTTCTGCCGTCCGAATCCTTTGACCTCGCTAACGGTCATCCCTTCGATTCCGATTTGACTCAATGCGTCTTTGACTTCTTCTAGTTTGAATGGCTTGATAATTGCTTCAATTTTTTTCATTTGGTGACAAGCGTTGGGCGTCTATAATTCAACATAATTGAACAAACCGCCCATAAGCAGGGCCAATGCCAGTAGGATCAAACTATCAGCCAAAAAGTCCCAAGTTGCTGATAATAAACACGATGTATTTTTTCGACAGCCGGTTGACATCCGAATTCAATGTCGTTTTCTGTCCAAGCTGGTTAAAACGCCACCTTATAGACCGGCCAAATCCGCGCAGATAAATTAATGGGCCGCTGCGCGCGCGAAATTGACGGAATCCTTGATGCGCTTGTTGTCGGCCCGAATGCGGGCGGCAAGCGTCTTGCTGATCGAAAAAAGAATGGGCGCGGACAATTCAGGGGCTTCGCGCCGCAGCCTGTCAAAAGCTTCGGTGGTGATCTTCAATAGAATGCTCTCCTTGTTGGCGATGACGTCCGCCGAACGCGGGCCTTGGTCGAAAAGGGCGATCTCCCCGAAACATTCCCCCGGCCCCAGCGTGGTCAGGATTGTCTCCTTGCCGCCGATCAAGAGCCGCACTCGCAATTCGCCGTCCAACACCAGATACATCCCATCATCGGGATCGCCTTGTTTGACAATTTGCGCCCATTGGCGAACGGTTTGCGCCTCCATGAAGCACAAAAACCGGGTCAGTTGGTCGTCGGTCAGCTCCGCCAGGGCTTTGACGCGGCGCAACATGCCCGGGGTGATGTCGGACTTCGCCACGGTGGGATGGGAATCGGCGCCGGGCGCGGTGGGGGTGCTCTTCTTGCTGAAGAAAAGTTGCAGCTCCGGCAGGGTCGCCGCTTTGCGCCAGCGGTCATTCTGGAGATCGAATATCCAAGTGTCCGCCAGTACGCGCTCGTCCTTTACCCAGCTAATCAATATGGGCAGTTCCACCGGGCCATACACGACGTTGTCGGCGGCCCAAATGCTGTAAGCGACTATTTGATTCGGTTCGGCGGCCACATTTCCTGTATAACACGGCTTGGACGAAAGAAAAGGGAAAAAATCCTTACGGCGACGGGATGTACACCGCGCGAAAATACTGCTGCGGCTGGTTGGCTGCGTTGGTCTGCGTAAACGTAAACGGCGCGGTGTTCGTTTCCCACGGCAGCCAGTTCTCCAGGTCGGCGGACGCCTCGATCACGTAGGCATAGCCGATCACGCCCGCCAGATTGAAATTGAAGTGTCCCCCGGCCAGCGCCGCCCCGGACAGCCCCGGAGCCGGGAATGGATTCAACACCGGCGCGAATCTCACCGCGCGAAACCATTCGCCCGCCGGGCAGGCCGCCAGCGTGACGGCGGAGGAGGATGCGCCTGTGTCAATAATCGCAATGAGGCGGTTGGCGGCCGATTCCGCCGTGATGGCGTAAATGACGGGGTTGGGGGCGTTGAAATTCACGGCCAGACTGCGCGCCCCGGCCGCGCCGCTGGCGAGGGTGTAGGCAAACGTCCATGTGTGGTTGGCGAATTGCCAGCGTTGAATGCCTCCGGCGCTGGAATCGTCGGCGATATAGGCCAGCGTGCCCGCGGCGTTGAAGACGAAATCCTCCGGGCTGGACGTGCTGCCGGTGGGTATCAACAGGCCGCTCCCGGCGGCGGAGACAGGCAGGCCCGCCATCGAATAAAGGCCGACGGTCCCGATTTGCGTGGAAAAAACCAGACCGCCGTTCACCACGTTGATGACACGGCAATTGGTCTCCGCCTCTTGCACCATCCCCGCCGGGGCGGTGTTCCCGAAATAGAATGTTCCGTCCCCCGATCCGGCGCCCCAGTAATCATTGGCGCCATCCGTTGCTCCGGCGCGGAGGTTTTGGCCGCTGTATTGCGCGCCGGTCGTGGCGGCCAACGCATAATGGCCCGCCCCATCAATCGTTCCCATGGCCCGCGGCACGTTCGCGGAGGCGGACGAAGAGAGCGAAGTGGCCAGGACCCCGCGATTGGTGTTGTATCCGGCGATGGCCAGCAACCGGCCGTCCCCGGAAAGCGTCATAAAACCCTCCGATGACGCCACCCCGCTGATCACCATCGCCGCGGCGCCGCTGTCGGGCAACGCCATCGTGCTGACGTACGCTCCGTTGGAGCCGAATTGATCCAGGAAGATTGTGTTGCCTGAATTGGTCAGCGTTTGCACGCCATCACCCAGGCGCAACACCACGAGGTTGGACGGAAAAAGGCCGGTCTGCTGCGGCGCGACGATGACTGACACCGTGGCGCTGGTCACCGCGCCGTAGGGGCTTGATACCACGACCGCATAACTGCCGGACTCCCCCGCCACGGCGTTGGTCAACACCAACGGATTGTTGGTTCCGCCGGACAAGTTCGCGCCGTTCAAAGTCCATTGATAGGCCAGTTCCGTGCCGAGCGCGCTGACGGACAAATCGACCGTTTCGCCGGCCAGATAAGTGTGGCCGGTGGGTTGGGACTCCAGCCAGGGGTCCGCGACCGTCAGAATGGCTGGCGTGGAATTGGTCGTTCCGCCTGTGTTGGTAATCGTCACCGTGTAGCTGCCCGCGCTGGCACCGAGCACATTCGAGAGCGTCAACGTCGGCGTGGCCGAACCGATAATGAACGCGTTGTCCGTCAAATTACTGCTGTTCAACCGCCATTGGTAAGAGAGGCCGGTCCCGTTGGCGCTGACGGAGAGAACCGCTGTGCTCCCCGCCTTGAGAGAGAGACTGCTGACCGGCTCCGCCAAAATGACCGGCGCAGGCAGCGGGGTGTTGGAGGAATTGATGGTCAGGGTGGAGCTGGATGAGGCCGCGCCCCATGCGTTGCTGATCAGCACCTCCACCGGAAAGCTCTCCGGCGCATCGTTCGCCGTGGCCAGTGAGAAGGTGGCGTTGGTTTCCCACGCCGTCAGAGGCGTCGAATTGGATTCCCACAAATAATACAGCGTCGCGCTCCCCGCGGCGGTCACGGTGAAAACCGCATTCTGCCCCTGGTCCACCGTCTGCGGCTGCAACGGGCCGGTTACGGACGGCGCGCTACCCTGGGGAGTGAACTGCACTCCGTGAAAGACCTCATTGATCCCGGCGGTGGCCAGCAACTTCACCACCGCGCCGGCATTGGTGTCCGTAATGGCAATCACCCGATTCTGCGACGCTTCCGCGGTTGTGGCGTAGAGGACCGGCGGCTCTCCGAATGCAACGGCCAGCCCGCGCGCCCCGACGGTCGAGCCTGTGCCGGTGCCGAAGGTGTAAGCCCGCCCCCACGCCCCATTATTGGTGTACTTCTGAATGCCCCCTCCCGCGGAAACCGCGCTGTCATCGGCCACATAAGCGGTTTTATTGTCCGGGCTGATGGCGAAGCCGAAAGGGCTGGAGCCGGAACCGGTGGCAAAAAGCAGGTTGGTCGCAGCCGCGCCGGCGGGCAGGCCGGCGCAGAAATAGATGCCGTAAGGCTTCGTATTCTGTTGCGAGAAGCAAAGGTTGCCATTGAAGATGGCGACGACCTCGCTGTTATCAATGGAGTTCTGGACGATGGCGGGCGGCGCCGCCAGTCCCATATAGACCGTGCCGCTGGAAGCTCCGACCGCCCAGAAATTATTCGATCCGTCAGACGCTCCGCCGCGGATGTTGTTGTCGTTGAAAGCCGTTTGGGTGTTGGTGATGAAATTGAAACTCCCGTTGAAATCGATCGTGGCAATGCCCCGCGGCGCCGCCGCCGAGGAGGAACTGGCCAGGGAACTGGAATAGGGACATGTGGTGTTGTAACCGACCATGACGATGAAGTTGCTGTTGGCCGAGCGGCTGATGGCCCCTTCCGACGTTGCCTTCCCCCCGATGATGAGAGCGTCGGGGCCGTTGGTGGGGATGGCGATGGAATTGGAGAGAAACCCGTTGGTGGTGTATTCATCCAGGAACACGGGATCGCCTTCGCTCACCAGACTCAGGGTGCTGTTGCCGATGCGCAACACGATAAGATTGCCGGGCTGGAAGCCATTGGTGATCTGAGCTTGGGCCGCCAGGCTGGCGAGGCACAGAAACACAAGCATCATCAATCTCATGGCTCTGTCTCCTTTCGCTGAAAAAGCGCGGACAGTCATCGCAACCGGAAATATGCCCGCAATCCCGAGGAATGGGAAGCGGAATTCACGCGGGTCGCGCCAACAAAAAACCCCTCCCGGTTTCCCGGAAGGGGCTGGAATCGAATTCGTGTCAATTAGAACTTGTAGATCACGTTCGCCGCGATCATGACTTCGTTCTTCTTGTCGGGGAGAGCGGCGCCAAGAGCGCCGGTGCCTCCGAAGGCTGCCGAGCTTCCGTCAACCGCCTCGCGTCCGCTGGCGTCATGGTCCCAGCGAATTTCCAGGCGCGTAATCACGTTCGCCCACAGGTCATATTGCAGGGTCCCGGTAAGTCCGAGAACCGATTGCATGGGGTTGTTGACGGCTGTGGATAATGTCGCCGGTGGAGGAGTCGGGTTAACCGAGCTGATGATGGTCGTGCCATTGGCGGCATCCGCCATTGCTCCCAATCCCGAGCCGTTGGCATATTCAACGCGGCCGTTAATCGTGAGCTTGTCGGTTAGCTTATAGGACATATACCCGGCGTAGGCCGCGAAATATCCTGTATCCTGCCCATTCACGTCGAGGTGCTCGATGGAATCAAACGACGCGCCAAAGGTGAGGTCCTTGAGCGGCGTGTTGATGGTCGTGCCGACGTACCATTCGCTCTTGTTATACACGCGATTGCCACCAGCCATGGGGGTCGCCCCTTGGCCCAAGTCAAAACCCGCGTAAAGGGCTGAACCTTTCAGGAACCCCCAACTGTCGGGAGCCGTCAAGGTGAGCAAACTGAGATAGCCCTTCTTGCTTTCAACGCCAATGCGAGTATTCGCGTCATAAGTCGTTACGCTATTGGCAACACCGAGCTGCAGACTGATCGCGTCGCAGAACTTATAGGTGCCAAGCAGACCAGTGTGTTCCGTCGGTTCAACCGAATAGCCGTATGACCGGGTGTAGTTCGGGTTCTTGTACGAGTCGCTGGATTCGTACCCGAGCAGGTTGTCAAAACGGCCCAATTGCCAATCGATGCCATTGCCCACGGGCATGTGCAACGCTACAAAAGCCTGGCGAACCGGGTAGGTGTTGGGGCCGTCAATGAGTTTGGCGTCCGGCCCATAGCTCAGTTCCGCGGTATAACCGGCGGACCATCCGCTTTCGTCCTGGGGTTTGCTGATTTTGACATCGACGGCATTGAGATTGAAGCCGTCTTGTTTTCCTGCGTTGAAGGCATAGGGCGCGGGATTCGCGTTGCCTGTGCCGGGGTTCCACACGGCCGACGTGTCCACATAACCACTGATGGTGGTCGCTGACAAAGCTGTCAGCATGGGCACCTGCTGCGGCGCCGCTGGCGGGGTCTGAGCCAGCAATGCTGGCGAAAGGGTGACCAGCCCCGCGGCTGCCAACCCTAGTGTCCATTTTTCAATTTTCATGTTCCTCCTGCGATTTTTCAGTTTAATCATTTTTAATGCTTAAGGGGTAATAAACAGTTCACCCCGCACACCAAAAACGGTGCATTGAGGCGCACAATAGGCAAACAACCACGGTTTGACAACAAGTTTTTTTTACTTATTTTAAGCCCCCATCCCCATGTTTGCCGCAAGTCGTTCATTTACAATAACTTGCAATAAGAATGATGATTTCTTAAGGTTTGCGGTCAACAAATGGAAAAACGTGTTTCCCACAGGTTGCAAAGCTGAATTTACACAATACGTGGTATGGCCGTCACTTTCAACCCACAGCAGATTGTGGATTTAGAAAACAGCCGGCACGCCTTCCTGCAAGACTCGCAAACGATGGTTCAATCCGTGATTTTGGGCCAATTCCTTCAACCAACGCAGCGGTTCGTCGAGGTCTTCAAAGGACAACTTAAACGTGCCATAATGCATGGGGATGAGCCATTTCGCCTTGAGGTCCGCGAAGGCCTTGATCGCCTCGTCGGGACCCATGTGGACGTTCCGGAAGGAGTCGGGATAGTAAGCGCCAATGGGCAGGAGGGCGATTTCCGGCGGGCTGGCGCGCCCGATCTCCTTGAAACCGGGAAAGTAGGCGCTGTCGCCGGCGTGGTAAAGCCGGCGGCCCTGGTGTTCGATGAGAAAACCGCCGTAACCCCTGTGGACGTCCCTCAAAACGCGCGCACCCCAGTGCTGGGAGGGCGTCAACGTGATCCGCCAGCCGCCGTGCGAAAAACTCTCCCACCATTGCAACTCGATAATGCGTTGGAAGCCAAGGTCGGCCGCCAAGTCGCCCATGCCCCATGGCATGATGCCGATCTTGGGCGCGTGCAGCTTCCGGAGCGTCGGGCGGTGAAAATGATCAAAATGGGCGTGAGTCAATAGAACGACATCAATGGGCGGCAGGTCCTTGAGTTTCAAGCCGGGGCGCCGGACGCGCTTGAGCAGGAAGAGCCAGTTGGCGAAGTTGGGATCGATCAACACATTTAGATCGGTGAACTGCGCCAGAAACGACGCATGCCCTATCCACGTCAGCGCCAACTGGCCGTGCGCCAGTTTGGGAAAGCGCGGCCGCACCCGTTCCCCTGTGCGCCGCGTCAGCAGCGCCTTCCAAACCAGTTCATAAAAAAATGTGCGGGGATTGAAATGTTTGCTCGGCGTCAAATCTTTGAACGAACGCGGCAGCTTCCGTCGCTGCCGCGCCGGCCTGCCTTTGGGCGGCCCGCCAAACTCGTCTTTGCGCATATCCCACTATATCCTATTTCCAAGCCGCATCCATCCAATTGAACAGGAGGAAACATGGTCCCGCCGTCACCCGCCTGGCTCAAAGACTTCCAGGCCGCCGCCGGCGCGCACGACCTCCCGCATTTCGGACAACGACTTTAATTCGCCCGCGGCGCGCACTTGGGCCAGCAGGTTTCCCAGGACAGTGGTTTCGACCGGGCCGGCAACGACACGCCGCTGGCAGCGGTTGGCCGTCAGTTGATTGAGCAACCGGTTGCGCGAGCCGCCGCCGACGACGTGGATGACCTCAATCCTGTTCCCGCCGACTTCTTCCAAGTCTCCCAACACGCGGCCATACTTTGCCGCAAGGCTCTCCAGGGCGCACCGCGCCAATTCCCCTTCGCTGCCGGGAACGGGCTGCCCGGTCTCCCGGCAGCACGCCTGGATGGCGGCGGGCATGTCGGGCGGGTTGGCCAGGCGCGGGTCATCCGGGTCGATGATGGCCACCGCCCCTTTGGCCTCCTCCGCCAACCGCGCCAATTCGCCATAATCCAAAGAACGGCCGCGCGCTTCGAAGGCCTTTTTGCATTGTTGCACCAGCCAAAGGCCCGTGATGTTCTTGAGCAGCCCGAAGGCGCCGTCGATGCCCCCCTCATTGGTCAGGTTCAGTTCCAGCACGCGCTCGGACAGCAGAGCGTTGGGCGTCTCCACTCCCATCACCGACCAGGTGCCCGAACTGATGTAGGCCCAATTGGCGCGTCCCGTGCCGGCCGTCGGTATGGCGGCGACTGCCGAAGCCGTGTCGTGCGCCGCCGGCGCGACGACGCGAACGGAGCCAAGGCCGGTTTGAGCGCAAACCGACTCGCGCAGCCGTCCCAGGAAGGTTCCCGGGGGGACGACCTTGGGAAAAATCCGTGACGGCAAATCCAGTTTGGCAAGCATATCGAAGGCCCAATCGCGCCGCACGGGGTTGAGGCACTGGCTGGTGCCGGCGATGGTGAACTCCGCCGCCCGCGCCCCGCACAAGCACCAGTGAAAGAAATCCGGCATCATCAGCAGGCAATCGGCCGCCGCGAGCAAATCGGGGTTCGAGCGCCGCAGGGCCAGCAACTGGTAGAGCGTGTTGATCGGCATGAACTGCACGCCGGTCCGGGCGAAAATCTCCGTCTTGGCAACCCGCGCGAAGGCCTCCTCCATCATCCCCGCCACGCGGCCGTCCCGGTAGTGCCAGGGCTGTCCGAGCATCTCCCCGTTCTTTGTCAATAATACAAAATCCACCCCCCATGTGTCCGCTCCCACCGAGACGATCTTCCCTCCGTGCCGTTGGGCGGCCAGAGCCAGCCCGTGCTGGATGTTGGACCACAGGCGCAACGCGTCCCAGCGCAGGGTCCCGGCCAGCTCGACCGGCCCGTTGGTAAAACGGTGCAATTCTTCGATCCGGATTTCGGACCCGTTCCACAAACCTGCCATGACCCGGCCGCTTTCCGCGCCCAGATCGATTCCGAGATAAACTTGCTCTTTCATCAGTTGCCTTGAGGCGATGAGTTGTCGGCGCTTTCCTTGCCTTCCTGCCCCCAAAAGCGCAAGCCTGAACAAGCGGCTTTAACCACGCCCGGCCTCAAACCGCCAGAACCGCTGACGCACGAGAAGGTCTCGATCCAGCGGATGGCGCACGGCCCGTGCCGCGCGACAACTTCATGGTGGGGGGAGAGAACGGGGCCGGAAGCGAGCCTTCCAGAGCCTCGCCGCGACAATTTAAGGTGCATAAGGGTGCATAAGCCTGCATAAGCGCCGAAATCTCCGCGCCGCGGGGCGCAAAAGACTACAGTTCATTTAAGCCGCTCCAGCGTCCACAATTCCACCTCGCAAACTCGCTTTCGCCGCAACAAAACTACCGTAATTTACCGTAATTTACCGTAATTTCTGGCAATACGCCCCCATTGCCCGCCAAACGGGAAAAAATGGCTTGCGGCGCACAGGCGGGCGTGACGGCTCACGCCGCGCACGCCGCCCGGTGCAGGGACGGGCCGCGCGCACAGCCTTTCAAAGAACAAGCCTGCATACTAAATGTAACACAACGGCAGGAAATTGCAAGAAACAACGCAAAGGGCAAAGTCGCAAAGACGCCGGGAAGAACCTCAACGTCCTTCAACTCCTTTGCGACTTTCCGTCATATGCCCTTTGCGTTTTGGCCTGAGGCCCGCAAGACATCCGCCGTCGCCTGGCTTTGGCGGGACAGACGCTGAATAACGCAGAAGAAAAGCAGGGTCTGTTCACTCATGCGTTTGGTCTTCGACCGGGCGGAGATCGAGCAGCATCTTTACCGGGCGCGAGAACCCTCGGCCTGACGCAAATGGAGTTTCCCGCTCAAATCTCAACCAACCGGGAACGGTTGGCCAGCAACGAGGATGCCCTGCCCATCCGTTGGAATAGGAAGACCCGTTTACGCTTCTCTCTCAAGCGGGGTGAGACTCACTTTACGACACTGGATAACGCCGTCGAGGGGCTTACTGGCGGAACGCCAATGTCGCTTCAGGGTTTCGAGAGCCAGGTTCGCGGCCGTACTCCCCGGTTTTCACGAGTCCCGCACCGTCTGCCATGATGCCGCCTCGTTGGACACGGTTTCTGAGGATCACGGCGAAGGCTCGCTCGCGTTGGGTACTCGGTTCTATTCGTAACACGGCGGTAACATTGGCGTGCGTTAGTTCGAAGTTCAGGATTTGGTCCGCGAGCCATTTGGTCTGTCCGCCCAGAATTGTAAGCCAAACTGCGGCCACGTTTGGGTCGCGCTCTACTAACACGGCGTGCTCCGCCAAGCCTTCAAAGGCGGCGGTGAGGCCAACAATGCCGCCGCCGGCATAAGGCTCAACTAGAACGCCAACGGAATTTGTTTTGTCTGCAAGCCAGGAGCGGATATAGGGGACAAGCCAAGTTTTGCCGCCGGGATAGCGGAATGGCGAGCGCTGCGGGACCGAAGCGACTTTGACCGGCTTGTTCATTTCGACGTCGTCAGCGGTTCGGTACGCCACTGTCGGCTCGTGTAACTCAAGGAGTTCCGACTTCTGGTCAAGATCGTGAGCAAATTGCAGCACATCCGCTGCAAGTGTTTGCGGCACACGGATAACCGTGGTATTGCCAAGTTTCCATTTTGGTCGATAGGAGGTCGATGACCGAGCCCTAATGAACCCTTGTAACACGGGTTTAGCTCCATGGCACAGAAATTGTTACAGAAATTGTTACATGGCAATTTTGCGCGCCAAAATCAAATGATCGCTGCGCTTCGATGAAATCGATAAACGGGTCCTCGGATTCAACTATTGCGGCTGCCTCTTTGGGGCTGGTTTCGGTTTCGGTTTGCAAGGCCGCGGTTTCCGGACTGCATCGAACGGCCCGTTTTTCCATCATTGGGCCGGCTGGCCAACAACCTGCAAGGGTTGACGCAGGGCTGCTCTAAGGTTACTGTAAGTTGTTGATAGACAAGCAATTGCTTGCCAATGAAAATTGACGCATCGCAAAAGTTTTGGAAAAAGTTGACGGACCTTGGCTAACGTCCTCTCGTTGTGTGTTTTCCAACTTCCGCCGGGCAGTTTTGCTTGTTGCTAAACAGCATTTTACAGATAAACAAACAGCGTTTGCAACCGGCTTTAGAGCAGCCCTGGGGTTGACGTGCCCGGGAAAATTTGTTGGTTGACAGAGCGGGCTGGCGGCGGCAGGCTCGCCGCATGGTCCGAAAGTCCCATTATTTGAACGCGAACGCGACGCCTCATTCCATTCTTCATCATGGACACTCCGAAAATACTCAGCGTCAATTGCAACCACTGCGGCGCAACGCTGGACGTTGACGAACAAACCCGCTTTGTGACTTGTGCTTTCTGCCACTCGCGCCTGGCGATCCAGCGCACGGATTCGGCGGTCTTTACCGAGGTGCTCGAAAAGATCGAGGCGCAAACCGGGCAGATGGCCGGCAACTTGAAGGTGATTGAGTTGCAGAACAACCTCGATCAACTGGATCGCGAATGGACCATGTCGCGCGATAATCTCCTGGTCAGCGGGAGAGACGGGTCCAGAGGCGAACCTTCCATTGTCGGCGGCGTCATCAGCATCCTGGTCGGGATTGTGGGAGGCGGCGCATGGACGGCGTTTGCCGCCAGCAAAGGCGCGCCTCCGTTTTTTCCACTCTTTGGCCTTCTCTTCATGGGGGGAGCTGTCGTCGTCGGTCTCATTTCCATCATCAAGGCGGGGCATCTCGATGCCACGCGCGGCGACTATGAAACGCGGCGGCGCCAGTTGATCGACGCGATCGATGCGGAAAAACGGCGTCAATTGGGGCAGGCCGGTATTTCAGGAGGCACTGATCAACAAACCCGATGACGTTCGCGGCAATGCCGGCGCTGGTTGGCGCGTTGCCTTGGGCGCGCTCGCGCTGGCCGCGCTGGTGCTGGCGGCCTATTGGCCGCTGCTGCCGGGAAGTTTCTTGATGGATGACCGGCGGCTGGTGGATACCGATAATCCCCTGGTGAACGGCACCGCCGGCCCGCTCTCGATTTGGTTCCACGCGGATTTCGCGCTTTCGACCTTCGCGTTTTGGGTGCAGTGGCTGGCATGGGGCGGGAATCCCGCCGGCTATCACGCCGTGAACATGGCTCTCCACGCGTTGAGCGCGGCGCTGGTCTGGCGTTTGCTGGCGCGGCTGAAAATCCCCGGCGCTTGGCTGGCGGCGGCGATTTTTGCGGTTCATCCGGTTTGCGTGGCGACGGTGGGGCGGATTGCCGAATTGAAGAACACCCTCTCCCTTCCTCTGTTCCTTCTGAGCTTCTTGTTTTACCTGCGCTACGAAGAAGCGTCGATGCGCCCGAACCGAGGCGCGCGGTGGCTGGGCTGTTCGCTGACAGCCTTCGCGCTGGCGCTGATGGCCAAGACTTCGACGGTCATGCTGCCCGTGCTGCTGCTGGGGTGCGCCGCCTGGCGGCGCGGACGCGTCACGCGCCGGGATTGGCTGAACGCCGGCCCTTATTTCGCGCTGGCGCTGGGCTTCGGCTTGATGTCGGTGTGGTTCCAAAAGCACCAGGCGCTGACGGGCGCGGCATTGGCGCCGGAAAGTTTTTGGGAGCGGCTGGCCATAGCGGGGCGGGTTTTCTGGTTCTACCTCGAAAAGGCCCTGTGGCCCGCGCGCCTCAACCTGGTTTATCCGCAATGGGATGTCCAAGCCGCCGCGCCGGCGGCATGGCTCCCGCTCCTGGCGTGCGTCGCGGTGGCGCTGGTCTGCTGGCGGTGGCGCGGGAGCTGGGGGCGGCACGTCCTGTTCGGGCTGGGATGCTTTGGCGTCACATTGTTTCCGGCGCTCGGCTTCTTCGACGCGCAATTCTTGACAAGATGGCAGGTCTCGGACCATCTCCAATATCTGCCACTCATCGCGCCGGTGGCGCTGGCGGCGGCGGCAATCGCCTCCCTGCCGGGTGCGGCGTTTTTCCGCTGCGTGTCCGCCGCGGCGGTGCTGTGCCTGTCGGTGTTGACATTTGAGCGGGCGCGCGTTTTTTCCACGGAGGAGGGATTGTTCCGGGACACGGTGGCGCGCAACCCGGCGGCGTGGGGCGTGCAAAGCGATCTTGGGGCGTTGCTGGCCGCCCGGGGCGCCCATGCCGAGGCCGCGGACCATTTCGAAGCCGCGCTTCGCGCCAACCCGGATTACCCCGACGCCCACGTCAACCTCGGACGGATAATGCTGATGCAAGGGCAGATCGAGGAGGCGGAAGAACACTTTCTGGCGGCGCTCAAAACCGAGCCGCATAATCCGGAGGCGCACCGCAGTCTTGGGACCATCCTGTCGCGGCAGGGGAAACCCGGCCAGGCGGTCCGCCATCTGTTGGTGGCGTTGCGGTTCAAGCCGGACGTTCCGACGCGGCTGGAATGCGCCGCGTTGATGCATCAGACCGGGGATTACGCCGGGGCTGCGGAGCAGTTCCGCCAAGTCTTGCTGGTTCAGCCCGATTCATTGGAATCGCTCAACAACCTGGCCTGGCTTCTGGCCACCTGTCCGGAGGATAAAGTGCGCGACGGGGCCGAAGCGGTGCGGTGTGCGGAGCGGGCCTCCCGCCTGCCGCCGCGGAAAGGGATATGTGTCATGGGCACCCTGGCGGCGGCCTACGCGGAGGCGGGCCGGTTCCAGGAGGCCGTGGAGACGGCGGAACGGGCGGTGGAGACGGAAACGGCCGCCGGGGAGACGCGCTTCGCCGCGCTCAACACCCAATTGTTGACGTACTATCGCGCCGGCCGCCCCTGGCGCGAACCACCCGCCGGGAAAGGAAAGGCGGAGGACGGCGGCGCGCCGTAACGGCCGGCGGGTCAACCTGATGTTTTACTTTGACTGACCTTGACCAGGCGAACCGGACTGGCTCTTTTCAGCTTGGTGATTTTGGCCATCTTGAACCTGCGCATGGACGCGTGGGGGGCATCCGCGTATGGCGTCACCGTGGCCAAAGCGCACGATCTCCAGCCAATCCGGCTCATCCCCATTCTCAGCTTTGCCCTGGTCGCTTGGTCCGTCATGGTCAGCGCCCTCATCAAACCGAAATCAAGCATCTGACATTGACACGAGGATTCGATTCCCTTCACCCGCTCCATTGTTTACAGGGGTTTTCTCACTTTCGCCGGTTTTTGCATCAGTTTTGCATCAGCCCGGCGCTTCCCGCCGCCTGAACTGCTCCAGTATTGACCCAATTATTATTGCGCACCTTGGAAGCCTTGGTGCGCGATCACGAACAGCAGCAGCGGCAACAACAGCAATTATTCGCGCAGCAACAGCAGCAGTGGGAACAAAGGCTGGCGGCTTTGACCGGGCAGGTGCAGGACTTGCAGCGGCAGTTGCAGACGTTGTCGGCGTCATTGCAGCCGTTGACCGCGCAGTTGGATTCTGTCGTTGCCCTTTACAATTCCTTGCCCAAATCCTGATTCACGAAATTCGCCAGCGGCGGATTTCCCAGCACCCCGTTCACCCTCAACTGCCGCAGCACAAACTGCCACTGCCATCTCTATCGTAGCTTGAACTTGCTTAAATTCATATATGGAAAACCCAACAGAAAAAATTCTTCGCATTGCCCGCAGCTTTCCTTGCCTGGAAAAAAAGTTAGCTGGCTGGAACCCACCCGCATTCGATCCTGATAAATTCTTTCAAATGATGAGCGGCGCTTCCCACGGGGAATGGCTGTGCGCCATGTTTATCTTGAACGTGTGGGACCCCGACGGTGCCAAACTTAAGGAGGAGTGGCGTTTTGAGTTTTTCGATTTCGCCGGAATAGCGGATTCTGGAAACCGCCGCGCCCTACGGAACTGGTTAGCCAACCCGGAATGGCCTTAAAACCGGTCCATCGCAAGCCGCGCATCAGGGCCTTGCCGAAACTTTTCGCCCTCACAGCGCCCCCAAAATCAGTCCGACCTCTGGCCGGTCTGGGCAAGCCGGTGGCCTTACGCCTGCCCGCCGCCCGCCAGGCGACGGCCCCCGTCTCACCCGGCCGCCAGAAGTCGGAACAACGCCGCCCCCCGCCGCGTCAAGGGTCCGCAGCCTTGCCGACACTCGCGGGATTCGACCATGCGGATAACGTCCTTGACATTCCTGCCGAGCGGAACCAGAAACACATCGTGAAAACGCTGATACCTGCTCTTCTATTGACGGTTTTGTGTGGTTGCGGGGCGGGATACACCTTCGTGCCCTACATCGGCCAGCAGCAAAATTGGACAACCCAACCTGGGGCATACGCCAAAGTGGTTAACTGGACAGTGGTACGTTTTCCGCCCAAAAGCAAGTTTCCACATGTCATTTTTCCAATTCCAAACGGGCCAGTTTGAGGGCTGAACCGATCCACTGGTGGGCCAGGCG
>Ga0224558_1000553_pt1 | contig 43460 bp, 37 predicted proteins | sample 714S32024metaG_FD_180682 | JGI IMG/M metagenome (GOLD analysis project Ga0224558, IMG submission 180682) | Peat soil microbial communities from Stordalen Mire, Sweden - 717 S3 20-24 | ecosystem: Environmental > Terrestrial > Soil > Wetlands > Peat | place: Sweden: Norrbotten County, Stordalen... | reverse complement strand
CGCTGCGCTGGCTGGTGGGCGTACAGACCTCACAGTATGGTCAACTGCGGCCCATTGGCAGCAACGGATTCTATAAGCGCAACGGCGCGCGGGCGAAATTCGACCAACAGCCCATCGAGGCGCAGACCACCGTCTCGGCCTGCCTGGAAGCCTACCGCGCCACAGCCGACCCGTGGTGGCATCGGCAGGCGCAGCGCGCCTTCGACTGGTTCCTCGGCTCGAACGATCTCGGGCTGGAACTCTACGCCCGCCAGAATGGCGGCTGCCGCGATGGGCTGCACCCGGACCGGGGCAACCAAAATCAGGGTGCGGAATCCACCCTGGCGTTTCTCCTGTCGCTGGCGGAAATGCGGCTGACACAAAATGCCGCGGCTAGCGTTCCACGAGCCGCTATGGCAGCCTCGGCCGCCCGATGAGGCAAGTCGACGTAACGCGCAGCACCGTCACTCTGGACCCCGACCGCACGCACGTGCTGGCCCGGCCTTTCCGGCTCATGAGCGACCAGCGCTCCATTAAGATTTCCGCCCGGGTGATGGCTCTGCCCGAGAACGAAGTCCATACCCTTTTGGAAGGGGTGCGGGCAGAATTCAGCGACCGCCAACTGAACATCGACGAATTCCTGCGCGGGAGATTTGACGCCGTCAGTCCCTATCTGCTGGATGGCCAAAAACTGTCGGAAGAACGAAAGCTGCTGCTGGGCGGGTATTTTAGCCACGAGTATTCGCTCGAATCCGCGGCGTTGTTCAATCCCTCGATGGTGCCGCACCCGGATCAGTCGGACGTGCCGCCCGGATCGTTGCGTTTCGTTCTGAGCTTGCGCGCCACGGCCGAAGGGCACGTCTCCTCGATCGCCTTTCGCAGCGGGATATTGGATGCCCACGCGAGCGTCACCATGGACGTGCCTTCCCGCTACAGCCTCGAGCCGACGCAGGTGCCCAATTCGACGTTTGACAAACCCCTGTTCGAGCGGAAACTGCAGGAACTCCGTCTCATGGGCGATTTCAACCGCGACGTGCTCGGCGGCTTGCCGGACCCATTCACCATGGAGGAGTTGCGCGCCAGTATCGGCCGCGCCGCCAAACAACTCCCGGAGCATGAGCGGGAAACGACAAAAGGCATAGCGAGAGAAACGCTGATGCTCGCCAGATCCAATTACGAAGTACAGTTTACGGCGGAGTCGCGCTTGTCCGAACGGGTTTTATTCCCCGTCACGCCTTCGCAGAGCAACGGGATCGAGGACGCTCGCTTTGTCCTGTTCCACAACGAAGACGGCACGCAAATCTATTATGCGACCTACACCGCTTACGACGGCAAGATGATCCTGCCGCAGTTTCTCGAGACGCGCGATTTCCTTCGTTTCAAATTCATCACGCTGAACGGCCCGGCCGTCGAGAACAAAGGCATGGCGCTGTTCCCCCGCAAAATCAAGGGCCGCTATGCGATGCTGGGCCGGCAGGACGCGGAGAATATCTACGTGATGTTCTCCGATCATCTTCATTTCTGGCATACCATGCAGCTCATTCTGGAGCCTAAGTTCTCCTGGGAGTTTATCCAGTTAGGGAATTGCGGCTCGCCGATCGAAACCGATGCCGGCTGGCTGGTGATCAGCCACGGCGTGGGTCCCATGCGCAAGTATTGCATCGGGGCTTTTCTGCTCGATCGCGACGACCCAACCAAGGTAATCGGCCGCCTGCCCGAGCCGCTGATCAAGCCCAATGCCAACGAGCGCGACGGCTACGTGCCCAATGTCGTTTACTCGTGCGGCAGCCTGGTACATGCCGGGCAACTGATTATTCCCTATGGGATATCCGACTATGCCACAACTTTCGCGACAATTCCGCTCGACCAGGTGCTGGCCGCGATGGAATAGCGGGGGCCTGCGCCGCAGCGGTACTCAACTGTACATTCAGCTCTTAAGTCCGCTTTCTTCCCCTTGACGCAGGTCGAGAATCGCCACATAATTCTATCAGAGCCCAAGGTCTTATTAAGCTCTGGGATCTCTTTGGAAGGAGGTGAAGCATGCCAACCGACATCGCCACGCTTGCGTATCAATTGTGGTTAGAGAGGGGCGGTCCCATTGGATCGGATCAAGAAGACTGGTTCCGGGCGGAAATGATGCTCACAAATGCAGGCACAGTGACGGGCGAAGATCTGTCCAGACGTCCATCGGCCCCCTGCCGCGACACTCGCACCGAGTCCGAAATGCCGGCCGAGTTCCTTTGGGATGGGCACTGGGAGGTATGGGAACGCGAATGGATCACCGCCCGCTGGGTCTGGGACGTACGCGCATCGCGCGCTGGAGTTACGAATCGGGCGTGTCTTGCCGGCGAGCCCGCGTAGGCGGGTCCCGCCGGCCCGGAACGAACGGGATCGAGGCTATTTTATATCGATTTTGAGCAGGGCGTCTGAATGCTCGTGACGCCAGTCCCAGTAAGCTTGCTGATCGTTTTCGTTGACCTTGGAAAAATCGCGATACTTGCGATGGTTGTCCTTCACGTACACACGGTACGCCTGATCCTCATGACTGTTCCATTGATGATCGTCGTTGTGGTTCTTGTCGTGGTAGGTGCGAGCGGCCTTTTGATGGGCTTCGGCTTTTTGATCGTCGGCTCGCAACGTTGTTGGAGCCATTGCGATTGGCACTATAAGGGCGGCGCCCAACAAAGCCGCATTCAAGAAACGGGGCATAGTTTATCTCCTGGCGGCCAACAGAGCAATCGTTGCGCCAAACCGCCGGCAACGGCTGTAGTGAACGCAACGATTTGAATACAAAGACGATCATGCCCGCCGAATGATCTGCGGCGCGATCCCAGCGGGAAGGCGCCCGCGAAGCAGGGCAAAAGTTGCACCTGGAAAGTGCGGAACTTGCGGCTGCCCCAAGGTTTCCGATTCGCTCCAACCCAGCCGCGCCAGAGAGGCCCAGTGGCGACCCGCGTGCTGTTGTTTCAGGTTGCATCTGCGAAGACAAACACCCGCAAAAACCGACCTGCCTCCGGCAGGGCTCGCTGCGCGGCCTGGACTCCGGGGCGATGCGGGCGCCATTGTCGTGTTTGGAACCATCGCAGCGCTGTACTTTGCGCGCGAGATTTTAATTCCCTTCGCATTCGCTCTCATCCTGACGTTTGTATTGACTCCGGTGGTGGCGTTTCTCCAGAGGCTGCGCGCCGGCCGTGTATTGTCCGTTCTCACCACCATCCTGCTTTCGATCGCGGTGCTTGGCGGTATCGGCTGGATCATCGCGACCCAGTTCGTGGACGTCGCCAATGAGCTCCCTCTATACCGCCAGAACATTCACGCCAAGATAGCAGCGATTCACATCCCCGCAACGGGGCAGCTAGGCAAAGCCGCCCAAAGCGTGCAGGAGGTCGTGCGGGACCTCACGGGCCCGGGCCCGGAATCCCCGGTCTTGCCTCCGCGGGCTCAGAATCGTAAGCAGCCGAATGCGCCGCTTGCGCCCATGTCTCCCGTGCCCGTCCGGATGGTCCAAGCCCCAACCAGCGGATGGGTGCAGCTTCGCGATTTGGGCACGCCCATCCTTGCGCCTCTGGGACGGATGGGAATGGTGGTCATCTTCACGGTCTTCATGCTGCTGAAGAGAGAGGACTTGAGGAACCGTCTTCTGCGGCTGGCCGGGCTCGGCCAGTTGAACATGATGACGCAAGCGCTTGACGACACGTCAGGCCGGGTCAGCCGATACCTGCTGATGCAGTTCCTGGTCAACGCAGGTTTTGGAACTCTGTTTGGTTTTGGCCTTTACTTGATCGGCGTGCCCTACGCAGCGCTATGGGGAGCGGTCGCCGGCATCCTGCGGATTGTGCCGTACGTGGGAACGCTGGCTGCCGCGACGCTGCCGATCACGCTCTCTTTGGCCGAATTCGATGGATGGCTCAGGCCGCTGCTTGTGTTCCTGGTCTTTGCGGTCCTGGAACTGATCGTCGGCAACTTCGTCGAACCCTGGCTTTACGGCGCGCACGTGGGAATCTCATCCCTGGCGCTGCTTGTGGCCGCCGTCTTCTGGGCCGTTCTGTGGGGACCCGCGGGGTTGATCCTGTCTACGCCTCTGACGGTCTGCGTTGTGGTTCTGGGCCGCTACGTCCCGCAACTCTCGTTTCTGCACATCCTGCTGGGGGATGAACCGGTGCTCGCGGCCGAGGCCCAGATCTATCAGCGGCTGCTCGCCATGGATCAACTGGAAGCGCATACCGTGGTGGAGCAGTTTCTTAAGGGAAGGCCGTTGGTGGAGTTGTACGACACGGTGCTCATCCCGGCTTTGACCATGGCCGAACAGGACCGGCACAAAGGTGCAATCGACGCAGTCAGGGAAGAGTTCCTGTTTCTCAGCATCAACGAAATGATCGCCGAGTTCTCCGAGTATCAAGTGGCGGACAGCGCATCCGGCCAAGACTCCGCGCCGATACCGGACGCCGCGGAGCATCCTAATGCCAGGATTGTCTGTCTGCCGGCCCATGATCGGGCCGATGAAGTCACGGCCGCCATGCTGTCTCAGATCCTGGAGCAAAAGGGATTCGCGACTTTGTCCTTTCCCGTGGTCGCGTCTTCTCTCAATGAGGTGCTCGCGATGATTGAAGCCGGGCGGGGCGACGTAGTCTGCATCTCGGCGTTGCCGCCTTATGCGTTCGCGCCGGCGCGGGCCATGTGCAAGCAGATCCGGGAACGGTTCCCAAAACTCAAAGTAGTGGTTTGCGTTTGGGGATTCAGCGGCGATACGCAGAAAGCCATGACCCGTTTCGAGCGAACGCAGCCCGACCGCCTGTCCACCAGCCTGGCGCAGGCCGTGGAGCATGTGCAGGAACTCGTTGGCCCCAAGCCGGAGGCGGCAGCCGTCGCCGCCAGCCTCGTGGAGGCCTAATCCCAACACTGTTCACCTTGGTCCGCCGCCTGCGGGGCGCGTTGGCAGGCGACATAAAACGATCGCCTGCCCCACCGAAACATCACTAAGTGAACGGCATTGGGCCTAATCCTGGTCCAGGTATTCGCCAGGCACGTCGTCCTCTGGGACTTGTTTGGTGTGAACTTCAGCCACGTCGGGGTCGGGGGCATCTTGCACGCCGCCGATCGCTTCGGCTTCGAAGGACTGCCCTTCCTCAAGCAGCTCTTCGACGCTCTCCGATCCCGCCTCCGCGACGCCTGACAATCCCTGGTTATCCCCGGACTGGCCGGCTGAACCTGTACTTGCCTCTTGCTTAGTCATGCACGTATTGTTGCACGCGGCATGCCAATAGTTATGCAATCTCAATTGGAGGGCGGGCAATTTTGCCCGCAGCTGGCTTTCAGCCGGCTCTCGCCGCCTAAAAAGGCGTCCCCAGAGGGGACCCCAGGCCAAGATTGGCCGCCCTCCAAGGCGATGCTACGCAAATTGACCCACTACCCAATCCCGAGCTGCTTGAACACGGGGACTTTGACAAAATCCGCGAGGAAGGCAAAGACCGCTGCCGCCAGGAGTATTTCTCCGACGGCGAATACAGGCAGGGGGCTCATGGCAACTCCGCAAATCGCCAGCGTCGAGGCGATCAGCACATCGATTACGGACGACCCGATGAGCCACCGGCTGGGACGAGCGGAGCCCATGTGCCGGCGTTCCCGATTGGTGTAGGTGGTTGCCTGATTGCCGAACACTATGGCCACGAAGGCCACTGTTCTTAGCGTTTCGATTCCAAGACCCAAACGGAATTTGCCGATGGCCAGAATGGCGGTACAAAAGACCAGCTCGCAGGTTCCCATGAAGACACCCGCAATCGTCAATTGGCCGATCCGCCAGGCATTGGGCATCGGGGACGGCCGCACGTTGTCCGTCGCCAACGACATGCCCAGCAGGTCGCCGGCGAGCATGATAATAACCATCAACATCGGAGTCAGGATGGCGTGCCCGGTCATCACCAGACCGGCCGCCAGGAAGAGCACCTGCACGGTCTTCTTGGTAACCGAGTTGAGCGCGTAAGTGAAGATGCGCTGGAACGTCACGCGGCCTTCTTTTACCGAAGCGACGATGCCGCCGAGTCCTGGCTTAGTCAAGACAATGCCGGCCGCCGACTTGGCCACATCGGTCGCCGTCGACACCGCGATTCCCATCTGCGCCTGGCGCAGCGCGGGCGCGTCGTTGGCGCCGTCGCCGCACATGCCGACGGTGTGGCCGCCTTTTTGGAATGCCTTGACGAGGTTGTACTTCCCCTCGGGGAGGACGCCGGCGAAGACGGCGAAATCCTCGGGGTGGACACTGTCGGGGATCGGTCCGGGTGGGCAGACTTTGCCGTCCAGGCCTACGGCATGCGCCACGATCGCGGCCGTCGCCGGGGCGTCGCCCGTTATCATTACGGTGCGCACACCCAACGTGTGCAGCTCCGTAATCAACGCGGCAGAATCCGTTCGCGGCGGATCGCTGAGAGCGACGATTCCCGCGAGTTTCAAGGCGTCCGGCGGACCCACCGCGACGGCCAGCACCCGGTAGCCCTGTGCCTCCAGTTCGCCCGCGGTCTTCTGTGCATCGGGATCTGCCGGCGTGAGGCCGCCAACCGCGGCGAAGGCCCCCTTGACCACGCGCAGCGCAGTGCCGCCCGGATCGGCCGCAGTCGCCTCCGACATCTTGGTCCCCGGATCGAACGCAGTGAACTTGATCAATTTCGGCAGATCGGAGGCCACCTTCTTCGCGGCTGCGGCACGGATGGCCGTGTCTACGGGATCTTGCCCTCCGTCCGAGCTCGCCAGGGCAGCCAGCCCCAGCACGTGCGGCTCATCGAAGCCGGACATGGCGTGGACTGCGGTGACCGTCAGTTCGTTTTGCGTCAGTGTGCCGGTCTTATCCGCGCACAGCACGTCGATACTGGCCGCTTCATCCACGGCGGAGAGCCGCGTCGGGAGGACGCCCAGTTTTGCCAGAGCCCGCGCGCCGAGCGCCGCCGCAAGCGTAAAAGTGGCCGGCAGCGCGACCGGGATCGACGCCAGAACCGCCGTGAGCACCAGGGGGACGATCTCGCCAATCGGCATCTTGAGAACGTGGGCATAGCCGACCAACATGACGATGAGGACGCCGTTGAACAGGGCAAGATTGCGCACCACACGCAGAACGGCCTTCTGCTGGGTACTCTCCACGTGCGCGGTGCGGACCAGCTCCGCGGTGCGTCCAAACTTGGTGCGCGCTCCGGTCGCGGTAACCTCCGCAACCGCTTCGCCGCGCCGCACCAGCGCTCCCGCATAAGTTTCAAACCCGGCGCCGGCTTCGATCGGGACGGATTCGCCGGTGAGCATGGACTGGTCGAGCAGCACCGATCCCTCAGTCAGGCGCACGTCGGCGGCGACCACGGCGCCGAGCGACAGTTTCACCACATCGCCAGGCACGAGTTCGGCGGCGGGCACGGTCGCCCACGCATTGTCGCGGCGGACAGATGCGTTCAACGCGAGCCGCGACTTCAGCGCGGCAAGGGTCGCCTGAGCGCGCCCTTCCTGCAAAAAACCGAGGGCCGCGTTGAAGGCCAGCAGAACGGCGATGATGGCAGCCTCGACGTATTTGCCGAGAACAACCTCGAGCACGATCGCCGCTTCAAGCATCCATGGAACCGGCGCCCAGAACTTGGTCAGCGCGCGGCGCAGCGGATCGGAAGACGTATCGGGCACGGCGTTTGGGCCGAACTTTGCGAGCCGGCTGCGTGCTTCATCGCTGGTGAGGCCTGATGTAGTCATTGAGCGACCATTCTACTTCTCTAGCAGCTTACGGATAGATTCCAATTCTTCCTTGCGTTTCGCGGTGGTCTTGGGATATGCCATCTTCAATTCTTTTAGGGTATCCAGGACGATTTGGGAAACGATCGTGCGGGCATTCTCCTTGTCGTCGGCGGGAACGGCATACCAGGGCGCGTGATGGGTGCTGGTCGCGCTCAGGCAAGCCTCATAAGCCGCCGTGTAATCCTTCCAATATTTCCTCTCGTGAATGTCGGCGAGGCTGAATTTCCAGTTCTTTTCCGGCTGGTCGATACGCTCCAGGAATCGCTTGCGCTGTTCTTCCCGCGAGAGATGGAGGAATACTTTGACGGTCCGCGTGCCGTTGCGATAAAGATGTCTTTCCAGGTCGGTGATGGACTGGTAGCGCTCCTTCCAGATGGATTTCTCGTCGCGCAACTCTTCGGAAAGTCCCTGGCTGCGGAGAATCTCCGGATGCACCCGAACCACCAGTACCTCCTCGTAATAGGAACGATTGAATATGCCGATCTGCCCGCGTTCGGGAAGCCGGAATGTCGTGCGCCAGAGGAAATCGTGTTGCAGTTCCTCAACGCTCGGCTGCTTGAAACTGGATACCTGGCAGCCTTCCGGATTGATCCCAGACATGACGTGCCGGATGGCGCCGTCCTTGCCGGCGGCGTCCATCCCTTGGAAGATCAACAGCAGGGCATAGCGATTGGAGGCGTAGTGCAGGCGTTGCAGCGAGCTTAACTCCGCAACGTGTTCCTCCAACAGTTGTTGATACTCCTTCTTGGACTTGCAAAAGGGCTTCACCCTCGTCGGCCACTGGTTGAGTTTTACTTTCTCACCCGGCCGCACACGGAAATCCTTTGAATCGATTGTCATTTTCATCCTTTCGTTGTCAGCGCTTCGAAACCGGAGATGACGTCGAACAGTTCCTCATCGATGCCACTCTGACGCAAACGATGGAATGTCCGGTTGAGGTCCTCCAGCAATTCGTCGATGTTTTTTTCGGCGCGTTGCATAGCGGCCAGGCGGCTCGCGTTCTCGCTCGCGAGGGATTCGGCGCACGCCCGAAACAGCGAGATAAAAAGATATTCGCGGATCAGTGCGCCGAGAGTCGCCGTGCCGCTGCACATGATCTCGGGCAAGCTCTTGGCCGGCCAGGGGACCTTGGCCAGACCTTGTTCCCATTGCGCGTCGAGCGGCAACAAGCGCTGGCTGACCGGCTCGTAGAGCGCCGCGGACTGCGGGCGGTTGTGGAACACGTACAGACGCACATACTCGCCTTTGGCCCGATGCTGTTCGCTTTCGATTTGAATCTGCCCGACGAGCTGGGTGATGGCCTTGACGGAATTCGGCACCGGGAAGAGTCCGATGGGCGCGAGGCCGGCGTCCGCCAGGCGCTCATGAACGCGCTCACCGACGGCCCAAACCTCGGCTTTGCCCGAAAGAGCCGCCAGCGTCTTGACCGCATAGTCGGACACCACCTCGTTAAACTGGCCCACCAGTCCCTGGTCGGAACCGAAGACGACGGCGCCGATCGCACCCGCATCGGTCTGCCCTTTCCGTTCCGGAACCAAGGGCGCCGGCCCTCTTTCGCGGAAGCATGCGCCCAAACCCAGTTCCACGGCGCGATAGTAATCGGCCAACGCGCTCACCGAATTCTCGTATTGCCCGATGCTCGATGCCGCCACGGCCTTCATCGTGCGGACGACGGATTCGAGATCGCCGGCTCCGGCGATCTTTCGGCGCATGCTCGCGGTGGTGTCGCTCATGGCTTCTTCTCGAGTTCAGGCTTCGGCTTGGGCTCGAAGCGGGCAAGGGCTTTGGTCGCGATGTCGACAATCGCTTTGCGATCTTCGTCGCTCAGTTTGCCGGCGGTATCCAACCGCCCGCGCACGTCCGCCGGGATATCCGCCGCCGCCTCGCAGAGGGCGTGCTCGGCGTCCGTCATCTGGTCCAGCGGCACAAGGTCGAAGAGTCCGGCGGTCAATGCCAGCAGCACCGCGATTTGCGCGGGCACCGAGACCGGGGAGAACTCCGGCTGTTTGAGGCACGCGCGGATTCGGCGTCCGTGTTCGATGGTCTTGCGGGTGTCCGCATCCAGGCGCGCGCCGAATCGGGAAAAGGTTTCAAGCTCCTCGAACTGCGCGTAGGATAGCTTGAGGTCACCGGCTACCGCACGGTAGGCCGCGAGTTGCGCCTGGCCGCCCACGCGCGACACGGATTTTCCCACATCCACCGCGGGCAGTACGCCCAATTCGAAAAGCGATGGTGAAAGGTAGATCTGCCCATCCGTGATGGAAATCAAGTTGGTCGGAATATAGGCGGAAATGTCCTGCGCTTCGGTTTCGATGATGGGCAGCGCGGTGAGCGATCCGCCGCCCAGTTCCTTGCGCAAGTGCGTCGCACGTTCGAGCAGCCGCGAGTGGATATAGAAGATATCGCCGGGAAACGCCTCCCGGCCAGGCGGACGGCGCAACAGCAGAGAAAGTTCGCGGTAGGAGCGCGCGTGCTGAACGAGGTCGTCGTAGACGATCAGCACATCCCGGCCCGCTTCCATGAAAAACTCCGCGATGCTGGTGGCGGCGTAAGGCGCGATGTAAGCGAGGCCCGGCGGATCGTTGCCCTCGCTCACGACGACGACGGTGTAAGCCAGCGCGCCCTTTTCGCGCAGGTTCGCCACGGTCTTCGCAACCGCGGACGCGCGCTGACCGATGGCACAATAGACGCACAAAACATTCCGGTCGCGCTGGTTGAAGATGGCGTCGGTCGCAATAGCGGTCTTGCCCGTCTGCCGGTCGCCGAGAATCAACTCGCGCTGGCCGCGCCCAACGGGAATGAGCGCGTCAATGACCATGACGCCGGTCTGGAGAGGCACCGTAACGGGCGCGCGGTCCATGATGGGCGGGGCTGGACGTTCGATGGGCAGGCGCTTCGTGGAGGCCACCGGCCCTTTGCCGTCGAGCGGCCGGCCGAGCGGGTCGATCACGCGCCCAAGCAACCCATCCCCCACGGCCACATCCATGACCCGGCCGGTGCGCCGCACTTCATCTCCCGCGTGCAGATGCGAGTAGTCGCCCAGCAGAACGACGCCAATCTCGTCTGCATCCACGTTGAACGCGATCCCTAGCACATCGCCGGGAAACATCACCAATTCATCGAAGCCCACGCCGGGGAGACCCGACACCTTGGCGATTCCGGTGGCGACGCTGGTGATGGTGCCCACCTCCCGCGGCGTCAGGGCCGGCGTGAATGCCTCCCGCACTTGGCCTATTTCGGCAAACGCACTGTCGAAATCGCTCTGTAGGCTCTCGGGTTCCATGGTCATTAGCCCTTTGTTACGGGCTTGGGTTCTTCGGGTTTGGGTTCGGGTTCAGGCTCGGCCTTGACTTCCGGTTCGGGCTTGGCCTTGGCCTCCGGTTCGGGCGCGGTCTTGGCTTCGGGCTCAGGCGCGGCCTTGGCTTCCGGTTCGGGCGCGGCCTTGGCTTCCGGTTCGGCCTTGGCCTTGACTTCCGGTTCAGGCGCGGCCTTGCCTTCCGGTTCGGGCTTGGCCTTGGCCTCGGGTTCAGGCGCGGCCTTGGCTTCCGGTTCGGGCGCGGGCTTGGCTTCCGGTTCAGGCTTGGCCTTGGCTTTAGTTTTCTCTCTTTCTTTCAGAAGTTCGTCGACGCCCTTTTCCAGCAATGCCAGATAATCGGCGATGCTCCAGGCCACCTTCTGTCCATTCGTAGTGAGTTCGATGCCGCTGACCAAATCTGGCGCGGTCTCAAATTGCACGCGGATCTCGGCAGAGAAAGTTTCGTTGAGCGCATTTTGTATGGCGGCGCGCTGTTCCGCCGGCAAGTCAAACGTGCTGCGCACCACCGCGGGACCGGCGGCCGTCCTAAGTGCCTCGCCAAGGCCTTCTTTCGCCTTGCCATTCATCTCTCGCAAGCGGCGCGTGAACACCTCGCCCAGGCGTTCTTCCAGACTCACCGTGGCCAGATCCGTCAGCGCCTTGCGCGTTATGGCAAATACTTCCTGCTGCGTCCGGCGGCGGATTGCCTCATGTAAGGTCTGCTCTTCGTTGCGCAACGCCTCCTGCCGCTTGGAACTCAAATCCGCGGCAGCCTTGCGCGCTTCGTCGAGGAGCCGCTGACGTTCGGCCTGCGCCTCGTCTGTCGCTTTGGTCATCAGCGCGGCGCGCTGCTGGTCGAACTCCGCGTTCTTGTGCTGGAACTCGTCGTGCTCCTTTTGCGCTTCGGCCTTCTTCGCGTCGGCGTTCGCCAGTTCCGCTGCGATGCGTTTCTCCCGCGCATCGATGGCGTCGAGGACGGGCTTGTAAAGGAAGCGCTTCATCAGCCACACCAGGATCAGAAAGTTGAGCGCCTGCGCGACGATGGTGAACCAATCGGCTAACATATGCTTACTTCTTTGCGGCTTGCGCGATGACGTGGTTCCAAAACGGGTTCGCGAAGATCAGAATCATGGAGACCACGAAGCAATAAATGGCGGTGGACTCGATCATCGCCAGGCCCACGAACAAGGTCCGGGTGATGGTGGCGGAGGCATCCGGCTGCTGAGCTAGCGAAGTTAGCGCGGTCGCTACCGCCCTCCCTTCCGCCAGCGCGGGTCCCATGGTCCCGAAACCGGTGGTAATGCCGGCGATGACAATCGATGCCACCGCGATAATGGTCATGCTATCCACAGTATTCTCCTTTTCTTGTCATAGTTCATGCTGGTTTGGGCTTACGGACTCGCGTGGCGGCCGCGATGTACACCGTGGCCAGGATGCTGAAAATGTAGGCCTGCACCATGCCGGTGAGCAGACCGAGCACCGTCATGACGATCGGGAAGATGAACGGCGTGATCGTCAGTAGGATACCGACAATCATGGCGCCGCTCATCATGTTGCCGAACAAACGGATGGCCAGGGCCAGCGTGCGTGAAAGTTCGCTGATGATGTTGAATGGCAGCATGATGACCGTCGGCTTTGCATAGGACCTGAGGTAGCTGCCCAGCCCTTGCTCCTCGATGCCGAAGAACGGCACCGCCACGAAGACGCACAGCGCGAGTGCCGCCGTGGTCGATAGCGAAGCAGTCGGCGGCTGGTAGCCGGGAATGACAGTGCAAAGGCTGGCTAGGGCGACAAATAGGAAGAGCGTGCCCAGAAAGCCGAGATATTTCTCCGGCTGACTGAGTCCAACTTCCTCAATCTGTTTCCGGATGCCAGTGACCACGATTTCCAGCAAGTTCTGCCAGCGGGAACGTTCGAGGCCGATTGAAAGGTTGCGCGTGATCAGCCTGGAAGAGCCGGCCAGTACAAGCATCAGCGCCCACGTGAACACAATGGTGGCGTTGAGTTTGAAAAACCCGTGTTGCCAAAACACGATCTGGTCGGGACTAAGGTGCATGGCTGACCACCTGTGCGGAATAAGCCGGCTTTTCCGCCGCTCGAATGAAACGCGTCGCGAAAAGGCGTGCAATGACAAATCCGAGGAGGCACACCAGCAGCCTCTCCCAACGACCGCGCCCGATAAAATAGAAACCCGTCAGTGCAATGCCCGTGCGCAGCAACAGGCTGCTTAAGAACAGAAGTGCCGGCTGTTTGGACGAGACGCCCTTGCGAACCGTCCACCAAAGACCGCCGAAGAATGTCGCCCCGAGCAGGACGCCACCCAGCAGAGCCAGCACCAGACCGAAAGCTTCAGTCATCGCCGTTCTCCTGTTCGTCTCGCATCTCCTTGTCTTCCTTGCTCACCCAATGCCAGGCATTCAAACAGCCGAGGAGCAGGCCGATGACCAGAAACGTCAGCGTCCAGGAAAGCTGTCCTGGATTGCGCTTGTCCAGCCAGATACCGAACGCCGCGCCGAGCAGCGTCGGAACCACTACCGACCAGCCGACCAGCCCCATCATGCCCAAGCCAAACCAGACGCCCTGAGCGGAGTTACGGTGCGCCTTGGACTTGCGCGCCGCCTTCGCGGCAATCTCGCGGCTGAACGATTCGTTACTCACGGTGAAACTCCGCCAGGCGGCTGATGAAATCGCTCTCCATTTTCGCCATCACCGAGCGCACGCTCTGCTCCCGTTCGTCCAGGTTCAGAAACTCCTTCTCCACCGCCGCATGTAACTGGCCGAGGTCCGTTCCGCCGATTGCGTTGCGCACCGAGACGAGCACGTCCAGGCCGGTCTTCACCAGCACCCCTTCATCGACGGCTGCATAAACCTCGCTTTCCCCTTCGTCTTGATAGGTCAGGATTCCGGGGGCGAGCGCCGCGACGCAATCCAGCCGGTGTGGCAGGAGCCCAAACGATCCCTCGCGGGTTTCCGCGACGATACGCGAGACGCCGGTCTTCTCGGCGAAGATTCCGAAGGGCAGGAGAATCTTAAGATGCATGAGCGCCGGTTGGGGCATGTTCGACCTCCGATTTAGGTTTCGGCTCGGGCTGCTGCTTGGCGGCGGGCTTCTTGGCTTCGTCAATCGCGCCGATCATGTACAGCGCGCTTTCCGGGTAGTCTTTGAATTCATCGTGCAGAATTCGTTCGCAGCCATCCAGCGAGTCTTTGAGGCTGACGAGTTTTCCCTTGATCCCGCTGAACTGCTCGGTGGCGAAAAACGGCTGCGTGAGGAATCGCTCCAGCCGCCGGGCGCGCGCGACCACTTTCCGATCTTCCGGCGCCAGTTGTTCCAGGCCGAGCATGGCGATGATGTCCTTGAGATCTTCATACTGCGCGAGCGTTCGTCGAATTTCCTGCGCCAGTAGATAATGGTGGTCGCCGACGATGCCGGGCGTAGCCATTTTGGAGTTGGATTGCAGCAGATCGATGGCCGGGTAGAGTCCTTCGCTGGCCCGCTTGCGCGAAAGCACGATGGATGTCGAGAGATGCGAAAATGTATGCACCGCCGCGGGGTCGGTCAAATCGTCCGCCGGCACATACACCGCCTGGATGGACGTGATCGCGCCGGTGTCGGTGTTGGCGATGCGCTCCTCCAACCCCGATAGCTCGGTGCCCATGGTGGGCTGATAACCCAGCCGCGATGGCATTTGGCCCATCAAGCCGGACACTTCCATGCCGGCCTGGATAAAGCGGAAGATATTATCGATCAGCAGCAGCACGTCGCGATGTTCGTCGTCCCGGAAATATTCGCACATGGTCAACGCCGTGAGGCCCACGCGGAAGCGGCTGCCCGGCGGTTCATTCATCTGCCCGTACACCATCACCATATTCGGCAGTACGCCTGCCGCCTGCATGCCGCTGTAAAGTTCCTCGCCCTCCCGGCATCGCTCGCCGATCCCGCAAAAAACGCTGACACCCTTCTGGTGCTCGATCATGTTGTGAATCATTTCGGTCAGCAATACGGTCTTACCCACGCCTGCCCCGCCGAACAGACCCGATTTGCCGCCGCGCTCGAGCGGCACCAGCACATCGATGGCCTTGATGCCCGTCTCGAAGATCTCGGACTTGGTGGAACGCCGTTCCAAGGCGGGCGGGTCCTGATGCACCGAGCGCCATTGGACATCCGCCGGCGCCGCCTGGCGGTCGATGGCGTTCCCGAAGACGTCGAACATGCGCGAGAGAATTCCTTTGCCGACGGGCGCCTTCAGCGGACCGCCCGTGTCTTCCACAGCGCTGCCGCGGACCAGGCCTTCGGTAGGAGTCAGCGCAATTCCACGCACGCTGTGCGCATCGAGCTGGGCTAAGACCTCGATGGCAATCTTCCCATCCTTCGCGTGCAGCAACGAATAGATCGGCGGCAAATGTGCGTCGAACCGAATGTCCACAACACTGCCGCGCACCGAGACCACCGCGCCGAGGTTCGCTGGATTGGTTTTGTTCTCCATGTTTGCCTGCGGCGGCGCGTTACACCTTTGCCTCCGGCGGGTCGGCGGCTCCTCCAGGCGGCAGGACTTCCGGCAGGTCAAGGCGAGCCACCCCAATCCGGCTATCGGCCATCCCGTAATAGACGTCGAAGCGCTCCGGTTTGCCAAGATCGTCGCGCCGGTCGATCCCGGTGGGAAACACCACGTTGTCAACCATGCCGCTGCGTTCCTGCGGCAGCGCCGGCGTCAACACCGGCTCAGCCGAACGATAGCGGACGACGAGCGGATGCTCCTTCGAGAACACCATTACCCCGGCCGAGTAGCAAAGCTGGTGTCCGGGGCTGGGGTCCACGACTTCGCTCACGCCGTGGTAAACGATGAGCCAGCCGTGCCGGGTGAGTATGGGCGGAGTGCCGCCGCCGATTTTGAGCCGCTCCCAGGGCGACACGGGAGCCGCCAGCCGGTGATGAGAAGTAAACTTGCGGAGGCGAGATGGTTCGCTGTTCTCCAAGGCCAACTTGCAGTAGGAAATCCAGATGCTTTCCCGATCGAGATCCACCTCGCGAACCGCGGGCCGGCAGGCGGTTTCCTCCGGGCGCGTGCCTGGAAAAAGCGGTCTATGGAGCATGGCCAGCTCCGGTTGCCCCGACGGATTAGGAATGGCGACGGGGAAGAGGCTGGCATCTTTATCGTCCACGTCGCCGATATGGATGCCGTGATACGGAGCAAACGTCGCCAGCCCCAGGCGCTGCCAGTGGAACAGGTCCGCCGATAGGGCAAAGGCGATCCGTGGGCCTTGGTCCGAGAATGCGGTGTAACTCATGACGTACCGCCGCAGGGGTTCCACGAACGTAATGCGCGGGTCCTCGCAGCCACCGCCGCCGCCGGGCCGCCGCTCATAATCGGCTTCCGGCTCCAGTGCGATGCCCAGCCGCTCGACGCCTGTAGGGTCGCCGGCAGCGTTGAAGCGCACTCGTGCAATGCCAATGCGCGAGTAGTTCCCCTGCGCAACCAGCCGCGGAAACAGATACAGATCGCCATCGGGGCCGCGAGCGGCAGCCGGATTCAGGACGCCTTCGACTTCATGCGGATTGCCTGGCTCCGGCTCCATCACCATTCCCAAGCGCTGCAACTGAAATCCGCTCATAAACAAGCGATGATCGCCTCTGTAACGGGTTTAGTTTCCTGGGGACCTCGAACCTCTATAGAAACAACCCCTGCTTCCTTAGCCGGATAATCGTTCCCTCCCGGGAACAGTGCGTCGCCTATGAAAATCATGTCTTGCAACGAAATGTTCAGGACGTCCCGCAGCTTTCGGATTCCGTAGCCTTTGTCAATGCCGGGTTTGGTGACATCGATGGATGTCGCGCCACCCATGCGGACGGAGAACTCGGGAATGAGAGTGTCGAGGATCGCTTTGATTTTCTTACGCTTGGTGTAGTCGGGGTCCCACTTGTCCTTTTCTTCTAAGGGAGCCTGCTGACCTAATGCCGAGAATGTGACCTGGCTTCCACGGTCTTCAATTACTTCGCCCCAGACCTTTACGGGTTTGAAGCCCGCTTGTCCGACCGCCTCCTCTAGAGAACTGACGATCTTCTCCTTTTCATCCGCTGTGAAATCTTCCGAATACAGCTTTTTCCAACTCCCGTTGTATTGGAAGAACTTGGTTCCGCACGTCGGAAGAATGGATAGATTCACCAGACGTTCGTCATGGGGAAGATGGGAGAGCACCTGCTTTTCGAACTGGGGCCAATCGCCTCCGGAAATGATGGCCACTTTGACGACGCCGAGAAGGTCGTGGAGGCGCGTGGACATTTCAGCGTCAAGAGGCGATTTGCTTTCGGCGAGTGTGCCGTCCAGGTCGTAAACGATCAGCTTTTTCATTCGGGTATCTCGATCTCCAGCACGTTCACCGCGCCCTGCGGCTGAAAGGTACACGCTCCGAGGACCGCGGGCAATAAGAACACATCGCCTCTTCCAGCTTCATGCGCGACACCGTCGTACTCTACATGCCCGTTGCCCTCGATCGAGACTAGCACGTGGGGAACACCCGCGGCGCCGACGGTGAATGGCAATTGTCCGCGCAGGCGCCACAACCGAAACTGTTCACAGTCGAAGAGTCTTTCGCGCTTGACCGGCGTGGTGGCCTCCACTACGGGCGCTACCAGACCGCCTGCGCGGTTCTCGAAGTCGATCGAGGCAAGCGCTTGATCGACCTGGAGTGCCCGAGGCTTGCCTGTCTTGGCATCCACATGGTCCCAGTCGTACAGGCGAAAGGTGACGTCGCTGTTCTGCTGAACTTCGAAAACCACTACGCCGCCGCCCAGAGTGTGAACCGTCCCAGCAGGTATGAAGACGGCGTCGCCGGCCTTCGGAGTGAAGCACGCAAGGATGTCCGCTAGGGGGCCGTTCGCGAGCGCCCGCCGTACGTCGTCTGCATCGATACCCGGCTTGAGGCCCGCGTAAATGCGGCTGTCCGTCCCCGCCTCCAGCACCACCCAAGCTTCGGTCTTCCCGCTTTCGCCCGCTGGCAGCAGATCCTTATGCGCGTCCGAGGGATGCACCTGGACCGACAGCATTTGCTGTGCGTCGAGGAACTTCAGCAGCAGCGGGAACCGGGGGAAGCGACCGGCCAGCCTTCCCATCAATTGTTCCTGACACTGCTCCATTAACTGGCCGATGGTCCGCCCTTTGAGCGGTCCGTTGGCAACCTGGCTTGGATGGTCCGGGCGGTCGCTGAGTATCCACGCCTCGCCGATGGGGCCGTCGCCCGGCAGCGGTGCGGCCAGCAAGTTCGCCAGACGCCGGCCGCCCCAGAGCCGATACTGGTAGATCGGTTCGAATCGCAGGGGATACATATGCGGCTTCGCTATTTTCCCACTGCGCTTGCGTGCGGCTGCCGCGGCCGGCCGCTAGGCATAAACGCCAAGTCTTCGCTCAGCACATAGATGATGATGGCCGCTAAACAAAAAAACAGGCCGACCCAGACGCGCCAGTCGCGATGCGCGCGTTTCCAGTAAGGACGCTGGCCATCTTTATCGTCATCGGGATGCGGCCCGAGGTGCCGGTGGTGAGTGCGCTCAATTTCATTCACTGGTTCCATGCGACCCTTTCCATTTCCAATTCCGAATCTCCGGCAAGTCTTCGCCGTGCTTGTCGATGTACTGCTTGTGCTCGATGAGCTTGTCCTGCATGGCCTGCTTCAGGTAGGCCCCCTTGGAGCCCAGATGCGGCAGCCGATCGATTACGTCCTGCACCAGGTGGAAGCGGTCCAGATCGTTCTGCACCCTGATATCGAAGGCCGTCGTGATGGTGCCCTCTTCCTTGTAGCCCCGGACGTGCAGGTTGCGGTTGGTCCGGCGATAAGTCAAGCGGTGCACCAGCCACGGATATCCATGGAAGGCAAAGATGATGTGCTTGTCTTTGGTGAAGAGTGAGTCGTAGTCCGTGTCGTCCAGGCCATGCGGATGCTCGCTGCTGGACTGCAGCTTCATCAGATCGACGACATTGATCACCCGGATCTTCAGAGTGGGCAGATGCTCGCGAAGAATGGAAACGGCCGCCAGAATCTCCAGCGTGGGGGTGTCGCCGCAGCAGGCCATGACCACGTCCGGCTCGCCGTCCTGGTCGTTGCTGGCCCATTGCCAGATGCCAATTCCTTCCGTGCAATGCACCACCGCGGCATCCATGGTCAGCCATTGCGGAAGGGCGTGCTTGCCGGCCACCACCACGTTGACGTAATGCCGGCTGCGCAGGCAGTGATCGAAGACCGACAGCAGGCAATTGGCGTCGGGCGGCAGGTAAACGCGCACGATATCGGCCTTCTTGTTGATCACGTGATCGAGGAAGCCGGGATCCTGGTGCGTGAAGCCATTGTGATCCTGCTGCCAGACGTGGGAGGCGAGCAGATAATTCAGCGATGCGATCTTCCGGCGCCAGGGCAGTTCCAGCGTCACCTTCAGCCACTTGGCATGCTGGCTGAACATCGAGTCGACGATGCGGATGAAGGCCTCGTAGCTGTTGAACAGCCCGTGCCGCCCGGTGAGCAAATATCCTTCCAGCCAGCCCTCGCACTGGTGCTCGCTCAGCATCGAATCCAGCACGCGTCCCGCGGGCGCCAGGAACTCATCGTTCTTCACTTCCCGCGCGTCCCACTGACGGTTGGTGACTTCAAAAACCGCGCCCAGGAGATTCGATACTGTCTCATCCGGACCGAAGATACGGAAGTTGCGCTGATTTTGATTCAGCTTAGTCACGTCGCGCAGGAAGCTACCCAGCACCAAGGTATCTTGACCGTCCACAGAGCCAGGCGAGGGCACGTTCACCGCATGGTCGTGAAAGTCCGGCATGCGCAGGTCGCGCAGCAGAACGCCGCCGTTGGCATGCGGATTGGCGCCCATGCGCCGGTCGCCCGTCGGCGCCAACTCAGCCAGTTCCGGCATGAGCCGGCCATTCTCGTCGAATAACTCCTCGGCCTTGTAGCTCTTCATCCAGCTTTCAAGCTGCTTGACGTGATCGGGATGATCGGCATCCACCAGGAGCGGCACCTGGTGCGCGCGGAAGGTGCCCTCGATCTGCAGGCCGTCGACCACTTTCGGTCCGGTCCAACCCTTGGGCGACCTCAGCACGATCATGGGCCAGCGCTGCCGGGTAGTGTCGTTCTTCTTGCGCGCATTCTCCTGGATTTCCCGAATGTCCTGGATGGCTTTTTCCAGAGCGGCGGCCATGAGTTCATGCATCTTCTCCGGATCGTCGCCTTCCACAAATAAGGGCGTCCAGCCGCAGCCGCGGAAGAACTGGTCCAGTTCCTCATGCTCGATGCGCGCCAGGACGGTCGGGTTGCTGATCTTGTAGCCATTGAGGTGCAGGATCGGCAGCACGGCTCCGTCGCTAATTGGATCGAGGAACTTGTTGGACTGCCACGCGGTCGCCAATGGGCCCGTTTCCGCTTCCCCGTCGCCGACCACACAGGCGACGATCAGATCGGGATTGTCGAACGCGGCCCCGAAGGCATGGCTGAGCGAGTAACCCAGCTCGCCGCCTTCGTGAATCGACCCCGGCGTGGTCGGCGCAACATGGCTGGAAATCCCGCCGGGGAACGAGAACTGCGTGAACAACTTCTTGAGCCCAACTTCGTCCTGGCTGATGTTTGGATAAACTTCACTCCAGGTGCCTTCCAGGTAAACGTTGCCCACAATCGCCGGGCCGCCGTGGCCGGGACCGGCGATATAGAACATGTCCAGGTCGTACTTCTTGATGACGCGATTCAGGTGCACATAGATGAAGTTCTGGCCCGGCGTGGTGCCCCAGTGCCCGACCACCAGGGGCTTCACGTGCGACAGTTTCAGCGGTTCCTTCAGCAGCGGGTTGTCGTAAAGATAAATCTGGCCGACCGACAAATAGTTGGCGGCGCGCCAGTAGGCATCCATTTTGTGGAGCAGTTCCGGAGTGAGTACGTTAGTGGTCACAGTTCAGTCCTTTTCATTACTGTGCCGGTGGCATCATCGCTGCCACAGGATTCGTCCGTCTTCCAAGGGAACGGCGACACCGGCATAGTGCGGTGTCACTCGCGCCGTATAGTCCGCGGGCAGGCGGATTGCCGGCGCCTGTGCGCGATAGACGTATATGCCGGGCGTGCCCGCCAGGTGACCGATGCGCTCCATGTCCTGGCGGAAAGGGCCGTCCCCATCGATGCCGTCGGCATATAGCTCTACTCGCACCGCATTCGGGTCCAGATCGTGGAGATACACCTCAAGCTCAAACGCGTGCCGTTCCCCGCCGGCCTCGACCTTCATTGCGCCGATGCGCAGCGCGGGCCAATCCTTTTCCATGGCCTGCTGCGAATCGACTATTTGCCGGCCCGCGGCGCCCTTCCCGGCCGCACGCCGATGGAAAGTTTCCGCGCCGGGGAGGTAGTGTTGCTCCGTGTATTCGCGCACCGTGCGGTCCGCGGAAAAGCGCGGTGTCAAGCTCGCCATGCTCTTCCGCATGCGCGCCACCCAAGCCGCCGGAATACCATGCGCGTCGCGGGCATAAAACTCCGGAATCACTTGCCCTTCGAGCAGGTCGTAGAGCGCTTCGGCTTCGGCAGCGTCCCAAGACGGATCGTCGCCATGCTCCCGGCCATCCCCCAACGCCCAGCCGACTTCAGGCGTATAAGCTTCCGCCCACCAACCGTCCAACTCCGACAAATTCAGGCCTCCATTGACCAACACCTTCATGCCGCTTGTCCCGCTCGCTTCCCAGGGCCGCCGGGGAGTGTTGATCCAGACGTCTACCCCTTGCACCAGGTGCTCGGTCAGGAGCATGTCGTAGTCACTGAGAAAGATGGCATGCGGGCGCGTCTCGGGCTGCCGGATGAAATGCATCCATTCCCGAATCAGGTCTTGCCCCGCCTGGTCCGCCGGATGCGCCTTGCCGGCCATAACGAGTTGCACAGGCCGCTGAGAATTGGTCAGAATACGAAGCAGCCGCTGTGGGTCGTGCAGCAGCAGGTTCGGTCTCTTGTAGGTCGCAAAGCGGCGCGCAAAACCCAATGTCAGGGCGTTGGGATCAAACAGATGTTTCGCCGCCTCGACATCCTGGGGCGGCGCACCTGCCGCGGTCAGGTCCCGGGACAAACGTGCGCGAGCATACGCCACCAGAGACTTGCTGGCATCGGTTCGAAATTGCCATAGCCTGGCGTCTGAGACCTTGTAAATGTCCTGCTCAAGGTTCGTCGTGGTTCCCAGCCAGCGGTCCTTCTTACAGGTTTCCGTCCAAAGATGGTCGGCTGGCGCCGAGTCCCAGGTGGGCATGTGGACACCGTTAGTCACATAGCCGATCGGGATTTCGTCCTCCGGCCAGCGCGGAAACAGAGGAAGGAAGAGACGCCGGCTCACTTCTCCGTGCAAGCGGCTCACCCCGTTCGCCGCCCCGCTCCCGCGGATTGCCAGATATGCCATGTTGAAAGGCTCCGACGAGTCGAACGGGTTCTGGCGGCCAAGGGCCAGTAAGTCGTGAAGTGCGATGCCGAGCTTCTTTTCGGCATAGCCGCCGAGGTATTGCTCGATCAGCGCGGGAGGGAAACGGTCAAAACCGGCGGCCACCGCAGTGTGGGTGGTGAACAGATTGCCCGCTCGCGTGACCGCCAGGGCGGCTTCGAAGGGCTGCCCGGTATCCTCCATGAAGGCGCGGGCGCGTTCCAGCACGGCGAACGCCGCGTGTCCTTCATTCAGGTGACAGATCTCCGGCGCGAGGCCGAGCGCGCGCAGCAGTCGCCAGCCGCCGATCCCGAGCAGCATTTCCTGCTTGAGGCGCAACTCCGGCCCGCCCCCATAGAGTTCGCTGGTTATCCCCCGATGCACGGGGAAGTTCGCCGCGTCATTGCTGTCCAGCAGGTAGAGTTTCACCCTGCCGACCTTCGCCTGCCAGGCGCGCAACCAGACCGAGTATCCCGGCAATGCGATCTCCAACCGCAACCACTCCCCGTTTGGCTGGCGCAACGGCGTGATCGGCAACTGTCCGGGATCGTTATACGGGTAAAGGGCCTGCTGCTGTCCGTTTTTGTCGATCACCTGGCGAAAATAACCCTGCTGGTAGAGCAGGCCTACGCCGGCCACCGGCACGCCCAGATCGCTGGCGGCCTTGAGTTGATCGCCGGCCACATTACCCAGCCCGCCCGAGTAAATGGGCAGAGCTTCGCTCAACATGAACTCCATGCTGAAATACGCCGCACAGGTCAGTGGAGCTGCCGGATAAGTCCGCTGAAACCACGCGGGGGCTTCGGCCGCCTGCCGGCCGTCTTCGACCAAATCGTTTACGTTTTTCCGGAAAGCGGGATCGGCCAACACGCGCTCGATCCGATCGCGCGAGGCCGTCTGCAGGACCACCCAGGGGTTATGCGTGATCTCCCACAGTTCCGGATCAAGCTGCCGCCATACTTCGTCGGTAGCATGATTCCACGACCAATGCATGTCCAAGGCGAGTTCCGCCAGGGAATCGACTCCCTCGGTTTCCGTAGGCAGGAGATGGTATGTGGGGTGGTTGACACGGGTTTGTTCGCTCATGTTTTCGGGGCTCTAAGCTCCTGCGACGGCGCGCACGGCATGCGCCTTGGATTCGATGCACTGCAGCAGATCGTTCCAGGATTTGACGAAGTCCTCGGCGCCCTCAAGCTGGAGCTGCCCGGCCAACTTCCCGGTGTCGATGCCAGCGCTGGCGAAACGCTCCAGCACCGTTTCGCAGTCTCCGCCATCGGCGGGTAAAGCATTCGGAACATGCCCGTGATCTGCAAACGCCAGCAGGGTAGCCTCCGGCATCGTGTTCACCGTGTTCGGGGCCGCCAGACCGGCGATGTAAAGGACGTCCGAAGCCTTCGGATCCTTGGTGCCGGTGCTGGCCCAAAGCAGCCGCTGGGCGGAGGCGCCTTGGGCCGCCAGTTGCAGCCACTGCGGCGAAATCAGCAGATCGCGATAGGCCTTGTACGCCTGCATTGCAATGGCTATGCCAAGTCGATTTTTCGACTCATCGGGCTCCTTGCCCGCCACCGCCTTATCCCATCGGCTGATAAAGATAGACGCCACCGAATGGACAGCCGGATTGAGGCCGGCTTTAATCCGCCTCTCGATCCCCCGCATGTAGGCGCGGGCAGCTTCCAAGTATTGATCGCGGGAGAATAGCAAGGTTACGTTTACGGGAATGCCGGCAAAGATGGCTTCTTCAATGGCGGAGAGTCCTTTCGGAGTTCCGGGAATCTTGATGAAGAGATTCGGCCGGTCCGCCGCAGCGCATAACTGCTTGGCAGCTTCCAGCGTCTTCGCGGGCTCGTCCGCCAGGAGCGGGGATACTTCCAGAGACACCCAGCCATCCACGCCATTCGTTGCATCGTGAATGGGCCGGAACAGGTCGGCTGCCTTGGTCAGATCTTCCAGCGCCAGCTCGAAGAACAGCTTCTCACCGGCCTTTGCGGCCTGCATCTTCGCCCGAATCGCCTCATCGTAGAAATCGGTGTTGCGGATGGCGTGGTCGAAGATGCTCGGATTTGAGGTCAGCCCGGTGATGGACAGTTCCCGGATGTAGCGTTCGAGCGTGCCGCTGGTAAGTAATCCCCGCGTGATGTTGTCGAGCCAAAGGCTCTGGCCCGTGCGATGCAGTTGTTCCGTGGCTCGCATGGCCGCCCTAAACGCCGCTCGTCGCAAAGGGAGGTTCGTCTTCGACTTGGTGCAGCCAATATGGCGGCCGGCCGTAGTGAAAGTACAGGCGGTTTTCATACTCTCGAGTAATCGGCATGGACTCGGTGTATTCCGGAGCGTTCTGGATAGCTTCCCGGGAGAGGCCCACCGAGACTTTGGAATCCGCCCAGCTCACCCGTTCGATCCATGCGGGTGAAACCAACACCTTCTTGCCCGGCCACCAATTCCGCGTGGCCACCTCGATGTAGCGGATCGCCCAGGCTTCATCGTCCACGATGAATCCGTCCACATGGCCGATCTCGCCGTCAGCCGCCTCAATGTCGTAGCCAGCGACGGCTTCGGTACTGCGCAGATGCGAATCGGTCAACTCTCTGGCGATTTTCTCCGCCAAAGCCTCCCTGGAAACATAGGTTGGAATAGCCAATCCCGCCGGGAAAAACGCCGGACCCCACAGGTAGGGCCCCTCCCAATAGTAGGGATACCCATAGTAGCCATAGTATTCGGCCTCATGCTGGCGGGAGACAGGCTGGTGCGTATCGATGTTGGGACTGTTCTCCACTTGCTTTTTCGTCAGAGCCACATCCAATCGCTCCGCCTCCCAGTCCGCATGGACCACGGAAATTGGCGAGATCAGCACTTGGCGGCCGCCAAGCCAGCCGCCCGTTTCAACCACGAGGTAGCGGATGGCCCACGTCTTATCGTCGAAATACAACTGATCTACAGTTCCAAGCTCGCCGTCCGTAGCCCGGATTGCGAAACCCTTCAAATGAGCGGTATTTCTTAGCATTGGTTTGTCCTCATGGGTGGTTGTCGAGTCCAGGCGTTATCGCGCGGCTCCTGCCAGTTCGGGCGAGTGCAGGGTCACATTGACAGGCCGTGTGTTTTCGATGACGTCCTTCGCTTTGCCGACTTCCGCGGCCGTGCCATGCACCAGCAGCAGGAACTGGTCCGTCTTGAGCGCCGTTTCGTACTCTACGATACTATCCTTCGGAATCCCCATTCCGTAAAGGCCCGCACCGATGGCGCTCAAGCCGCCGACTGCCACGGCGCCTTCCAACGCTCCTACGATCCATGCAACCAAGGGGCCCGCCACGAGTATTGGACCGAGACCGGGAATAGCAAAGAAAGCCGATCCGAACAGCAGTCCCCAGAAGCCTCCCCAAAAGGCGCCGGTCTTGCCCCAGTGCTTCATCCGGTCGCCGGTATTGTAATAACCCACCACGTGTTCATCCGTGTGGGGGTCCTTGCCAACGATGGACAAGGTGCGCATGTCGATTCCCGCGCGCTGGAGTTCCTTGACCGCTTCTTCCGCTTCGGTATGCGTGCCGTAAACAGCCACCACTGCGTTTAGTTCGGACATTACCTATCTCCTTTTGTATTTGTGCCGCTTTTGTGAATTAAGTTTCGATTCCCCATTGCGCGAGCACGCGCACCACCAACCTTTTTCATGGGGACGTGCGTTTCGTGCGGCTAGTTACAGGGGTTTGGCCCAGATTCGGGACGTCGTGCCATCAAACTTCCATGCAAAATCCGTCGTTACGAGTGCAATATCTGCCTCGGGCCTTGGAGGGCGGCCAATCTTGGCCGCAGCCGCCTTTTTAGGCGGCCAGAGCCGGCTGAAAGCCGCCCCCAGAGGACCCCGGGGCAGAATTGCCCGCCCTCCAATTGAGATGCCACGAACGGGATGGCGTGTTGCCACCACCGAAGCGCGCTGGCGTGCCTCCCCTTCAGTGAAGGAGCAGGCGAAGCCGCCTGCCCCCTCCGACTACCTGGATGTGATCGGCGTGCCGATCTCCGTGCCGATTACCTCGCCGGAGATCACAAGCTCCACACGTCGGTTCAACTGCCGGCCTTCCGCGGTGTCATTGGATGCCACCGGTTGAGTCTTGCCGAAGCCCTTCGCCGTGACCGAACCCGCCGCCATTCCCTGATCGATCAGGTATGCACGCACCGACTCGCCGCGTTGCTCGGAAAGCTGCTGATTGTAGTCGTCCCCGCCGACGCTGTCCGTATGGCCTTCCACGTCCAGCCTCAGTCCCGGATGCCCGGAGACAATGCCAGCGACTTTGGCCAGTTTCTCGCGCGCCAAAGGCCGCAACGAAGACTTAGCCGTGTCGAAAAGCACATCCGACATGTTCACGATCAGACCACGCGCCGTATCCCGGGTCTGAAGAATGGCGTTGAACTGGCTGAGCAACTGAGTTCGCAGTTCAGCCTTTTCGGCCTGCAACTGGGCCGTCTGCTTGGCCGCGCTGTCGAGATCGGCCTGGCTAGCCGTCCTTTGCGCCTCATTTTCCCGCTTCAGACGATCCACCTCGGACGCGGCGGCGGACGCGCTCGCCGCGTTCTCCAGTTTCAAGCGATCCGCTTCGGCCGTGGCGGCGTCCGTGCGCGTGTCGCTTTCGCGTTTCACGCGATCGGCTTCGACCGTGGCGGCGGTCATGCGCGCGTCGTTTTCGCGTTTCACGCGATCGGCTTCCGCCTGCGAGGAGGCTGCCTGCGCATCCTTTTCCCGCGTTAAGCGCTCGGAATCGGCCTGCGCCGCAACCCGCGCCGCTTCGGCTTCCCGAGTGACGCGGTCCGTTTCGGACTGCGCGGCAACCCGCCCGCTTTCCGCACGCGCTTCGCGATCCACCGACTGTTGCCGCTCCGCGGCCAGGGCGTCTGCATCCTGGCGCTTGACCGCGATGGCCCGCGAGTCTTCCGCCGTCTGCACGGCTTCCCGGGCAGTCATGATGACAGCCTTATTGCCGGCGTGGCGTTCCTGGTAAGCATTAGCCTGAGCGAGGCTCGCCTCAGCCTTCTGGAAAGTTTCGGCCGCAAAACGGTCCGCGCCCACAGCGCGCGCGATCTGCACCGCGTTGCGCGCTTCGTAGAGTTCCAGCGGCTGTTTCCGGTCGAACTTCAGCGCCAGCGGGTTCGCGAGACGCTGATACTGGCCGCGCTGCAACAGTTCGTACTTGGCGTCGATCTCCTCGATCTTGCCTTTGGTGTCCGCGCGCACCATGTTTTGCATCACAATCAGGTCGCTGGGCTGAGTGACCGCGTAATAAGGTTCGGCGGTGACCACCAACCCGAACACTTGCAGTTCGGTGGTTACGTCCAGCTTGCTTTTGGCCCCATTCAGGACGACTTCACCCAGGTTGGCCGTGCGGCCTTCGGGGGTAACTGCCCACAGCACATAGGTGAGATACTCGGCTCCGTTTTGCGCCGCCGGCTGCAGGCCAAAGAATTCCGCCTCGATCCGGATATAGCCCTGCTTGCCTTCGACTCGGGCCTCTCCACCACCGTTGGGGAGAAGCTCGGTTCCCCGGAAGTCGATCCTGGTTGCGCCGCTGCGGTGCTGGTAGTTAATGGCCTTCACGGTTCGCTCTGTCAGGGACAGGCGGTAAACCGGCGACTCTCCGGCTGACAGCCGTGTCGCATTCTCGGCCGGAACCCTGGGTTCCTGGGCCGATAAAAGTCCGCATGCTATGAGCGATGCGCCGATAAGTTTCATTGGTGTCATCTTCGGCTCCTTTCCGGCAGATTATTGGCTGCCGCCAGTTGCCGGACTCGCGTGCGCGTGTGCCGGGTGCTGGTTCAGTTCGGCAATCAGTCTCGCGGCCGACCTCGGCGTCGCCACGGCCGTCGTGAGAATTTCCCGGTTGCTCAGCTTGTTGCCGTAGATCTCGGCATTGTCGTCCAGGTCCTGCCGCAGGGTAGCGCCTTCCAGCGCAACGCCCGCAAACAGCCCCTGGGACCGCGACCACGAAAGAATCTCGGCGTGCATTTGAAGGTCGGTTTGAGCTGTGGCCGTGCGTCCCACAGGTCCAGCGGCAGCCGATGCTTCGCCGCCTAGCGTGAACTTATCGGAAAGCAGTTTGTTCTCTCCGCCTTCGTTCATCACAAGCATGATTACGTCGGTCATAGAGCCGCCAATCTGGAAGCCAACGCTGCCGCCCTCGACGCGGACCGCGCCCGGCGCAGACCAACCGCCGTCATGCCGGCACGACACAAAACCTTTTCCATACTTGGCGCCGACCACGAAAGCCGCGGTCTTCAGGCTGGGGACGATCACGATGCAACGGGCGTTCGCCAGAAGGTCTTCCGGGATGCCCTTATCCGGCGTCGCCATAACTTCGGAAAACACCACGGCCGCTTCATTGAGCCGCTTTACGGAATCGCTGTCTTTGGCCAACAGGGGTGCAATCGCCAAGGGCGCAATCGCCAGAGTAGCCGCTAGTATCATTCGCATTATTTGCCTCTTCCGTCGACCCGGTGAACCCGTAGGGGCGTTGGGCGACAGCTCCCCTTAGTGCACGAGTCGCACCAACTTCGTCTTTTGTTGAGCCGACTCGCCAAAGGACGGCTTGCGAACCAGGCGGGGACCAGACAAACCCCCTGAGTAGCGACCACATATGGTCAATTGACGGGGCGCGGTCAGAGACCTCCAGGCGATCGCAGATGAGCCGCCTCAATAGCTTGCAACGGGTCGGGAGTGGCAGCGCGATGGCGGCTGGGTGTGATGTTCCCGAGTTAACCCCGTGCCGGGATGCAGAACCTGCATGAAAATGCATAATTTGCTTTCCGCCCGGAGTTCCCGTTCGAAGACTGTCCTCCCCTGCCACCAGATAAGAGCTGGCCAGTGGCATGCATATGCAGACGATTTAGGATTGACCACCACCCTTACAACAAATGGCACTATGACAACAGGCGATACTATGATCGCGACGGTCGCGGTTATCACGTCTGGAACGTGCTCCGCGGGGTCGGAATCGCCGGCCGCCCACTGGCTGGTGGAGAACGGCCCCAGGGAACTTGAGATCCTGTTCCGGGCGATTCTCTATCACCCTTCCACGCCTATCCTCATCACCGACGACCATGGCAATTCCAGGGAGGCCAGCGCCGGCGTGAGCAAGCTCTTAGGGTTGCCGCGGGAAAAGATCATCGGTCGCCCGGTCGACGACTTCGTACCGCCCAGCTTCAAGCCCGAGATTTCGCAGTTGTGGAGAGCCCTGCAGGAGCAGGGGGAACAGGAAGGCACGCTCCGGCTGCTGGGGCCGGATCGAAGCCCGCTGGAAGTGGAGTTCACGGCCAAAGGAAACGTGCTGCCCGTGCGCCACATCCTGGTCCTGCGCGACAAGACCGCACCCGCGGAAACAGAACACGGCCCCACTGACCGCATTCCGTCATGGGTGCGGGATTATGCCCTTTTCCTGTTGGATGTGGACGGACGGATTGTCACCTGGTATTCGGGCGCGGAACGCATTTACGGCTACACAGCCGGTGAGGCTACCGGGCAACACGTGTCCTTTCTCTATCCCAGCGAAGAGGTCGCCCGCGTAAGTTTCGAAGAGAAACTCAAGAGGGCCGCCGCCGAGGGCCATTTGGGAAACGAAGGCTGGCACCTGAGAAAAGACGGGACGCGATTCTGGGCCAATGTGATTACCATGGCCTTGCGAGATGAAAACGGAGAACTGCAAGGCTTTGCGAGAGTGGTGCGCGATTTCAGCGAGCGTCACGAAAAGGACGAGAAGTTGCGGCGCAGCCGTACGCGTGTCCGGCCAATCCCGTCGGAATCGACCGTTGCCGGCATCGTTTCCGGTGAGTTCGACCATGTCCCCGAGGCGAATGACGCGTTTCTCGAGATGGTCGGATACAGCCGCGAGGATCTGCTGGCAGGCCGGCTGCACTGGCCCGATCTCACCCCGCCGGAATACGCGCCGCTAGACGATCTGGCGCACGAAGAAGGCCTTCGATTCGGCGCCTGCACGCCTTTTGAGAAGGAGTTGATTCGCAAGGATGGAACGCGGGTTCCAGTCCTGGTAGCCACGGCCGTGTTGAAGCTCTCTCCCTTCCGCTGGATCACGTTCGTGCAGAACCTCAGGGAACGGGACCGGTTTGAGAGTATCGAGGACGCCGATGTCGAAACCAAACAAGACTTCGAGGAGATTGTGGGCGTCAGCGCGGCTCTGCGGCGGGTTCAGCGGCAGGTTGAAGTGGTTGCGCCTACCGACGCCAACGTGCTGATCCTGGGAGAAACCGGCACCGGGAAGGAGTTGGTGGCGCGCGCCATCCATAGGATGAGCCCCCGCAAGAACCTTCCTTTCGTCACGTTGAACTGTGCCGCCATTCCGACCGGGCTTCTCGAGAGCGAGTTGTTTGGCTACGAGAGAGGGGCCTTTACCGGCGCCCTGTCGCAAAAGATCGGCCGTTTTGAGATGGCCCACCGCGGGACTCTGTTTCTGGATGAGGTGGGCGATATTCCGCTGGATCTGCAGCCGAAGTTACTCCGGGCTTTGCAGGAGAAGGCGTTCGAGAGGTTGGGAGGCACCAAAACCATCCCCATCGACGTCCGGCTGGTGGCCGCCACCAACCGGAATCTCACCCAGATGATGGGGGATAAACTCTTCCGCAGCGATCTCTATTACCGGCTGAGAGTCTTTCCCATCACCACGCCTCCGTTGCGCGATCACCCGGAGGACATACCCATACTCGCCCGGCACTTCACCAAGAAATACGCGGAGAAGATGGGAAGGCAGATCGACAAGATCCCGTCGGAGACCATGCACGCGCTGGTGAGCTGGAACTGGCCGGGGAACGTACGGGAGCTCGAGAACTTCATCGAACGGTCGGTCATCCTTTCCACGGGCGCCAGGCTGCGGGCTCCTCTAGCCGAAATACGGCCGGATGCCATGCAAGTTGCCAGCAGCACGACGCTTGAGCAGGTGGAGCGGGAACATATCGTCCGCGTGCTGCGGGAGAGCGGCGGGGTGGTCACCACGGCCGCCACCCGTCTCGGACTCCACCGGACCACCCTGAACGCCATGATGCGCAAGCTCGGCATCTCCCGCAAGGATCTCTGACAGTAGGCTGATATGGCGGCCAATTTTGGCCGCAGCCGCCTTTTCAGGCGGCCAGGGCCGGCTGAAAGCCGGCTGCGGGCAGAATGCCCGCCCCACAAGATCCAAGCTGGTTGTCACTCTATTATGCGAGACTCAATAATCTGACCACATTCAGTCATTTGACGAGGGCCGGTCGCTTGCCGCGAGCCGCGCACAGCGCCAATTCGGGCTCCCGTGGCCTTCTAACACGGGCTTACTCACTTGCCCGGCCATTGGGCAACGGATTGCTCTTTGCTGGATGAAGGAGCAAGAACATGCCGTTGATAAATCTTGTCGTTGTGTTGGTTATAGTCGGTGTGGCGTTGTACCTGATCAACCGGTACATCCCCATGGCCTCCAGTATCAAAACGATTCTGAATGTCCTGGTGGTTGTGGTAGTATGCGTCTGGTTATTGCAGGCAACCGGACTGTGGGGGAATGTAACCAGCTTCCGGCTGCACGGATGATGGGCGGCATCAGGCCGCGCGCGGCGGCCGCCGAGCGACTCACTGTAGCGAAGCTGAATCCCGATCGAGCTGGTAGTTAGAGAAAAGAATATCCAGTTCGGTCGGGCCAAGCAGGAAACTGGACGACACCGATCGTACGTGGGCAGGCAGCCAGAAACCGTGCACTTCGACGAATTCTTCGCGGATGCGTGGCGCGCCGACCAATATCGAAAGGCTGGCCGCGAACCGCCCCTCGATCCGTACGACGGCGTAACTGCCGACATCCACCCAGGCCTTCCCGGCGATCAGGAACCGGCTCTGGCTCCTGGGTGACAGTCCCAGGACATAGCAACTTCGACCCGCTGCTAGTTCGGTTCCGAGCAGGCGCACCCGATAATTGGCGGAGGTAATCTCGTGGCGGGCATTCTCCGGCGGTAAGCTGGCGCCTGCCTCGGACGCCAGCACTCTATCGATGATATCGCCCAGCCTGTCCGATCCGGAGCGCGTCAACACAGTGTAGCGCTCGCCTTCCACCTGGCGGTAACTCATGAGCACAGCCACCGCCGCCTGTTTGCCGAACCGCTGGTTTAGCAGCGTGTATTGCCGCGAGCCCGAATACTCCTTCAGCATCGCATGACGCCTATTATTCTCGCCCTCGACCCCGGCAAGGATTTGATCGCTGGACGGCGCCACCGGGCCGGCCGTGAGCGCCGGAATCAACCCGGCGATTTGCTTGCCGCCCTGACCGTGAGCCGCCGGGACAGCCGCGAGCAGGCACGCCAGCGCCCAATAGCGGACTTCCGAGGCGAGGCTCGATGGATCGGTCATTTGGCAATCTGCGCGCTAGCCGCGGTAGTCACTTTGGGACCCGGCGCCGCAAGGTCGTGGTTCACCGCTTCCAGGTAATTGAGTTCCTCCTGCAGACGTGCCCAGTCCCCTGCGTTGGTCTTGGTCGCGATAGGCAGGCTGAGGTCCTGGTAGTAGGCGAGAATATCGCTACGCAGGTCTTGCGGCATATCTGCGTAATGGCCTTCCAACTTGTGCAGCAGTTTGGCGTACGCGGTGTCAGCCAGTTTGTATTGGCCCGCCTTGTTAGCCGCTCCCATGTCGAGATTGTCGTTCGCCAGGTTAAGCCGGCCGCTGCCTACGCCGGCAAGCAACTGGCGATAGGCGTCGATCGACGCGTTGAAACTGGCCATGTACAGCTTCTCGATCTCCGGCGTCAGCTTCTTAAACGCCAGCGCCTTAAATGGACCCGATTTGGGCACGATGCGAAAAAGGCCCGCCAGCATTTTCGACCGGACACCCGGCCGTCGATAGGTGGCGCCCCAGTTCTTTTCGTAGCTGGAGCGAGACAAGTTGTAGAGGAATTTCTGGCGGGTGATGCCGGGAGTTTCCTTCTGAATCTCCTGGCCCTTGATTTGCCACGCGACTTTGGTCAGGGCCGGCAGCACCGTCCCTACCGCACGCCGGTACGATCCGATGGCGAGATCGACGTCGAAGAACACCTGTTCGATTCTTATTCCATAGGTATCCTGAAACGCCCGTTGTAGTACGGGTTTTGCGACTTGAAAGCCTATAAAGCTTTTGTACGCATCCGAGGCGTAGCGTTCCTTGGCTGCCTGAAACACGTCGAATCCGAACTCTGTCTTGGTGTGCGAGAAAGGATCGTCGGCATACGTGATCCATTTTCCAAATTTGGTCCGGAGCTGCGGGTAGAGCAGCGGCACCGAGACGTTCACGGCCATGCGATGGCCATTATTGTCTCCCGCGTGATGCGCCATCGCCCCCAGCGCGAATGCATATTCGTCGAGGTTCTGAGAATCTCGAATCAGGTTCAGAATGAAGTCGCCGCTCCGGACGTAGTGCGTCAAATCGCTGTAAAACTTGCTGCCGAACGGATAATAGCCCAAATCCTGAATGATGCTTCCGCCGTAGGCATATCCGTGGGCCTGGATCAACTCATCCGCGGTGGAGGCGGGAAATCGTTTCAGAAGCAAGGGCTTGATCGCACTATCCCAAGTGGAATCGATAATGGCTTCGTGGGTGAGAATGGAGTACGAAGAGGCGGTTTGAGCTGTGCATAGAATCAACAACCCAAGCGTGGCGCAGGTTGGCAGTTTGCGAAGGCGGCGCGAATCTTTGTGTCCAAGCATGTCCCCATCTCACTTCCGGTGGAACAGTTTCCCTTTGATATCCGGCCAGAACTCCGCTCCCAGATTGCTAACCACGCCGAACCCGAGCCCGATGGATCCCACCATGAATCCCTCGCGCGCGGTATCGAGACGGGCCGGATACCACAGATCGCTAAGAAATGCTGCGCCGTAAGAGCTGCCGAAACGCCAGAAGGAGAGTGTCTCGCCGCCTGCATCGGTGTGCGTGAGGATGGTTCCCCGGAACGCGTGTGCCGAACGGCGCCAGAAACCCGTGCTGCGCGATCGATAGTAACGCGGGTCCTCGTGCAGTGTGGAATCCAGAGCGAAAGCCAGCGTGCCGTGTATCCCCGACCAGGCGAGCGTGGAGGCGAAACGCTTGCCATAGGCGCCGCCGCCCTGTCCCCATTCTCTCGGTGAGTTAATCACCTGGAGGAATCCGGCGTATGCCCCGAAGCTCGCGATGGCCCACGGCCCGTAGCTGGCCTCGGCATGGTAATGCAGCTTCGCTTGCCAATCGAGCGGAGCAATCGCTATGACTGGCGTTTGCGCAATCCCGGTAACCGGGACCGGAGCAGTCTCTGTGACCGGAGCCGGAACGATTTCTGTAACCGGGGCCGGCGCAACGTCTGTAATTGAGGTCGGCGCGATCCCTGTAATTGAAGTCTGAGCAATTCCGGCAATGGGAATGGCCATGGAGAGTCCGAATATCAGTACCGCCCCGATTGCGGGGCTCGATCGAGATAGCATTAGTCTCTTCACAAAAACCTCCACTACTCTGTCACACGTAAACATACCGGCTTGCGTTAGCGGGTCAATTTGCGTAGCATCGCCTTGGAGGGCGGCCAATCTTGGCCGCAGCCGCCTTTTTAGGCGGCCAGAGCCGGCTGAAAGCCGGCTGCGGGCAGAAGTGCCCGCCCTCCAATTGCAAACTGACCCACTACCCGCTTGCGTTAGCCTCAGCCCGCGCTGGTTGCGCCCGGAATGCGGCCAACAAGTTTGCGAAAGTGGCCAGGCCGGCGAAACCCATCAAGAGAAAAACCTTAACCGCGAGGGAGAGGGGCGTGAAAACCACCACAATCGCAAGGAATCCGCCGGCCCAGAAGTATTCCTTTAACCGGATCGCCCGCTGTACAAAAACGATGGCGCCCAGACAAATCGCGAAATCCACCAGGGGTTCATAACTCGCGGCGCAACACGCAAACAGCGAGGCAATCAGCAGGACCGGAACGGAAGCCCACTTGACGATTTTCGTAGCCATTCGGAACATCGTTTCTCCTTCGCCACCACACCCAAGGACTACGCAGCCGGAACCCGCCTGGCGCACTTGGTTTCTCTCGGCTGCACTTCACACAAGGCATTCCGGGGTCCACCTCCGCCAAAGCGGCGCAAGCCATATGTGCCTGCGTCCCGGGCCGGCGGAGAATGGGCGATTGGGCCGGGAAACTGACCGCGCAGAGTCATCTGACCACAGGTGGTCACCGCGCCCCGGACGGCTGGCGTTGGTGTTTCGCAATTTGCGCAGCAGCCGTGTTTCGAAGACGCCCCCAAATGCCCAGGGTTGTCCTCCCCGATTGCGCCGGCCGATGGCCCGGAACTGCAACGTGCGCCGGGGGCTGCCATAACCACGCTCAGTCACAGGACTCCGTGCCGGCCGGTTCCTCTTCCGGAGGTCCATACGCCCGAAAAGCGATTCGGTGCGCAACTTGCTTAAGTGTAGGGCGCGGGCCAACCCGCCGGGATCTGTTTCAAGGAAAAGAAAAATGAAGCTATTCAAAGCGGCAACGACGATATGTTGCACGGCGCTGATCGGCGCGGCGCTGGCGCCAAGCGCCAAGGCAGACGATTGGAACCGGAAGACCGTGATCGCTTTTAGCGGTCCCGTGGAGATTCCCGGCGTGCACCTCGCCGGGTGGGGTGTTTTGCCCGCCGGCACGTATGTGTTCAAGATCCTGGATTCGCAGTCAGACCGCCACATCGTCCAGATCTTCAATCAGGATGAAACGACCATCTACGCCACGATCCTGGCTATCCCGAACTATCGCCTCAAAGCGACGGACAAGACCGTGATGACATTCAGAGAAAGACCCGCCGGCGCGCCGGAAGCGTTGCGCGCCTGGTTCTATCCGGGCAGAAATTGGGGCGAAGAATTCGTCTATCCGAAAGCGAAAGCCATGGAACTGGCCAAGACCACCAATACGCCCGTGCTCTTTACGGCGGCCGAGATCCCTGTCGAAGTCACTGAGCCGATCAAGTCGGTGGACGAGCCTGTGGTCGCGGCGATGAAACAGGCGCCCATCATGGCCGTCAAGCCGACCGGAGAAGAGGTGCAACTCGCGGAGGTGGTTACCCTGCCGCCCGTGGAGACTGAAGTGGCGATGGCGCCGGCGCTCCCCGCCACGACCGGCACGCTGCCGCTAATGTTCCTGTTCGGGCTACTGGCTCTGGGTGCGGCCTTCGCCGTCCGTGGTGTCGCACACCGCCTTCAGTAAAGCTCGACCAATAAAGAGGCAAACAGCATGCGACAGAGAGTGATCCCGCTATTGGCGCCGATGGCAAAGCCCCGGCAGAACGGGAACCATTGCTGCGAGACCCAGGCTCGCGGCTTGGCCGTGCTCAATTCGCCGCTGCTGAACAAGGGGACCGCCTTCACGGCGGAAGAACGAAAGGCGCTGGGCCTCACAGGCCTGCTTCCGCCGGATATCAGCACCCTGGGGGATCAGGTCAAATGCGCCTACATTCAGTACGAGCGGTTGGCGGATGCGCTCAGCAAAAACGTCTATCTGACGGCCTTGCACGATCGCAACGAAGTACTGTTCTACCGGCTGTTCTCGGAGCACCTTCGCGAGATGATCCCCATTGTCAACGATCTGACGGTGGGCTTGGCGATGGAGCAATACCACCATGAGTGCCGGCGCCCGCGGGGCGTGTATCTCTCGATCGACCATGCCGAAGCGATCGAGGAGGCCTTTGCCAACCTCGGCGCAGGCCCCGGCGACATCGACCTGATCCTGGCGACGGACGCCGAGCAGGTTTTGGGAATCGGCGATTGGGGCGTAGGCGGCATTGAGGTGTCGATCGGCAAGCTGGCGATTTTCACGGCGGCGGGCGGCATCGACCCGGCGCGCGCCATCCCAGTGATGCTGGATGTCGGCACCAACCGGGAGAGTCTGCTTAACGATCCCATGTACATCGGGAACCGGCACACCCGCATACGCGGGGAGCGCTACGACGCCTTCATCGACGCTTACGTCAGAGCGGCGACCAAGCTGTTTCCCAACGCATTGTTGCAGTGGGAGGACTTTGCGCCGGGCAATGGACGGCGAATCCTGGAGAAGTACCGCGACCGGATCTGCATATTCAACGACGATATGCAGGGCACCGGCGCGATCACACTGGCGGCGGCCATCTCCGCCGTGCGCGTCTGCGGAACGCCGCTGCGCAATCAGCGCGTGGTCATTTTCGGGGCCGGCACTGCAGGTATTGGAGTTGCCGACCAGCTTCGCGACGCCATGGTGCGTGAGGGACTCTCCAAAGAGGATGCAGCCAGACGCTTCTGGTGCGTAGACCGGCCGGGATTACTCACCGCCGATATGGATGGTCAACTGCAAGATTATCAGGCGCCCTACGCGCGGCCGCCCGCGGAAAACCAGGCTTGGAAGCATGGACGGAACGGAAACGGCGTGGACCTGGCCGAGGTGGTGCGGCGGGTGCAACCGACCATGCTGATCGGCGCGTCGACGGTCGCCGGCAGTTTCACGGAAGCGATCGTGCGCGAAATGGCTGCGCATACGGACAGGCCGATCATCTTCGCGCTCTGCCATCCGGCGGCGCGGGCCGCGGCGAACCCGGCCGATCTGCTTGCCTGGACTGACGGGCGCGCGCTGGTGGTCACCGGCAGTTCGTTCGCCCCGGTGACGCTCAAGGGAGTGACGTACGTCATCGGCCAGGCGAACAACGCCATGCTTTACCCCGGGCTGGCGCTCGGCGCGATTGTCTCGCGAGCCAGCCGGATCAGTGAGGGCATGTTCGCGGCGGCGGCCAGTGCCGTGTCCAGTTTGGTGACGGTACGCCAACCGGGCGCGTCGCTGCTCCCGCATATTGACGACCTGCGCAGCGTGTCGGTGACGGTGGCGGTGGCCGTCGCGGAGGCCGCGGAAGCGGAGGGCCTGGCCCGCGTCAAACTCGGCGACATCGTTCAGCAAGTGCAGGACGCCATGTGGCAGCCGGAGTATCGCCGCATCCAGGCATCCTGAGGCGGGTGGGGCAGACCATCGCACTTCGTGGTCTGCCGCCTTCGGGGAGCGCTGGCAGACGACACAAAACGATCGTCTGCCCACCGAAACATCATTAAGTGAACGGCAATGGCGCTAATCTGGCAGAGTGCCGATCCCGATTCTTGTGACACCGATCCTCAAACCCATGCGCATTCAAGTGCTCGCTTCGATCACCCTACTGGTTTCCATTTTCGTCGCGATGCCCAGCCTGTACGGCTCACCCGCGGACGTCGAGAGCCGCATCGACGCGCTGCTGGCACGCATGACGCTGCAGGAGAAACTCGGCCAACTTTCGCAGTCGACGGCCGGCTATACCCGATCCGACGCGCAAATCCGCAACGATGTTCGCGCGGGCCGCTGGGGCTCCATCATGAATCTCCGCGATGCCCAACAGCGCGCTGCACTGCAACGCGTCGCGCTCCACGAAAGCCGGTTGGGCATTCCGCTGATTTTCGGCCGCGACGTCATCCATGGCTATCGCACCGTCTTCCCCATCCCGCTGGGACAGTCCGCGAGTTGGGACCCTGAACTGGTCCGCAAGGCCGCGCATATCGCTGCCCGCGAAACCGCTGCCGAGGGGATTCACTGGACCTTCGCGCCCATGCTCGACATCGCCCGCGATCCCCGCTGGGGCCGTATCGCCGAGAGCCTTGGCGAAGATCCGGTGCTGGCCAGCGCTCTGGGAGCCGCCATGGTGCGCGGTCTTCAGGGCGATTCGCTGGACGCGCCGGACGCGGTGGCCGCCTGCGCCAAGCACTACGCCGGGTACGGAGCCGCCGAGGGCGGGCGCGACTACAACACCACCTGGATTCCCGAGACGCTGTTGCGCGATGTCTATCTGCCGTCCTTCGCCGCCGCGGAAAAAGCCGGCGCCGCAACCTTTATGAGCGCGTTCAACGACCTGAACGGCGTGCCCGCCTCCGGCAACGTCTTCCTGCTGCGCCAGGTCCTGCGGAAGGAGTGGGGTTTTGACGGCTTCGTGGTGAGCGACTGGAATGCCGTCGAAGAGATGATCAAGCACGGCTATGCCGCCGATTCCACCGACGCCGCCGTGAAGTCTCTCCGCGCCGGTGTCGACATGGAGATGGTCAGCACCGACTACTACGACGATCTGCCCGCGCTCATCGCGGCCGGGAAGTTCGACGTCAAACTGGTCGACGAGTCCGTGCGCAATATCCTGCGCGTCAAGTTCCGTCTGGGCCTGTTTGAGAGACCCATCCCGGCTCCGCCGCCCGCTTCCGCCATGCTGGCTCCGGACGCCCTCGCTATCGCGCAGCGACTCGCCACCGAGAGCGCGGTGCTACTCAGAAATGAAGGCAGCCTGTTGCCGCTTTCCAAGTCCATCGCGAAGGTAGCGGTGATCGGGCCTCTGGCCGACAGCCGGGTGGACCAGATGGGCTGCTGGGTTGCCGACGGCCAGCCCGGCGACGTGCGCACACCGCTGGCGGCCATTCGCGAAATGCTGGGACCGGACCGAGTCGCGTACGCGCCCGCCCTGAAGAACAGCCGCGATAACAGCCAGGCGGGTTTTGCCCCCGCGCTGGAAGCGGCCCGAAACGCCGATGCGGTCCTGCTCTTCATCGGGGAGGAGCAGTCCCTCTCGGGAGAAGCCCGGTCGCGCGCATCGCTCGATCTGCCAGGCGCGCAGGACCAGTTGGTGGACGAGATCGCCAAAGCCGGCAAGCCCGTCGTGCTGATTGTGCTGGCTGGACGCCCGCTCACATTCTCGAAGGCCGCGGCCCACGCCGAAGCGGTGTTGTATGCCTGGCACCCCGGCACTATGGGCGGACCGGCCATCGCCAATCTCCTCTTCGGCGATGCCGTGCCTTCCGGGAAGTTGACCGTCAGCTTCCCGCGCACCGCCGGCCAGATACCCATTTACTACAACCACATGAACACCGGCCGGCCTCCGCGCGGCGGTTCCGGGCGCATCAGCGAGAGGGTGGCGCCCGAAGGCGATACATCGCGCTACATCGATCTCGACAACGGTCCGGAGTACCCCTTCGGTTATGGCCTCTCTTACACGACCTTCCAATATTCGAACCTGAAGTTATCGTCCGCCTCCATGGCGAAAGGCGGCGCACTTACAGTCAGTGCGGATGTTACAAACTCAGGCAAGCTGGAAGGGGGCGAGATCGTCCAGCTCTATACCCGTCAGCTCGCCGCCAGCCTGACCCGGCCGGTGCGAGAACTGAAGGACTTTCAGCGAGTCACACTTAAGCCGGGCGAAACGAAGACAGTGCAGTTCACGCTGTCCACCGCCTCTCTCGCGTTTCACAACGAACGCGGCGAACTGGTGAATGAGCCGGGCATGTTCCAGGTTTGGATTGCACCGGATTCCGCCCGCGGCCTGCGCGGTGAATTCAAGGCCATCGACTAAGTTCTCACTCCCACCGCAGTGCGCGCATGGGGTCGACACGCGTCGCTCGTAGCGCCGGGACGTATCCGGCCAGAAGCGCCACGAACGCAATCCCCAGAGTAGCCGCGGCGATAGTCGGCGTGTCATTGGGCTGGATTCCATAAAGTTGCGACCTCACCATCCGCGTCAAGGCCCAGGCGGCGGGCAAGCCGATGCCAATGCCGATTCCCGTGAGAATGAATACGTCCCTCATCACCAGCTTCACCACGTCGCGGCCGGAAGCCCCCAGCGCCATCCTGACCCCGATTTCGCGTGTGCGCTGCGCGACGATGTACGCCATCACTCCGTAAAGCCCGATCGCGGCAAGCAAGGTCGCCAAAGCGCCGAATCCGGCGGACAATGTCGCAACCAGGCGTTCGGTGATTAGCGATTCTTCCAGTTGGGTCTCGATGGTTTTCATCTCGAAGACCGGGAGATTCGGATCGAGGCCGTTCACCACCCGGCGGATGCCCGAAAAAGCTTGCTCGGGACGGCGGGCGGTCCGGACATAGGCGTACATGCCTAACACAAACTCCATCTGGTGATACGGACGATAGACCTCCAACGGCACCTCCTCGCGCATGCTCTCATACTTACTGTCGCGGACCACTCCAACGATCTCGATGTCCAGCTTGGTCCCCGGATCGCCGCCCATGCCGATGTGTCGCCCAATGGCCAGACCGTTCCGGAAGAAGCGCCGCGCGAATTTCTCATTGACCATGCAAACTTTAGGCGCGCCGCGGCCGTCCGTCATGCGGAAGTCCCGGCCCAGAAGGATCGGAAGGTTCATGGTCTTGAAGTAATCGGGCGAAATGAACTGCATGTGCGGATCGGGAGCCTCCGTAGCCTTGTGCTGGAATCCCTCCACGGCCATGCTGCTGTCCCATTCATCGCCCGTGAGGACCGGTATGACGGCCAGGCTGGATGACTCCACTCCAGGCAGCGCATCCAGGCTTTCGCGCAGCCGGCGGTAGAAATCCAGGCTGCGTTCCGGCCGGTAACCATTCATGGGCGGGTCCACGGCGAAGCCGATCAGATTGGCCGTACGGAATCCGGGATCGAGCCCCTTGAGGTTACTCAGGCTGCGGATGAACAAGCCCGCTCCTATCAGCAGCAAAAGGGATAGCGCCACCTGCGCGGCCACCAAAGTCTTTCGCAGCCCAACCGCGGTGCCGCCCGCGATAGAGCCGACCTGATCCTTCAAAGTCCCGGCAAGGTTGGGCCGGGTGGATTGCAGGGCTGGCGCCAGACCAAACACGATTCCAGTGAGCAGCGATATGCCAAGGTTGAAAGCCAGGATCCGCCAGTCTGGCGCCGTCGAGATGGTCAGGGGCGAGTCTCCCGCGGGCAGGAAATTCAACAGAGCGCGATCCATCCACACGGCCAGAGCCAGCCCCACGGCGCCACCGGCGAGCGCCAGCGTCAGACTTTCCACCAGCAACTGGGAGACGATCCGCGACCGGCTGGCGCCCAAGGCGAGCCGGACTGCGACTTCCTTCTGGCGCGCCGTGGCGCGGGCGACCTGGAGATTGGCGACGTTAGCGCAGGCAATCAGGAGCACCAGCCCGACCAGCGCAGTCAGCACCAGCAGCGGACTGGCGAATTCGCGGCGCAGCTCGGAATCGCCTTTCGAGGCCGGAAGAAGCTCCATCCACATGCTGAGGAATGCCTTTTTGGTTTCCGGGGCGGCAGTGGCGAAATCTTTCTCGCGCACCTCCATCTCGAGCATCTGATGGAAGAACGGTTGCAGAGCGGCTTTCGCTTGCGTCATGGTCACGCCCGGCTTCATTCTTCCGAATACGTTCACCCAGCGGCCCCTGCGGTTCTTTAGACTGTAAAACTCGGCAAACTGCGGACTCAACTGCGCTTCCATCATGACGGGGACGCGAATCTGCGGTGACGATCCAGGATCGGTGCCGTCGAAACCGGCCCGGCTGACGCCAACGATGGTGAGCGGGTATCCGTCAACCAGCAGCTTCTTGCCGATGACATCCTGGCTGCCGCCGAAGCGGTTCAGCCAGTAACGGTAGCTGATGACCGCAACGGGATGGCCGCCGGGGACCCTGTCATCGTCAGGCGTAAACACGCGTCCCAAGGCCGCCCCGACGCCCAGAACGGGAAAGTAGGTCCCGGACACCAGTTCGCCATCGACGCGCTCGGTTCTTCCTTCCGAGCTGACGCTGAAGGAAGTTCCCCACCGGCAGAACATTCCACTGAAGGCCTGGTTGTGGTCGCGAAAGTCCTCGTACATCGGGTAGGAGAGCTTGTGAGGGCCGTTGTTGCTGCCGTAATGTGGACCGCGCCCCCACAACATGACAAGTTGTTGCGGGTTCTTGACCGGTAGCAGGCGAAGGAGGATCTGGTCAACCAACGTGAAAATCGCGGTGTTGGCGCCGATGCCCAAGGCCAGCGAGAGCACCGCCACCCCCAGGAAGACCGGTGACTTCTTAAATGAACGTACGGCGAAACGCAGGTCGTGCCCAAGATTACCCATAAAATACTAATACTGCCCAATTGTTAAAACGTAATTGATTAGCGGCAACTGGGCGCTATTCGCTGGACATTTCCGCGATCTTGGGTTACCGTAGTTTGGAGTGACAGGTACAGACGCCGGCGCGCCCTTCCATCGAATCGAGGAACTGGAACAGG
>Ga0224558_1000551_pt1 | contig 43552 bp, 31 predicted proteins | sample 714S32024metaG_FD_180682 | JGI IMG/M metagenome (GOLD analysis project Ga0224558, IMG submission 180682) | Peat soil microbial communities from Stordalen Mire, Sweden - 717 S3 20-24 | ecosystem: Environmental > Terrestrial > Soil > Wetlands > Peat | place: Sweden: Norrbotten County, Stordalen... | reverse complement strand
TGTCCCTGGTCCGTACCAGTCTCACAGTAAATAGGGGGAGGGGGGGTACTCTTCGCTGGTACGGACCAGGGACATGCATTAAACTATTCGGCTCTCGGCTACTGTCGCCATTCTTATCCGCTCCAATCTCACATTCACATTGTGCTTCAGCGGAAGTTAATTATTTGCAAAGCAGGCGCAACAGCCGCGCGACCAGGAAAACATCCCTATTGGTTGGCTTTCCCTGTTACAGCGATTTTGGAATCGCGCTAACTCTTGAGCGCAATCCGGATGTGCAGTTCTTTCAACTGCTGCTCAGTGGCCGTGGTGGGCGCGTCCACCATCAGGTCGACCGCCTTGGCGGTCTTGGGGAAAGCGATCACCTCGCGCAGGCTGGGCGCGCCGGCCAGCAGCATGACAATACGGTCCAGGCCGAGCGCGATGCCACCGTGGGGCGGCGTGCCGTATTCCAGCGCGTCAAGGAAAAAGCCGAAGCGCGCACGGGCCTCTTCGTCGGAGATACCCAGCGACTGGAAGATCTGCTGCTGCACATCTTTTCTATGAATGCGGATGGAACCCGAACCGAGTTCCATTCCGTTCATCGCCAGGTCGTAGCAATTCGCCCGCACACTGGCCGGATCGTTGACCAGGTTCTTCATGTCAGCTTCGAATGGCGCGGTAAACGGATGGTGCGCCGGCATCCATTTCGCGATTGCAGCGTCGTATTCGAACATGGGAAAGTCGGTGATCCATATAGGATGAAAGGCCGCCGCGCCCTCGACGCACTTTCCGTCGCTCCGCTCGCTAGCCTCAAGGACGGTTTTTTCGGTGACAGCAAAGGCTCCGTGGCGCTCGGCATATTTTTTAGCCAGTTCGGTGCGGAAGTTGCCGGCAGCGGAGTAGACGTTGATCTCGCGCTCGCTCAGGCGGCCTGCAAATTTCGTGTCGCTGGCCTTGACCGGATGGGCCGGGTCGCTGGCGACGATGATGACGAAATCTGCCTCGGCCGCGCCCACAAGCTCGCGCACCTTGACGGCAGCATCAGGAAAACTCTTGGCCAGCCGCTTGAAGTCGTCAATGAACTTGGCGCCTTTTTTCAAATCAAAGAGCGGGTGATTGTCTTCTCTCTCCTTGCGGCTCAGTTCGCCCACTTTGGGAATGCGCAATGCCACAACCGGCAGCGCAGGATCGATTTGCAGCGTGGCCAGCGCCTCATCCGTAAAGGCCGGGCGCACATCGGTGAGTCCGGGCAGGCGCAGGTCTGGCTTGTCGCTGCCGAACCGCCGCATCGAGTCGTCGTAAGTAATGATCGGGAAGGGCGTGGGCAAGGTGACCCCAGCCGCGGCAAAGGCCGCCGCAAGAAACTGCTCGACCACGGCGAAGACCGTTTCCTGGCGCGGAAAGCTCATCTCCAAATCGACCTGCGTAAACTCCAACTGACGGTCGGCTCTGAGGTCCTCGTCGCGGAAGCAGCGGGCGATCTGGAAGTACTTATCGAAGCCTGAGATCATCAAAATCTGTTTGAAGATCTGCGGCGACTGCGGCAGCGCGTAAAATTCGCCCGGATGCACGCGACTGGGCACCAAAAAATCGCGCGCCCCCTCGGGAGTGGATTTGGTGAGGATGGGCGTTTCGATCTCCAGAAATCCCTGCCGGCTGAGGCTCTCGCGGATGGCCAGCGTAATGTCGTGTCTGAGTCGAAAATTGCGCTGCATCTCCTGTCGGCGCAGGTCCACGTAGCGGTACTTGAGCCGAACCTCTTCGTTCTGGATGGCTTCTTCGGAAGGCGAAAACGGCGCCAGGCGGGTATCGTTCAAAACAAGCAACTGCGTGGCTTCGATCTCGACCTCGCCGGTCGCCATCTTGGGATTGATGGAGTCAGCCGAGCGCAGGCGCGCTTTGCCCACAGCGGCGACAACGTACTCCGGGCGAACCTGCTCACCCTTGGCGTGGCCGTCGGGAATCAGCTCCTTGTCCAGCACAATCTGGGCAATGCCCGTGCGGTCGCGCAGGTCGAGGAAGATCAGGTTGCCGTGATCGCGCCGCCGGTTCACCCAGCCCATCACAACGACCTTTTGGCCGGCGTGAGTGGCCCGCAGGTCGCCGCAATAATGCGTCCGTTCGAGATTTCCCAAAAAATCCAGCACTACCTGTGCCCTCTATTCGCTTGCGGGAGTTGAAAGAAAGACGGCCAGCTCCGAGCGGGGAACCTTGGTCTGTATGCCTGTGGAGAAGTTCTTCACCGTCAGAATACCGGATTTCAGCTCATCTTCGCCAAGAATGACAATGTGGCGGGCAGTTTTGTCCGCCGCTTCAAAGGATTTTTTCAATCTGAAACTGCCCTCGCCCAGTTCGATCCACAGCCCCTGATGGCGCAGTTCGCGAGCCAGGCCGAGCGCGGCGGCGTTCAGGCTTTCACCCAGCGGCGCAATAAATGCTTCAGCCTTCTGCGGTGCGGCGGAATTTTGGTCGAGTGCAGCGAGAAGGGTGAGAACCAGCCGGTCCTCGCCTATTGCGAAGCCGATGCCCGGCGCCCTAGGTCCACCGAGCATCTCGCTCAGCCCGTCGTAGCGGCCTCCTCCGAGCAGGGCGTTCTGCGCACCCAACCCGCCGTGGGTGAACTCGAAGGTCGTGCGGGTGTAGTAGTCCAGGCCGCGAACCAGACGGTGGTTGAGCGTGTAGGGGACACCAGCCGCGTCCAGCGCCGCGGTGACGGCGGCGAAGTGGGTGCGCGAGGCCTCATCCAGCGAATCGGCAATCACCGGCAGCTTGTCGATGATTGGCTGGTCGGCAGGAATCTTGCAATCCAGCACGCGCAGCGGATTGGTCTGGGCGCGGCGCTGGCAGTCTGCGCACATCTGCGAGACCACCGGAACCAGCGCGGCTCGAAGTGTCTGGTTGTAACGTTCGCGGTCTGCAGCTGAGCCTACCGAATTCAGCTCCAGCGTCCAGCCGGTGATGCCCAGCTCGTCCAGCAGCGTGGCCAGCATTTCCAGGATTTCGGCGTCGCGCAGCGGCGATTCGCTGCCCGACGAGGGCGGCCCAATGACCTCGGCACCGATCTGCGAAAACTGCCGGTAGCGCCCCTTCTGCGGCCTCTCGCGGCGGAACTGCGGGCCAATGTAATAGAGCTTCTGCAATTGGCCGCTCTCAAAAAGATTGTGCTCGATGGCCGCGCGCACCACGCCAGCGGTGTTCTCCGGGCGCAGAGTCAGCGACTGCGTTTTCTCTGACTGAGCCCGCGCGCGATCCTCCCAGGTGTACATTTCTTTGGAGACAATGTCGGTCTCCTCGCCCACGCCGCGGGCAAACAGCACCGTCTCCTCAAAGACAGGGGTGCGAATCTCGCCGAAGTTGTAGCGGGCAAAGACATCCCGAGCGGTCGCCTCAATGCGATTCCAAAGGGCGGTCTCCGGCGGCAACAGGTCGCGGGTGCCGCGAACGGCTTTCAGTATGGTCATAGCTCTTCTAGTCTAAATGGCAATAAGAGCGAAGGGAGAGGTTAACGGGATACTCTCATTTATGCCCTCTTCTTGATCGACTCCATCAAAGTCGAATCGATCCGCGTCTGCCAGCCCCGCCCGGTAGCTTTGAAGTGGTTGATCACATCGGGCGAAAGTCGCAACGAGACCAGCGTCTTCGTTGGAGCCTTTTGAGGCCCGCGCTTGCCTCTGCGCACCACCTTGCCGCCACGAATCAGATCGGCCTGCGCAAGCCACGCCCGCGCTGCATTGGCATCGTTAGGATCGTAGGGGCCGTCCTCCGACTCGTAGGGGATCGTGTCTCCCTCTTTGAAGGCCCGCACGCGCCCCCAGTCGGTCTCACTCTTTGTCGAGTTCATATTGTTCGCGCTCCTCTCGGCTAGCAGGCCGAAATGAGATCACCCTCACATCGTCTCCGCGCTCGGTATAAATCAATGCCAGCAGCCGTCCTCGAATCACGGCCACAGCAAGGTCCATCAATCGCCGTTCGCCCGCCCGGCTTGAGTCATAGGTGCATTTATCCGGGTTGTCGTAAACCAGGTGCGCATCGTTGAAGTCGAGTCCATGTTTGTTCAGATTCGACTTCCGCTTTGCCTCATCCCAGACGAACATAATTTAATTGTAGATACAATATAATCAAATTGCAAGCGGTTTCTGGCGAACATTCGTGACGCAATGGCCGGATGGCTTTGGGCAGAAGAGAAAAAGACCACAGATTGCCAGCTTGAACGCTGACCCTTAGCTCACCAGCCGCTCCTCCCGCCGCGGATTGCGGGGCCGAAACTTCTCTACGCGTTAATCGCCATGCCCTCGACTGCTCCATAGGCATCCAGCAGGGACTCGGCCAGAGTGGGATGCGCGTGGATGGTGAACATCAGCTCCTCCACCGTGCCTTCCAGCTCCAGCACAGAAACCGCCTCGGCGATCAGCTCCGTGGCCTGCGGACCGAGGATGTGTACGCCCAGAATCTCGCCGTACTTGGCGTCGGCGACCACCTTCACGAAGCCATCATGAGAGCCCAGGATGGTGGCCTTCGAATTGCCCGCAAAGGGAAACTTGCCCACCTTCACCTCGTAGCCTTTTTCTTTGGCCTGCACCTCGGTCAGCCCCACTGACCCGATCTGCGGCTCGGTGTAGGTGCATCCGGGAATGCGGTCGCGGCGCACCGGACGGAAGGCGCGGCCGGCGATTTTGGCCGCGGCGACCATGCCGCTCATCGCACCCACATGCGCCAGTTGCGGCAACCCGGCCACTATGTCTCCGATGGCAAAGACGCCGGGCTCAGCGGTCTCCTGGGCTTCGTTGACTTGGATCAGCCCACGTTCGAGCTCGATGCGAGTCTTCTCCAGGCCAAGATCGCTGGTTCGTCCAGCCCGACCCACTCCCACCAGCACCTTTTCGGCCTCCTTCACCTGAGCCGCACCATTCGCGTCAGTGAAGGTGACCTTCACTCCGGTTTCGGTTTTATCGACTTTCTCAACTTTTGCACCGGTGTTTACGTCGATGCCGCGTTTCTTGAAGAGCCGCGTAATCTCTTTGGAGATTTCTTCGTCCTCCACCGGAACCACGCGCGGCAGAAACTCGACAATCGTCACTTCTGCGCCGAAGGTGCGAAAGAGCGAGGCGAACTCCATGCCCACCGCGCCCGCGCCGATGACGATCAGCGATTTGGGAACCTGCGCCATGGCCAGAATTTCGATATTGGTGAGGATACGGTCGTCGGCCTTGAGTCCAGGCAGCATCTTTGCCTCGGAGCCGGTGGCCAGAATCACGTTTTTCGCATTTACCTGACTTACTTCTCCGCCCGCCGCCTTGACCTCGACCGTATGCACACCGTCGCGCGCGGGGCCAAGCAGCCGGCCATAGCCCACAATGCGCGCAATCTTGTGCTTCTTCATCAGGAAGTCCAAGCCCTTGACGTGCTTGGCTATAATAGCGTCCTTACGCTGGAGTACCACGGCCCAGTTGAGTGTGGGTGCGCCAATGCCTTCAATGCCAAACTCGGCGGCGCGTTTCATGTAATCCCAGATTTCGGCGTTGAAGAGTAGAGCCTTGGTGGGGATGCAGCCCACGTGCAGGCAGGTTCCGCCTAACGCATTGGTCTTTTCAATCAACGCAACCTTGAGCCCGTACTCTGCCGTGCGAATGGCCGCCGTGTAGCCGGCCGGTCCGCCGCCAATGATCGCCACATCGTAGATCGTTTCTGCCAAGGGGAACTCCATTCTTGAATTCCCATTCTAAAGGATTCACGGCAGCCGAGATTTGCAATACCCCGCCGTGACACTCTTGTGTTAGTCTAGTCGCGAAAGTTGATCGAGGTGCCGCATGAAGTCCGAAATTCCTATCGTCTTTGTGCTCCTTTTTTGCGCAACTTCATTAGCAGCACAAGAAGCTACAGGTGAGCCTCATCCCCCTCGCAACGGATTGGAAGACAGCGTTCAGGGCGTTTTTGTCACGCCGGTTGAGGGAGCGCCCTTCAGCGCTACAGTCGAGATAAGAGACGATTATCGATATGCCGACGGTACAATCGTGCCCTTCTTCGCCATCAACGAGATCGCGCGCGACAACGAGGGCCGCATTCACAACGAGATGCGCAAAGGAATGCCGGAGAGTTTCACGGGCATTTCCGAGATCGTCGAGGTACACATCTTCGATCCCCAGACCGGTCTGAATACCTATTACGATCCACAGACTCGTATCGCGAGCCAGCGTGTGCTGCCCCGCCCGCCGATTGACCTGAATGCTCGGCTTCTCGCCGTCCACAAGCCCCAGTCCGAAGACCTCGGCACAACTATGCTAAACGGCATCGAATGCCGTGGCACGCTAGAAACGTACACCATCCCCGCTTTTAGCAACGGCGAGAGCAAGCCGGTGACCATCACCGATGAATTTTGGTACTCAACGGATTTACACATGAACATCCTCATTCATCACACAGTTTCGAGCGGCGGTGGGAAGACTGTCACGGTCCTCCAGATCAAGCGCGAACCACCCGATCCGGCGCTCTTTGAGGTTCCTGAGGGGTACAAGATCGTGGACGTAACACCGCCGCCAAGCACGCTGGTGCGGCAGTCGCAGGCACGGTGATCGTGCGCTAAACCATCTTACAGAGCAGCCTTGACCAACTCCATCGCTCCGCACAGTGTCTCTGGCTCGTCGCCGAAGCCTGCGATCCAATGCACCTCCGGCTCGCGCCGGAACCAGGTCATCTGCCGCTTGGCGTAGTTGCGATGGCCCTGCTGAGCGACGGCTATTGCTTCCTCGACCGACCATGACTCGCGCAGCACACGCAGCGCCTGCCGGTAGCCAAGAGAGTCGAGCGCCTTCACCGGGCCGTAGCGACCGAGCAGGCCGCGGGTCTCATCGACGATGCCCGACGCGAAGATGGCCGCCGCCCTCTGGTTGAGCCGGTCGTAAAGCGCCTGGCGCGGCGGATTGAGGCCGATGCGCAAGAGCCTAAAGCCGGTGAGGGGATCGCGAGCCAGCACTTCTGAAAGCGGCTTGCGCGCCGCCACGCAGACTTCGATGGCTCGAATCAGTTTGGCTGCGTCGTGTGCGTGTATACGCGCGGCCGAGGCTGGGTCAAGCCGGCAGAGCATCCGGTGCAGCCAGGCTTCACCGTGCCGCTCGCGGCTCTTTTGCAAACGCAACCGAAGTTCCTCGTGCCGCTCCGGCCCGGCAAAAAGCCCCTCGGTGAGCGCTCTCAGATAGAGGCCGGTTCCGCCGGTCACGATGGGAAGATGGCCGCGCGCGGTAATCTCGCGGAGCGCCGTCCGCGCCTGCCGGCTGTATTCGCCCGCGGTAAAGGGCTGGTCCGGATCAGCCACGTCGATAAGGTGATGCGGCAGCCGCGCTCGTTCTTCTTTTGTTGGTTTAGCTGTGCCCAGGTCCATGCCGCGATAGACGGCCACCGAGTCGCAACTGACAATCTCGCCGCCGAAGCGTTCGCCCAGTTCGAGCGAAAGCGCCGTCTTGCCGCTGCCCGTCGGCCCCAGCAGCAGCACGGCCAGCGCGCTGGATTCTGCGCTCACGGCCGCCACCATCCCGGCGGAAATATCCACTTGGGATTTGTACGCAGGAGCCAGAAAAGCAGAATAGCCAGAGCCACCAGCACCAGTCCGAAGACCTGGTTGCGTCGGAAAACTCTCTGCTGCTCCCGGCGCCGTGCCTTCTCGGCAACTTCCTGCAAATAAGGCTTGATCCGAGTCTGCACCATGGCGCAGCCCTCCTGCAGACCGGCACAAAACAGCGCCGGATCACCACGCATCAGTATAGGGGAACGGTGTGTGTGCGCAAGAAACAGCGGCAGCGCCCTGAAAAAGACGCCTTAGTTCCCTTCCAGGTTTTGTGGCTCAGGAGTCGGCTCGGGGCTTGGCGGCGGAATTGACGACGAGGCGGGAATAGCCCCCGGTTGCTGCGTCTGCTGTTTGAAGCAGGAGCGGCATAACACCGGCCTGCCCTGCGTGGGCTTGAAGGGAACCGTCGTTTCCGCGCCGCACTGTGAGCAGTTGGTCCTGGTCTCCGGACGCACCCTGGAGCCCCCGCGAACGCGCTTCGCCTTGCACTGCTTGCAGTGTTTGGGCTCATTCTTGAACTGCTTGTCGTGGAAGAAAAGCTGCTCGCCGGCGGTAAATACAAACTCGGCTCCGCAGTCGCTGCACGTCAAAACTCTGTCTGTAAATTCCATGGCCGTCTTCCCCAAAGTAGGGAAATTCAATGAAATCGGCCATGAACAAAATCAGCTTGCCGGTCCCGTTTCCCTGCTTAGTGCTCTAGTAACATCCAGGGCCCGGGCCGCAACAAGTACAGCGGCAAATTGTTTGTCTACCCGGCAGAGCCGGTAAGACCTTGCGGTACAACCTCCAAGCAATCTGCATGCAGAAAGTTGGAGATCAATGAATGGAACGTGACAGACCGCCCCGGCCCTACCTACGATCTCTGGTTTCCTGCCCGCATCTCAATGCGGGAGTCGCCGGGGCAGTGCATGTCACGATTGTTCTGAAGCTAGTCCTGCTCTTTACGAGCCTTCTTGCGATTCCGCTTGCGCGCTAAAGCCGCTTTTACGCGTTTCTTCTCACCGGGTTTCAGGTAGTAGGAGTGACGCTTGACTTCCTTGATGATGTCCTCCTGCTGTACCTTCCGTTTAAACCGGCGCAGCGCATTTTCGAGCGGTTCGCCTTCTTGAACACGAACCTCCGCCAAAAATTCCCACCTCCAAACCCGCCAACTGGCATCTCTTATGATACTGGAAACGTTGTGCCGCGGGTCAAGCGGAGAGGATAATCCTGATAATTTATGCTGGAATCGAGTGATATTGCGCACAAATCGCCCTCTACAACCCCGCTGATTCCGGTTTAGGACGACTTTTTGGCTCAGGCAGGCTGCCCGGCGACCTGGCAGGAGGACACGCCTTTTTTGCCGCGATCTATACCTTAGACTTGACCTGGAGGTCTTGAAACCATGATCCGCAGCTACCAAGGGCATCTGCCCCTGATCCCCGCTAGTTGCTATATTGACCCTTCCGCGCAGATTATCGGCGATGTAACCCTCGGCGAACGCTCCTCGGTGTGGATGAACGCCGTTTTGCGTGGCGACGTCAACTCCATCCGCATCGGCTCCAACTCCAACATCCAGGACTGTACTGTCCTCCACGGCCAGCGCAACCTCTATCCAGTGATCGTGGGCGACTGGGTCACCATCGGCCACAACGCTACCGTGCACGGATGTGTGCTCGAGGACGCGGTTCTCATCGGCATCGGGGCCATGGTTCTGAATAACTGCCGTATCGGCGAAGGCTCCCTCATCGCCGCCGGCGCAGTGGTTCCCGAGGGAACACAAGTTCCTCCGCGCACGCTCTGGGCCGGCGTCCCCGCCAAACTCCGCCGCGAACTCAGCGAAGCCGACCACGCTAAAATTCTCGAACATGCACAGAACTACCTGGACTACACGGAGATATTCCTCAAGGAGTCAACCTGCTAAGATCGCCTACACCGGCGGCGGATTCCGCTCTGCGAACTGCCGCTGGTGCCAGTAGGGATAGACCGGCGTCGTTGCGCTGGCCTTGTCCAGTCTGGCCACCTGTTCCGCAGTCAGATTCCAACCCACCGCGCCCAGGTTCTGCCGCAACTGCTCCTCGGTTCGCGCGCCGATAATGACCGACACGACCGTGGGCCGTTGCAACAGCCAGTTCAACGCTATTTGGGGAACGGTTTTGCCGGTCTCAGCAGCCGCGGCATCCAGCGCATCTACCACGGTGTAAAGGTGTTCATCTGAAACCTGCGGGCCGTAGTCGGCTGTCTTGTGCAGCCGGCTCACCTCCGGCAAGGGCTGGCCGCGATGGAGTTTGCCCGTCAGCCTGCCCCACCCCAGCGGGCTCCAGATCAGCGCGCCTACTTTCTGATCGAGGCCGAGCGGCATCAATTCCCACTCGTATTCTCGCGCGAGCAGCGAGTAGTAAACCTGATGGGCCACAAAGCGCGTCCATCCGTATCGCTCAGCCACGGCGAGGGACTTCATCAGGTGCCAGCCGGAGAAGTTCGAGGCCGCAATGTAGCGCACCTTGCCCTCGCGAACAAAGGTGTTCAGCGTCTCCAGCACCTCTTCGACAGGCGTCAGCGCGTCGAAGCCGTGCAGGTGGTAGATGTCCACGTAGTCGGTTCCCAGCCGGCGCAGACTGGCTTCAAGCGCCCGCCGCAGATGGTAACGCGAGGAGCCCACGTCGTTGGGCCCGTCGCCCAGGCGAAACGTCGTCTTGGTAGAAATCAGCGCCCGGTCGCGCCGGCCTTCCAGCGCCTTGCCTAAAACTTCCTCTGACCGGCCGTCGGAGTAGATGTCGGCGGTGTCGAAAAGATTGGCGCCAGCCTCCAAACAAATGTCCACCAGCCGCCGCGCCTCGGCAATCTCCGTCGTACCCCATGCCTTGAAAAATTCCGTGGCGCCGCCAAAGGTGCCGGTGCCAAAACTGAGTGCGGGAACCTTGAGGCCGGAGCCTCCTAGAAGCCTGTATTCCATGGCAATTTGGATGCAGCCATGGACGAGAGGATGCAGGTGACATGCGAGTTTTGCGACCTACTCCGGCTTCAGGTTCAACCCGAAATCGGCCGGGGCGCCTAGTCGGATCCAAGTGACCGGTCACAGCTCCGTAGACTTCCCCTCGACCAACGCCTTGCACTTGGCGATGAACTCGGCCAGTGGCATGGATCCCTGGTCGCCTTTGCCGCGGGTGCGGACACTGACTGCGTTGGCTTCCTGCTCCTTGTCGCCGAAGACGAGGATGTAAGGCGTTTTCTGGTTGGCGAAGTCGCGAATCTTGCCGTTCATCTTCTCGTTGCGGACGTCGGTCTCAACGCGCAGGCCCGCTGCCTTCAGTTCCGCCTCGACCTTCTGCGCGTAGGCGTGGTGTTTCTCGCTGATGGGGACAAGCCCGATTTGCACCGGCGCGAGCCACAGCGGAAAGGCACCGGCATAGTGTTCGATAAGCACGCCGAAGAAGCGCTCGACGGAACCGAAAAGGGCGCGGTGAACCATCACCGGCTGGTGGCGTTCGCCGTCCTCGCCCACGTACTCCAGTTCGAAGCGCGCCGGCAGGTTGAAGTCAAACTGCACCGTGGAGAGCTGCCACAGGCGGCCCAACACGTCCACCAGTTTGATGTCGATCTTGGGGCCGTAAAAAGCGGCTTCACCGGGGATGGTCTTGTAGGCAATTCCCTTCCTGTCCAACGCTCTCTGAAGGCTGCCGACAGCCAGGTCCCAGTTCTCATCCGAGCCAGCGTAGTGGGCACGGTCATTGGGGTCCCAGGTAGACAGCTCCACCTTGAACTCGTGGAAGCCAAATGTCTTCAGCACCGCTTCGGCAAAGTCGATGCAGGCCACCACCTCGTCTTCGATTTGGCCTGGAGTGCAGAAGATATGCGCGTCGTCCTGCGTAAAGCCGCGCACGCGCAGCAGGCCATGCATGGTGCCGGAGCGCTCGTAGCGATAAACGTTGCCCAGCTCGGCCAGGCGCACGGGCAGGTCGCGATAACTGCGCGGCGAGTTCTTATAAATCAAAATGTGGCCGGGGCAGTTCATCGGCTTCAGCCGATACTCGGCGTCATCCAATTCCATGGGGGTGTACATATTGCCCGCGTAAAATCCCTCATGGCCGCTGATCTTCCACAACTCGCGGCGCATGACGTGGGGCGTAAAGACCAGCGAGTAGCCGCGCCGCAAACATTCCTCGCGCATCCAGTCTTCCATCACCTTGCGAACGATGCCGCCTTTCGGATGCCAAAAGATGAGTCCCGCGCCAGCCAGCTCCTGAATGCTGAACAGGTCCAGTTGCTTGCCCAGCAGGCGATGGTCGCGCTTGGCCGCTTCTTCCAGCCGGGCAAAGTGCTCGTCCATGGCCTTCTGCGAGAAGAACGCGGTGCCGTAGATGCGCTGCAACTGCGGATTCTTCTCATCGCCCAGCCAGTAAGCGCCAGCCAGGTTGGTCACTTTGACAGCCTTGACGCGGCCAGTCGAGGGCACATGCGGACCACGGCAAAAATCCACGAACTTGCCATTGCGGTAAAAGCTCACCTGATCGCCGGGCGCGGTGAATTTGGTCACGAAGTGGGTCTTCATGAAGTCGCCGTCGCGCGCGAATTCTTCCAGCGCTTTTTCTCGTGGAGCAGATTCGCGCTTGAAAGGCTCGTCGCGCGCAATCACTTCGGCCATCTTCGCTTCGATCTGCGCCAGCTCCTCGGGGACGAAGGGTTTATCGCGATGAAAGTCGTAGAAGAAGCCAGAGTCCGAGGCCGGACCGTGGCCCAGCTTGGTCTCGGGAAAGAGCTCCAGCACAGCCGTGGCCAGCACGTGCGCGGCGGAGTGGCGCAGCACCTTGATCGCATCGGGGTCCTTCTCCGTCACCAGCTCCAGGCGCGTGTCGGCGGTCAAAGGTGTGGCCAGGTCTACCAGGCGCGGGCCGGCCGCATCCTCGGCGGAATACATGGCCGCCTCGGAGGCGTGCTCGTCAGCAGCGGAACTCTGCTTCACGGCGGCGCCTACCGGGATCAGGCGCGCAGCCACGGAGGCCGCCGCCAGACGTGGCGAAATCGAGTTGGCAATCTCCAGAGGCGTCGTCCCGGCAGGCACTTCGCGAATGGCTCCGTCGGGCAGGTGTACGGCGATGGTCTTTGCGTTCATTGGCATAGGGGTCCTGGAATTTCCAGCCATAGGTTAATCAGGCTGTGGGTCAACACTTCAGAATATACCGAAGAGCGCCGGAACTACATTCATCCGCAACGCGTAACTGCATTTCATGGCTTATCTTATTGGAAGTGGCCCTGGCGCTTCCCCGATTGGGCCATAACTTTTCAGAAAGAGGTTACCCTATGGTCTGGCGTTTGCGGAGCTTCATGCTCCTCGTCTTGTTTGCGGCCTTCGGTCTTGGCTCAGCCCAAGCCCAACCCGCCATTCAACCCAATGTAGACATCACCAAGGTTCCGGCCGCAGCTCAACCCTCGGCGCACTTCAACGCCGACGCCGCCACTGAGGCGTACATGGCCATGATTCCACCCGAGGCCACGGCCCGATCCAACGCATATTTCGAAGGTGGCTACTGGCTGATTCTCTGGGACTTTCTATATGGCTCGGCCATCTGTCTGCTGCTCTTAAACCTGCGCTGGTCGGCAAAGATGCGCGACCTGGCTGAGCGTATCGCGCCTTTCAGATGGCTGCAAGATGCGCTCTACTGGGGGCAATACCTGGTGTTGACCTCGGTACTGGGCTTTCCGCTCGCTTATTACGAGGGCTACGTGAGGGAGCATAAGTATGGCCTTGCCACACAGAGTTTCTGGCCCTGGATGGGCGATCAGGGCAAAGATTTGCTGCTCGGCCTGATCTTTGGCGCCCTGGCGATCATGCTGCTCTTCGCCATCGTGCGTCGACTGCCCCGCACTTGGTGGCTCTGGGGCGCGGTAGCAGCAACCAGCCTGACGGTGGTAGCTGTATTGATCAGTCCGGTCTTCCTGCAGCCCTTTTATAACAAAGTTACACGGCTAAATGATCCTAAGATTACGGTCCCGATTCTGAGCATGGCGCACGCCAACGGGATACCCACCAACGATGTCTATCAGATCGACGCCAGCCGCCAGACCACGCGCATGAGTGCCAACGTAAGCGGCTTTGCCAACACCATGCGCATCACGCTCAACGACAACCTGCTGCGCCGCGGCTCGCCTGAGGAGATCAAGGCGGTAATGGGCCACGAGATGGGCCACTACGTGATGAATCACATTCCCAAGAGCATCTTTTTCCTGGCGGTTGTGAATCTTCTTTTCTTCGCCAGCCTCTTCTGGGGGCTGCAATGGACGCTGAAGCGCTGGGGAGCGCGCTGGCAGATTCGCGGCGTTGGCGACCCGGCCGTTCTGCCGCTGGTCTTTTTGTTGGCCGGCATCTTCTTCTTCGTGCTTACGCCGGTGACGAATACCGAGAGCCGGATGCATGAGAAAGAGGCCGACATGTTCGGCCTGAACGCCGCCCGGCAGCCGGACGGCTTTGCCCAGGCCGCAATTCACCTGAGTGAATATAGAAAGATGCGGCCCGGCAAGTGGGAGGAGCGGTTTTTCTACGACCATCCCAGCGGCTATGACCGCATTCACTCCTCGATGGTGTGGAAGGGTGAAAACCTGGAGCTGTTTGAGGTGCCCGAAAAACAATTGCCAGAGCCTCCTCCCGCGCATTGAGAACTGAAATTTTGGCGAGTCTTTGTCCCTCAAGTAGAATCCCTCCTCTTGAGGGACATGGAAAACCGAATGCGCTGGATTTCGTTGATTTGCTGGCTTGGGATTTGTTTTGCGGTCGCAAGCGTCAGCGGCTCGTGGACGGCGAGCGAGATTCCGGGATGGTATCGGACGCTGGCGAGGCCGGCCATCGCTCCGCCAAACTGGGTCTTTGGGCCTGTGTGGACGCTGCTCTACGCCTTGATGGCAATTGCCGCATGGCTGGTCTGGGAGTCGCCAACCTCGCCGCTGCGCACATGGGGACTGGCCCTGTTTCTCGTCCAGTTGATCCTGAATTTTGCCTGGGCGTTGATCTTCTTCCGCCATCACGCCATCGGTGCTGCGTTGGCGGAGATAGTAGCGCTATGGGCGGCCATTGGGGCCACCACGCTGGTTTTCGGCATGGTTTCGCCGGCAGCAGCATGGCTGATGGCGCCCTACTGGGCCTGGGTCACCTTTGCCGCTGTTTTGAACGCCGCGTTCTGGCGGCTGAACTGATCCACGTGAATAAAAAACTTACTTCTCTTCGTGATACTCCATCTCGGTATTGATGGCCCAGATGTTGTCCTTCGTCGTGACGCCGTTGATGATATTTTCCACGGCGGTCATGGCGGTCAGCATGGAGTGGTCCTGGTTGTTGTACTTGTGCATGCCGTTGCGGCCCACCAAAAAAAGATTCTCAAAACCATCCAGGTAATTGCGGATGATGTCGAAACGATCATAACTCCCAAAGTATGCGGGATAAGTCTTGGGAACGCGGACGACGTGGGAGTCTTCGACATCTTCCGCCTTGAGAATTCCGATTCTGGCTATCTCCGCAATGGCGAACTTTGCCATTTCCTCATCGGGGAGCTTCCACAGCGGATCGGTGTCATTGCAGAAGTATTCCAGGCCAATCCAGACCTTGCCGGGAGTGCCAACCAGCCAGGGACTCCAGTTGTTGAAGATCTGCAGCCGCCCGACCACCACGTCCGGCTCCTGGATGTAAATCCAGTTATCCTTGAGCGGCGTGCCGTCTTTCTCTGTGACGGCGAGCTTGTTTGCCAGCAGGCCGACGGTGATAAAGTCGCGATACATGAGGCCTTCGGCAACCTCGGCAACTTCTGCAGGGACCGGTGCAGAGAGGCCGCGCACCAGATCGCGGATGGGCATGGTGGAGAAGAAGTAATCGCCCGCATAGGTGACCTGCTCTCCCACCTCGTTGCGGCCCTCCACCGAGACCACCTTGTTGCCTTTCACTCGAATGCAGTTGATCTGGATTCCGAAGTGAATTTCGCCGCCGCCCTTGCATACTAACTCAGCCGCATGTTCCCAAAGCTGGCCTGGGCCGAGCTTGGGATAAAGAAATTTCTCAATCAGCGAGGTTTCCGTCTTCTTTTGCGCAAGGTCTCCGGCTTTTCCCCGGACAAAGGCCTTCTTGAGGAAGTGAACCACCACGCTCTTGAGCGAGAGACCCTTGATGCGCTGTGCGCCCCACTCGGCGCTGATCTCATTGCAGGGCACGCCCCAGACCTTCTCCGTATACGACTTGAAAAACGTCAGGTAAAGCTGCTTGCCAAAGCGGTTGATGATGAAATCTTCAAGCGAGCGCTCCTCGCGCTGCGGCAGCAGCGCCGATCGCAGATAACTCGCGCCGCAGCGAAAGGTGCGAACCACGCCCAGATTTCTGAAAGTAGCTGCGGTCAAACTGATGGGATAGTCAAAGAAGCGGCGCAGGAAATAGATGCGGCTCTTCCGCTGGCGAACCAGCATGACCAGGTCTTCCGTTTGCGGATCGTGCGCCCCGCCCGCCGCGGGCAGATCGCATTGTTTTCCCTCGTAACGCGGTTTTCTCTCATCTGTATTGCCAGCCCCACCGCAGTTGGCAACCGGTATCAGCTCCAGCCACCACCGCATCACCCAGTCTGACTTGGAGAAGAAGCGATGGCCGCCGATATCCATACGGTTGCCCTTGTAGCGGATGGTACGTGAGATGCCTCCGGCCTGCTGGCTGGCCTCGATCAGTATCGGCTTGATTGCCGAATTGCGCTGCAACTCGATAGCAGCCGTAAGTCCGGCTGGGCCCGCTCCAATAATGATCGCTGTTCCTTGTTTCACGCGGTGAATCGATCCCTTCCTGCTAATTCTCAATCTATTGCGAAGATACGGCAAAAAAAGCAAACGAGGGATGGGATAGCTCCCAGCCCTCGCTTGTGTTTGCTAGATTCTGCCGGAATCCGGCCGGTGGGTTTAGAGCGGCTGCACGTCGGCAGCTTGCCACCCCTTGGGCCCCTTCACTACGTTGAACTGCACGGCTTGACCTTCCTGCAGGCTCTTGAAACCACTGGAGGTGATTGCAGAGTAATGCACGAATACGTCTTCGCCGTTCTGACGCGAGATGAAGCCGAAGCCCTTCGCGTCGTTGAACCACTTCACGGTACCTTGTTCCATATTGCTCGTATTTCCTGAATTGAATTGCGCTGGATGAATCGGAGCGACCACTGGCAGAATCTTGCTGGTAGGGCGAGTACTGCTCACGCCCGCTTCGGTCTAACGCTGAAAGCAGTGTAGCATCCCTTTTCATAAAGAAGTGCGAAAAATGTGCTGTTTTGCTCCATCTTTCCCGTTTTCTAGTTTGGAACTTATTGAATTGGAAAGCCTTAACGTCGTACTCTTGTTGTGTTACCGCGAAAGGTTACCATGCCCCAGGATCCCGTTCCCAGCCTGTTATCCCGCGCCACAGAGTTGCTGGAAAAGCAGTTCACGTCTTTGCCCACCTTCGAGTCCACGGCTGACCTAGCGGCAATGGAACGGATTCTGGAGGATGTAGCGCTCCGGATGGGCGACAACTACCCCTACTTCCATCCGCTTTATGCTGGCCAAATGCTCAAGCCGCCTCACCCGGTGGCGCGGGCCGCCTATGCTCTGGCCATGACGATCAACCCCAACAACCACGCGCGTGACGGGGGCCGGGCTAGCTCGGAGATGGAGATTGAAGCCGTCCAGGGAATTGCCGGAATCTTCGGCTGGACAGAATTCCTGGGCCACCTGACCTCTAGCGGTACGATGGCCAACCTGGAGGCGTTGTGGGTCGCAGGGCAGTTGGCGCCCGAAAAGCGAATTGTAGGCTCCGAGCAGGCGCACTATACTCACCAGCGCATCTCCGCCGTGCTGAAGCTGGAGTATACGTCGATTGCCGCCGGTCACCGCGGACGGATGGACCTGGAAGTCTTGGAGGCCGAACTGCGCAAAGGTGATGTGGGCACGGTGGTAGTAACGCTGGGCACTACGGCGCTGGGCGCGGTGGACCCTCTGGACGAAGTTCTGGTGCTGCGCGCGCGGTACGGCTTCCGTGTTCATGTGGACGCGGCCTACGGCGGCTACTTTCGGCTGATCTTCAATGCTCTGGATGCGCCGGCGCGTCGGGCCTTCGAGGCCATCAGCCACGCCGACTCCATCGTGATCGACCCGCACAAGCACGGCTTGCAGCCCTACGGATGCGGTTGCGTGCTCTTCCGCGACCCATCGGTGGGGCGTTTCTACAAGCACGACTCTCCCTACACCTACTTCACCTCAAAGCAATTGCATCTTGGCGAAATCAGCCTGGAGTGTTCGCGAGCCGGAGCTTCCGCGGTGGCTTTGTGGGCCACGCAACGGCTTTTGCCGCTTGTGCCGGGGGGCGAGTTTGCTCGAGGGCTGGCCAGTAGCAGGGCAGCGGCCCTCGAAATCGACCGGCGGCTGCGTCAGGATAAATCCGGACGCTTTCAGCCGCTTGCAACCGGAGCGCCGGAGCTCGATATTGTGGTTTGGAAACTGAAGGCCGCATCGCCGGAACGGGCATCCGCGCTGGCGCAAGAAATCTTTTCCGCCTGTGCTGTGCGCGATTTGCACCTGGCTCTGGTGCAATTGCCGTCCGCATGGTTTGAGCCCGTGGCCGAATCAGAACCGCAAAGTCGCACATCAGACAGCGCCGGACTGGTCACTTGCCTGCGTTCGGTATTGATGAAGCCCGAGCACGAGGCATGGCTGGACAGCATCTGGGAGCGGCTGACCGCGAGCTGCACGGAGGTAATGGGAGGTAATCGCAGTTGACTGATGATCACTGTGAAAAATTTCGCGAGCATCCTCAACCCATTGGTAACATTCATCCGGTACGGACCGCAGCGGAGCAAATCTGCAATTCAACGGTTCTCACAAGCCTCCCTTGCTAGAATCAATAGGAGTTTGCCTCGATAACGGCCGGGGAAGATTACATACGCCCGTCTGGTAGCACTGTTCAATTTAATCCCTATGCGTCGCTTCTCAGGTTTGGAGCGCCTTGGAGACACGAAAGCCATGCAACAGATATCAACCGAGCCGTTTTCTTACGAACCTTTTCCCAGCGCCGGCGTAGTAGCGTACTTCTCGATGGAAATCGCGATCAACCCCGGCATGCCCACCTACGCCGGCGGCCTGGGCGTTCTCGCAGGTGATACGCTGCGCTCCACGGCCGATCTGGGCGTTCCACTGGTGGCCTTCTCGCTGGTGCATCGCAAGGGATACTTCAAGCAACTCCTGGGAAAAAACGGCAAGCAGAACGAGGACGTTCAACCGTGGAATCCTGCGGATTTCTGCACCGAGGAAAAGGCGCGGGTTACAGTTTCCATCGAAAATCGCATTGTCACAATGCGCTGCTGGCGCTATGACATGCCGGGCCGCTACGGGCATGTGGTACCCATCTACCTGCTGGACACAGACCTGGACGGAAACACGGGCTGGGACCGCGGCCTCACCGATCACCTCTATGGAGGCGACACTAACTACCGATTGCAGCAGGAAATTGTGCTGGGCATGGGCGGAGTGCGCATGGCGCACGCGCTGGGCTACCAGGTAAACGTCTACCACATGAACGAGGGCCACGCGGCGCTGCTGACGCTGGCGCTGCTGGAGCGACAGTTGGGCGGAGGACCGCTGGGTGCGGCCACGGAAGCTGATATCGAGCAGGTGCGGAAGAAGTGCGTCTTCACCACTCACACACCGGTTCCAGCCGGGCACGACCGCTTCAGCTCCGAGCAGGCTAATCGCATTCTGGGTGGCGACCGCGCGGCGCGCCTGGAAACGATGGGCTGCTTTCGCGACGGAATGTTGAACATGACGCTGCTGGCGTTGCGCTTCTCGCGCTATGCCAACGGCGTGGCCATGCAACACGCCAAGGTCTCCCGCGCAATGTTCCCGGAGTTCGCTATCAACTCGATCACCAACGGCGTTCACGCGCCCACCTGGGTCTCCGAGTCCTTCCAGAATTTGATGGATGCGCACATCCCCTCGTGGCGGCGCGACAACCTTTATCTGCGCAATGCCATCGACCTGCCGGAACAGGAGACTATCACGGCTCATGCCGGCAACAAGGAAGCTTTGCTGGCCGAGGTGGCCAAGCGCACCACTCTGGTCTTCAATCCCAAGGTGCTCACCCTCGGCTTTGCCCGGCGCGCCGCCACCTACAAGCGGGCCACTCTTATGTTTACCGATCCCGGACGCCTGTTGGAGATTGCCACCAGGGCCGGCGGCTTGCAGATTATTTTTGCCGGCAAAGCGCATCCCCAGGATGATCCCGGCAAAGCTCTCATTCAGGAGGTCGTGGCAGATGCCGCACGGCTCTCCAACGACATACTGCGCATCGTTTATCTGGAAAATTACGACTGGAAGCTGGGCGCATTGCTCACGGCTGGCGTGGATGTGTGGGTGAATACGCCGCGCCGGCCCTATGAAGCTTCAGGCACCAGCGGAATGAAGGCCGCGCTGAACGGCGTCCCCAGCCTGTCGATACTGGACGGCTGGTGGATCGAGGGCTGCATCGAGGGATTTACCGGCTGGGCTATCGAAGACGGCGCCGATGACGCCGCCGAGGCCAACTCGCTCTATCAAAAACTCGAAACAGCGGTAGTGCCGCTCTTCCTGGAGGCGCCGGAGAAGTGGGCTCGGCTGATGCGCAACACGCTGGCCTTCAATGGCTCCTACTTCAACACCAACCGCATGGTGAAGCAGTACATCCGCAACGCCTACTATCCAGTGAAGCTGATCGAGCGGGCTAATGTGTCGGGAATAGCCTCTTCAAACTGAGGCCAAACACCATAACCTCGTCCGGCGGTCGCTCATCGAGCAGGAGACATCGGGAACATTGCTAGAAATTCCGTTGGTGTCAGAATCGGAATCCCGCGCCATGGATGTAATACCAGCAAGTCTTCATCGCTGCTGACCAGAAGATCGGCCTCGGCAACCAGCGCCAACGCCAGGAATTGGTTGTCCTTGGGATCGCGACAAGCCGATCCTGTCTTTAGGATTCCGGCATCCTGCACAACGAACAGGTGCGCTCTTCGGCGTAGATTGGCAATGAATTCAAGGCGTTCGTCCCTATTGAGGTAGCGATCGAACTTGCTGCGGTTTATCACTTCCTCTATCTCAGCCAATGATTCGGAACTCGCACAGACATCACAGAAGCAAAGCGCCTTGAGCAATGCTTGGTGAGGTATAGATCCAACACGCAATGCCGCACCAACCAATGTGCTGGTATCGAAAACGACATTCTGGAGGCGGCTCACCGAAGCTCATGAACCATGCGGTTCACTTCCTCATCAGTCAGCGCTGCTGCGGCCGCAGCCTGCGCGGGAGACTGGCTCTTCTTGGCTCGGGCGCTCCATTCCTCGAAATCAGCCACAGCCTCGCTGCGCCTGCGCCGAACATCCAGCAACTCCTCCATCTCCTGTGGCGAGACTACGAAAGCCGTAGGACGTCCGTGCCGGGTAATCGCAACTGCCTCGCGCTGCACCGTGTCCAGCAACTTCCCAAAACCGTTCTGCGCCTCCACGGAGGTCATGGTTTTCATCGTTTGCGCCTCATAAAACTAGCTAATATGGATAATATAGCTAACCTAGCTAATTTGCAACTGTTCACCGGACCCTCGTAACGTTCTTGTTCTTGTCGCGTGGAAGAATACCCCGCGCTACGATCATTCTGACTGTTCCTGATCCTCACATTTGGGCAAGAGAATTCGTTCAATCCAAGGTCCGCAATTCCAGAAGAGGAAGGCGAAAATCATGTAGATGATGATTCTCGCCAGCAGGAAAGCAATGTCCACACGATAATAACCACTCCAGAAATCGTCATATCCTGAAGACCCTAATAAGTTGATACGGTTTGTGTGGTGAAGTAGTGATATGTATCGGATAGGTATATACGAAAGCTCATACAATGCGCTGATCAACTGAATTACCGCTAATGCGCGGCTGACGAGGAGTACAGCTTCTTTTCTTGACATGAATCTTCTCCCGTTTAGATATTACTGCACAATCCCTCAGTCATCAGTAAACAGCTAAAAGCTAACAGCTGCTCTTCAGTCCGCCGCCGCCCCTTCCAGCTCCGCGCCGATCCTGCGCAACTTCATCACGCGCCATTGCAGGCGGTCGAAGAATAAATAAACAACAGGTGTCGTGAACAGCGTGAGCATCTGGGAGACGATCAGGCCGCCGACGATGGCGATGCCCAGCGGCTTGCGCAGCTCAGAGCCGACGCCCATGCCGATGGCCAGCGGCAAGCCACCAAAGAGAGCGGCCATCGTCGTCATCATAATGGGACGGAAGCGCAGCAAGCAGGCCTGATAGATGGCCTCAACCGGCGGCAGTCCCTGGTCACGCTCGGCCTGCAGAGCAAAGTCGATCATCATGATGGCATTTTTTTTGACAATGCCGATGAGCAGGATGACGCCGATCAGAGCGATGATGCTCAGATCCTTTCCGGTAAGCAGCAGGGCCATGATGGCGCCCACGCCAGCCGGCGGAATGGTGGAGAGAATCGTCAGCGGGTGAATCAGGCTTTCGTAGAGAATTCCGAGCACGATGTAGACGGCGATCAGCGCGGCGAGGATGAGATAGGGTTCGTTCTTGAGCGAATCCTGGAAGGCCTGCGCGGTTCCCTGAAAGGTGGCGTGGATGGTGGAGGGCATATTCATCTCGCGCTGGGCTTTTTCGAGCGCGGTGACGGCGTCTCCCAGGGCCACATTGGGCGCCAGGTTGAAGGTGATCGTAACGGCCGGATACTGGCCCTGGTGGTTGACCTGCAGGGCGGTGCGCTGCTCCTCAAAGTGTGCGATGGTTGAGAGCGGCACCATGGAGCCGCTTGAAGGCAGAATTGGAACTGTCGCGGTAGCAGACGCGGCTCTGACGGCGCCGGTAGTGGCACCGGCAGCAGTTCCGGTTTTGATGAAGATGCCGTTGAGCGCGTCGGGGCTGAGCTGGTATTTGGGGTCCACCTCCATGACCACGAAGTACTGGTTAAGCGCGGTGTACATGGTGGAGACTTCGCGCTGGCCGAAGGCATCGTAGAGCACCTGATCAATGGCGCTGGCAGTGATACCCAGCCGCGAGGCGGCGTCGCGATCTATGACCAGGTTGGCTGCCAGGCCTTGATTCTGCTGGTCTGTAGAGACGTCGCGCAGCTCCGGCATGGCGCGCGCGCGGTCCAGCATCTGCGGCACCCAGGTGTTCAGCTCAGAGATATTCTCGTCGGAGAGCGTGTACTGGTATTGCGCCGAGCTGCCGCGTCCGCCGATCTGAAACTCCTGCTGCGTCTGGAGATAGAGAATGGCGCCGGGGATGCTGGTAAGTTTTCTGCGCAGGCGGTTGACCACATCGTCGGAGGAGACGCGGCCGGGGCGCTCAGAGAGCGGCTTGAGGCCAACGAACATATTACCAACATTGTTGCTGCCTCCGCCCGGTCCGGAGCCGCCCGCGAAGGCGGTTACGGTAGCAACGGCGGGGTCGTCCAGCACTATCTGCGCCAGCTCACGCTGCTTGTCGCGCATGGCGGGGAAGCTGATGTCCTGGGCGGCCATGGTCCGGCCGCCGAGGCGTCCTGTGTCCTGCTGCGGGAAGAAACCCTTAGGAACGATGATGAAGAGGACAACATTGAGAATCACTGTGCCGATAACCACGCACAGTATCAGCCACTGGTGACGCAGCACCCAGCGCAGGCCGCCGGCGTACTCGTTGTGCAGCCACTGGAAGGCGCGTTCGCTGGCGCGGTAAATGCGGCCATGGTGGCTCTCATCTCGCGACTTGAGAAACTTGGCGCAAAGCATGGGCGTGGTTGTGAGAGAAACCAGCATGGAGACGGCGATAGCCACCGAAAGGGTGACGGCAAACTCGCGGAAAAGCTTGCCCACGATGCCGCCCATCAGAAGAATGGGCGTGAAGACGGCAATCAGCGAGGTGCTCATGGAAAGAACGGTGAATCCAATTTCCTTGGAGCCCTTCATGGCAGCTTCGAAGGGCTTGTCTCCCATCTCCAGATACCGTGTGATGTTCTCGATCACCACAATGGCGTCATCTACCACGAAGCCCGTGGCGATGGTGAGGGCCATCAGCGAGAGGTTGTCGATGGTGTAGCCCACCAGGTACATGACTCCGAAGGTGCCCAGCAGCGAGAGTGGCACGGCGATCGACGGAATGATGGTGGCCCACACCTCGCGCAGGAAAATGAAGACCACCAACACCACCAGCATCACGCTGATCATCAGCGAGATTTCCACGTCGTGCACACTGGCGCGAATGGTGGTGGTGCGGTCGATGGCCACATTGATCTGGATGGTGGGCGGAATGGCAGCCTGCAGGCGCGGCATCTCGGCCATTACGGCGTCTACTGTGGAGATGACGTTGGCGCCGGGAATCTTGAAGATGACGATCAGGATGGCGTCTTTCAACGCGCCATGTTGCCCCTCGGTATTGATACCCGAAACGCCGGCGGTAAGAATGTTTGCGACGCTGTCTGAAACGGTTCCAAGATCGGAGATGCGCACCGGCGCGCCGGTCTGCCGGTTATAGCCGGCGATGAGGGGCGCGTAGTCGCTGGCCTTGAAAATCTGGTCGTTATCGCTGATCTGCCAGCGATGGTTCGCGTCCTGAAAGGCGCCCTTGGGCCGGTTGGCGTTAGCTCCGGCGAGCGCGGTGCGCACCGCCTCCAGTCCGACGCCGTTAGCGCCCAGTTGCATGGGGTTCAACTCGACGCGCACTGCGGGGCTGGAGCTGCCACCCACAAAGACCTGGCCCACGCCCTGAATCTGCGCAATCTTCTGCGACAGAATAGAGTCCGCCATGTCGTAGATCTGCCGCTTGGGCACCACGTCGGAGGTCAGGGTGAGAATGAGAATCGGCGACTCGGCGGGATTGGCCTTGCGGTAGCTGGGATTCTGCGGCAGGTAAGAGGGCAACTGGCTGCGCGCTGCGTTGATGGAGGCCTGCACATCGCGGGCAGCAGCGTCGATGTTGCGATTAATGTCGAATTGCATGGTGACCGAAGCCGAGCCCAGCGAACTCGACGAGGTCATCTGATTGACGCCGGCGATGCGTCCGAACTGGCGCTCCAGCGGGGTGGCCACCGACGATGCCATGGTCTCAGGGCTGGCGCCGGGCATGCTCGCCCCCACGCCGATGACCGGATAATCGACGTTGGGCAGCGAGGCCACGGGTAGCAGCGAGTAGGCCACCGAGCCAGCCAGCAGCAGGGCCAGCGAGAGCAACGAGGTGGCCACCGGGCGCTGAATAAAGGGTGCGGAAAGATGCATTGGTCCTTTTCCTCAGTCGGCGCTGGCCGGTTGCTGCTCGTGGATGTGAAGGTCGCGCGGCTTCATGCGCTGTGCCAGCTTGTCGAAGTAGAGATAGATCACCGGAACTGTGTAGAGGGTGAGCATCTGGGAGAAGATCAGCCCGCCGACGATGGTGATGCCCAGCGGCTGGCGCAACTCGGCGCCCACACCACCGCCCAGCCATAGCGGCAAGCCTCCCAGCATGGCGGCCATGGTGGTCATGATGATGGGCCGGAAGCGCAACTGGCAGGCCTGGAAGATGGCGGCTTCAGCGGTTTTGCCTTCGAGGCGCTCAGCCTGCAAAGCAAAGTCGATCATCATGATGGCGTTCTTCTGCACGATGCCGATCAGCAGGATGATGCCGATGAGCGCAATCACGCTGAATTCGGTGTGCGTGATGAGCAGGGCCAACAGTGCGCCCACGCCGGCCGAGGGCAGCGAGGAGATGATGGTGATGGGGTGGATGTAGCTCTCGTAGAGCACTCCCAGCACGATGTAGACGGTGATCAGCGCGGCCAGAATCAGTAGTGGCTCGTTGGAGAGCGAGGTTTGGAACGCTGCTGCCGTACCCTGGAAGCTGGCATTGATGGCGGCAGGCATGTTGATGCGCTTCTCGATGCGGTTGACGGCGGTGACGGCATCGCCCAGCGCCTTGCCCGGCGCCAGATTGAAACTGATCACGGTGGAGGGAAACTGCCCCTGGTGGCCAATGGCCAGTTGTGCGGTGGACTGCTCCCAATGGGCCACCATGCCCAGCGGAACCTGCGTTCCGTTGCCCGACTTGACATAGAGATTATTCAGCGTTGATGGATCGGTCTGGAAGTTCTGCCCCACCTCCATCACCACGTGGTACTGGTTGAGCTGGGTGAAGATTGTGGAGACCTGGCGCTGGCCGAAGGCATCGTAGAGCGTGTTGTCCACGTCGGCCATGGCGATGCCCAGCCGCGCGGCGGTGTCGCGGTCGATCACTAATTTGGCGCCCAGGCCCTGATCCTGCAGGTCGCTGGCCACGTCGGTGACCACGGCCTCCTTACTCAGCTCGGTGACCATCAGCCGGGTGTACTTGGCCAGCTCGGCCTGATCGGGGTCTTCCAGCGAATACTGGAACTCTGTCCGGCTGACGCGGTCTTCCACCGTCAGGTCCTGAAGCGGCTGCAGAAAGAGCTGAATGCCTTCAACGTTTGCGAGCTTCGGCTGCAGGCGACGAATCACCTCGGTGGCGGAGATTTTGCGCACTTCGAGCGGCTTCAGATTGATCTGGATGCGTCCCGAATTCAACGTGGTGTTGGTTCCGTCTACTCCGATGAATGAGGAGATGTTATCGACGGCGGGGTCCTGCAGCAGCAGCTCCACGAGCTTTTGCTGGCGCTCGGCCATGGATGTGAAACTGACCGTCTGCGGAGCCTCGCTGATACCCAGAATCACGCCCGTATCCTGCACCGGGAAGAAGCCCTTGGGGATCACCACATAGAGCAAAAGGGTGGCCACCAGCGTGCCAATGGTGACCATCAGCGTGATGAAGCGGTAACGCAAAACAACCTGAAGAGTGCGGCCATACGCGGCGATGATGGTGTTGAAGACCTTCTCCGACCAATAGTAGAAGCGCGTCTGTTTGGCTACCGACTTATCCTGCAGAATGCGCGAGCACATCATGGGCGTCAGCGTCAGCGAGACCACGGCTGAGACCAGGATAGTGACCGCCAGGGTAATGGCAAACTCGCGGAAGAGCCGGCCCACCACGTCGCTCATAAACAAGAGTGGAATCAGCACCGCGATCAGCGAAACCGTCAGCGACATGATGGTGAAGCCAATCTGTTCGCTGCCCTTGAGCGCGGCGCGCATGGGGCTTAAGCCCTCTTCAATAAAGCGCGAAATGTTCTCGATCATCACGATGGCGTCGTCCACAACGAACCCCGTCGAGATGGTGAGCGCCATCAACGTTAAATTATTCAGAGAGTAGCCAAGCAAGTACATCACGCCGAAGGTGCCCACAATCGACAGTGGCACCGCAACTGAAGGAATGATGGTAGCCGCCAGATTGCGCAGGAAAAGGAAGATGACCATCACCACCAATGCAATCGTCAGCATCAATTCGTATTCCACGTCCCTGACTGAGGCGCGGATGGTGGTGGTGCGGTCGGTGAGCACCTTCACCTGAACAGTGGCCGGCAGGGCGGTCTGCAATTGCGGCAGCAGCAGCTTGATGCGATCCACTACGGCGATGATGTTGGCGCCCGGCTGGCGCTGGATGTTGACGATGACCGCGGGCTGGCGATCCATCCAGGCGGCCTGCTGGGAGTTTTCCGCGGCATCGACGATCACCGCCACGTCGGAGGCGCGTACCGCCGCCCCGTTGCGATAGGCCACGATGACCGGCTTGTAGTCGCTGCTGGCTAACAACTGGTCGTTGGCGCCGATGGTGTAGGACTGGCGGTTGCCGTTCAGCGTGCCCTTGGCCTGGTCCACATTAGCCGCCGCCAGCGCGGTGCGCAGGTCTTCCAGACTCAGGTTATAGGCGGCCAGTTGAGCCGGATTCGCCTGAATGCGCACGGAGGGCTTTTGACCGCCGGCGATGGAAACCAGCCCTACGCCGGTGACCTGGGAGATCTTCTGCGCCAGGTTGGTGTCGGCCGCGTCCTCAATCTTATCCAGGGGCAGCGAGTTGGAGGTCAGCGCCAGCGTCATGATGGGCGCATCGGCGGGGTTCACCTTGCTGTAGATGGGCGGGTTGGGCAGGTCGGCGGGCAAAAAGCTGCTGGCCGAATTGATGGCCGCCTGGACTTCCTGCTCGGCCACGTCGATGTTCTCGTCGAGGTTGAACTCGAGAGTAATCACCGAGCCGCCGCCCGAGCTGACCGAGGTCATCTGCTTCAGGCCCGGCATCTGGCCGAACTGCCGCTCCAGGGGCGCGGTCACTGACGAGGCCATCACCTCCGGCCCGCCGCCGGGGTAAAAGGTGAGCACCTGGATAATCGGGTAGTCCACCTCGGGGAGGGCGGAAACAGGCAACTGCTGGTAACCCACAAAGCCTGCCAGCAGAATAGCCGCCATCAGCAGCGAGGTCGCTACCGGGCGCAGAATGAATGGCCGGGAAGGACTCACTGCTTATTCCTCTTATCGGATTTGCCTTGGCCTGCGCTCACCGGCGCACCGGGCTGCGCTGTCGCGTTGGGAACCGCAAACGGGCCGCCGCCACCCTGACCCGGGCCTTGCCCCATCGCACCCTGTCCGGCGCGTTGACGTGCCAGGCTGGCGGTCACATTCTGTCCGGGGCGCAGCCTGTCGGCGCCATCCACCACTACGTTCTGACCCGGTTGCAGGCCCTCATCCAGAATGGTTACCTGCCCTTCAGCCATAGCCACCTTCACAAGCTGGATTCTGGCGGTTCCGTTACTCTGCGCGTCGGCATGATCGACCACCCACACATACGAGCCCTGCTGGCCGGTCTGAATGGCCGATGTGGGCACCACCAGAGCGGCGGGCCGATCTTCCATCACCAAATGAATGTTGACAAACTGGTTGGGGAACAGCGCCGCGTCCTTGTTGTCGAAAACGGCCTTCAGCTTGCCGGTTCCAGTGGTGGTGTCAATCTGGTTGTCGGCGGTGAGCAGATAGCCGGTAGCCAGCTTCTGCGTGTCGTCCTGGTCGTAGGCATCCACAGCCAGACGCTTTTCCGCCGCCAGCTTGTGCAGCACCTGGGGAAGCTCGTCCTCGGGCAGCGTAAAGTAAACCGCAATCGGCTGCATCTGATTGATAATGACTAGGTTAGTGGTGTTGGCGGTGATAATGTTGCCGGGATCCACCAGGCGCAGGCCGATCTTCCCACTGATGGGCGACTGAATAGTGCACCAGTTGAGTTGCAACTGGGCGGTTTCGACCGCGGCCTTATCGGACTCAATGGCGCCCAGGTATTGGTCCTGAGCAGCCTCATCGGTTTGCATGACCTCCTTGGAGGTCACTCCGGCGTCATAAAGCGCCTTGTAGCGCGCAAACTCCGCCTGGGCGTTCTTCAAAAGCGCCTGATCGTGAGCCAGAGTGCCCTTGGCCTGGTCCAGCGCTGCCTTGTAAGGCCTGGGATCGATCACCAGGATGGTCTGGCCCTGCTTTACCTGCTGGCCTTCGGTGAACTTGACCGGCTCAAGCTCTCCGCTTACCCGCGCTTTCACCGTAACGCTCATATAAGGCATCACCGTGCCCAGCGCGGTCAGGAAGATCGGCATCGGCTTCTGCTCGGCTGCTGCCACCTGCACCGGGACCGGCCGGCTCTGCAACGCCGCCGCCTGACTGGCGCTGTTTGCCGCGGTTTGCTTCTGGTTATGATAGATTCGCCAGACGACCAGGATTACGAGACTGAGCAGCACCAGATAAATCACAATGCGCACCCAGGATCTCCTGGGTGTGGAAGGTTGTTGCTCGATACCGTCTGCGGTCAGAGGGGTCTCCGAAGTGTCTTCAATGGACATAATTTTGATTCCCGTCGTTTTCTCTTGAGTGAATGCCCGCAAAACGGGCATGAATATTACCGTTCCGGGCGGAAGACCCTCTGCCCGTGCTCGTTTCTACGGACGCTTGAGTTTCCTTAAAGGTTTCGCCCGCCCAAGCGTACTCATTGCCGGAAGAGCAGGTTCTCCTCATAGAAGAAACGCAACCCCATGAAAGCAAGACGGAACTATTGTAAGCGAATCGGGCGCTTCCAGTGCGAATGCGCCTTTTCCGTGTGCTTATCCGTCAATTAACCAGTGTGTAGAACCCCTTTTCCCATGTGCACCCCTTTTCGCCAGTCTATTCGACTACGATGATAGTTTGAGCACCTTGTTGGAACGGGGCCGGGCGGTGAGCGCCGTCCGTTCCCGAAACCCGGAGCGAGTACCTGCCTTATGTGGATTGTCCGGCTTGCGCTGCGGCGGCCTTATACCTTCGTCGTATTTGCGCTTTTAATTCTAATCTTCGGCGTCTTCAGCATCGAGACGATGCCCACGGACATTTTTCCCAACATCGACATCCCGGTGGTGACGGTGGTGTGGAACTTCACTGGCCTCTCCGCGCAGGAGATGGCCAACCGCATCGCGACCAACAGCGAGCGAGGCATGACCACCACGGTCAACGACATCGAGCACATCGAGTCGCAATCGCTCAACGGCATGGCCCTCATCAAGATCTTCTTCCAGCCGCATGTCAATATCGGCAATGCCGTGGCCCAGGTGACGGCCATCAGCCAGGTGCAGTTGCGCTCCTTGCCGCCTGGGTCGCTGCCGCCCTTCATCATTCAGTACAACGCCTCCAGCGTGCCGATTCTGATGCTGGGTGTCTCCGGACAGGGCCTGAACGAGCAGCAATTGAACGATCTGGCTACCAACAACATCCGCACTCAATTGGCAACCATTGAGGGACAGCAGACGCCCTTTCCCTATGGCGGCAAGATGCGCCAGATTCAGGTGGACCTCGATCTGCACGCATTACAGGCCAAGGGGCTGTCGCCTGTCGATGTGGTCAACGCCGTCTCCGCGCAGAATCTGATTGCGCCCTCCGGGACGATGAAGATCGACCGCTTCGAGTACGCCGTAGAAACCAACTCCGCCCCGCCAATCGTCGATGAGCTGAACAATATGCCCATTAAGGCGGTTAACGGCGCACTGATCTACATCCGCGACGTGGCCCATGTGCGCGATGGCAATCCACCGCAGACCAACATCGTGCACGTGGACGGAAAACGCGCCATCATGATGGCCATCATGAAAACCGGATCGGCCTCCACGCTGGACATCATCCGCAGTGTGCGCGAAAAGCTGGAGAGCCCGGACCTGAAGGGAAGCTTGCCGCCGCAGACGCAGATCCACGCACTCGCCGACCAGTCGATCTTCGTCCGTGGCGCCATCAACGGCGTGGTCCGCGAGGCCATCATCGCCGCCTGCCTCACCGCCATCATGATCCTGGTCTTCCTGGGGAGTTTCCGCTCCACCATCATCATCGCGGTCTCCATTCCGCTCTCTATCCTCTGCTCGCTCAGCGTGCTGTCCATGTTGCACGAGACCATCAACATCATGACCCTGGGAGGCATGGCGCTGGCCGTCGGCATCCTGGTGGACGATGCCACGGTGGCCATCGAAAATATCAATCGCTATCTAGAGTCAGGCAAGGAGTTGGAGCAATCCATCCTCGACGGCTCGGCGCAGATTGCCGTCCCCGCCCTGGTCTCCACCCTTGCCATCTGCATCGTCTTCGTGCCCATGTTCTTCCTCGGCGGCGTGGCGCGCTACCTGTTCGTACCCATGGCCGAAGCGGTGGTCTTCGCCATGCTGGCCAGCTATTTCCTCTCGCGGACGCTGGTCCCCACCATGGCCAAGTACCTGCTCAAGGAACACGACGACGCCGAGGACGCCAAAAAACATTCCAGCCGCAACCCTTTCATTCGCTTTCAACTGGGTTTCGAGTCCGGCTTCGAGAACTTTCGCCACGGCTACCTGCGCCTGCTTACCCTGTGCATGGACCACTCCGTGGTCTTTCTCGTTCTCTTCCTCTTGTTTGCCGTAGGCTCAGTGGCGATACTCGCGCCATTTTTGGGACAGGACTTTTTTCCCTCGGTGGACTCAGGCCAATTCAAGATTCACATCCGCGCCCACACCGGCACGCGTATCGAGGAGACGGCTCTGCTGTGCGACCACATCGATGCGTCCATCCGCGAGCAGATTCCCGCCAATGAAGTCGTCTCCATCGTCGATAACATAGGCCTGCCTTACTCCTCGCTGAACCTCTCCTACTCGACCTCGGCTCCTGTCGGCCCGGCCGATGCCGATATCCAGGTGCAGTTGACCGAGGACCATCACCCCACCGCGGTTTATGTTGAGCGCCTGCGCAACGTGCTGGCTCGCCAGTATCCCGGCGTCACCTTCTACATGCTGCCGGTGGACATCGTCACCCAGATTCTCAACTTCGGCCTTTCGTCGCCCATCGACATTCAGGTCATCGGCCCAGACCTCTATGGAAATCGCGCCCTCGCCGATCGCATGTTGAACGAGGTCCGCTATGTTCCCGGCGCCGCCGATGCGCGCATACAGCAGCCCTTCAACTATCCCATGATGAAGGTGGACGTGGACCGTGCCCGCGCCCAGCAGATAGGCCTGACGCAGAAAGACGTGGCCACAAGCCTGCTGGTGGCTCTCAGCGGCAGCTTCCAGACCACTCCCAGCTTTTATATGGACCCAAAAAACGGAGTTACCTACAATGTGGCCATCCAAGCCCCGCAATACAAGGTTGACTCGCTGGCCGCGCTTGAGAGTTTGCCGGTTAATAGCGCAAGCGCCGCTCAACAGGCCAGCAGTTCCGCCGCCATCGGAACGCATGGCGCTCTGCAAACAGAGCAGGTCCTGGGCAACCTGGCCTCCATCACACCCGGCGCCGAGTTGGGCACCGTGAGCCACTACAACGTGCAGCCGGTTATTGATATCTATGCCAACGTGGATGGAACAGACCTGGGCTCAGTGACCCGCAAGATAGAAAAGATTATCGCCGCACACCAGAAGGAACTGCCTCGCGGCTCACACTTCACTCTGCGCGGACAAAGCGAAACAATGAAATCCTCCTACATCGGCCTGCTGGGCGGGTTGGCGTTCTCCATCTTTCTGGTCTACCTGCTGATCGTGGTCAACTTCCAATCCTGGCTCGATCCGTTTCTTATCATCTCGGCGCTGCCCGCGGCTCTGGCCGGCATTGTCTGGTTCCTCTTCCTCACTAACACCCGGCTCAGCGTGCCGGCACTCACCGGCGCCATCATGTGCATGGGCGTGGCCACAGCCAACTCCATCCTGGTGGTCAGCTTTGCCCGCGAGCAGTTGGAGATTCTGGTTGGCGACGCGCGCACTGCGGCGCTCAACGCAGGCTTTGTCCGCCTGCGCCCGGTGCTGATGACCGCCCTGGCAATGATCATCGGCATGGTGCCTATGGCTCTGGGTCTGGGCGACGGCGGCGAGCAGAACGCCCCGCTGGGTCGCGCCGTCATTGGCGGCCTACTGCTGGCCACCGTGGCCACACTGTTTTTTGTCCCCGCATTTTTCTCTGTCGTTCACGGCTGGCTGGAAAGCCGCAGCCGGGCAGCTCACGGCGCGGCAATGGCCGGAATACATGACGAGTTTGACGAGATACCGGAGTAGTTATTCATGACCAACGAATCCAATCCGAACCAGCAACCTGATTACGAGCACGATACTGCACCTCCACAGGCAGCTATCTCGCCGCGCAAGGCACTCGTGGGCGTAGCCGTTGTTGTCGTCGTCGCAGGTGTCCTGGCGGGCTACGGCATACTGCGCCGCATGCATGCCTCTACCGTGTTGGCCGAGCGCACTACGGAGTTGGCAGCCCCCACGGTGATCGTCGCCGCTCCACGTGCGGGCGCGCCCTTGGACAGCTTTGTACTCCCCGGCAATGTAACCTCCTACACCGATTCGCCCATCTATGCGCGGACATCTGGCTATTTGACGAAATGGTATTTCGACATCGGCGCCAAAGTGAAGAAGGGCGCTCTGCTGGCCGTGATTGCCACCCCCGAGGTAGACCAGCAACTGGCTCAGGCCGAGGCCGACTTGAATACCGCCCAGGCCAACGCCAACAACGCCCGCATCCAAGCCGAGCGCTACACCGGCCTCGTCCAATCCGACGCCGTCTCCCGCCAGGACACCGATACCTTCGTCAACCAAGCCGCGTCCACTGCGGCACAAGTGCGCTCCGCCCAGGCCAATGTCGAGCGGCTGCATCAGTTGCAATCCTTTGAAAAGATCTATGCGCCCTTCGACGGAGTCATTACCGCCCGCAACATCGACACCGGCCAGCTCATCGACCCCGGCGCGGGCAAGGAGCTTTTTCACCTGCAGGCCATCCAGACCCTGCGCGTCTACACCAACCTGCCGCAGCTATACTCCGCCAATGTGAAACCGGGCGCGAAGATCGACCTGACCTTCGCCGAACATGCGGGAACAATTTACCAGGGCAAGCTGGTCCGCACCTCCGACGCCATCGACCCCGCCAGCCGCACCCTCCTGGTTGAAATCGACGTGGACAACCACGCCGGCAATCTGCTTCCCGGCTCCCTGGCCCAGGTCCACTTCAAGACGCCCTCCGCCGGACCCTCCCTTATCGTGCCTGCCGCCGCGCTCATCTTCCGCAAGGAGGGCCTGCGCGTGGGCGTCGTCGTCAACGGCGACACTGTGCATCTCGTACCTGTGGTCATCGGCGAGGACGACGGGGCCAATGTGCAAATCGTTACCGGGCTCAGCCTCAACGACCATGTCATCCAGGATCCGCCAGACTCTCTCATCGAAGGCGAAAAGGTGCAGGTGGCAAGCCCCAGCAGCCATAGCAGCGATGGAGGCAAATAACATGCCAGCGCCGTGTGCTGCCGATGAACTCCTTGAATTCGCTAACTCGCTAACTCGCTATCACCGCGAAGCGGTGGCTAACTTGCTGCCATTATCAAAAACCAAAGATCAAATCCATTTCGCTAAATCTCCGTGCCCCATCCTTTCGCCTTACCGGGGTCCCCGGCGACAGGTCTTCGTCGCTGGGGTGGTCAGGCGAAAGGGTGGGAAACCACAAACCTCGACTAGCGGGTGCCCCACCTTCGGCGCGTCTTTGTTCTTGCGCCTATGGTGGGATATCTACAACTTCAGTTCTTTATTGTCCTTTACAGGCTTGCTTTTTACCCCGATCCTGCGGGTGCCCCAGGTCTCGATTTTGAGACCTGGGAAGCAACTGCTCTCGATCACATCTATCTTTGCCGGTTTCCTCGCCCTCCTTCTCCTCACCGGCTGCAAGCCCGTCGGTCCCAACTACAACCGCCCCGGCTACGAAGCTCCCCCGGCCTACAAGGAAACCGGCGCAACCACCGCCGTCATCCCTCCGCCCGCTCCCACTGGTGGCGCATGGCAGCCCGCAAACCCCTCCGACGGCCTGCTGCGCGGCAAGTGGTGGGAGATCTACCAGGACCCCCAGCTCAATCAACTCGAAGAGCGCATTGCCGCCAACAACCAGACCCTCCGCCAGGCGCTGGAATCGTACCTTGCCGCCCGCGACCAGATCACCGTAGCCCGCGCTGCATTCTACCCAACGCTTTCGGCCGGAGCCTCCGCCCAGCGCGAGAAGATCTCCGCCAACGGCCCTTCCTACGCGGTCGGCAAACCCACTACCTATAGCGACTTTCAGCTCACCGGCCAAGCCAGTTGGGAGCCGGACTTTTGGGGCCGCATTCGACGCACCGTCGAGGCCGCCCGCTCCAACGCCCAGGCCAGCGCTGCTGACGCGGCGAATATCGACCTCAGCCTTCATGCCGAGCTTGCCGCAGACTACTTCCAGTTACGCGGCCTGGATGCAGAGATCAAGCTGCTCGACTCGACCGTCACCGACCTGAAACGCCAGCTAGACCTCACCCAGCGCCGTCTGGCCGGCGGCATCGGCACTGACGCCGACGTGGCCCAGGCCCGCACACAGTTGGATACAGTCCGCGCGCAACGCATCGACCTGGGCGTGGCTCGAGCTCAGTACGAGCACGCCATCGGCACCATCGCCAATCTGAAACTCTCCGACTTCAGCATTCCGCCCTCACCGCTTGTTCTCTCTCCTGCACAATCTCCTGCCCAGTCTCAAGAATTATCACTGCCCAAAGTTCCCCTCGGAGTTCCTTCGCAACTGCTCGAGCGCCGCCCCGACATCGCTGCCGCCGAACGTCGCGCCCAGGCAGCCAACGCCCAAATCGGCATCGCCGTCAGCGCCTTCTATCCCACCATCACTCTGACTGGAACCGGCGGCGTTGAGAGCATGAACGTCGGCACATGGCTACAAGGCCCAAGCGCGCTGTGGTCCCTCGGCGCACAGGCAACGGAGCTACTCTTCGACGCCGGCAAGCGCCACGCCCTCACCGACTCAGCCCGCCACACCTACGAAGCCCAAGCCGCCGCCTACAAGGCTGTCGTCCTGGCGGCCTTCAACGACGTGGAAGACCAGCTCTCCGGATTAAGAATTTTGGAACAGGAATCTACCGTAGAGCAGCGCGCTGTCGAGTCGGCCCAACACTCCTATGACATCTCCAACCAGCGCTACAAAGGCGGCGTCACCAGCTACCTCGAAGTGCTGACGGCAGAGGCAGCGTTGCTCCAGAATCAGCGCACCGCCATCGATCTCCAGACCCGCCAGTTCGTCTCCAGCGTAGGCCTGGTCCGCGCCCTCGGTGGCGGCTGGGATGCTACGCAACTGCCGAAATGACCGGATGCCCGTAATGCTCGTTCGTAAAGAGAAACCTGAAGATTGCGGCGCAATTCGCCTCGTTAACGAAGAGGCGTTTGGCAGGCCTGACGAAGCTGATCTCGTTGATCGTTTGCGCGCTCAGGGGGTTGTGCTCGCTTCGTTAGTTGCCGAGGTTGAAGACATGATCGCAGGGCACATCCTATTCAGCCGGATGTCGATTGAGACAACCGATAAGTCCATTGCGGCAGTGGCGTTGGCTCCTTTGGCGGTAATACCAAAGTTCCAACGCCAGGGCATTGGAACAATGTTGACGGCTCACGGCCTCGATTGGCTGCGCGAACAAAGCGAGCAGATTGTCCTCGTTCTCGGCCACCCGGACTACTATCAGCGCTTCGGCTTCTCAACCGATAAGGCTCGTCTCATCGAGAGCCCGTTCAACCCAAAGTCCTTCATGGCACTTGAACTCAAGCCCCATGCGCTTGAAGGCATTCGCGGCAAGGTCCGTTACCCGGATGCCTTTGGACTTTGAGGACGGGAATCAGTGGTCCGTATTTTCGCTTCAATCAATCTTGACTCAAATGGCAAAGGCGACAGCGGCCAGCCTTCACGGATTTCTGGGCAGCGACGGCAGCTTCCAATGCCTTCTCAGCTTCTTGTACTCCGGCCGCGGCAACTGCACCAGCAGCGGCCTTCTCGCCGGATCAAGCCGCGCCAGCAATCCTTCAAGCTGCTCCTGCGACATGGCCGTGCATCCCGTCGTTCCCACGCCCGGCCCCAGCCAGATATGCAGAAAGATACACGACCCCGCGCCCGCGGTCACCGGGTCCGTGTTGTGATCGACCACCACACCCCAGCGGTACTCCCCATCAGGGCGCAACATCTGCTCGGAGCTGTTCCAGTCGGGCACAACCGACGCCCGATCCAGCACGCGTGTGTAAAACTTTGATCGAGCATCATCCACGCATTCCACTGATGGAGTGAGACTCAGGTAAGGCATCTTCCACGCCGCCGGCCCTTGTGCGGCATATCCAAAGGCCGTGCTCAGCCGAAAAATCCCCGCCGGCGATTTGCCATCGCCCTCCTGCTTGATGGGTCCGTCCGCTCCGCGCCGTCCAGCCTCACGAGCAGACGCCACTCCCGCGCCCCATCCCAGACCTTTCTTGCCGACAACGACAGGGATGGGATCTCCGGCAGCTTTCCACTTCTTGCGCGCCTGGGGCCGTTCATACATCTGCAACGTCCCCGCGACTCCATCCCAATCTTGCGTCGTAACCACAAGAATCTGCGTCGATGTGCGCAATGCGGCCAGCTCCCCGCCGTGAGCCAGCGAAGCTGCGCAGAGCGCCACCATGCAAACGGAAAAACATCGGATCTTCATCGCTGTTCATGCCTCAAAGGATAGACTCAATAGCGAAATAACGGGCGCAGATCAGAAACCAGAGCGTTCCCCGGCGGCTGCGCGAATACGGCCTCGCCTTCCCGCTTGAGATTCAGAAATGGGCCTTTGTCATTGGCGCCCATGGTAATCGAACTGTGCTGCTGGTCCCATATCTTGAAAATTGTGCCGCCGCTCGGTTCCGCCAGCAGCAAAACGGTTTGAAACTTCTGCCCATCAAGGGTAAGCATCGCGTTGCCGCCCTGGTCGTCTGTTACATATCCGCCCCGCTCCTGGCCAGTAGCATCCGCTATAAACAGTCCGTACATATGTCTCTTTGTATACTGCAGCGGCGCGCCAATCACCACGCGCGCCGTTCCCGTGTCGTCGGTGATCACCAATCCGTGGGCGCGCAGAATCTCTCCGTTTGTGCGCGAGTTGCGTGTGGCCCACATTGTGTAAGCCGTCTGCGCCAGCATCGCTGCAATCAGGCAGACCGTTAAAACCATCAGCCGCCGATAGCGCTTTTCAAGAACAAGAAGATTGCTTTGTGGCTCTGGCATCTTTTGTACTCCTCCTGTTTTGCTGAAAATTGTTCGACTGATCCTATCGCGAAGGTCTCTGGTTTCCCGCCCTGCGAAAAAGCCGCAAGGATGGGGCACGGAAACTATTCCCTATTCCACTAGGGGTTAGGGATTAGTAAAGCCCCGCTATCGGCTTTTCTGTTGTGCGCCGGCGGAGGGTAATTTTCAGGATACCCCTGCTCCCCCTGCGGGGTCACAGGGTATCCAGTCCTGGTGGCTCGTGGTCTTCAGCTCATTGCCCTCACCCGGCGTATGACTTCGATTTTGCGGTTCGTGCTGTTGGCGGCAAATGACTCTCCAACCCGCCCAGGTCCGAGAATCCGGATCAGGGGAACCACGATTCTGATTTTTCTGTTTGTGGACCTGTGCCTCCCACCTTTGCAGTCGCCAGGAATGACATGGATCAATGATCACTAGGGGCGCCTTCTGATATCTTGCTCTGTACATGTGGAGGAATTTCATGAACAGCCGCTGGAAATTGAAGACGGCACTGGCTTTAGTGACCATGATCACAACCATTTGCAGTGGTCAAAGTCCGACCCAGCCCAACGGGATTGATCCGGCTCTGATGGCAAAGGCAAGCGCCGGTAAGCCCGATGCGCAGTTTCGGGTCGGAGCACAATACGAGCTTGGCGCCCATGTAACCAAAGACCCTGCCCAAGCCGCAGCATGGTACCGCAAAGCTGCCGACCAGGGCTTTGCGCAGGCGCAGCACAGCCTGGGAGTACTGTACGAGTTGGGTAACGGCGTCGCGGCAGAGCCTACGACGGCGGTACTTTGGTATCGCAAGGCGGCAGAGCAGGGATTCGCACCCGCACAATTCTCGCTGGGACTTTGCTACGTTCACGGCACAGGAGTTCCGCAAGACTTTGGGCAAGCAATCGCGTGGTACGAAAAGGCTGCGAAGCATAATAATTCCGATGCCATGATGAATCTGGCGTACCTCTACCACAATGGCCAAGGCGTCCCCAAAGACGAGGCTCGGTCCTTCTCTCTGGTACGCCAAGCCGCCGAGGCAGGCTCGGCCGATGCGCAATTCCAGCTGGGGATGGCCTACTACCAGGGCGAGGAAGGTTTGCCGGCTAGCGAAGATATGGCCAGGCAGTGGCTGCACAGATCGGCTCAACAGGGCGACGTAGCCGCGCAATTCAATTACGCTATGCTGCTGAAGGCTGAGCCGGCGAAGGTGTATTTCTGGTTGAGTGTTGCCGCGCCGCATCTCAGTGGCCAGACAAAGGAGAAAACGACGGAACTTCGCAGCACTGCGGCAGCACGGCTCAGCCCCGCACAGAAGGCGGAGGTCGACCAGGCGGTGAAGGTCTGGCATCCGGTGGAGGAACAACCCTAAGGGGAAGTAGTCAACACATTCCGGCGTTCGCGGCAAATGGTTTGACAACACGCCCAGGTGCGGGAATCAGGGTTCAGGGAAAAGGGAACATCCTCCCCGGCGAACAAAGATTGCTCGCCGAAGAGACCCGCTTTGAACAGAATCAAGGGGTTAGGGCGAAAATTGTTCCACGTGGAACATATTCATTCTATTGGGTTTGTTACTATGTTTACTACATAATTATCAGCAAGGTTTTGAAAATAAAATAGTGAAAAAGTGAAACAGTGAAAGAGTGAAACAGTGAAAGAGTGAAACAGTGAAAAAGTAAAACAGGGAACCGGGATTAGGGATTAGTAAAGCCCCGCTATGGGCTTTTCTGTTGTGCGTCGGCGGAGGGTAATTTTCTGGATACCCCTGCTCCCCTGTGGGGTCGCAGGGGTATCCAGTCCGTGTGTGATCGTGGTCTGCCGCTCCTGGCTCTTGCCCTGCGTGTGGTTTCTATTTTGCTCTAAGAGCTGTTGGAGACAGTTGAGGCTCTTCTATGGGCGCATCAATGGATGTTGGCCGACTTCGCAGTACTAATTCGTCGATTTCGAGCGTGTCACTGCCCCGCCCTTGTTCAGCAAAACTCCCTTTGTGGCATGTTTAATAACAGCGATGGGGATATGCTGGCCGGCCTGGATGATGGAATCCCGGTGAAGATTCGATCGGCCGATTGCCGCGTCATTGCCTTGCAAAGTGGCAGAAGCTGAAGGAATCTGCGTGCGAAGATAAGACAAATGCGCAGGCTCAGCAAGAGAACTGAGATCGACGATGGCAATGCCGTTGCCGGTCTGGCCGGTTATGGCAATCAGCACATTGTCCGTTCCGTCGCTAACCAGAGCATCGAAATTGTCAGAGAGAGCGAAAGGAAGAGAGATTCTAGTGCGCAGTGTTCCGAGCCTGCCGTCATAGACGTCGATGCCATTCGTAGATGGCTGGAAGAGCAGTGTGCCGTCCGGGCTTAGTTTGGTTCCGTAAACATAGGAGATATTGAGCGCGTCGCGATCGTTCAGAACGAGATACGATTCCGCGTTGAGGCTCGTGTCATAGAGATAGCTGGTTGCTTCAAGCGTTGTCTGGCCGGCAGACAAGGTAATGTCGTAGTCCCCATAACAGCATCCTGGGGCATCGGCGGCATAGGTGATGGTGTCAGTTGCTGTATCGACGCTAAAGACGGCCCCGTCGTTATTGAAAAACACTTTGGAATTGTCGGAGGTGATGGCCACCTTGTAGAGGGCGCCTCCGAATCCTATCACTTTGTAGTCGGTGACTTTTCCAGAACTACTGTCAATCTTGAAAAAACTGTCAAAACCGTCTCCGCCATACATGAAGGCTGCGAAGTAAATCATTCCCGAATCACTGACGGCGAGGCCGGCAGGATTTGTAATGATCCCGGTAATAAACGGATCATAGAATCCAGCAAAGTAAGGGACCCTGAAGGTAAAAGACTGTACGGACGTGGGAGAGTCCGGGTTAATAAGATAAATCATCCCTGCGTTATCGTCAGAGACAGCCAGATTGTTTCCATTAGGCGAAAGCGCGATGCCCCACAGGCGATGAGGCGACCCGGTCGACGCGGGAACCTGTATGGGGCTAAGCCATTGTTTTTGAGTACGGGAGAAAACGCGAATCTCTGATACATCGGTAAAGTAGTAAAGATCTCGCTTCGCATCGTAAATCCCCTGTGCAAGCACAGCGCCTGCTAAAGGAAACTGCTGCACCGCAGGCGTGTATTGCATGGCATTGGAAGTAGTCGCGGTCCCAGACGGAGTGGTGACTGTGACGTTGGCCGATGTGCCCGCTGTGCCGGGAGGGATCGTAAATGTAGCGGCCTGGAGGTTGAAGGGAGGGCTTCCTACTCCATACGCATTTCCGGCGTATCCTGTGACAGCCACCGATTTGCCGCCGACCGTAATTTGCAGGTTCGTAGGAATCGGGCTGTTATAAGTCGTCGGCCCGAAACCATAACCATAGACAATACCGGTTCCTCCCCCTTCAGCAGTGGCGGCGTCCGGCGTCACTTCGAGTATTGTTGGGCCATAGCTGAAAGCTTCCGGGACAATCAACATTCCGCCATCCGCCATGAGCGCGTAGAGATCCGCCGGCCCCGCAGCACCGGCGGGCGTTGTTGCGTAGAATTCGCTACTACTTTGAGAAAGGGAGGTAGCCGGATTCCCTCCGAGGTAAACGGCGCTTAGCTTGGCATTTTGTGTGAGGTTTTCGAATTCGATTGCTGTTCCGCCAGCCGCCGGGCCGGTGGCTGGAACAACGTAGTCACCGGTAAAATCGCTGCCTACTGAACCTGTCTTCAATGTGGTTGTGTCGAGAAAGCCAACCCCTTCCTCCATTGGGCCCGCCAAGAGTCCTGTGCCATCGAATGCCTGGAGACTGGGATTGGCTGCGGGGCCGACATTGCTACCGCCCGAAACCGGTTGGACGTCCAAATTTGACATCCATCCGGTCAGCGCGCCGCTGGCAATGTTATACGCATATACAATACCGCCTCCATCCATGTATAGAGTTTTCGAATCCGGACTTACGATCATGGATGCGGCTGACGAGATGTCGCCAGCTACGGGAAAAGTGGCCGTCTGCGTCAGGGTTTGCGCATTGTAAACCACAATCTCTCCGGTAAGACCCGTATAGATCGGCACCAGAATCGATTTTCCATCCGGTGTAGGCGCCACGGTGTAGAAAAATGGCCGTACACCGGCCACTTGATTCAATTGGCCTGTGGCCGGATTCAATGTGCATAGTGTGCCGTCGCTATCGATGCTTCCCACGACAATCAAGGACCGGTCGCCAGTGAGTGTAAAAGCTCCAATGCCTCCCACGCACCATGCAGAGGTTCCTCCGTACACCGTAAGCGAGTTACTGACTGGATTCCAGACGCCCACGCTTCCATAGCCATCTACACCTGGTATGCCTCCCTGACTGCCCAGCAGAGCGAGTTCTCCATTGGAAAGTACACGAGCCGAATATGCTTGAAAACCACTGGATCCAATCTGGGCCGCAAGATAGCGTTTCGTTACTTGCATTGTCGCCGGGTTGATGGCGTACACGTCGCCCATTTGGGTTCCAGCATAGAGAACGGAATGATCAGGGGCCTCATCAATCCCATACGCTCCGGGAACGGGTATGGTTGCGATCTCGGCTTCTGTTGCCGCATTCAGAACCTCAATTCGATTGCCGCCCGGATCGCTGACGAAGAATCGATTGGTGGCTGAGTCGTAAACCATCCAACTTGCATTTAGCTCATCGAAGTACTCTGTCGCGGCATCCGTTCGCGTGTAGCGAGTACGGGAGATATCAGTATTCTCAGACGCGGTTACCGTCAGCGCCATCGGAGCGCTGTGGGTAAGCGAGCCGGAGGTACCGCTCACGGTTAGTTGCGCCGTTCCGGAAGCCACGTTTGACGCGGCCGTAAAGGTTATCTGCAGAGGTGTTCCCGGATTAACCTGCAGGCTTGTAGGGGTATACGTGACCCCGGTGGGCAGCCCGCTAATCTGCAGAGTGACCGCAGAAGCAAACCCATTTGAGCCGGTTACCGACGCGGTGAACGAAGCCGTTCCGCCTCCGGTGATGGCGAGGTTGTTTGAAGAGAGCGACAAAGTGAAGTCAGGCGAGGATTGCTGCCCGCCTCCTCCGCTACTGATGGAACTTCCGCCTCCGCAGCCAACGATGGCGCAAACAACGGCGGCAATGAGGAAGCACGTCATGAACCTCATGACGTGACTACGAATTCGCACGACTGGCATTTTCATGACAATTATCTCGATTGAGAATATTTTAAGCAATTGTACTCTTTCCATAGCAATTGCAAATAGATATTTCATCAGCTCAATGGGCGATCGTATGAATACGAAACAAATCTCATTGGTTATAGCGGCAGAGATCGGAAGTATCTAAAACCAGTTAACAGTTTGTTCATTTGTCGTTAGTCTCGATCAACGACGATGTCGCCAGGAATCGCTCTCGGCTGGCCAAAATCGCCCACGCATTTAAGGAGCGGTTCAAAGGCTGTTAGTAATCGAGCTATACTTTCTTCCTATCGTATTCAAAGGGGAAAAACCCGGGCCTTCTATGAGACGGCTGGTGCTGTCAAGGTTTTTGTCTTTGCATTTGTTTTTTCCTTAGTGGCGCTTTTGTTTTTGCTTTTGCTTCTGCCTTTTCTCGTGAGTTGCATTCATCTCGG